>Ga0190275_10001602_pt1 | contig 16725 bp, 18 predicted proteins | sample Popmic550T_FD_133745 | JGI IMG/M metagenome (GOLD analysis project Ga0190275, IMG submission 133745) | Populus adjacent soil microbial communities from riparian zone of Yellowstone River, Montana, USA - 550 T | ecosystem: Environmental > Terrestrial > Soil > Riparian zone > Trees stand | place...
CCAGCTACGGGAGGAATGAACCGACATGACGTACGTCATCGCTGAGCCCTGCATCGGCGTCAAAGACCGGGCGTGCGTCGACGAATGCCCGGTCGACTGCATCTACGAAGGCGAAGACCAGCTGTACATCCACCCCGAGGAGTGCGTCGATTGCGACGCCTGTCTCCCGGCTTGTCCGGTCGATGCGATCTTCCCGGCAGACAACGTGCCGTCCGAGTGGACCGAGTTCACGGCGAAGCAGGCAAAGTGGATCGAGGATCACCCGGATGCTTCGGGTGGCGCCATGGAGAGCCCGTACGCACCGGCCGAGGAACGCGGCAGCGAGTAACCAGCTCACGGCTTCAGAGCTAAGAAAGAACCTGGGCCGGAAGGTCTCTATCCGTTTCCGCTTGCACACTGATCCCGCGCACCCATTCTCCGAAGCGGTCGGGATGATCCAATCCGTCACCTCCGATGCAGAAGGCATCGATTCGGTGACAATCGTGAACCGTCGCGGCGAGGTGTCTTCGGTGCCCGTGAACGACATCGTGGCGGGGAAGTTCTTCCCCGGTTAATGGCGTGCGACCAGGACTTTCGCGCCAGGAAAAACAAGCCGCGCTGCTATAGTGCCGTCCTAAGAGGAGACAACCACCGCGCTTGATTGCAAGGGCAGGCGAGGAAGAATTGGCTCAGGCTCCACCGGCCACTAAGCGCAAGGAGATGGAACGTGTAGTTATCCGCTTCGCGGGTGACTCCGGTGACGGTATGCAACTCACCGGCGAGCGTTTCACGAGCGTGAGTGCGGTGTTCGGCAACGACCTCGCGACGCTTCCCGACTATCCGGCCGAGATCAGGGCCCCCGCCGGGACCCTCGCCGGCGTGTCCGCTTTCCAGATCCATTTCGCCGACTACGACATCCTGACGCCCGGCGACCAGCCCAGCGTGCTGGTTGCGATGAACCCCGCCGCCCTGAAAGCCAACCTTCGGGATCTCATCCCCGGGGGCCTCCTGATCGTGAACACCGATGCCTTCGACGAAAACAACCTGACGAAGGTTGGGTACGCCGCCAACCCGCTTACCGATGGCTCGCTCAGCGATTATCAGCTGCTGGAGATCCCGATGACGTCGATGACGATCGGGGCGGTCAAAGACACCGGCGTGACGAAGAAAGAGGCCGAACGCTCCAAGAACATGCTTGCTCTCGGGGTGCTGTCGTGGATGTACTCCCGGCCGCTCGAGCCGACGATCGCATGGCTCGAGAAGAAGTTCGCCAAGAAACCGGCCCTCGCGCAATCGAACATCGCAGCACTCAAGGCCGGGCACGCGTTCGGCGAGACCGCCGAGCTCTCTGCCTTCGAGGTCAAGCCGGCCACTTTGGCGCCGGGGATGTACCGGCGCATCACGGGGAACCAGGCTCTTGCCTACGGACTGATCGCCGCAAGTGTTCAGGCGAAGCTCCCACTGTTCCTGGCGTCGTATCCCATCACCCCGGCCTCGGACATCCTTCACGAGCTGTCACGCCACAAGAACTTCGGCGTCAGGACGATCCAGGCCGAAGACGAGATCGCTGCTGTCGGCATGGCCCTGGGGGCGTCGTTCTCGGGGCATATAGGAGTCACGACAACCTCTGGTCCGGGGCTCGATCTGAAGGCCGAAACGATCGGCTTGGCCATATCGATGGAGCTACCTCTGCTGATCGTCGACGTTCAGCGGGGTGGGCCGTCTACCGGTCTGCCGACCAAGACCGAACAGTCGGACCTGCTGCAGGCGATGTACGGCCGTCACGGCGAGGCCCCGCTGCCGATCGTGGCCGCCTATTCGCCAACGTCTTGTTTCTGGGCTGCGATCGAGGCAACCCGCATCGCTCTCAAGTACATGACCCCCGTGATCCTTCTGACGGACGGCTATCTGGCGAACTCCGCGGAGCCGTGGAGGATCACGTCGGTCGACAAGTTGCCGGACATCTCCGTGCAGTTCGCATCGCAGCCGAACGTAGGCGAGGACTTCTGGCCTTTCCTCCGAGACGACGAGACCCTGGCCCGGCCGTGGGCGATCCCGGGCACATCCGGCCTCGAGCACCGCATCGGGGGTCTCGAAAAGGCCGACGGGACCGGGAACATCTCCTACGACCCCGACAACCACTTCCTGATGTCGCAGTTGCGTGCGGCCAAGATCAAGGTGATCGAGGAAGACATCGAGCCGCTCGAGTTCGACGCCGACGAGGGTGCGACCACGCTCATCTTGGGGTGGGGCGGGACCTACGGCGCTATCGGAGCTGCCGTGCGAAGGATCCGGGCGCGAGGCAAGAAGATCGCTCGTGCGCACCTCAAGCACCTAAGCCCGTTCCCCAAGAACACGGGCGAGGTTCTGGCGCGGTTCGACAAGATCGTCATCCCCGAGATCAACCTCGGCCAGCTCTCGAGGCTGATCCGGGCAGAGTTCCTGATCGAAGTGCACCAGATCAACAAGATGCGTGGGCTTCCGTTCCGCGCCGGCGACCTCGAAGAACAGGTCCTAAGGATCATGGGAGAGGGATAGATGGCGACTGAGGGAACAGGCCTGAACGCGCAGGACCGAGGGATCACAGAGGCAACAAGTGGGGTTGCAACCCTTACGCGCGAGGACTTCGTATCGGATCAGGAGGTTCGCTGGTGTCCGGGGTGTGGCGACTATGCGGTGCTGGCGGCGGTTCAGTCGCTGATGCCCACACTGGGTATCCCGCGCGAGAAGATCGTGTTCGTCTCGGGGATCGGTTGTTCCAGCCGCTTCCCCTATTACATGAACACGTTCGGTTTCCACGGCATCCACGGGCGTGCGCCCGCGATCGCAACGGGGATTGCAGCCGCTCGGCCCGACCTTCACGTTTGGGTCGCAACCGGTGATGGCGACGCTCTGTCGATCGGTGGCAACCACTTCATCCACGCTCTGCGTCGCAACGTGAACCTGACGATCCTCATGTTCAACAACCAGATCTATGGTCTGACGAAGGGCCAGTACTCACCTACGTCCGAACAGGGGAAGGTGACGAAGTCGACACCGTTCGGCTCGCTGGAGCACCCATTCAATCCGGTGTCGCTCGCGTTGGGGGCCGAAGCCACCTTCGTTGCCCGGTCCATCGACGTCGATCGGAAACACCTCCCCGAGATGCTGCGACGCGCTGCCGCCCATCGCGGATCGTCGTTCATCGAGATCTACCAGAATTGCAACATATTCAACGACGGCGCTTTCCTTGCCCTCACTTCCAAGGAGGGGCGTTCTCATAACCGCATCTATCTCGAGCACGGCAAGCCGATCCGCTTCGGTACGGACGGTCAGAAAGGTGTCGTCATGAGGGCGGACGGCAAGGCCGAGATCGTCGACGTCGCGCAGGTCGGCGAGGACAAGTTGCTGGTGCACGACGAGCATAGAGACGATCCGACACTCGCCTTTGCCTTGTCTCGTCTCGCCGAACTACCCACGGGCCCGACGCCCCTGGGCGTGTTCCGCGATGTACAGCGTCCCGCGTACGGTGAGGGCCTGGAGCACCAATTGCGTACCGCAGCAGATCAGCAGGGGCCCGGCGACCTGTCGCGGCTCCTCAACAGTGGCGACACCTGGGAGGTCGACTGAATGCCCACTAGCGATCCCAACGCCGATTACGAACCCAAGCCACTCGATCCGGCGTTCGAAGAAAAGGTCGAGCGTCTGGCCCAGAAGTTGCTGAGGGGCGGAGACGGAAACGACAAGGCCGGGTGGGACATCGAGACCGCGAAGAAGTCGGCACGTCGGATGCTCGAAGACTCGGAAGCCCGCACCGCACAGGCGACCGAGCTCGACCCCGACGATGACGATGTGATCCGCAGGTCGTCGAGTGAGACGGCGGCCACCGGCGAGACACACGGCACCCGCTGGGTCTCAGACGGCGAATAAAAGCCGCGAGTCACGAAATAACCCCCCCTTTTGCACTCCCGTGCTAGGCGAGGCGGGCTACGCGCCAAATAGCCCGGGGCAGGGCGTAAGGAACCGAGGTTCGCTTCGTTAGGCCTGACATGAAGCAATCGCCACGTGTCACACAAGACACGAAATACTCCTCGCGATTGGTGAACCTGTTACTCATGGCGCTTGTCGGAATAGTCGCCCTGATGGTTTTCACCGCCGCACCGTTGTTCCGCATCTGACGGTTCCCACTTGGTTGGGGCGGCGTAGCCTCCATGGATGGCTGCGCCGCCCGGGAACCCGATCAGCGTCATCGACCAGGCTCAGGTACTGGCTGCAGTGTCGCCGAGAGATGCGATCGACAGGGTTCGGGATGGATTCATCCGTTTTGCGCGCGACGAATGGGCGATGCCCCCGAAGGTCTATCTGGAGAGCCCGCCCGGCGGTGACTTCCGAGCGATGCCTGCAAGAGGCGACGGAATCGCATTACTGAAATGGGTGACGTCTTTCCCCGACAACCCGGCGCGGGGACTACCGACGGTTACGGGGATCATCTTGGTTAGCGACTCGGCCACAGGCGAGACGCTGGCCTTGGTCGACGCAAGAGCGGTGACGGCGCTTCGCACCGGCGCTTCGGCTGCGGTGGCCACTTCGGCACTCGCCCGGGGATCGGCCGCGACCGCCGGGTTGGTGGGATGTGGGTTGCATGGCGCCTGGGCGGCACGCTGCTTGAAGGAGGAAGGGTTCACGAGCGGCGTGTGTAGCGATGCGGATCCCGGGAGAGCCCAAGAGCTGGCCGACGAGTTGGGGTGGTCGGCGGGCACGGTTCCCGAAGCGATCGAGTGCGATGTTGTGACGCTCGTGACTCCGGGTAGGACACCAATCGTCACGAGCACCGAGCTTCGTCCCGGTAGCCACATCAACGCACTCGGCGCCGATGGGCCGGGCAAAGCCGAGCTCGAGATCGAAGCGGTCGGCGCTTGCACCGTGTTCTGCGACGAGTGGTCGCAAGCGAGCCACGGCGGTGAGATAACAGGGGCCGTCGAGGCGGGGCTCGTGGATCGAGCGCAGGTGACCGAGCTGGGTGAGGTCCTCACCGGCGCGGCCCCCGGTCGCACCTCGGACACGGAAGTCACACTGTTCGATTCCACGGGATTGGCGATACAGGACCTGGCGATCGTCCGGGCGCTCCTGGACCGATTCGATGCCGGCGAACTGCGGCCCTCGACGATCTCCCTTTAAGCTGCCGCCATGCCCGAAGGACACGGTGGACTCGCAGCCACTCACGCGCTGAAAGCTCTGGGGGTGGAACACCTCTTCACTCTGTCTGGTGGGCACATCTTTCCGATATTCGACGGCTGCCAGCAGGATGGCATCCGGATCGTGGACGTTCGTCACGAACAGAACGCCGCGTTTGCCGCCGAGGGATGGGCACGCTTGACCCGTTCGCTCGGCGTGACGGCCATCACTGCAGGTCCGGGCGTCACGAACGCGATCAGTCCGTTGGCCCAAGCCAAGTTCAATGCGGCCCCCGTTCTTGCCCTGGCGGGCCGAGCTCCGGCGTTCCGCTGGGGGCAGGGTTCGCTGCAGGAGATCGACCACGTTCCGTTCGTCGATCCCTTGGCCCCGGCCAAGACCGTTACCTCGACGGAAGCCGTCGCTGCCGAAGTGATCGCCGCGGCCAAGGCCGCATTGACACCACCACGCGGGCCCCGTTTCCTGGACTTCCCCCTCGACGTTCTCTTCAACAACGCCGAGTTCGAAGTCCCCGAGTTGACGATCGAGCGCGAGTCGATCGATCAGAACGCGATCGACGAGATCGTGCGTCTCGTTGGGGGGGCCGAGCGCCCGGCGGTCATCGCGGGATCGAACGTGTGGCTCGATAGCGCCGAGATCGCTCTGGTGCAACTCGCCGAAGCTGCCGAGTTGCCTGTATTCACCAATGGGCAGGGACGGGGCTGCATCCCTGCGGATCACAGACTCGCGTTTTCTCGAGCTCGGTCGGCGGCTTTCAAGGAAGCCGATCTGGTGATCGTGGTGGGAACGCCGATGGACTTCCGCTTGGGGTTCGGGCAGTTCGGCAACGCGAAGGTCATTCACATCGAAGCGGCCGAGGATCTGCTTGCGGGTCATGTCGACCTTGCGGCCAAGGCCTCCGGGCCGATCTCCGAGATCCTCAGCGCGGTAGCGGAAGGCGTCGAGCGAGCCGCCGATACCAAGGCCTGGGTCGAATCATTGCGCAAGGTCGAGGACGAGAAGCGAGACGCAGCTCAGGCCGAGCTTCACTCCGATGCGAACCCGATCCACCCGATGCGCATCTATGGCGAGCTCGTCCCTCTGTTGGATCGCAACGCGATCGTCATCGGCGACGGTGGAGACTTCGTCTCTTACGCCGGTCGAGAGGTTCCTTCCTATGAAGGTGGTTGCTGGCTTGATCCCGGTCCGTTCGGCTGCCTGGGGATCGGCCCCGGTTACGCGATGGCGGCCCGGCTCAAGTACCCAGATCGTCAGATCGCGCTTCTCTACGGTGACGGTGCGATCGGGTTCTCGGGAACCGAGCTCGAAAGCATGGTGCGACACAACCTTCCGGTGGTGTGCATCATCGGCAACAACGGGATCTGGGGGCTCGAGAAGCACCCGATGCAGGCTCTCTACGGGTACGACGTGGCGGCGGAGCTGCGCCCGGGAATCCGTTACGACCAGATGATGGAGTCGTTCGGCGGCAAGGGCGAGATGGTCACGGACCCGGATGAGATCTCTCCGGCGATCAAGCGGGCGTTCGACTCCGGCGAGCCGTACGTGGTGAACATCCTTACGGACCCCGCCATCGCGTATCCGCGCTCCGCCAACCTTGCCTGAGGCGACCCTCCTCTCTTTCCCTCTGAAGGGACCGGCAGGCGAGCCGATCGATCTGCGCAGGTCTTTCTTCTCGCATGGATTGACAGAGTTACCTCCGATGAACGTGGCCGAAGACGGCGGTTCCCTCCGCATCACGCTGCCTTTGTCTAAGGGCAAACCGCGCACCGTGACGATCGCTCAACACCGCTCGAGGGCACGCGTGGTGATCGAAGGACCACGAGCAGGACCTGCGATCCAACAGGCGGTCACGGCACAGGTGCGCCATGTGCTGCGATTGGACGAGGACCTCTCCGGTTTCTATGCGCAACTGGGCGACGATCCCGACCTCGCCTGGGCCGCCCGTGGGGCGGGCCGGATGGTGCGTGCGCCGACTGTCTTCGAGGAAGTCGTGAAGACCATCTGCACGACGAACTGCTCTTGGGGTGCCACGAAGAAGATGGTGGCGAACCTGGTGTCCGAGTTGGGAGAGCCCGCCGCGGGGGCCCCGCCGAACGGCCCCGAGGGGCGAGCCTTCCCCACCCCGGATGCCATGGCGGCGGCGTCGGAGCGCTTCTACAAAGAGGTCATGAGGGCGGGTTACCGCGGCCCCTATTTCCGAGCTTTGGCTCGGTCGGTGGTTAGCGGTGAGGTCGACCTGGAAGCCTTTGCGACGAGCGGCCTCTCGGACGAGGAGGTCGGCGTTCAGCTGCAAACGTTGCCCGGGGTCGGCCCCTATGCGGCGGCCCACATCATGATGATGATCGGCCGCTATTCGCTTCTGATCCTGGACTCCTGGACCCGCCCGAAATATGCCCGATTGGTCGGGAAGAAGAGTGTTAAAGACCCGACGATCGTGCGCCGATTCAAGCCCTACGGTTCGTGGGCGGGATTAGCCTTCTGGTTGTTCCTCACTCGTGATTGGCTGGAGGACGGCACCTAGCGGGAGGATCCGCGCATGAACATCGGCAAAGCAGCATCTGCAGTCCTCTTGGTCGCGATGATGATCACGCCTTACGCGGCCAATTCACATCCCATCGCTGAAGCACCAGACTGCCCCGTGTTCCCTGCGGACAATCACTGGAACCTGCGCGTCGATGATCTTCCGGTCCACGACAACTCCGACGCGATCATCCGGAACATCGGGTTGGACACGGGGCTCCATCCCGACTTCGGCGCAGGCAGGTGGGAAGGTGCACGCATCGGGATTCCCTACGTCAGTGTGCCCGGCGGTCAGAAGAAAGTGCCTATCAGCTTTTATTACGGCGACGAGTCGGACAAAGGTCCGTATCCGATCCCGAAGGACGTTCCGATCGAGGGAGGCAAAGACTCGGACGGCGACCGTCACGTGATCGTGATCGATAAGCAACGTTGCAAGCTCTATGAGGTATTCGACGCCCACAAGAAAGACGGTGGGGCGCGGTGGCGTGGTGGGTCGGGCGCGATCTGGGATCTCAGATCGAACAAGATGCGGCCGGATGGATGGACGTCCGCGGATGCAGCCGGCTTACCGATCTTCGCCGGTCTCGCTCGTTACCACGATGTCAAACACGGGGAGATCACACACGCGTTGCGCTTCACGGTGTCGGAGTCGAGGGACGCCTACATCTATCCGGCAAGCCACTCCGCGTCCGACAAGTCCAGCAAAGACCTGCCCGCGATGGGGCAACGCGTCCGGTTGAAGCAGTCGTTCGACATCTCCGGTTTCCCCGAGCAGGTTCAGGTCGTCCTACGAGGGCTCAAGGTCTACGGAATGATCGTTGCCGACAACGGCTCCGATTGGTACATCTCGGGGGCTCCGAACAAGAACTGGAACGACGACGCGTTGCACGAGTTGGGTGAGGTCGTAGGTCGTAACTTCGAGGTAGTGGACACGAGCAAACTGCCCAAGCCCTAGAGGATCAGAAGAAGCGCAGGTCCGAAGCGTTCTCGTGTTCGTCGACGGTGCGCGCACATGTTGGGCAATACCAGCGCGGTTCGACCGGGGTCCCGCACAGGTCGTGACGCGGCGGATCGACACTGTCGGATCCGCGTGCGCCCCAGTGCTCGAGTAACCGCAGGGCCCCCGCTAGGTCTCGGCCGGCGCCGGTCAGTTCGTAGCGGAACCGCAGCGGACGGTGCGAGTACGGGTGGGCGACGACTACGCCTTCTCGCTCGAGATGCTTCAAACGTTGGGACAGGACGTTCGGGGCGATCCCGGGAAGCTCGGCCGTCAACTCGTTGAATCGGTGGGCACCCCCCAACAGAGCATCGATCAACAGCAGGCTCCACCGGTCCCCTATCCGGGCCACCGCAGCCTCGAGCGGCGTGGCTTCGTTTTCTTTTGCCACCTGCGGAGCGCGCTCTCGGACGCCTGGGTTACTATTCATTTGCAAGTAACAAGTTACCAGGTCAGAGGAGGTTTTGTATGGCAACTCTCGAGGATGTCAGGGACCGTTTGGTAGATCTCAGCGAGCGGGCGGGGGGGGCAGTGGTCGGGATCGGGCACCGCTGGGCCGTGGGTTCCGGGGTCGTAGTGGGGCCGGATCGGGTTCTGACGAACGCCCACAACCTCCGCCGGGACGAAGTGACCGTCACCTTCGCCGACGGCCGCACCGCCACCGGAAAGCCTGCCGGCGTGGACGTGGACGGCGACGTGGCTGTGCTCGAAGTGGATACCGGAGACATCGAGCCTCTCCCCTGGAATGGCGAGCCCATGGGGATCGGCACGCCCGTGTTCGCTCTGGCCAACCCAGGAGGTCGAGGATTGCGCGTGACATTCGGGTTCGTCTCCGGCACCGAGCGATCGTTCCGGGGGCCGCGCGGTCGAAGGATCTCGGGGAGCCTCGAACACACCGCGCCTCTGCTGCCCGGTTCCTCGGGGGGGCCGGTGGTCGATTCGGAAGGTGCTCTCCTGGGCCTCAATACGAACCGATTGGGCGAAGGGTTCTATCTGGCGATCCCGGCAGACGCGTCGTTGAGAGAGCGCGTCGACAAGCTCGCCGGTGGGGATTCACCGCGACGCGCCCGACTGGGGATCGCGGTCGCTCCGTCACAGGTAGCGAATCGTTTGAGACGTGCAGTAGGTCTGCCGGAGGCCGACGGTTTGCTGATCCGCGAGGTTGCAGGGGATTCACCAGCCGCGAACGCGGGGTTGAAGGAGGGCGATCTGATCGTGGGTGCGGGAGGCCGGGATGTTTCACACGCGGACGATCTCTACGCCCAGATCGACTCGGCGAGGGACGTTTTGGAGGTCAAAATCCTGAGAGGCGCCGAGGAGCGTATCCTTGAGCTCCGAATCGACTGAAAACCCAACTAAAAGGGGGCGCCGTGAAGCCTGGCCGTGTGATCGAGGAAACGCTATTGAGTTGGCCGGGGGTCACCGCTCATGAGCACAAGTTCGGTGGGGACGAGTACCGCCTTGGGAAGGTCGAGCTCGGCCACGTGCACGGGGACCTGATGGCCGACCTCCCGTTCCCCAAGGAGGTCCGCGACGACCTCGTCAAGGCGGGCCGTGTCCAGCCTCATCACGTGATGCCCGACTCGGGATGGGTCACGCGGCGCATCCGGCAGCCTGAGGACGCCGACAAGGTCATCGCTCTTTTCCGCATGAACTACGAGCGTTTGACGGAGAGCGGCTAGACATAGAGCGATAGGTTCGCTCTCCTTATGGAGGAATTCCTTCAGAAGGCGCTGGACGCAGCTGTTGCGGGGGGCGCCGACTATGCGGACGTGCGCGGTGTGCTCGGTGCGACCGAGTCCCTTTCCGTAAACGGCCCATCGGTGGAATCACTGGAACGCTCCACCTCGGAGGGATTCGGGGTGCGTGTCCTTGTCGACGGTGCGTGGGGATACGCGGCTTCCTCTCACCTGAATGACCGGGAGGCAACCCGGATCGCACAACAAGCCGTTGAGGTTGGCCGAGCGAGTGCGACGCGTATCGACCAACCCGTCGAGCTCGTTCCCGAACCCGTTCACACCGACAAGTGGCAGACGAAGATCGAACGCGATCCGATCACCGTTCCCTTGGAAGAGAAGGTTGAACTCCTGGCCTCTGCAACGGCCCAGATGCAGAACGTCTCGGGCGTGCGCGTTGCGCGCGGGACCATGGACCTCCTCCGTTACACGCAGCTGTTCCTGTCGTCGGAGGGCTCATCCATCGAGCAGACCATCTGGCACACGGGAGCGGGGATCGAGGCGACCGCGGTGTCCGACGGCGAGGTGCAGTTGCGGTCGTATCCGGGATCCTTCAGGGGCCACTTCGCTGCTTCCGGCTACGAGCTGATCGAAGAGATGGACCTTCCCGGCAACGCCGAGCGAACGGCGGAAGAAGCCGTCGCTCTGCTGACCGCCGAGGAGTGCCCCACCACGGAGACGACGCTCGTCATAGACGGTCACCAGGTGATGCTGCAGGTCCACGAGTCCGTCGGTCACCCCACCGAGCTCGATCGAGTACTGGGGATGGAGGCTGCTTTTGCCGGAACCTCCTTCGTCGGTCTCGACGACCGCGATCAGCTTCGATACGGATCGGACAAGGTGAACATCACCGCGGATGCCACGATCCCCGGCGGCTTGGGCTCGTTCGGCTACGACGACGAGGGCGTCGAAGCCCAGAAGGTCTTTCTGATCGAGAATGGGATCCTCGTGGGATTCCAGTCCTCGCGGGAGACAGCGGCAGCTGCGGGCGCCGACCGATCGAACGGGACGATGCGCGCGGAGGGGTGGGAGAACTTTCCTTTGATCCGCATGACGAACATCAATCTGCTCCCCGGTGAAGGATCGCTCGACGACCTCATCGCCGATGTCGATGACGGGATCTTCATGACCACGAACAAGTCGTGGTCCATTGATGACAAACGGAAGAACTTCCAGTTCGGCTGCGAGGTCGGGTATCGGATCAAGAACGGTCGGTTGACGACCATGCTGAAGAACCCTCGCTACACGGGCATCACCCCGGTGTTCTGGGGTTCGTGTGACGCGGTGGCCGGTCCTGACGAGTGGAAGGTCTGGGGGACCCCCAACTGCGGCAAGGGTCAGCCGGGCCAGACGATGAGAGTTGGTCATGGGACCTCACCCGCTCGGTTCCGGAACGTAAGCATCGGCGTGGATCAGTGAACGTCCCCATATCTGAGACCGCGGCGCGAGAGGCAGCCGGCTACGTTCTGGATCTTCCCGGAGCAGACGGCGTAGAGGTGGTAGTCGCCGGATCCACGATCGGTATGACTCGCTACGCGCTGTCCCAGATCATCCAGAACACGGTCAAGAACGAGGTGCGTGCTTACGTCCGCGTCGCCGTCGGCGATCGAGCAGCCGCCGCAAGCACCAATCAGCTCGATCGGGAGCACATGGTGGCCGCAGCCAACAGCGCGTTAGAGGCTGCCGGGTCATCGCCTCCCGACGACGACTTCCCGGGACTGCCCGACCCGGCGAATGTCGGCCGCGCCCAGGGAGTCTTTCGCTGGGACGATGCCACGGCTTCCAGATCGGCGGCTGCTCGCGCGGAAGCGATCGGTCGTCTGCTGGACATCACCGGGGACGACAACGTGGCGGGCATCTACGAGACCAGCGCTCATTCATATTCCGTTCTCTCATCGACCGGGATCGACTGTCACGACGCGTTCACTCGGTGTGTGACGACATGTCTCGTGGACAACGGCGAGGCGACCGGATGGGCGGAAGGTTCGTCGCACGATGTTGAGCTCGTCGACGTCGAAGCCATCGCACAGCGATCCGCTCACAAGGCCAACTCCGGGCGGGGTGCAGTTGACGCAGAGCCGGGAACCTACGAGGTGGTCCTCGAACCGTCCGCAAGTGCGATGCTCCTCGACTTCTTGTCCTACACAGGGATGGGGGCCAAGTCGGTCATCGAAGGCGAGAGCTTCCTCTCCACGCGCACCGGGATGAAGGTGGCTGCTGAAGGGGTCACGGTTGCCGACGATGTGTACGACGAGCTGTCGGTTGGTCTTGGATTCGATCTCGAGGGCGTCCCCAAGAAGCGCGTTGCTGTTATCGACGATGGAAAGGCCACCGGCCCCGTAACAGACCTGCGTACGGCGCGGAAGCTGGGGGTCGAATTGACGGGACACGGGTCGGGCTCGGCCGAGTTCGGTCCCTACGCGGCGAATGTCACTCTCGCCGCCGGTGACAAGTCTCTTGACGAGCTCATCGGAGATGTCGATGAGGGATTCCTCGTGACCCGCTTTCACTACGTGAACGTGCTCGACCGGCCGACCGCATACCTAACGGGCATGACGCGGGACGGCATCTTCCGCATCTGCGGCGGCGCGGTAGCGGAACCGGTCCACAACTTCAGGTTCGCCCAGAGCGCGCTGGATGCTCTGGCCGCGGTGGAGGGGATCGGCCGAGATCGGGTGGCTTTCGCCCCCGACTACGGCTCGTTCGGATCGACTGTGGCACCCCCTTTGCGGATCGGGGAGTTCAAATTCGCTTCTCGAACCTCACATTGAGGCGGGGATCAACCCCGTGCATCAGCTCCTCCACGTAGGGATCCTTCTGTCGACCCTGTTGGGAGCCGCGGGGCTGGTGGTCCTGCTGGCCTGGCCCCTGTTGTCGGATACCCGATTGCCGGACGGTGCCCGCTGGGCGATGCTGGGGATGGTGGGGGCCGCTGCGGTGTTGTTCCTGCTGGAATGGAGGGTGGTCCACTAGCGTTCTCTTTAGGGCCACCCGTTCCTATAATGGGATCTGCCCACAGACGGGCTACAAGGAGGAAACGATTGTGTCGATGACCGAGTCCAAGACCGACAGCCAGACCTTCGGTATCACCCCTTCGGCGGCCTCCAAGGTCACGGAGCTCCTCGAGCGCGAGATCTCGGCAAACCCCGCCGAGCACGAGGGTAAGGAATACGCCCTGCGTGTGGCGGTCCAGCCGGGCGGATGCGCGGGCTTGCGATATGCCCTTTACTTCGACGACCGCAAGATGGACGACGACGTGGTCGAAAGCGTTAGTGGCGTCGAGATCCGTTGCGACAAAATGAGTGCTCCGTACCTCAGGGGGGCCAAGATCGACTATCTCGACACCCTCGAGCAGTCCGGGTTCACGATCGACAACCCGAACGCCAAAGGCACCTGTGCCTGCGGCGACTCCGCTCAGTTCTAAGTAACAAGCTCAAACTAAAAGGCGCCCTCCAGGGGCGCCTTTTTCTTTTAGGATGGCGTCGCTCATACAGAGCGGATGAGGGACCGGCCCGTTGAATCCGCCGCAACCACCGGCTTGCCGGCAGGTGCGAATCCCGGACGGATGAGCTGCGTCCCTCGCACCTCTTCCCATCCGGGGAGAGGTTTTTTTGATCATTGAAGGGAGCCTGGATGGCGATCGAGACCACGGTGGTTGGTTCGTACCCGAAGCCACCTACCGAGGGTGAGCAATTCACCTTACGTAAAACGTTGCACGCGCTCAGCCGAGGTGACGCGTCCGAGTCGGATCTTCGAGCGGCACACGAGGCCCTTGCCCGCGAGGTGATCGAGGAGCAGGAAGCCGCAGGGATCGGCATCGTCACCGACGGCCATGTGAGGTGGGACGACATCCTCACGCCATTTGCACGCCATATGGCCGGTTTCGAGATCGGCGGTCTCCTCCGCTGGTTCGACAACAACGTGTATTACCGGAGACCCATCTGCATCGGCCCCATCGAATGGCGTGGTCCGGCATCTGTCGACGCATTCAAGTTTGCCAAGTCCATAGCGAAGTCCCGGGTGAAAGCGGTCATCCCCGGCCCCGTCACATTTGCCCGTCTGGCCGTCGACGAGCACTACTCCGATCATCAGGAATTCGTTCTCGCCATTTCCCGGGTGTTAGCGCAGGAAGCGTTCGAGCTCGAAGCCGCGGGGGCCGAGTTCATCCAGATCGACGAACCGGCGCTACTCGAAGCTCCCGAGGACCTCGACCTCGCCCGTGAGGCGATCTATGTCATCACTTCGGAGCTGAAGACTGCCGAGACGACTTTGGCGACATACTTCGGTGACGCGAAGCGACTGGGTCCCGAGTTGTTCGAGTTCCCCGTAGCGGGGTTCGCGTTCGATCTCATATCGGGTCCCGAGAACATGCAAGTGATCAAGGAACTGCCTCCCGAGAAGCGTTTGCAGGCCGGAATCGTCGATGCTCGCAACACGCGCTTGGAGGCAACGGACGACCTGGTCCGGGAGATCGAGGAGCTTGCATCGATAGTCGGCGCCAAAAGCTTGCGCGTAAGTCCTTCGGCAGGTCTCGAATTCCTGCCGCGTGAGAAAGCCAGGGCGAAACTGCAGCGTCTGAGCGAAGCCGCAAGGAGGGTTGGATCATGACCGAGAACCAGCTGCCCGGACCGGGCCTGTGGACCACATCGGTCGGCAGTTTCCCTAAGCCCGACTACATCACCAAGGCGCGGTCCCAGTTCGCCCGGGGCGAGATCGATAGAGAAGCGTTGCGTGAGCTCGAGCGCAAGGCGACGCGTGAATGGGTGGAATTCCAGGACTCGATCGGCACGGACCTCATCGTCGACGGCGAGATGTACCGGGGCGACATGGTGGCGTTCTTCGCCGAGGAGATGCCCGGGCTCGAGATCGGCGGTCTCGTGCGCTCTTACGGGAACCGCTACTACCGCAAGCCGATCGCAACCGGGCCGGTTGGTCGTGACCATCCGATGACCGTGGATTGGTGGGAGTACGCGCAGTCCCTCACAGATAAACCCGTCAAGGGGATGCTTACCGGTCCGTACACGATCTGCGACTGGTCTTTCAACGAGCACTACTCGTCACGCCGCGATTTCGTCCTGGACCTTGCGAAGGTGGTCCGCGATGAGGCGCTCGACCTCGAACGTGCAGGTGCGAGGTTCATCCAGATCGACGAGCCGGCCGCATCCACTCGGATGGACGAGCTCGACCTCGTCATCGAATCGATGAATATCGTCACGGAGCCGCTGCAAGCGCACACGATCACGCACATCTGCTACGGAAAGTTCCACGAGGCTTATCCGAAGATGCTCGACATCCCTGTGGACCAGATAGACCTCGAGTTCGCCAACTCGGAATACTCGTTGCTGGAGGAGTTCTCCGATAACCCGTTCACGAAGTTCATCGGACTGGGCATCTCCGACGTGCATACGCACGACATCGAGCCGGTGGACGCGATGGCGGAGGGGATCAGGAGGTCCCTCAAGCACATCCCGGCCGAGAGGATGTTCGTGGATCCCGACTGTGGGCTTAAGACCCGTACCGTCGAAGAGGCCAAAGAGAAGTTGTCGAACATAAAGAAGGCGGTGGACGTAGTCCGGGCCGAGCTCTAGAACGGGTACGTTTGACCGGTCCACGAGAACTAACAGTCGGGGGAGCTCGGTAACACCGGGCTGAGAGGGTGGCTGGCGAGCCACCGACCCTTCGAACCTGATCGGGTTAGAACCCGCGAAGGGAGGTTCCGGTGAGCTCTTTGCTCGAGAATGCCGAGCTACTTCACGAGTGGGGCATCGACCCCGTTCCGAGCACGCACCGAAGACTTCGTGCTTTCGATGTAGCCATTCTGTGGGGAGACCTTGGGATCGGTCTTCTGGTTCTTGTCTCGGGGGCGTTGCTCGTTCCGGCCCTCGGTCTCGGCCAGGCCTTCGTTGCGATCGTGATCGGTTCCGTCATCGGTTGTGGTCTGTTGGCAGCGGGTGCTGCCGCCGGTGCAACGCACGGCCTTCCCACGATGGTTCTGCTCCGCCCGGTGCTGGGACTGAAGGGGTCCTGGATCCCCAGCATTCTGAACGCGCTCCAGTTGATCGGGTGGACCGCGGTCGAGTTGTGGGCGATGTCCTTCGTGGCGGACCTCGTTTCGAAGCGCGTATTCGGTTTTTCTGCCCGGCCCGTGTGGCTCGTTGGGATGGCGGTCATCTGCATCGGCCTCGCGCTGTGGGGGCCGGTCGAAGTGACCCGCATCTGGATGGAACGATTCGCTGCCTGGGTGGTCGGTGCGATCGCCGTGATCGCAACTCTCCTGCTCATCGTGGACGGTGTGCTCGCGGATGCCTGGTCGGCGCCGGG
>Ga0190275_10001603_pt1 | contig 16715 bp, 14 predicted proteins | sample Popmic550T_FD_133745 | JGI IMG/M metagenome (GOLD analysis project Ga0190275, IMG submission 133745) | Populus adjacent soil microbial communities from riparian zone of Yellowstone River, Montana, USA - 550 T | ecosystem: Environmental > Terrestrial > Soil > Riparian zone > Trees stand | place...
CACGGCCGTCGCGGCGCTTCCTCTTCGCGTCATCGACCCGTCGCGCGGCATCGTCGGCCCGCTGCGGAATCGCGTCGGGACGTACGCCGGCCGCGGGGCCAGTGCGACGGTGTCGCGCATTGTAGAAAACCGCGCCGCGTCGTATGCGCTCGAATGTACGAACGAGCTGCGGCGTGGTTTCTGCGGGATGTGGATCGAGCTCGGCGACTTTCAGGCCTTTGCCGATCCGTCGCAGGCACTGTCCGTTCCCGATGCCGATCATCTGGTGATCCGCGGCCGCGGAACGCCGGCCGGCAAAGTGGGCGTGTCCGACCTCGCCGCCGCGAAGCGCGACGAGCCGGTGTTCCTCGGCCCGCTGAGCTCCGCGGTGCGCGATCGGGGAGGATGGATCTGGCGTCATGCTCTTCCTGACGGCATAGACCGGCGTCGGCTCCGGTCCCTGGTCATCGATCTCACGTCGGAAGAGCGGGCCAGAACGGAGATCACGGGCGTATGGCTCGTGCGCAGCGGGGACCGGACTCCGAAAGGAACGCGCGTCCGCACCGGCCGGCCGCCGCGCCTCCGTCAGCGCGGGCTCTGGGTATGGAACACGGCCGATCTGCTTTCCGGCGCCGCGAGCGTGGACGAGCTTCTTTCCCGGGCGCGGATGTGGCGCCTCAGCGAGATCTACCTGCAGCTTCCGCATGATCCGGGGGCTCCTCTTCAGTGGCGGCGGGAAAGTGACGCGGCGCTGGCCGCGCTGATCCGGCGCCTGAAATCGCAGCGACTGAAAGTCCACGCACTGGACGGCATGGCCTCGATGGCTCTGCCCGGCCTTCGTGCTCGCGTCGTCGAGCTGGCGCAGGAGGTGTCGCGATACAACGCGCGCTGCGGGCGCAGATGCGAATTCGACGCACTGCATCTCGACATCGAGCCGTATCTGCTCGCCGAATTCGGCGGCCGTCGCCGCGCCGAGCTCCTCGACTCCACGATCGCGACGCTCGCCGCGGTCAGGCGCGCCGTCGAGCCGCTGCCACTGTGGATCGACATCCCTTTCTGGTACGACGAGGGCGAAGAGCAGGGACGGCCCGGGACGCCGTGTGAGCGCCAGGCATTCCTGACCCGCGCCTGGAACAGCGTCGATGGCGTCGTCGTGATGAGCTATCGCACCAGCGCGGATGGTGCGGACGGCCTGGCCATGCATGCATTGGGTGAGGCGACGCTGGCGAAGTCCACGGCACGCCCGTTCCTTTTCGCCGTCGAGACCGTGCCGCTTCCTCCCGAAGACGAATGGCTCGTCCGTTTCGATGAGAAGGCGACACCCAAAGAAGGTGAGCCTCTGGCACTTCTGGTCGCGGACGCTGGCGATCCGTTTCTGCTCTTTTCCTCATCGCCGGCCGCCGCTGATCTGGACTGGATCGGCACGCGCGCCGGTGCGCTTCGCATCCTTCCTGTCCGGTTCCTTGCCGGACCGCCTCCGGGCAAGATCACATTCCATGGCCAGACCGCCGCTGCGGTCGACAGCGTGGTCGGCGAGAGTGCCGCGCTTCTGTCGCGAAGCGGTGGACGCGTCGACGGAGTGGCGTATCACGAGCTGCGGACGCTTCCACCACGATGAACGGCCACGGTCTCGTGCTGCAGGGTGTGTCGTTCCGCTATGACGCCACGGCGCCGCCCGTGCTCGACGACATTCACTTCGAGGTCCGGCGCGGCGAGCTCCTGGCCGTGGTCGGCGCGTCCGGAAGCGGCAAGTCCTCTCTTCTTCGACTCATTGCAGGCCTGGCCCGCCCGTCGTCCGGAACGATCTCCTTCGCCGGCCGCGTGCTGAACGAGCTCGAGCCCGGCGATCGGGGCGTGGGGATGGCCTTTCAGGATTACGCGCTCTACCCGCACCTCAGCGTCGCTGAGAATCTGATGTTTCCGCTGCGCGCACGCGGTGTCGGCCGCTTGCCGGCACTCGAGCGGGCGGCCGAGGTGGCGCGGTTGCTCCACATCGCGGAGCTGATGCATCGCAAGCCTCGCGAGCTTTCGGGCGGACAGCGGCAGCGCGTCGCACTGGGGCGGCTGCTGGTGCGCTCGCCGGAGATTTCCCTGTTCGACGAACCGCTCTCGAATCTCGACGCCTCGCTGCGCCGGGAGCTGCGTCTCGAGATCCGTTCTCTCCATCAGCAGAGCGGATGGACGACGCTCTACGTCACGCACGACGCGACGGAGGCAACGGCGCTGGGCGAGCGCGTCCTGGTCCTGCACCGCGGGCGCGTCGTCCAGATCGGATCGCCGCGAGAGCTCCGCGAAGATCCACGGCATCGGGAAGTGATCGCGCTGCTTTCGGTGGAGCCGATGAACTTCACGCGTGCCGCGGAGTTGCCTCGCGCCTGGTTCGCTTTCGAGTCCCTCGATACTGCATCGCTGACCAATGCCACCGAGCTGGCGATCCCGGCGCACAGCATCGGCATCGCATCCGGCGCGGGGAGCTCCATCGAGGCGACATACCTGGGCGGCGATGAGGCGAATCCGGAGCGTTCGGTCGTGCGCGTCGCGTCGGGCGCTCACTGGACGATTCAAAGCGCGGGTGACACCGTGACCGGAGCGAGCATCCGGATCGCGCCGGTGCGGCCGGCAGATGCGTGGGCGTTCAACGAGGATGGAACACGTGCAGGGACGGTTCGCCTTCAGGTTGCGTAGCGGTGCGCTGCTCGTTGCGCTGCTGTTCGGCGCGGCGCGCCCGTCTTCCGCGGGCGAGGTCGCGCTACCTTCCCCGGACAACCCAACACAACGGTCGCGTGAAACGTCAGAGATCCGGTTCTGGCAGCTCTCCCTGCGGCCTCCCGTCGCGGAAGCGCTGGCCAGAGAATTCGAGAAGCGCAATCCCGGAACGCGGATATCGGTCGAGACCTTGTCGTGGGAGAACGGTTTCGAGAAGCTCGTCCTGGCCATCGCGTCGCACCGCGAGCCGGATGTTTTCGAGCTCGGCTCGACCTGGATTCCGAGCATGCGCAGCTCGCTGGCGCTCGCACCGCTCGATGCGCTCGACGCGCGGGTCGGCGGCGAGTTGCTCCTGCGCGAGCCCGGACGCGGCGCCGCGGGGACCGACGCGATGCCGTGGCTCCTGGGCACCCGGGTCCTTTTCGTGAATCGGGCGCTGCTGCGCTCCGCGGGAATCGCGCATCCGCCGCGGACGACCGAGGAGCTCTTCCAGGCGTGCGGCGCGTTGCGGCGAAAGCACCCATCGATGCCCTGCATCGGTCTGGCAGCCGCCGATCCCTACGCGCCGTGGCAGCATCTCTTCTCGTTTGCATGGACTGCCGATCCGGGGTTCATCGGCCCGACCGTGGGCGTGGAAGATCTTCGTGCCGGTGCGCTCCTGCAGGCGGCGCGCGTCTACGAGCGTCTGCGCCCCGTGGTTCGCGCGGACCGGCCCGCGGCGCTCGACCGCGACTTTCTCGAAGGACGGGTGGCCATGGTGATCTCGGGCGCATGGCTGCCGTTGGTCATCCGCGACTCCGGGCAGCAGCTCGACTACGAGGCCGCGGCCATCCCCGCGCTTCCCGGCGGGCGCTCGCATGCCTTCGGCGGCGGCGAGTATCTCGTCCTGTCGCGCAGGACCGCCCTGCGCACGGAGAGCGAACGCTTCATCGAGTTCCTGCTCGAGCGCGAGACGCTGGAGCGGGTCACACGCGAGCAGCCCGGCTTGCTCCCGGCCCGCCGCGGCGTGGCCGCTCCTCCCTCGCTCGATCCGCGCACGCTGGCGGCACGGCAGGTCATGCAGCGCGAGCTGGAAACCGCGGCTACTCCTCCGCCGGATCCGAACTGGGCAGCGGCGGAACAGACGTTCTCCGCCATCGCCGACCGCATCCTCCTTCGAGGATCGACGGCGGAAGAGGCGCTCGCGGCCGCGCAGGCTCCGTTGCGGCGGATTGAGCGGAGGACCGCGAGCGGCCGCAGGCTCTCGACCCGGAACATTCTCGTGTTCCTCGAGCTCGGCGCAGCCGTGCTTCTGGCGGTGATGGCCGGAGGAATGTACGCGCGCCGGGACCGGCTCCACGCCGCGGCACGAGTGCCATGGCTGGCCTTCTTCGCGGCGCTGTATGCAATCCCGGCGTTGTACCTGGTGATCGTCTCCTTCGCTTCGACCGATCTCCTGGCCATGGACGCAACGTACGCGGGTCTTCGCAACTATCGCGAGCTCGCTCTCGATCCTGCCTTTCTGCGGGCCATCGTCATCACGCTCCTCTTCGTGATCGCCAGCGTTCCGGCGACGCTGGCCCTGGCGCTCGTGACGGCGTATGGCGTGCGCGCTCTCTCCCGCGTGGGCCGCGTCTGCGAGGCGCTGGTCTATCTCCCGCCGATCCTTCCCGTCGTCGTCACGGCCACGATCGTCGCGGCACTGTTCGCGGGTGGAGGCCTCGTCGACTCTTTGCTCGCGGCAGTGTCGCTGCCCGTTCCGGAGCCGTCGTGGCTGGTGAACGAACGTGCGGCCCTTGCGGCCGTGGTCGTCCACGCGGTCTGGACCAGTTTCGGGTACTACGCGCTTCTCTTCGCCGCGGCTCTCGCGGCGATCCCGCCAAACGTGCGTGAGGCCGCGCTCCTCGACGGCGCACGGCCGTGGCTGCGCTTTCGATCGATCGACTGGCCCGCCATCAGGCCTGTGGTCCTGCTCGTCCTTCTTCTTCACACCGTCCGTTCTCTTCAGGTTTTTCCCGAGATCGTGGTGATGACCAGTGGCGGCCCGCTCGGCGCCACCACCACGGTGGTGTACTACCTCTACGAAGAAGCATTCCGGCGCTTCGACTTCGGCCGTGCCGCTGCCGTGGCAACGTTGCTCATGGTCGCCATCGGCCTTCTCTCGATCCCGATGTTGATGCGCGCTCGAAAAGAGGTGTGAATGAGGCCACCTCACAAAAGCATCTCCGCCTGGCTCACCATCGCCCTGGCCGTGTCGGCCGTCGCCCCGGTCGTCGCTCTCCTTTCCATGTCCCTGCGCCGCGGAGCCTCGGTGCTGGCGGTTCGCAGCTTTCTGCCGCCGTCCGACCCGAGCCTCGCGAACTTCGCGGAAGTGCTGCGCGAACCGGGATTCGCCATCGCTCTCGCCAACTCAGTCCTGGTGTCCGCGGTCACGGTGTGCTCGAACCTGCTCCTGGGCGTGCTCACCGCATGGGGCATCGTCCGTGTGAGCGGAGGGGTGCGGCGCGATGTCCTGGCTACGCTCATCTTTGCGATCGCCGTTCCTCCCCAGGCGGTCGTGATTCCGATCTTTCTGATCTTCGAACAATGGGCGCTGCTCGACACCTACGCCGCTCTCCTTCTTCCCGGGCTGCTCATCCCGCTCAACGTTCTGCTCTACGTCCACGCCATCCGCGCGATCCCTCCGTCTCTGCTGGAGGCGGCCGCGCTCGATGGCGCGAGCCCCGCGTACGTGCTCCGTCGCGTGGTCCTGCCGCTGGTCACGCCGACGTCCGCCGTGGTCGCGATCAATACCTTTCTGGCCAGTTGGAGCGCCTTCGTCTATCCGTTCCTGCTCACGAATTCTTCCAACCGCCGAACGCTTGCGGTCGCGCTCGCGCTTCTCAAGACCCAGGACCAGGTGCGGTGGCCGCTGGTCATGGCCGGCGCCGTGATCACCATCATTCCGGTGATCCTCGTCTTCCTCATCGCCCGTCGCCGGCTCGTGGACGGCGTGACCGCCGCCGCGGTGAAGTCGTGAGTCGGCACTGAGAGAGAAACGACGAGGGGCCTCCGGCGGGGGCGGTACGACCGGCAGCGTTTGTTGGCCCAGCCCGTAAACGCGTTTCGTGGAGTACGCGTGCGTTCAGCCTAGGGCAACAAACGCTGCCGGTCGTACCGCCCCGCCGGAGGCCCCTCGTCGTTTCTCTCTGTCATCGCCATTGCGACATCGATTTGTATAGCCGTTCGACGGCGTCCGATACGGCGATGATCATCTCGTTGCAGCCGATCTTTGCGAGGCGGAGCGCGTCCTCCGCTTCCGCAAGCCGGTCCGCAGACAGAACCTCCGCGTCCGCCAGCGCACTTGCGGCGATGGCTCCCGCGTGCGCGACGTGGCGTACGGTCTCGAAGAGATCCGTGCACTCTTCTACGCCCGATCCCGCCGCGTTGCGATGCAGTGCCGCGGCGGCCTCGGCGAGCATCGTGAATCGATCCGCGACGTCGTCGTACGCGCGTTCCATCACCAGGCGGTTCATCTCGCGCCGCAGCGCGCTCTCCGGCCGGATTGCATCGACGAGACGGGTCAGGGGAACATCGACATCATAGAGCTCCGATTCGTGGCGGATGTAGTCTTTGACCGGTTCCAGGGCCGTGGCCACGAGCGCAAGCGCGTCGCCATGCCCGGACGGCGCGATGCGCGCCAGCATCCGCTCGCAGTCGGCGCGGCAGTCGATCCCGATTGAGCGCAGGCGGTCTTCGAGATCGTCGAGACGCGAATGGAGCGACGATTCATCGCAGGTTTCCCGCGGTGACCAGAGCCGCTCTGCCACGGCGGCCAGTCGCGGCCACGTTCGGAAGTGAACGTTCTCCTCCGTCACGAATTCGGACCACATGCACGCTTCGCCGCCGATGACCTCCGGCGCGTGCCGATCGTCGACGCCGAGAAGAGGGTCGTGGCGGTAATGCTCGAGGGCGCCGCGCATCAGATCGAGGTAATAGCCGTACGACACCACGACCGGCCGGCCTGTGGCGGCGACACGGGCAACGGGCTCCTGCGATCGATAGACCTCTGCCGTGATTCCGCCGGCATCGGACGCTTCTTCCCAGGCGATGACCTGCTTGCCGAGATCGCCCAGAATCGAACGGACGCGATCTGCGAAATGCCGCTGGAGATCGGATGCCGAGGTGGCGCCGATCGTGGCCATGAATCCGCGGATCTCTTCCGAGTCGAGCCATGAACGGCCGCTCACCTCATCGCCTCCGATGTGAACGAAGTCGTCAGGAAACAGCTGCGCCATTTCCGCAAAGAACATCCGCAGGAAGTCGTAAGTGGACTCCCGTGCAGGATTGAGGAACGTATGAAAGATGCCGAATTTCCTCTCGGGCGTCACCGGGACATCGGTGCAGCCGAGATGGGGGTATGCCGCCACCCATGATGTCGCGTGCCCGGGAACGTCGAGCTCGGGGACCACCCGGATTCCGCGTTCTCCCGCATACGTGAGCACCTGGCGCACATCGTCATGGGAGTAGTAACGGCCGCCCGAGCTCATCTGGTGCAGGCGCGGGAAGGCGCGCGATTCGACGCGAAAGGCCTGATCGTCGGTGAGGTGCCAGTGGAAGACGTTCAGCTTGACCGTGGCCATGGCGTCGAGCGTTCTTCGAATCACGTCCAGGGGCATCCAGTGCCGTACGGAATCGAGCAGAAACCCGCGCCATCGAAAGCGGGGTGCGTCCTCGACGATCGCGCAGCGAATGCGAATGTGCCCCGCCTCGAGCTCCGCGAGTTGCAGGAGGGTCTCCGTGGCGTAAAGGGCGCCCGCGGGGCTGCTCGCTTCGATCGTCACTCCCTCTCGCATGACGGTCAGCCGATACGCTTCTTCCGGAAGAGCGGGAAGCGATTCGAAAGAGACGTTGCCGCCATGCTCGACAGGTCTCGTGGCCAACGACCGGGGCAGACGACGCTGCAGATTCGCGGCAGCGTTCACGAACGCCCCGTCGGTGCGGTGGATCGTGACTTCATGAGCCGAAAACTCCCCCGCCGTAAACAGGAGCGATACCGGGCTGGGCAGCACACTCATAGACTCGAGAGCATCAACCGGGGGGGAGCCTTCCGTTCGCGCCGGTTTGGAGTAGTTGACACTTTCATTTTCTTCCATCACACTCCACCACCGATCAACCGAAAATCTGGAGGACCCCGTGAGACGAGCATTGTCCCTCATCGCGTGTCTCTTTTTCCTCGCAGCTGCCGCGTGCAGCACCGCCACGCCGGATCAGATCACGGCCACTGGCACCGAGATCGACAAGATCACCCGGACTGTCGGCGAAATCTACACCAGCGTCGCGATCGTGCCGAGTACGACTGCCGCTCCTCCCCCTCCGGCCGACACCAGCACGCTGATCTTCCAGAACAACGGCGATCGTGTGATCAGCCTGACCCTCGAGGGTCCCAGAACGTACGAAGTCAACATCGGCCACAATGCCGACATGCGGCTCAACGTGAAGCCCGGGAGCTACAAAGGCCGCCTGTCCGGTCCCTCACTGCCGACGAAATTCGAAACCTACACATTCGTCGGCGGGACCACATACGCATTTCCCGTCAATATCCGCGCGCAGCACGAGCCCCGGTAAAGAAATTGAGCTCACGGAGGACTGCCATGTCGCGTTTGCTGAAGATTTCCATTGTCGCCGTTTCCGCCGTCTTGCTGCTGGGCTGCCCACCGCCGACCCAGACCGTCGTTGCTGCACCGGCGCCGGCTCAGACGTCCAACATCACCTCCTCGCGCATGACGCTCTTCTATGACGGGTTCGACTCCGTCAAGAGCGAATGGCAACAGGGGGGTGGGATCTGGGAGAGGAAAACTCTGGAAGGACATCTCGCCCAGAAATCCGACGATCCGAAGTTTCTCAATGCCCTCTATTACGTCCAGACCCCCAAGGTCCTCGACGGAACGGTGGAGACGCTCGTACGCATCAGTTACGTCCGCCCTACCACGATCGATCCCAATAGCCCGGCGGACCAGGAGCTCCTCCGCGCCCTTCGCTACACCATGGGCGCCGGACTGATCTTCCGGATCAAAGACACCCAGAATTACTACATGTTCCGTCTGGCCGGTGAGGAAGGGGTCGTGCTGGGGCGCATGGTCCGTGGCGAGTGGACCGACATCTGTAACGCGCGCGTCCGCGACTTCCTGGAAGGCACGCGCATCGGTTTCCGTCCGGACAACTGGTACCGTCTCAAGGTCGACATGTACGGCTCGGCCATCACGGCGTATATCAACGACGAACCCGTTTGCCGCCACACCGACCCCTCCCAGGACATCGGGCAGGTCGGGGTGGTGACTTTCAAGGCTCCGGCAGACTTCGACTACTTCCGCGTGACGAATCGCGAGAGCGAGTCGCGATCCCAGTAGCAACCGCCGGATACTGTGTGCGAGGGGCTCGTTTTGAAGGACGGGTCCCTCCGCATCTCACCTTATGAAGACCCCCATCGCGGTATCCGTGTGCATCGTCCTCCTTGCGCTCTGCGATACCGCTTACGCCGGCCGTGCCAGGAACCGCCCGAATGAAGGCAAGCCGGTCCCGCCTGCCGGTTCCGCTCCGCAGCCGTCCCCGACGCCGCAACTGGACGCCTTGAGGGCGAAATTCGAGCTTCTTGGTGGTCGCGTGGATGCGCTCGACGCCCGCGCGACCGAGGATCAAAAGGAGTTGCTCGCCAGAGCCCACGCGCTTCTGCGCAGCCCGGACGCGGGCGATCGTCTACAGGAGATCGCCTTTACTCTGAAGAATCTGGACGCGGTCACTGCCGATCCCTGCGAGCAGCCGACGAGGAGTGCGATGCTCGCTCGGGACATGGGCCAGAGCGCGCAGTTGTACCGGTCTTACAAAGAGATCGAGAAATTACAGTGTCACGACCCTGCTGTGAACGCGGAAGCAAAGGCGTACCTTCTCAGTCATGAGGAGCCGGGGCCGATACAGGCGGGCGAGCAGTCTGTAAGCGGGTCCGTCGCAGCGCAACCACAGACGTCTGCACCGCCCAATCCCGCTTCGTCATCCTCGGCAAACAAAATGCCCGCGAAGCGGGCGCTTCCACCCCCGGCTTCGCAGAAGAAGGTTTCATCCAGTTCCGGCCCTCAAAGGGGCGCCGGCAGCGAACGAGAGAACGCCCTCATGACTGCGACGGCTTCCCTGCCTCCTGCAACATCCCTGGGATTGGATGTCTGGCAGAGTGCATGGGGTGATTTCGCAACGCTGTCCACCCTCGCCGAATACGCCAGGCGGAATTCGATCACCACCATCAACCTGAACCCGGGCCACGGCGTGACGGAAGCGACCATGAGCAAATCCCACGCGCAACTGCGCGACCTCGTGCGTCGATTGAGGCAGGGAGGGATCGAAGAGATCAATTATCTCTACGCCGAGCTCGGATATCCGATCGGCAATTACGCCACCCTTCTCGCGCGGTATCCGGACCTGCGCATCACCACGATCGTGGACGATTCGGAGTTCACCGATGACAGAAAACACCGGTTCGCGGAGAACGCCAGAATCGTCAAAGCAGCGCGCCTCCGCTACTCCGCGTTCATCACACTGGAGGGCGCGGGCAACAGCGGTGTCAGCGATTCCACGCGCTACTGGGCCATTGACTCGATCGACGAGCCGATCTTCATGAGCTACTTCGGCTGTTCCCTCGAGGAACAACGGGAAGCTCTGAGCGATCTGCTCGAATACGCGGACAAGCAGGGCAAGGTGGCGAACGTCAAGATCGCCATCCTCCTCGGCGGGAAAAAAGTGGGCCGAGAACGATCCTGCGAACAGGAGCTCGGTCCGGCCCGGTTTCCCACCTTCCTGGCGGACCTCCATTCATGGGCGCAGGGCTATCGTTCCTACGGCGGCATCGTGCTGGAAACGAATCTCCGGTTACCCGTTTTCGACGTCGTCACCGGCGGATCCTCCCTCGACCGCCGGCCGCGCCCATGACAGTGCGCGGCCAGCGGATCGCCCACACGCCTCGAGGGAACGTGGACGAGGGCGTTGAACGTGCCGGTCACCCCTTCGGCGTCTCGGACTTCTCTTCCTTCGGCCTCTTGCGCGGCTTCCTGGTCAGGTTCTTGTGGTAGAGGCGCTGCATCTCCTCGTAATAGGGGCGGAGGTAGGCGTGTTCGGGCATCCTGTCCTGGAGGAGGGAGCCGAGGAACTTGTAGATGAGTAGGATGTCCCGGCCGAGGCGATGCTTCCGCTTCAGGTTGATGGCGCGGATTCCGCTGAACAGCGCAGCGACCTCCCGTGCCAGAACATTCCCGCGAGGGATATTCTCTGCATCCTGTTGCAACGCCGCCCGCGGGCGGCGGATCAAGGCCTCGGCGTGGTCCCAGATCATCGCCACATGCACTCCGGCCGCGACGAACTCCGGGTCGAGATACGCCGCCCGCGTCATCGACCGCTGCTCCTTGACCGACAACTGCGTGAACCTCGGAATCCGCTGCTGCAGATACCGGAAGCCCTCCACCAGCGTCTCCGTATCCACCGGGGCCGGAGGTCCGTACTTGTCGATCGGAGCCAGCACATTCGGTGGCTCGGCGGTCTGCGCCGGAGCCGGCACAACCGGCGGTGACAGGCGGTCGAGGTAGCGATAGAACTCGGCAGGCGGGTAGGCGTACGCGAGGATGCCAACGTCGGGTTACACCAGCCAGAAAAAACGAAGGTGTGACCCCAATGACGCGGTCCGCTTCGATCACCCGTTCGGAGTAGAAGTTGATATGGACGAGGTGCGCGTTGTCGGGCGTGCTCACGCCCATCCACCACGAGTTGTCAGCCATCTGCTCGAGGTGAACGAACACGTTCTGTGCGACGACTTCATCGAGCGAGCCGTCGCGATTGCGGCGGATCTCGTCCGGGCCGACGAACTCGCTTGGCAGGAGTCCGTCTCGTCGCGGGTCGGGTTGATGAGCTCACCGGAAGCGGCGACATAGCGGAAGTACGGCGCGACGCGTTCGGCGTACCGGACGACGGCGTTCAGCTGATCGACTGGACAGCCCTTCGTGCCGATGGTGTTGGTTGCACGCCCGATCCTGCTGTTGTAGTCATCGAGATCTTCGAAGAGACCTTCGGCGAGCGCGATGAGCTCGCGCAAGGCAGCAGCAGGCTCGTCGCGTGGGACGTCGATGGCTTGTTCCAGTTGCGCAAGAACCGTAGGTGCCTTCTCAATCGTCTCGCTCATCGGCCCTCCGTTCCTGAATCGTCCTGCCGAGGAGCTCGCGTTTGTGTCCACAGCCGTGAATGGTGGATGAGCACTGGTGACGCGTGTCTGCGAGAAGGCGCGCCGTCCGTTCAACCCATGCCGTGCGCACGCTTTCATTCGGCCAGCGATCGATCGGCCGACTCCATCGTTCGGCCAGGCGACGTGCCGCCGCGATGCTGCGTGTCTTGTGATGACACCGCATAGCGCGATGAATCTTTCCGCTTGGCGAATGCTTTCGATGAGTTCCAGGAAGAGTGTCTCGTTCATCTCGCTTGTATCCGTAGTAGCGGCGCTCCATCTTTGCGCGGACTCATGAACAGTCAGTAAGGAGCGAATGCGTCTTTTGCACATCACCATCGGGAAGTGCGCTCGAATGTGGCCGTTACCTCTCGGAGGTTCTCCTCGACGGTGACCTTCTCGCCATTCGTGAACTTGAAGACCGTTCCTGCGTCGGCTTCTTCAAATGTGGTCAGCCACATCGCGCTGATGCCGACACGTTTTCCGGTGTCGGCGTTGGTCAACACGACGAGTTGAACGTAAGGGCGGTCGCCGTCTCCTCGTTTGCTAGCCATAGGTTGATTCGACCGTACCTCGGTTTTTTTCGTTTTTGCACGATGGTCATGCATCGAGGTCGATATGCCGTGCGACGTCGGTAAGGATTGCGCGCGGCGTATGCGGAGCGACGATTGAGTTGGCTTCCTCCAGTCTTGCCTTCAGAAGATCGTTCTGCTGGAACGCATCAGGGTTCGACTCGAGCTTGGCCAGCCAGAAGGATGAGAAGAAAGGAACCACGAATTGGCGGAAGACCGTCTTGAAGTGTTGAAGTCGATCGACGATCTCGCTCTGCACGCGGCTTTGGTATGCCAGTGCGGTCGTGAGCGGAAGGCCCGGCTGGATGCTGGCGCCGATTCCAACGATGCTCGCGATCAACCCAGCGGCTTCCGTACCGCTTTGCTGCGCTTGGCCGATGGAGCGAAGCCGCAGCAATCGATCGTCGAGGTTACCGTCAGTGAGGAACGCCGTGTGGATCACGTCCGCGCAGTCGTGCCAGATCTTTGCGTTCGTCGCGGCCGCCTCTTCCCTGCAGACGTCGTGAAGCGCGTTCGCGAGGTCGCCTTGACCGCTCTTTGCTGCTGCAATTCTTAGGAAGGCCGGAGTGACGACGAAGGACGCTGCGAGCTCGTTTGGGTCGAATGTCGCTCCTTCACCGAGGGCGCGCCGCGTGATCGCTGACTGCAGGTCGGCGGCATCACGGAAGCGTCCGTCGGCGAGGAGGGGGGGAATCGCAAAGAGGCCGATCTCGGTTCGGAACTCGCCTATGCGCGCTGCCGCCTCGAGCGCGGCGTAGCTCCAGCGACGTACGCGTTGATCATCGCTTTGGACGCCGGCCATCATCGCCAGGATGAGGAACGCAGCGATACGGACGGAAAGGTTCGAGGCCGCTGCCTGCGTGTCGAGCTCGATTAGGAATGCGCCAGGCTTCGGTTCGATGAAGCGGTTTCCTCCGGCGTCGTAAGGTGGTGGACTTCCTTGGTGGAGGACCGTCGCGAAGTACCCTCCGACATAGTGGAAGCGCACGAGCAGTCCGTGCCACTGCTCATCGTCCCGCTCGGCCGCGAACAGCTCTTCACCGGCACGGTTCCAGGCCTCGGTGGACGCGGTGCGATCGCCGTTGAACCAGTGCGCCAGTGCAAGCTCGGCGTAGGCGAGAGGACGGTCAGTGTGCGTCCGGTAACGGTCAGCGTCAACTGCGTCGATTGCTCGTGTTGCGAACTCCACCGCGCGCTCATGGCGACCGATTGCGGCGGCGGCTTGTGCTGCCTTCAGGTATGTCCAGGATAGCAAACTGGAGTCGGATGCCGACCCCTCGAGCGCAAGTCGGAAGGCGACGTCCGCCTCGGCGTACTTGCGTGCATAGACGAACTGGCTGGCCACGATTTCGTCGAGGATGAACTTCGCTCGCGGGTTTGCGGTGACGAATGGCGACACGTCTGAGGCCATTCGCACCGCTTCCTGCAGTTCGTGCTCGTACTCACCTCGCACTATCACCCGCGCGCGACGGGCAGCCGCGAAGAGAAGCGCTGCTTCATTCGCTTCACTCCAGCGCTCGATGGTCTCCGACGCGCGATGGACTGTTCTCCAGTCGCGGTCCGGCGGATTCTTGCGCACCTCCTGGAGCCAGAGCCGGTTCGCGATGGTGAGGCAGTTCACCTCGTCAGCGAGTAGGTTGTCTCGGGCGTGCGCCGGGATCGCGGACAACGCGGTAAGCCATTGTTCGATGTCGTGTTCGAAGCGAACGCCGTACATGGTCAGCTCGAGCGTTAGCCCCCACGTCGCGTCGAGGGAGGAGGGGAACGGCAACCCTTCGTAGCCCTGCGCGCCGGGCCGCAGCGTTCCCGCTTTCGCGACGTACGAGAGGGCGCGCTGCGGGCTCCGTGATCCGTTCCAACGCGCCTCATAAAACGCCGCTGCGGTGAGTGCCCACGCTTCGGCCTGACCCGCCTGCGCGACGAGTTGCTCGAGTTCGTCCTCGAGCGCTTCCGTCGGTCGTCCGTGCTTCCGCCGCGCGCTGATGTGCGTGATGCGCATGACGAGCCGAAGATCGAGCGGCATGACGTCCGGCAGGGGAGTGGTCGCGCGTAGATCGAGAAGTGAAGGTTCGCTGACCCGCTTCTGGACGCGCAGAATTTCGACGAAGTGCAGAAAGATCGAGCCGGCTTTGCCGTACTCGCGGGCGAGCATGAGCAGAACGAAGGCCTTGGCGGCGTCGTGCTCGCTGATTTCGGTTCGGAAGAACAGATGTTCGGCCGCGACGACGTAGACGCTACGGCTCGTTTCAGGAATGTTGATATGGGAGAAGTCGGCTTTCTCTGTCCAGGCGATCAGCTTGCGGAACGGGAGGCGAAGGACGTCGACGACTTCGATCTGTGCATCGACGCCATAGTCGGTGCCTGCCGCGTCCTCTCGGCGAAAGATCCATCCGAGTTGCAAGTTGACGATCTCATCGACGATCGCCACGCCCGCGTTACCGATGCGCTCTGCGTTCCGCCTGCTCACGCGCTCGATTCTGCCATCAAGATCGGTCCGGAGCGGATGCGAAAAAGATCTCAGATACAGCTCGAACCAACCCTTTTTCGCGAACGAGATTGCATCAGTAGCTCAAGGAGAGTCACAAACAATGACCAATGATCAAGTGGTAGGGGTAGTCACCGTGGCCGAAGATCGGCTGCGTCTGTTCAGAAAGAGCGGAGTCGTACGATGGAACAAAGGTGATCGTAGGATCTCGATTTCCTTCGCGACGCGCTTCGATCTGCGAAGAGTCTTCGGCGCCACAGAGCGAGCGGTGCTGTCCGACTTCTACGGTATCGAGCCGTCGTCGATCACCTTTGTCGATACGGCCGGCCAGCAGGTTGATCTGTCGTAGGAGTGCGAGATTTTCGTATTGACCACGCTTGCCACCGAAAGTGCATCTCGGTGGCACGAACGGTTGCCTGCGGAAAACTCGGTGGCAAGACGTTGGCAAACCGCCATTTTCGGCCACAAAAAAGCCCGCCTTTCGGCGGGCTAACTTCTTTGTTTTAAGTTGGTTGCGGGGACAGGATTTGAACCTGCGACCTTTGGGTTATGAGCCCAACGAGCTACCAGACTGCTCCACCCCGCGACATTCCGTTTCCGGCGAAGCGGCGGCGATTATCGCGGCCGGCTCACTTCGCGTCAAGGACCCCTCACAACTCACCCTATCCCCTTCTTATTTCCGAATCGGGAGGAGGGTTCCGGTCACGCCGGCCGCGGTCTCCGAGAGGAGCCAGGCGATGGTTTCGGTGACGTCGGGGAGGGGGACGAGTTTGGCCGCGTCCATCTCTTCGCGCATGGCGGGGGTGGCCATGCTGTCGGGGAGGAGGGCGTTGACGGTGATGCCGGTGCCGCGGAGTTCGGCGGCGGTGGTCTGGATGAGCGCGTTGAGTGCGGCTTTGGAGACAGTGTAGGCGGTGGCGCCGGCCTGGGGGGTGACCGTGGCGAAGGAGCTGATGGCGATGATCCGGCCGGGTCTCGTGAGGCGGGGGAGGGATTCGCGGATGGCGAGGAAGGCGGCGGTGGTGTTGGTGGCCAGCATCTTCGTCCAGGTGTCGAGGGTGGTGCCGGCGAGCTTTCCGGGGGCGAAGCCGCCGACGAGGTGGACCAGGGCGTAGAGGTCGCCCGCCTGGGCGAACCATGCTTTGACGGAGGTCTCGGAGGAGAGGTCGAGGGTCTCTCTCGTGGGGGTGAGGCATCGGTAGGTTGGCTCGAGGCGCTGGACCACGGCGGCGCCGAGGCCGCCGGCGGCTCCGGTGATGGCGATGGTTTGCATGGGGGAAGACTATCGCGGGTGAGGCGGGGCGGGGGAGATGGCGCTTTTTATTGTTTCCGATCGGAGGTCTCTTGTGTCCCGGCTGGAGGACAGTGAATGCGGCAGCGCATCGGATGTGTCTCGTTCTGGGGACAATGCAGGTCGTCCGGATCGCCAGCAGCCGATGTCTTATCGCCTGCAGCCGATGTTTTATCGCCAGCAGCCGATATTGGATCGCCAGCAGCCGATGTTTTATCGCCTGCAGCCGATGTCTTATCGCCTGCAGCCGATATTGGATCGCCAGCAGCCGATGTTTTATCGCCAGCAGCCGATGTCTTATCGCCTGCAGCCGATGTTTTATCGCCTGCAGCCGATATTGGATCGCCAGCAGCCGATGTTTTATCGCCTGCAGCCGATATTGGATCGCCAGCAGCCGATGTTTTATCGCCTGCAGCCGATATTGGATCGCCAGCAGCCGATGTTTTATCGTCTGCAGCCGATATTGGA
>Ga0190275_10001604_pt1 | contig 16706 bp, 10 predicted proteins | sample Popmic550T_FD_133745 | JGI IMG/M metagenome (GOLD analysis project Ga0190275, IMG submission 133745) | Populus adjacent soil microbial communities from riparian zone of Yellowstone River, Montana, USA - 550 T | ecosystem: Environmental > Terrestrial > Soil > Riparian zone > Trees stand | place...
CCACCCGCGCGCGCTGCGCCAGCCGCCACTCGCTGCCGCCGATGCGCAGCCCCAGCGCGTCCAGGATCGCGCCGCGCGGCGTCAACCCGTCCATCTCCAGCGTCCCCGCGGCCGTCAGGTCGGTCTGCGCGTCGCGTCGCGCCGAGAAGGAGAAGGCGGTGGCGTTCGGCCTCAGGTTGGCCGTCAGGTTCAGCGCCTGCAGCTCGATCGAGCCCACCTGCAGCCCGGTGCCGTTCAGCTTCGCCTCGCCCGTCCACCGCCCGCCCGCGCTGGCGCCGGCGAAGGAGAAGGTGAGCGCGCCCGCCGCGTAGGTGCCGTAGCGGAAGCCGCGCGCCTGCCCCGACACGCCGACGGACGGGTTGCGCAGCGTCCCCTGCATCGTCCCCGACATCGCCACCGAGCCCGCCAGGTCGGGGAGCGTGTCGCTCCCGGGGACGAAGGGGCGCAGCAGCGCCAGGTTGGGCGCGTTCAGCGAGAAGGTGAGCGGCCCGGCGTTGCGGGTGATGCCGATCGCGCCGGTGGCCTCGGCGCGGAAGCCGCGCCCGGCGAAGAGGAGCGTGTCCACCCGCAGCACGCCGCCGTCGCTGTTCACCTTCAGCGTCCCCACGGTCAGGGCGATGCCGCCCACGGTGGACCCCGGCGCCGCGGTGAGCTCCACGCGGCCCACGAAGGTCTCCGGCGTGGTCCCGCGGCCGTCCAGGAGGAGCGAGCCGGTGAGCCGGGTGTGCGGGAAGGCGGCCAGCCCCGGGAGCGCCGCCAGGTCGAGCCCGGCGATCTGCCCGCGGATCGAGTAGCGCGGCACGGTGCCCGGGGCGTACCACCCGTTCAGCGCGAACACCCCCTGCGGCCCGCGCAGGTCCACGTCGAAGCGGTACGGCTGCCGCCCGCCGCCCGACACGCGGATCGGCCCGCTCACGCCGTCGGGGAGGAGCGAGGGGTGGCCCAGCAGCACGCCGAGCTGGAAGTTGTCCACCCGGCCGGCCACGTCGAAGATCGGCGGCACCCCCGCGGGGCGGCGGACGGTGCCAGCCAGGTTGAAGGAGCCGGTGCGCTGCCGCAGGTCCATCGCGAAGCGGAAGTCCTCGGTGCTGCCGCGCGCCGAGAAGGTGCCCGTCACCTCGTCCGCCGCGGCGGGCGCGCCCTGCACCAGCACCGCCGCGCGGAAGGCGGCCACGCGGCCGGTCACGTCGAAGGTGGGCACCGGCCCGCCCAGCCCCAGCGTCCCGCGCATCGCCAGCGCGCCCGCGGTGCCGTTCAGGTCCACGTCGAACGCCACGCGCTCGGCCGTGCCGCTCACCCGGATCGGCCCCGAGAGCGTGGCCGAGCGGAAGGGGAGCGAGGGGAAGAGCTGGGTGAGCGTGGCCAGCGCCAGCGGCTCGGCGCGCGCGTTGATGTCGAAGCGCAGCGCGGGGTCCATCGACAGCGTGCCGCTGATCCCGCGCAGCCGCGTCTCGGGCGCGCTGCCCACCGCGTACGCCAGGTCGCCGCCCTCGATGCGCAGCTGCTTCAGCGTTCCCGTGAGCGCCGCGCCGCCGCGCACGATGCCGCGCAGCATCGCGGCGTTCTCGGGGAACATCGGCGCCAGGGTGGCCAGGTTCAGCGGCTCGGCCGTCACCTGCAGCCCCTCCATGCGGAAGCCGGCGGGGCCGCCCACGCGCACCAGCCCGTGCGCGGCGATGGTCGACGTCGGCGCGTCCACCGTGCTGCGGGGGACGAGGGACGCGGCCAAGTCCACCCGCAGCGCGCCGCCGCGGCCGGCCTCCACCTCGTCCACCGACGCGACCGTGCCTCGCACCTCGCCGCCCAGCGGAGCTTTCTCGATGAAGCCCAGCGTCTCCAGGTCCACGATGCGCAGCGGGTCGAGCCGCAGCCGGGTGTCGCTGAACACCGGCTCGCGGCCCGGCTGCGTCACGACGGTCAGACGGCCTCCGGCGCGCGAGTCGAGCACCGCCGCCTGCGCGTCGGTCACAGTCCACCGCGTGCGGCTCCCGGAGAGCGTCTCCACCGCCAGCGCGAAGCGCGCGCTTCCCTCGCGCGGCACCGCGAAGCCCATCCCCGCCAGGTCGCGGAAGTCGAGCGGCTGCGCGCGCACGCGCAGGTCGTAGCGCGGGGTGGCGCCGGCCAGGTTCATCGTCCCCTGGCCCTCGAAGCGCGAGAAGGGCGTGCGGAGCTCGCGGATGGCGAAGCTCAGGTTCTGCCGGTTGTCCTGCTCGATCCGCCCCGCCAGCGCCTCGATGCGCGTGTCGGGGTTGCTCACCACCGCGTTGGCGCCGTCGATGTCCACCCGCCAGCCGCCCTCGCCCTTCACCCGCACCAGCGCCAGGTTGGCGTCCAGCCCGCGGATGGTGTGCACCGACAGCCACTGCCCGCGGTAGCGCACCTTCTCGGGCGGGCCCCCAGAGGCGTACCGCGGCTGCGGGCCGGCGGCGGGCGGGGTGGTGGCGGTGACGATGCGGGCGCGCCCGTCCACCAGGCGCAGGTTGCGGAAGTCGAAGGTGCGCCCCTGCTGCGCGCCGGCCCCGCCGGCGCCGCGCACCGGCCTGCCGCCCGCCTCCACGGCGAAGATCTGCAGCGCGTTCCACTGGCCGTTGGGGTCGCGCTGCAGCCGCAGGTTGGGGCGCACGATCTCGCCCTGGTCGAAGACGATCGCGCCGCCGCCGTTCAGCGTGCGGGTGACCAGCCGCGCGCGCGCCAGCGGGGCGGAGAGGATGGTGTCGCGGTTGCGGTCGAGGAAGGCCACGTCGTGCAGCGCCACGCGCAGCGTGCCGTCGGGCTCGATCCGCTCCAGCGTGAACGCCTGCTCGGGGAGCCCCAGGGCGATGCGGATGCGCTCCTCCACCACCCGCGTGCGCCCGCGCTGCACGGTGGTGTAGACCAGGAGCAGCGTGACCACGAAGCCCGCCACCGCCCCCAGCAGCAGGAGGCCGACCCGGTCGAGGCGGCGGCGGCGGGCCATGCTAGAAGGTCTGGCCGATGGAGATGTGCAGCACCAGCCGGCGCAGGAAGCTCTTGGCCTTCGGCTGGTAGGCCGGGTCCACCAGCCCCTCGAGGTCGCCCTGGCGGTTGATCTGGTACAGCGGGCCCGTCGGCTGCGGGTAGGGGTTGAAGGCCAGGTCCAGGCGCACGGGGCCGACGGGCGACGCCGCGCGCACGCCCACGCCGGGGGTGAAGCGGAAGGGCGGGCTGGTCAGCTCCTCGGCCGCGGCGCCCCACACCCGGCCGCCGTCCACGAACGCCGCCACCCGCAGGCGGTTGCGCAGGATCGGCGAGGGCGCGGTGATCTCCACCGTGCCCACCACGATGCGCCGGCCGCCGGTGGCCGAGGGGATGGTGTCGGCCTCGGTGCTGTCGCTGAGCGAGGGGCGCACCACGTAGATCACCGGCCCCAGCTCGTTGCGCCGGAAGCCGCGCACGGTGGTGGCGCCGCCGGCGTAGAAGAGCCGCTGCGGGGGGATGAAGCCGTTGCCGACCACCCCGTCCAGGAAGGTGCCCCCCATCAGCCGGAACTGCACCACCTTGTTGCCGCCCACGCTGCGGTACACGCTGCCGTCGCCCAGCAGGCGCAGGTACTGGTCGTCCGAGCCCAGGAAGCGGGTCGCCAGGTCGGTGCCCACGCGGAACTGGTAGCCGCCGCTGGGGAAGGGGTTCTGCCGCACCCGCGTGCGGATCAGCCCCGCCGAGAGGTTGTTGGACCAGCGCGGCCGGGTGAGCGGGTCGATCTCCTCGCGCCGGCACACCTCGTACACCACGCAGAAGAAGATGTCGTGCGCGGTGGTGGAGCCGCGCTCCACGGTGAAGGTGGTGGAAAGGAGCGTCCCCGGCCCCATGTCGCGCACCAGCCCCACCTGCCCGCCCACGTCCTTGCGCACGTACAGCCCCAGCTCCGAGATCTGCTCGGCGTAGGCGCCCACGGTCACGCTGTTGAGGGTGCCGAACAGCCGCGGCTGCAGGAAGTCGGCGGCCAGGCGGTAGTTGAGGGCGCGCGAGATGGCGGTGTCCACCACGTCCGAGCGCACCGAGTCGAGCGCGAACGCCCGGCAGAGCGACCCCTCGAGCCCCGCGTTCAACGGGTCGCCGATCCCCACCTTGGCGACGGAGCCCGTGACCTGCAGCCGGCGCGCGCCGCCCAGGAAGTTGCGGTCGGTGTGCTGCACCGAGCCGCGGAAGCAGTCGGCCGTGCCGTACCCCACCGAGGCGTCCACGGCGTAGCGCGGCGCCTCGCCCACGCGGACCAGCACCGTGCTGCCGATGCTGTCGCGGGCCAGCTCGGCCGAGTCGGGGGTCACCTGCACGCTCTCGGGGGCCACGTCCACGGTGGCGAAGCGCACCAGCTCCAGGTCGTACAGGTTGCGCTGGCTGCGCAGCAGGTCGCGCGAGCGCAGCCGCGAGCGCTCGCGGAAGGTGAGCTGCTGGCGGGCGAGGCGCTCGCTCACCCGGTCGAGCCCCTCGAAGATCACCGTGTCCACGGTCACCAGCGGGCCGGGGGCGGCCTCCAGGTTCACGTCGGCCACGTCGGCGATGGTGTCGATCTGGTAGTTGCGCAGCACCTGCGCGTACGCGTAGCCGCTGTCCAGCAGCACGTTGCGCACGGTGTCCACCGCGGCGAGGAAGTCGTTGCGGCGGAAGGGCTCGCCCACCTTCAGCGGCACCCTGGCCAGCACCACGCTGTCGGGGACGATCGCCTCGGCGCCGCTCACGTCCAGCGAGCGCAGCAGCACCCGCTCGCCGGGGATCACGTTGAAGCGCACGTCCACGCTGTTGTCGGCGGCCTCGTCCACGGTGGGCACCACGCGGGTGCCGTAGTAGCCGTTGTCGCGGAACACCAGCTGGATGCGCACCACGTCGCGCGCCAGCACCTGCGTGTCGAGCTTCTCGGTGATGCGCCCGCCCAGCACCGGCAGGCACACGGGGATGATCCCCAGCAGGCTGCAGCGCGAGCGCCGGGTGGCGATCACGCGCAGCACCGAGTCGCGCGGGACCTCGCCCAGCTCGCCGCTCAGTTCCACGTCGTGGATCTCGCGGCCCTGGTACTGCGCGAGCCCGGGGAACGGCCCGGTGGCGCGCCCGCCGCCCGCGGCGCAGGCGGCAAGCGCGACGAGCACCAGCGGCAGGGCCGCGGCGCGGAGGAGCGTGCGAAGCGTCGGCGTCCCGCGCGCGGCGCGAGCGAGCATTCGGGGCAGGGGTCAGGAATGTAGGGCGTGCCGCGGCGCCCCCGCCGGGCTGGCGGGTGGCGGACGGTGCCCGTCCCTGCCGTGGGCAGGAACGGGCAATCTACACCGGCGCGGCGGCGGGTCAAAACCACGCCGCCCATGGCATCGGCGGCTCATCGCCGTCGTTGATGCGCGCACCGGCCGCAGAAACGCTCGTTCATGGCGCATCCGCCGTGCCAGCGGCTTTCCGGTTACGACGCAGGCGCGCCGCGGCGGGTCACACCGAGAGGAACACCTGACGCACGCCGAACCCTCCGGGCTACGGGAGGGCGACGTTCGGGCGGTGGAGACCGGGCGAGCGCCGGGCGGCCCCCTCTCCCCCGGGCCCCTCTCCCCCGCTGGGCGCGGGAGAAAGGGGAGAACTGCAACTACGTGGGGCGATTGAAATCGCTGCAACAACCACACGAAGTCCGCCTTCGCGGACTACTGGCTTCTGCGTTGCCGCGGCTCCTGCGCCCGCAAGAAATCCCGCGACTTCCGATGCAACGTCAGCGCGAGACGAAGGAGCCGGCGCGAAGCGCCAGGGAGGGGGGCCCGCGACGCCGCGGACCCACATCGTAGCTTGTGTAGTCTCGATTCCTCCATCCCCCGAAAACGAAAAGCCCCGCGCGTGCGAGGCTTTCCGTATCATCCCGAAGCTCCCCTACTCTCCGCCGCCGCCCTTGGCGTACAGCGCGTCGATCTCCGCCGCGTAGCGCTTCTCCACCACGTGGCGCTTGATGCTGAGCTTGGGGGTGAGCATCCCGTTCTCGATGGTGAACTCGTCCGGGATCACCAGGATCTTCTTGGGCACCTCGTAGCGGGCGAAGCCGGTGAGGCGGCCCAGCGTCTCGCGCTCCAGCAGCGCGTGCACCCGCTCGTCGGCGGCGAGCGCGGTACGGTCCGCCGTTTCGATCCCCTGCTCCTTCGCCCACGGGGCCAGGTTCTCGTGGTCGGGCACCACCAGCATGCTGCCGAAGGGACGCTTGTCGCCGATCATCACCACCTGCGCCACGAACGGCGACATCGCGGCCAGGTTCTCCATCGGCGCCGGGGCCACGTTCTTCCCGCCGGCGGTGACGATGATGTTCTTCAGCCGGTCGGTGATGCGCAGGAAGCCGTCTTCCAGCTCGCCGATGTCGCCGGTGTGCAGCCAGCCGTCGCTGTCGATCAGCTCGGCGGTGGCGTCGGGGTTCTTCCAGTAGCCCTTCAGCACGTGCGGGCCGCGGGTCAGGATCTCGCCCTCGTCCCCGATCGCCACCTCCACGCCGGGGACCACGGGGCCCACGGTGCCCAGCCGCGTCTGCCCCGGCTTGTTCACCGCGATCACGGGGGACGTCTCCGTCAGCCCGTAGCCCTCGTACACGGGAAGACCGGCCGCCCAGAAGAAGCGCGCGATCTCGGCCGCGAGCGGCGCGCCGCCGGAGATGAAGGTGCGCAGCCGCCCGCCCGTGCGCTCGCGCAGCTTGCTGAACACCAGCCTGTCCACCACCCGGTACTGCAGCGCCAGCGCCGCCCCGGGCTCGCGGCCGGCGAGGCGCGCGTCCACCACCGCCGCGCCGGTGCGCCGCGCCCAGGCCACGATGTGCTTCTTGATCCCCGTGGCGCCGGCGACCCTGGCGTAGATCTTCTCGTACAGCCGGGGGACGGCGACCGCGACGGTGGGGCGCACCTCCACCAGGTTGTCGGCCACCTTGTCGATCGACTCGGCGTAGGCGATGCCGATCCCCGCGTCGAAGTACCAGTAGTCCACCATCCGCTCGAAGACGTGCGAGAGCGGCAGGAACGACAGCGCCAGGTCGCCGGGCTTGGGGTCGAGCACGTCGTGCTGGCGGCAGGCGGCCACGTTGGAGCACAGGTTCCAGTGCGTGAGCATCACCCCCTTGGGCGTGCCCGTCGTCCCCGAGGTGTAGATCAGCGTGGCCACGTCGTCACGGCTCACCTGCGCGGCGCGGTCGCGGAAGCGCTCGGCGCCGCCCCCCTCCACCAGCCGCCGCCCCTCGTCCACCATCTCGCCGAAGCGGCGCGCGCCCCCCACGCCGTCGGGGTCGTCGAACGAGACGACCAGCCGCAGGTCGGGGAGGTCGCGGCGCACCTCCTCGATCTTGGCGAGCTGCGCGGCGGTGGAGACGAACACGGCCGCCGCGCCGCAGTCCTTGAGGATGAAGTGGGCTTGGTTCGCCGGCAGGGTGGGGTAGATGGGGACGTCGATGCCGCCCAGCCCCAGCACCGCGTAGTCGGTGATCGCCCACTCGGGCCGGTTCTCGGAGAGGATCGCCACCCGGTCGCCGGCGCGGATCCCAGCCGCCGTGAGCGCCGCGGCCAGCGCCGCCACGCGCAGCTCCAGCTCCTGGTGCGAGATCGGCTTCCACGCGCCGCCGGCCTTGTGCAGCATGGCGTCGGCGCGCCCGTACCGGTCCACCGCGCCCAGGAAGATCTTGAGCACGGTGTCGCGCTCCACCGGCGCGAGGGGAACGGCCGTGCTGCGCGAGCGGATGGCGCCTGGGGCTCTGGTGGGCATGGATCGGGAGTGCGGGGGCGGAAGGGGGACGCTGCCTCCCGCGAATATGCGCCGTTGCGGCGGCGGATGACAAGGCGCCGAGCGGGATTCGATCCGTGCCGCGTCTTCAACCGGACGAGGATCGATGGCGATGCATCGCATTCCTCGAACATGCGCGGACGTCGAGTGGCGCAACGGAAAGGGGCAAAGGACGGTTTCCCGCCCTTCGCCCCCCCTCGTGCCCGACTCCGCCTGGGTGGCCGAAGCTACACCAGCGCCGGCTCGGCGGCGGCGGTCGTGGCCGCGGTGGCACTCGCGGGGACGCGGGTGACCGTCGTCGGGATGTACCAGGCGCGCTCCTCGAAGAGCTGCCGGGCGTTGTTGGCGGTGTTCACCAGCTCCAGCGTGCGCAGCCCGGAGCCCCGCTTCCCGAAGGTGTAGCGGAGGGTCTGGGTGGTGCCGTTGCGCAGGCGGCCCAGCGTGAGCGTCGTGGCGTCGACCGCGCGGACTTCCAGGTGGTCGATCTCCTCGTCGCCCGCGCGCCGGAAGAGACGCAGCGCCCCGTCCACGTCGAAGCGGATCTCGAAGTCCACGGCCAGCGCGGCCCCGGTGTTGTCGATCCGCTCCCAGTTGTAGAGGAAGGGGATGACCTGGCTCAGCGGCGCGCGGGGCACGCGGTTCATCACGAGCGTGGGCTCGGTCCCCAGGCTGTCCAGGGTGAGGGTGGCGCCGTTGGCGGTGAAGCCGAACCGCCACCACGTCGCGGCGGCGGCGCCGTCGGGGCGCAGGGAGATCTGCTGGTCCGTGCCGTCGAACTGGAAGTCCACCACCCGCCCGCGCCCCACCTCGCCGGTGCCGGCCACCGCGTAGTCGATGTAGAAGCCCAGCCCCCCGTCCACGAAGAAGCGCCGCTGGAACGGCGTCTGCCCGGCCGCGCCGCCGCGGAAGAGGTGGGTGAAGCGCCCCAGCCGCAGGTCGGTGGGCGACGGGGCCGCCTGCCCGATGGCCCGCCCCGTGTCGGGGAACGCGGCCTCGGCCTGGTAGATCATCTTGCGGGCGAACAGGACGGGCACGACGGCCTCGTTCCACTCGAACGTGTCCCGGTCGTCCTCGGGGGTCGTCCTGTCGTCGTAGGCGTCGGTGGAAACCTGGAAGACCAGGTCCTGGATATCCTTGTACCGGGTCGCGGAGGGGAGCACGTTGCGCGGGTCGCCGTGGAGGATCACCCCGTCGAGCTTGGAGTAGTTGGCGTACTGGGGCAGATGCTGCTGCGACTTCCAGAAGATCACGTCGGCGGCGCTCTGCCCGTTGGCCACGTAGTCGTTGTGGAAGATCAGCCGCCCGCCTTCCGCTGCCTTCGTCTTGTCGTAGATCCACCCGGTGACGGCGTCGAACCAGCGCACGCGGGTCGGCCGCTCCGCGTCCCCGCCGCCGCTGCCCTCGTTGATGATCTCGTAGAAGACGTTCGGGTACATCATCGTGGCGCCCACCACCTTGTCCACGAAGGCCTTCTGCGCCGTCCGCAGCCCCACGTGGCCCAGGTCGTAGAACGGGACCACGCCGTCCGGGGCGGCGATGAAGCCGTTGCTGTTGTTGACCGAGTTCCAGGGGTTCTTCGCCCACCGGTCGGGCGAGATGTTCTTCAGCCCCGGCACGTCGAACAGGGTGAGCTGAACCACGATCCCGTGATGCAGCGCCGCGCGGATCATCCGGTCCAGGCGCACGAAGTAGTCGGGATTGTACGCGGTGAGGTTCCACTTGCCGCCGGGCCGCGCGAAGGGGCTGTGGTGGTTTCCCGGCAGGGAATAGTTCCAGTACGCCGTCATCCAGTGGCGGAAGAAGTTGTTGCGCTGCACCGACAGCTTGCGCAGCAGCACGTCGTAGTTGACGTCCGGCAGGTCCCCGATGTTCGGGTACCGCCCCGCCAGGTACACCTCCTCGCCGTGGTACTTCAGGATGCGGCCGTCGGTCCCATCGGTGTTCTTGTGGGAGAAGGGATTGGGAGGGATCATGTGAGGCTCCTCATTGTGGGGATGACGGGTGGAACGCCCCGGCGGATGTGCCGGGGAAGACGACACGGGTGCCGGGACGGCGACGGTGGATACCGTGCCGGTGCGACGCTCGCGCGAGTCGATGGATTCCGGGATTCGGCGGGGAGGGATTTCCGCCGTGGCGGCCGTGCGGGAAGGGCGGCGCGAAGTGGAAGCTGCCCGACTGAGAGTCGAGCCGTCGCGCCGGGGCATAGTAATGCCGCGCAGAGGCGGACTGCGCAAGAGAGACGTTCGCCGGCCCCTGGCCGTCCCCCTCGGCGCCGGCCGATAAGGGTTGGCGGCAGAGCGCGCGGAGGCCCGTCTTCACTGCTGGTTCGATCGAAACGTGAACGGCGAGCACAAGAAGGCGGCACTCCCCCGAGCGCCGCCCTCGTCATCCCCGATCCGACATCGAGCCGTCTATTCGTCCGACTTCATCAACGCCGACCTCCGGCGTGCCCGACCTGCCGGCATCACGCCAGCAGCATCGCCACCAGCCACGCCGCGCCGCCGCCGCCGAGGGTGACGCGCACGTTGTCGTCCACGGGAAGGTCGAGGAACTCCAGCACCGCCGCGGCCGTGCCCCCGGCGACCGCCGCGAGGGCGGGGAGCACGCCGCCGCTCAGCGAGCTTATCACCAGGCCGACGGCCAGGTTGACGGTCAACCCGGCGGCGAAGCCCTCCCAGCTCTTCCCCCACGCGGTGCGGTGGCGCCCGAAGCGCTTGCCCACCAGCGCCGCCGCCGCATCGCCGAAGCCGTTGAACAGCATCGCCATCACCGCGATGGGCTTGGGGAAGAGCACCACCGCCGCCGCGTACGCCACGGCCATGTACGTCGCGCCGGCGAAGCGGCGGCGCTCGTGGTGGCGCAGCATGCGGCGGGTGTAGCGCAGGAACCAGTAGCGCGGCGTCCGGAAGCGCAGCCGCGTCCAGTCCACCACCACCGCCACGGCCGCCGTCGGCAGCAGCACGGCGAGCGCCAGCCAGTGCGGCGACATCCACACCAGCAGCGGCAGCGACGCCGACGCGACGTGGAACGCCTTCCGCGCCAGCTCGCGCCGGATCGGCGGCGGCGCGGCCGGCGGCGGCGGTCCGACCGTGATTACGCCGTCCATCGCGCCATTCGCCACCGTACCGTCATCCGCCATCGATTTTCGCCGTTGATGCCGCAAAGGTGGACCCTCGGCCTCCGCGATCGCGGAAGCTGGAAATCGTGCGCCTGAATGTCTGCCGACGTCCCCCCGGGAGCAACACGCGTCCCCTCCTCACGCCGGCGCCGGCGGGTGCGTCGGTAGATCACGGAAGAAATCGATCATCAGGCGGTTCACGCGCTCGGGTGCGTCCGCGGGGACCCAGTGGCTGGCCTCGGGGATGCGTTCGATGCGCAGGTCGGGGACGTAGCGCTCCAGCCCGTCCAGGTTGTGCGTGGTGAGCGCCGTGTCCTGCTCGCCCCAGATCACCAGCGTGGGCCGCCGCACGATGCCGTCGCCCCCCGCGCCCTCGCCGTCGCTCTTGCCGCGCAGCGTGTTGCGGCCGAAGGCGCGGTAGTAGTTGAGCATCGCGGTGAGCGCGCCGGGCTGCGACACGGCTTCCTTGTAGAGGCGAATGTCTTCGTCGGTGTAGGCGCCCGGCCGGCGCGGGCTGTTGCGGAAGACGCGCTCCAGCAGGGCATGGTCGTTCGCCCGGAACGCGGCCTCGGGGAGGAGCGGGAGCTGGAAGAAGCCGGCGTACCACGAGCGCAGGAGCTGCCGGGGGTGCTTCAGCTCGCGCCCGAACACCGCCGGGTGCGGCGCGTTGATGATCACCAGCCGCTCCACCAGCTCCGGACGCCGCATCCCCAGCCGCCACCCGAGCACGCCGCCCCAGTCGTGCCCGGCCACGTGCGCCCGCTCCGCGCCCAGGTGGCGGATCAGCCCGGCGACGTCGTCCGTCAGCAGCTCGGCGCCGTAGCTGCGCACGCCCTTCGGCTTGTCGGAGAGGTTGTAGCCGCGCATGTCGGGGGCGACCACGCGGAAGCCCGCCGCCGCCAGCGCCGGGATCTGGTTGCGCCAGCCGTACCAGAACTCGGGAAAGCCGTGCAGCAGCAGCACCAGCGGCCCCTCGCCGGCTTCCACCCAGTGCAGCCGGATGCCGTTCACCGCCCCGAAGTGGTGCGTCCACGCCTCGGCCATCGTCGCTCTCCCAGTTCGCCGCTCCATCCTCCGTCCCCGGCGGACGCGGGGCAAGTGCGGGGCCGCGCCGTGGCTTGCGTGCCCCCGCGCGCCGGGACAGATTGGGCGCCGCCGAAGCCTGATCTTCTCACCGCAGCCAGCGGGGCGCATGGCGGCCGTGCCGGTGGTGGTGTTCTCGGACTTCACGTGCCCGTTCTGCCACGTCACCGAGGCCGCCCTGCGGCGCCTGGAGGACGAGGGAGTGGCCGCGCCGCGCTTCGCCGCCTTCGAGCTGTACCCCGCGCCCGCCCCGCTCCCGGCGAGCGTGTCGGCGGAGGATCTCGAGGCCGCGCGGCCGCTGGCGGACGAGCTCGGCGCGCCGCTCGCAACGCCCGCGCTGGTGCCGCGCACCGCCAAGGCGCACGAGGCGGCGAAGCTCGGGGCGAGCAAGGACGTTGAGCGGCCGATGCGCGAGGCGCTCTTCACCGCGTACTTCGGCGAGGGGCGCGACATCGGCCGGGTGGACGTGCTGGTGGAGCTGGCCGCGGCCGCGGGATTGGATGCAACCGAGACGCACGTGGTGCTCGACGTGGACCGCTTCGCCGACGCGGTGACGGCCGACCGGGCGCTGGCGCGCAGGCTGGGCGTGGCCGCCGTGCCGGCGCTGATCGTGGGCGGCGGGAGCGACGCCGAGCTGCTGCTGGGCGCCCAGCCGATCGACGCGCTGCGCGAGGTGCTGCGGAGCAAGATGCGATGACCGTCCGGCGCGCACGCGCCGCCGGCGAACACCCTGGAGGGATGGGACGATGTCGGACTACGAGCGCAGCACGGTGCTGCCCACGCGCGAGGTGTTCGCGAAGGCGGACGAGATATTCACTGAGCGCGCCGAGCTGGCGCGGGTGGAACAGGGGTCGCACCACGTGACCTACAGCGGCGCCGAGGGAACGGTGACGCTGGAGGCGCACCGCCACGGCCTGTCCACGCTGGTGGTGGCGCGCACCGACCGGCTCCGCACCAACAAGATCGACGTGGTGGTGCGCCACCTCTTCAACCAGCTCCCCTACCAGTGGGGCGACCCGCCGCGCGAGTAGGCTCGGCAGGGGAGGGATGATGAAAAACGGGGGCGGGACCGCATGGTCCCGCCCCCGTTTTAGCATTGTTGGGTGCCGACACAGCTCATTTCTGAACGCTTCGGAACCGCTCGTCGGCCTCGCGCCGCATGGCGGCGAAGTCCGGAAGGTCGTCGCGGTCCTTCCATATGCCGCGCGCGTGCCGGAGCAATCCCAGGCGATCCGCGCGATCTCCATCGAGCAGTTGATCGATCGCCTGGCGGATCAACTCGCTGCGGGTTTCACCCGTGGTGTTCGACAGGCGTCGCAAGCCGGCCTGCTGCTTCTCGGTCAGATACACCTGTCTGCGGATCATCGCCGCCTTCCGAAGTGACGTATGACGTTCAGCGCGGATGAGCTTGTGGTGCGCAGCCAATTTGCGCGCCGCGATCGCGGTGAGTTGCGGGGAGGTGGGGTTGGTGATGAGGGCCTGCCTAGGACGCGCGCGCGTCGGACGCCGTCTCGGGCTCGGGCTCGGTGTCGCGGACGCGGACCTGCACGGCGTTGGCCTCGTCCAGGGCGCGCTCGAGCTCGTCGTCGCTCCAGCTCTCCCAGTCGTGCGGGACGGGGAAGATGCGGCGCTTGCCGCCGCCGCCCTCGAAGCAGAGCCAGCCGTCGGACATGCCGGTGCCGAGCGTGAGCTTGCGCGTGTTGTGCGCCAGCGTGGGAACCACGTTCCACACGTTCCAGATCACGCCGTCGCGGGCGGTGAAGCTGCGAAGGGCCATGCGAATGAACGGTACGGACGGCTGGTGAGGTGGTCGGGCGAGCGGGGTGCCCCGACGCTGAACGGTAAAAGGCGGGTTCCCATAGAGCAAGTCTGACACCGCAACACGTAGCACATCCGGGGACGGATGGCATCGGGGGGGAGGTGGGGAGCATCGACGGGAGGGTAGGTGGCATCGGTGCACGCCACGGCCGCCCCCTCCCCCCGGCCCCCTCCCCGCGCTCCGCGGGGGAGGGGGTGAACGGCAGAACGCGCCGGGAACTCGCTGTCTTCGATCTCAGCCAAGTGGTTGGCGTGGCGGGAGATGCGTGAGGGATGCGCGCCCGGAGGGCCGGGACGGCGCCGCCACGGCTGTATCGTGGCGGCGGCGGCCCGGCTGCGTTGGGCACGGTTGTATCGTGCCCTACGCAGCGCGCAGCCCGGTTCGGCGCCTCGGCGCCGAACACGCCCAAACCGCCGTGCCGCCTTTCCGATCGCGATTCCGTCGGCGACGGCGCCAGATCTGCGTCGATTCGCGTCGATCCAATCCCCTCCCGAACGCCGCGATCCTCGCCAGATCATCTGTTCCGCGTAGGTTGATGGGCCGCACGTGGCCCGCCCCTTGCCGCGCCGCGCGCTCGCCCGCGCGACACCGTTTGCACAACGCCCACAGGACCGCCGAATGCCGGAGCAGATCGACGCCAGCCGCAAGATCGTGATCGAAGCCGTGGAGCCGGAGCTGGACTGCGGCCGCTACCCCGTGAAGCGCGAGATCGGCGACACCGTGCGGGTGCTCGCCGACATCTTCAAGGAAGGCCACGACGCCATCGCCGCCGCCGTGCGCTACCGCCACGAGGACGACGCGGAGTGGCGCGAGGCGCCGATGGAGTTCTGGGACAACGACCGCTGGCGAGGCTCGTTCGAGGTCACCCGCATCGGCCGCTGGGAGTTCGTGGTGGTCGCGTGGACCGACTGGTGCGGCACCTGGCAGGGCGAGCTGCGCAAGAAGTACGACGCCGGCCAGAACGTGACGCTGGAGCTGTTCGAGGGTGCCCAGCTCGTCGCCGTCGCCGCGGCCGAGGCGAAGGGCGCCGACGCGGCGCAGCTCAACCGCTTCCTGGTGGAGATCCTGGGCGACGAGACCGGCGAGGTCACGCACCTGCACAGCGCGTCGGAGGACGGCTTCGAAACCGTGGCCGCCGCGCTGGAGGCCGGCGCCGGCGACCGCACGCTGGCCGACCGCGTGGCGGCGGCGCTCGACGCCGGCCTGCTGGCGCTGATGGCCGCCAACCCGATCCGCACCGACCTGACCGAGTACGCGGCGCTGCCGGTGCAGGTGGACCGGGTGGCCGCCCGCTTCGCCGCGTGGTACGAGCTGTTCCCGCGCTCGATGTCGGACGACCCGGCGCGCCACGGCACCTTCCGCGACGTGATCGCGAAGCTGCCGTACGTGCGCGACATGGGCTTCGACGTGCTCTACTTCCCCCCGATCCACCCGATCGGCCGGCAGTTCCGCAAGGGGAAGAACAACACCCTCACCCCCGCCGAGGACGATCCCGGCAGCCCCTACGCCATCGGCGGCGAGGACGGGGGCCACCGCGACGTGCACCCCGAGCTGGGGACGCTGGACGACTTCCGCGCGCTGGCGGAGGCCGCGCGCGAGCACGGGCTGGAGCTGGCGCTCGACTTCGCCATCCAGGTGTCGCCCGACCACCCGTACGTGGCGGAGCACCCCGGCTGGTTCTACGTGCGCCCCGACGGCACCATCAAGTACGCCGAGAACCCGCCCAAGAAGTACCAGGACATCTACCCGCTGAACTTCTACGGCGACGACTGGGAGGCGCAGTGGCGCGAGTGGCGCGACGTGATCGTGCACTGGGTGGAGCAGGGGGTGAAGATCTTCCGGGTGGACAACCCGCACACCAAGCCGGTGCGGTTCTGGGAGTGGATGATCCGCGAGGTGCAGCGCGAGCACCCCGACGTGATCTTCCTGGCCGAGGCGTTCACGCGGCCCAAGATGATGAAGGTGCTGGCCAAGGCGGGGTTCACGCAGAGCTACAGCTACTTCACCTGGCGCAACTTCAAGGGCGAGCTGATCGAGTACTTCACCGAGCTCACGCAGTCGGGGATGGAGGAGTACTACCGGGCGAACCTGTTCCCCAACACGCCCGACATCCTCCCCGAGTTCCTGCAGCGGGGCGGCCGGCCGGCGTTCATGATCCGCGCGATCCTGGCCACCACGCTGAGCTCGGTGTACGGCATCTACAGCGGCTTCGAGTTGTGCGAGAACGCGGCGCTGCCGGGGAAGGAGGAGTACCTCGACAGCGAGAAGTACGAGATCCGGGCGTGGGACTGGGACCGCCCCGGCAACATCCGCCCGCTGGTCACGCGGCTGAACCAGGTGCGCCGCCAGAACCCCGCGCTGCGGGAGTACGACAACCTGCGCTTCTACCCGGCGGACAGCGACGACATCCTCTTCTACGGGAAGATGACGGAGGACCGCACCAGCATGGTGTTCGCCGCGGTGAACCTGGACCCGTTCCAGGCGCACGAGACGATGCTGCACTTCCCGCTGGGGGAGATGGGGATCGGGTGGAACGACCCGTGGGAGGTGGAGGAGCTGCTCACCGGCGAGCGCCACTTCTGGCACGGCCCCGACCACTGGGTGCGCCTGGAGCCCGACGCCCCCGGCCGCCTCTACCGCGTCCGCGCCTGGCGCAGCTCGGAGACGGGATTCGATTACTTCATGGAAGCCAACGTGGTTTGACGGCGGCGGTGCGCGAGGCGGTGTGAGCGCCGGGAGGCGGGCTGTCTCGACAGGTGCGTGGGAACAGGTGCGCGAGTGCGTCGGGCGGGACGGAGTCCGAACGCACTCGCGCACCCGTATGGACGGCGAAGAGCTGCTGCCGGATCCAGAGCGGAACAGCCGCTTCCCGGCGTGTCCCTCCGCTGCGCTCCGGGCCGGGCTTCGCGCGCCGTAGGCAACGATACCGCCGTTGCCAACGGCGCCGAGCCGCCGGCG
>Ga0190275_10001605_pt1 | contig 16702 bp, 16 predicted proteins | sample Popmic550T_FD_133745 | JGI IMG/M metagenome (GOLD analysis project Ga0190275, IMG submission 133745) | Populus adjacent soil microbial communities from riparian zone of Yellowstone River, Montana, USA - 550 T | ecosystem: Environmental > Terrestrial > Soil > Riparian zone > Trees stand | place...
ATGAAGTTCCGCAAGGGCTTCAAGACCGTCGTGGCCGAGGCCGGCGACGTGGTCACGGTGCCCGCGGGCACCGCCCACAAGTTCGCCAACGCCGGCGACGAGCCCGCCGTGGCCCGCGTGGAGGTCCGTCCCGCGCTGCAGATGGAGCGCCTGTTCGAGACCGCGGTGGCGCTGGCCGAGGAGGGCAAGACCACCAAGAAGGGCATGCCCAAGCCGCTGGAGCTGGCGCTGTTCACGCGCGAGTTCAAGCGCGAGGTGCAGGGCGCCTTCCCGCCCGCGTTCGTCCAGCACGCCTCGATGGCGCCGCTGCGGTGGATCGCCGAGCGGCGTGGTGGCGGTGAGCGCTACGGCGCCCCGCGCGTCGCCGTCGCCTGAGCGATACGGCCGGAACCGAGGAGGGCCGTGGCAGCTAGTGGCTGCCGCGGCCCTTCAGTGCACGATCTCCTTGAGCGTGATCAGCAACAGACCCAGGGTGCCGCTGGCCATGACCAGCCCGGCCGTGCGGCCCCGGCCCAGGCGGCGGCGCCTACCGATCACCAGCCCCCAGGAGGCCAGGATGACGATGGCCAGCCCGTACGAGACCCACAGGCCAGTGTTGTAGGTGAAGACCTTGAAGCCCACCAGCACCATGGGGACCAGCAGCGGGAAGGCGGCCGCAACCATCGGCCAGGTGGCACGGAGGTCGCGCATGGCGTCGCCGTGCTCCACCGAGCTCTCCGCCGTGGCCCGCTGGGCGATCCCATGGGCGAAGCTGTGGGCCAGCCAGAACACGACCACCGTGGCCAGCACCTGCGCGCTGGTCTTGAACGGCTCGTCCCAGCGCTTGTCGCTGACCACGGACATGGTCGCGGCGGTCACGATCGTGCCGTAGATGCCGTTGGCGATCCGCTCGGCGTGCCGGTGACGGCTGTCGGCGGCCATGGCCTCCATCGACGGCAGACTAACCTTGCGCGGTCCTTGGCCCAGCGAACCGACATACGAAACGCCGCGATCGTCGCCCACGTCGACCACGGCAAGACCACGCTGGTGGACGCCATGTTGTGGCAGTCCGGCGCCTTCCGGGAGGGCCAGGACGTGGACGACCGCGTCATGGACTCGATGGACCTGGAGCGCGAGAAGGGCATCACGATCCTGGCCAAGAACACGGCGGTCGACTACGCGGGCACGAAGCTGAACATCGTGGACACCCCGGGCCACGCCGACTTCGGCGGCGAGGTGGAGCGCGGGCTGACCATGGTCGACGGGGTGCTGCTGCTGGTGGACGCGTCCGAGGGCCCGCTGCCCCAGACCCGGTTCGTGCTGCGCAAGGCGCTGGAGGCGCGGCTGCCGGTGATCCTGGTGGTGAACAAGGTGGACCGCCCGGACGCGCGCATCGCCGAGGTGGTTGACGAGGTCTACGAGCTGTTCCTGGACCTGGACGCGGACGAGTCGCAGATCGACTTCCCGATCGTCTACACCAACGCGAAGGCCGGCTGGGCCTCGCTGGACCCCGGCGTCGAGGGCACCGACCTCAAGCCGCTGATGGACCTGATCGTGGACACGGTGCCCGCGCCCGAGTACGAGCCCGAGCACCCGCTGCAGGCGCAGGTGACCAACCTGGACGCGTCGCCGTACGTCGGCCGCCTGGCGCTGTGCCGGGTGCGCCACGGCACGATCCGCCAGGGCCAGCGGGTGGCGTGGTGCAAGTCCGACGGCACCACCGAGAACGTCACCGTGACCAACCTGTACATCACCGAGTCCCTCGACCGGGTGGACGCCGCCGAGGCCGGCCCGGGCGAGATCATCGCCGTGGCCGGGATCCCGGAGATCACGATCGGCGAGACGCTGGCCGACGCCGACGACCCGCGGCCCCTGCCCGTACTGTCGGTGGACGAGCCGTCGCTGTCGGCCATCATCGGCATCAACACCTCGCCGCTGGCGGGCCAGGACGGCAGCAAGCTGACCGCCCGCCAGGTGAAGGCGCGGCTGGAGGCCGAACTGGTGGGCAACGTGTCCATCCGCGTGCTGGACACCGAGCGCCCCGACGCCTGGGAGGTCCAGGGCCGCGGCGAGCTGCAGCTGGCGGTGCTGGTGGAGATCATGCGGCGTGAGGGCTATGAGCTGACCGTCGGCCAGCCGCAGGTGCTGATCCGCGAGATCGACGGCAAGGATCACGAGCCGGTGGAGCGCCTGGCCATCGACACGCCCGAGGACTACGTGGGGGTGATCACCCAGATGATGGCGCTGCGCAAGGGCCGCCTGGAGCAGATGGTCAACCACGGCACCGGCTGGGTGCGCATGGACTACCTGGTGCCGGCGCGCGGGCTGATCGGCTTCCGCACCGAGTTCCTGACCGAGACGCGCGGCACCGGGATCATGCATCACGTGTTCGAGCGCTGGGAGCCGTGGGCGGGCGCGATGCGCACGCGCGGAAGCGGCTCGCTGGTGGCGGACCGCCGGGGCGCGACGGCCACCTTCGCGCTGTTCAACCTGCAGGAGCGGGGCACCATGTTCGTCGGCCCGGGCGAGGAGGTCTACGAGGGCATGATCGTCGGCGAGAACTCGCGGCCCGACGACCTGGACGTGAACGCGGTCAAGGAGAAGCAGCTGAACAACATCCGCTCCTCCACCGCCGAGGTGCTCGTGCGCCTGGTGCCCCACCGCACGCTGAGCCTGGATCAGGCGATGGAGTTCCTGCGCGAGGACGAGTGCGTCGAGGTCACGCCCGGCGCCGTGCGCCTGCGCAAACTGGACCTGGCCAAGACCGAGCGCGTGAAGCGCGCGCGGCGGCTGAAGAACGTCGACTAGCGCGAGCGACCGCCAACGGTGTAGCGTCGCTCCGTGGCGGCCCTGCTGTATCGCCAAGGACGCGCCTGCGCGCGGCACCACTGGATCGTCATCGGGCTCTGGCTCGTACTCGCGGTGGTCATCGTGGTGGTGGCCAAGTCGGCCGGTAGCCAGACCTCGGACAACCTCTCGCTGCCCGGCACCGGCTCCACCCAGTCCCAGGACCTGCTGTCGAGCAAGCTGCCCGACCAGGCCTACGGCTCCAACCCGGTGGTGGTGCATACCGACAAGGGCAAGCTCACCGACGCCACGCGCAAGAAGGCGATCGAGGACTCGGTGACCGCCCTGGGCAAGGTGCCCGGCGTGATCAAGGCCACAGACCCGTTGAAGGGGTCGAAGAACCCGGGCCTGAGCAAGGACGGCCAGACCGCGTACATCTCCGTGTTCCTCAGCGAGGGGCCCGGCGACCTGACCGAGAAGGACGCCCAGAAGGTCGTGGACGGGTCCAAGCCCGCGCGTGACGCCGGCCTGGGCACCGCGACCGGCGGCTACGTGGGCAAGGCGGTGTCCAAGCCCTCGACCGAGTCCAGCGAGGTCGTGGGCCTGACGGCGGCGGTGATCATCCTGCTGCTGGCCTTCGGCACCGCCACGGCCATGGCGCTGCCGATCGTGACCGCCGTGCTGGGGCTGGCCGTGTCGCTGTCGGTTATCGGCCTGCTGGGCCACGCGATGGAGGTGCCCTCCGTGGGCGCGACCCTGGCCACGATGATCGGGCTGGGCGTGGGCATCGACTACGCCCTGTTCCTCGTCACGCGGCACAAGCTGCAGCTCGGCGACGGCATGGAGATGGGGGAGTCGATCGCCCGGGCCGCGGCCACCGCCGGCGGCGCCGTGGCGTTCGCGGGCGGCACGGTGGTGATCGCGCTGGTGTCGCTGGCCTTCGCCGGGATCCCGCTGGTCAGCGCGCTGGGCTACACCGCCGCCGTCGCCGTGGCCGTGGCGGTGGCAGCCGCCACCACGCTGCTGCCCGCGCTGCTGGGCGCGCTGGGCCCGCGGATCAACTCGCTTCGCGTCCAGCTGGGAAAGACTCACCCCGACGACCACCAGCCCCACGGCTGGCGGCGGTGGGCCGGTGGCGTGGCCAAGCGGCCGGCCACCTCGATCATCGTGGCGGTGGCCGTCCTGGCCGTGCTGGCCCTGCCGGTGCTGAACCTGCACCTCGGCGTGGCCGACGTGGGGGCCTCGCCCAAGGACACCCAGCAGCGCAAGGCCTACGACATGCTCACCGACGGCTTCGGCGTGGGCCAGAACGGCCCGCTGCTGATCGCCGCGCAGCTGGGCTCGCCGGCCAAGGCCGACCAGAAGAACCTGGACACGCTGGACGACCAGCAGAAGCAGATCGACCAGCAGCAACAGCAGGCTGAAGCTCAGGGTCTGCCGCCGGACCAGGCAAAGCAGAAGACCGCCTCCCAGCAGCAGAAGCTCGACGATCAGAAGAAGCAGGCCGAGAGCCCGGCCACCGACACCCGCCTGACCGGCCTGTCCAGCGCCGTCGCCAAGGCACCGGGCATCAAGTCGGTCTCGCCCCCCGCGCTGGACAAGAAGGCCGACACCGCGGTGTTCACCGCCATCGCCACCACCGCCCCGTCGGACCGCGCCACCGAGACCACCGTGCGCAACCTGCGCGACTCGGCGATCCCGAAGGAGGTCAAGGGCAGCGACGTCAAGGCCTACGTGGGCGGCCAGACCGCCGGCTACATCGACCTGGCCGACCGGATCTCGGACAAGCTGCCCTCGATCATCGCCATCGTCGTGGGCCTGAGCTTCATCGTGCTGCTGCTGGCGTTCCGGTCGCTGCTGATGCCGCTGAAGGCGGGCATCTGCAACCTGCTGTCGGTGGCTGCCGCCTACGGCGTGGTCACGTTCGTGTTCCAGGAGGGCCACGGCGCCACGCTGATCGGGCTGGACGGGGCCACGCCCATCGCCAGCTTCGTGCCGCTGCTGATGTTCGCGATCCTGTTCGGCCTGTCGATGGACTACGAGGTGTTCCTGCTGACGCAGATCAAGGAGCACTACGACGAGTCGGGCGACGCCCGCCAGGCGGTCATCGACGGCCTGGCCAGCACCGGCCGCGTGATCACCTCGGCCGCCCTGATCATGGTGTTCGTGTTCAGCAGCTTCATCCTCAACGGCGACCCGGTGGTCAAGCAGTTCGGGGTGGGGCTGGCGGTGGCGATCGCCATCGACGCGACGCTGGTGCGCTGCCTGCTGGTGCCGGCCATCATGGTCTCCCTCGGCGAGGCCAGCTGGTGGCTGCCGCGGTGGCTGGCCAGGGCCCTGCCCGAGATCTCCATCGAAGGCGAGGCGTTCTTCGCCGAGCGCGACCGAAGGGAAGCCGATGCCGCACCTGCGTGAATCCCTGAGCGTGACCGTGGTCACCGCCGCCATCGTCCTGCTCGCCCCCGCGACCGCCGCCGGCGCGGCCGAGCCGGTGCTCGTGGGCTTCGACAAGGGCGTGTCCAAACAGCGCCAGGGCAAGATCGTCGACGCGCTCGGGGGGAGGATCGCCAAGCGGTTCTCGGCCGTGCGCGGCGGGCGCCTCGTGGTGGTGCACCCGCGCGGGGGCCTGCGCGCGAAGGCGCTGCGCAAGGCGCTGGGGCGCGCGAAGGGCGTGAGCTACGCCGAGCCCGACTCCACGCTGTCGACCTCGGCCACCCGCCAGCCCGACGACCCCGACTACCCGTTCCAGTACGCGCTCGTGGACAGCCCATCGGGCCAGGACATCGACGCCCCCACCGCCTGGTCCACCCGCACCAGCTGCTCCACCGTGGCCATCCTCGACACCGGCATCGACACCGACCATCCGGACCTGGCCCCCAACATCTACAAGAGCTCGGACAAGCCCAACAACGGCAAGGACGACGACAAGAACGGCTTCGTTGACGACACCTACGGGCTGAACGTGATCAAGGGCAAGGGCTCCGGCGAGGACGACAACGGCCACGGATCCCACGTGGCCGGCATCGTGGGCGGCCGCGGCGACAACGCGCTCGGGGTCAGCGGCATCTGCTGGTCCACGAAGCTGATCGCCGTCAAGTTCATGAACTCCAAGGGCAAGGGCTCGACCTCCGACGCCATCGACGGCATCCAGTACGCCGCCAAGAAGGGGGCCAAGGTCATCAACTGCTCGTTCGGCTCCAGCTCCAAGTCGTCGTCGCTGCACGACGCCGTGGACTACGCCCAGAGCAAGGGCTCGCTGCTGGTGGTGGCCGCCGGCAACGACGGTGACAACATCGACAAGAAGCCCGAGTACCCCGCCGCGTACACGGACTCGAACATCCTCACGGTGGCCGCCACCACGTCGACCGACACGCTGGCGTCGTTCTCCAACTACGGGGCGACCGCGGTGGACGTCGGCGCGCCCGGCAACCAGATCCTGTCCACCTACAAGGGCGGCGGCTACAAGCTGCTGTCCGGGACCTCGATGGCCTCGCCCTACGCCGCGGGCGTCGCGGCCATGTTGCGCAAGCAGGAGTCCGAGGCCACCTACTCCGACCTGCGCTACGCCATCCGGCACAAGGTGGACCTCCCGATCGCCCTCAACGGCAAGGTGGCCTACAACGGCCGGCTGAACGCGCGCAAGGCCCTGGCCGCGATCCCGTCCCTGGTGGACTGACGCCTCGCCGCTCGCGGTCCGCCGCCGCGAGCCGTACCGTGTCGGCCGATGGGAACCGGGACCCTGTGCCTGGCCGCCTGCCTGGCGGCGTTGCCGGCCCCGGCCCACGCCAGCGCGGCGCGGGTGCAGGTCGACGACTCGAGCCGCGTGCTGCGCGCCGGCAAGGAGGCGCGCTTCCGGGTGCGCCTGTCCTTCACCGGTGAGCGCGTGTGCCGGCTGGTCTTCGCGCGCGGGCGCGTGCGCCAGGTCACCCGGGACACGCTGACCGAGCACCGGCTCGTCACGTGGCGCTGGCGCGTCCCGCGCGATGCGCGCAGCGGACACTGGACGGTGCGGGCGGAATGCCGCGCGGAGGCCGAGCCCACGGTGCGCACCGCCCGCCGCCTGCGGCTGGTGGGCGTGCCGGCCGGCCGCCGGGTGGCCGCCACGCGGGTCGGCGTGGCCAGCAGCGGCGACCCGCTGGTGGTGGCGTTCGTGAAGCGGCCATGAGGCTGCCGGCCGCGCTCGTGGCGGTCGCCGCCGCGGCGGCGGCCGGGTGCGGCGGGGACGAGGAGCCGGAGCCGCGGACCGCCACGAAGGCCGAGCCGCCCCCGGTGCGCACGGCCACGCGGCCCGAGCGCCCGGAGCCTCCACCGCTGGAGCCGGCCCGCTGCCCGGCGGGCCAGGCCAACTGCGCCAGCGCCACCGGCCGGGTGATCTACGTGGAGAAGGTCGACCCGGACGGGGACGGCGACGCCCACTTCGTGCTGGCGGGCGGAAACGTCACGGGTCCCGGGCTGTCGGTCGTCGACGTCGCCCCCGCCCTGCGCCCCGATCCGCTGCCCCGCGCCGGCGACCTGGTGACCGCGTCCGGCCCCGTCTACCGGGGCTCGTACGGGCAGCGCCAGATCGAGGCGCGGCAGCTGCGGGTGCGCTAGCCCGAGGGCTCTTCGGGCTCGACGTCCAGGCGCACCTTCGTGTGCCACGAGACCCACACGTCCCGGTAGGTCTCCCCGGGCTCCACCTCATCGGGCAGGTTCTCCCGCTGGTGCAAGGTCTCGGCCTGGTAGTCGCCCCGATAGCGCACCTCGGTGTCCGGCTCGTCCTCGAAACGCAGGCGGCGTATGCGCGCCGACGCGCCGATCTCGATGTCCGGCGGTTCGCTCATTCCTCCGCGGCGGCCGAGCGCACGTCGTTGATGGTGATGCGGCCATCCGAGCCGGTGCCCTCGACGTCACCGAGGTCGACGTCCAGATCCTGCGCGGCGGCCAGCGCGGCGTCCGTGGCGTGGTGGCGCTCGGCCCGGCGGTGGCGCCGCCGCTGGCCGATCTCCCGGGCCTTGCGGGCGGCGGCCAGGCCGAGATCCTTCGCCTCGTCGGTGGCCGCCGCGCCGATCTCCTTGGCCACGGTCTTGGCCGCGGCCTTGGTCAGGGTGCCCGCGCCCGCGTCCGCGATGTCGCCCGCGGCATCGGTGGCGCCGCCCACGGCATCGGTGGCGCCGCCCACGGCATCGGTGGCGCCGCCCACGGCATCGCCGGCCGCGTCCGTCGCGCCTCCGACGGCGTCGGTGGCGCCCTCGACGGCACCGCCGGCACCGCCGGCGCCGCCCGCGACGCCGCCCACGGCCTCACCAGCGCCTTCGCCAACCTCACCGACGGCTTCGCCGGCGCCTTCGCCGACATCACCAACGGCTTCGCCCGCGCCTTCGCCGACCTCACCGGCCGCCTCGCCGGCTCCCTCGCCGACCTCTCCGACCGCCTTGCCGGCGCCTTCGCCGACGTCGTCGACCGCCTGGCCGGCGCCCTCACCGACGTCCTCGACGGCGCTGCCTGCGCCTTCGCCGACGTCGTCGACCGCCTGGCCGGCGCCCTCGCCGACATCCTCGATGGCCTCGCCCGACTCGCCGAGCACGTGCCCGGCACCCGATCCGACGTCCTCGACCGCCTTGCCCAGGCTCTTGACGAGGTCGGGATTGCGGTCCAGTGTGGTCAGCACCCGGTCGACGATGGCCGTCACGTGGTCCAGCCGGACCTTGACCAGCGCCTGGGCCTCGACGCCCTTGATGTCCAGCTCCAACTTGCCCAGGTGCACGTCGACGCCGACGTTCAGGTTCACCAGGTCCAGCACCTTGGCCTGGAGCGCCACGTGGGCGTCCAGGTTGTCGACCTCCAAGTGCAGGGAGTCGACCTTGAGCACCGGTACGTCCAGCAGGACGTCGGGCTCCTGGCCCATGGCGTCGCCGTCTTCGGTCGCGTAACGCTCGTACTCGGCTTCGGCCGCCGTTCCCTGGCCGTCAACGTTCTGGGCGAAGCGGTATTTCTCGGTCTTCTGCGACGCCTTGCGCCCGTTGCCCGAGTTCCCGCGCCGCGTGGCCGGACTCTTGCTCTTGGTGGTTCTCTGCGCCATCAGCGTCTCCTCAACCCTTCGCGCCCTTGGCCACCCCACCGGTGGCCTTCTTGGCGCCCTTGCCGGCGCCCTTTGCGCCCTTGCTCGCACCCTTGCCGACGCCCTTGGCCGCCTTGCCGGCGCCTTCGCCGACGTCTTCGGCGGCGTCGCCGGCGCCCTGGCCGACGTTCTCGACCGCGCTGCCGGCGCCCTCGCCGACATCTCCGACCGCGCTGCCGGCGCCCTGGCCGACCTGCTTGACCGCGCTGCCGGCGCCCTGGCCGACGTCCTCGACCGCCTCGCCCGTGCCCTCGAGCGCCTTGCCGGCGCCGCCGCTGACCTCCCGCACGGCCTGGCCCACGCTCTCCAGAAGCTCGGGGTTGCGGTCCAGCGAGATCAGCACACGCTCCAGGATCGAGCTGACGTTGTCCAGGCGCGCCTTGAGCAACGCCTGGGCCTCGACGCCCTCGATCTTCAACTGAACGTTCTCGATCCTCACATCGGCCCCGACGCTGATCTGCACCAGCTCCCGGACCTCCGCCAGGACCGCAACCTGCGCGTGCAGGTCCTCGACCTTGAGGTCAATCTCGTCCACCTTGACCACCGGAACGTCCACCAGAACGTCGGGGCCATCGGGAATCTTGCTGGGGTCGGTGACCGAATAGTCGTCGACCTTCGGTGCCGAGCGCGAACCACGCCCTGAGCCGTTACCCGAACCGGAACTCCCGTTCGAGGACGACCTCGATTTCCTCTGCGCGGCCATCGCCTCGCCTCCTCCCTCTCGGTGGTCGGTCGCTTAGCTGATCGCCTTGCTGACCTCTTCCGCCTTACGGCGGGCGGTCCGGATCTCCGCGGTCAGCTCGCCGATCTGCTTTCCGGCCTTCGCTGCCTGCTTGCCGGACTTGCCGATCTGCTTGGCCAGGCTGTTACCGGTCCCGGGCACGGGAATGCCGAGCACCTTCTTGGGCTTTGCGGCCGATCGCGCGCCGAGCACGGCGCCGCCGACCACGCCGGCGACTGCCACCACACCAGTGATGGCCGGGCCCTTGGCCTTCGCCAGCGGGCCCTTGAGGCGCTCTCCGGCCTGGGCCGCCACGTCCGTCGCGCTGCTGGCCGCCATCTTGGCCTTGTTCTTGGCGGCGGCGGGCTTCGCCGTGCTCTTCGCGCGGCTCGCTCCCTTGGACTTGGCCCGCGTTGCGGGCTTGCGCGCACCCGAGTTGCTCGACTTCGCGCGCGAGTTGCTCGACTTGGCCTTGCTCTTCGGCGCGGCGCTCTTGCCGTTGGACGACTTCGCCGCGTTGCCGTTGCTGCTTCGGGACGACGTGCTGCGTTTCTGTGAACTCGTCTTGGCCTCGGCCATCACGGTCACCTCTTCCTCTCACTCGACGTCCCCTGCGCCTAGGCCCCGGCTACCCCTTTCACGACCGTGAAAACCCATGGGAAAGAATTGTCAGCCGCGCAGAGCCGCCCTGGCGGCGGGCGAACGCCGCCGCTCCCACCGCTGCGACCAGCGCGGCCGCCGCGCCCAGCATCAGCGCCGCGCGCGGGTCGGCCGCCTGGGCCACCCAGCCCGCCAGCGGCCCGCCGATGGGAGTCGAGCCCAGGAAGACCACCGAGTACAGCGCCATCACGCGGCCGCGCATCTCCGGCGCCACCTCCAGCTGCAGGGTCGAGTTCACACCGGCGGCGAAGGTCACGCTGGCGGCGCCCACCAGCGCCAGGGCGGCCACGGTCAGCGGGAGCGTCGGCGCCACCGCGGCCAGGACGGTGGCCACGCCGAAGGCGGCGCTGGAGCCCACGAGCAACGCCGGTGACACGCGCCCGCGTGCCCCGGCGGTCAGTGCGCCGATCACCGAGCCGGCGCCCATGGCCACCACCAGCGCGGCGTAGGTGCCCGCCCCTCCGTGGAAGGTGAACTTGGCCAGCAGGGGCAGGATCACCTGGAAGTTGAAGCCCAGGGTGCCCACCAGGACCATCATCGCCAGCGGCACCGCCAGGGCGGGCGTGCGAGCCACATAGGCCACGCCGTCCCGTAGCGCGTGGGGGCGGCGCGGCGCGCGCTCGGGCTGCGCCAGGGCGGCCGTGTCCATGCGCCGCAGCGCGATCAGCATCGCCACGAACGAGGCGGCGTTGATCAGGAAACACGGCTCGACGCCCACGGTCGCGATCAGCACACCGGCGATCGCCGGCCCGACCATGCGCGCGCAGTGCACGATCACGCTGTTCAGGCTGACCGCATTCACCACCCGGTCGGGGCCGACCATCTCGATCACGAAGCTCTGGCGGGCCGGGTTGTCCAGCGCGTTCACGGTGCCGCGGATGAAGACCAGGGCGAACACCATCCACGGCACCACCACACCGGACACCGTGACGGCGAACAGGGTCAGTGCGGGCACCACCATGCCCAGCTGCGTGAGCATCAGCAGCTTGCGCTTGTCGAAGCGGTCGGCCAGCAGGCCGCCGTACGCGCCCAGCAGCAGCATCGGCGCGAACTGGAGCGCCGCCAGGAGGCCCACGGCCACACCGCTGTCGGTCAGGCGCAGGATCAGCCAGGTCTCGGCCACGATCTGGACCCAGTTGCCGCTCAGCGAGACCACTTGGCCGGTGAAGTACCGGCGGTAGTTCGGCACCTTCAGCGACAGGAACGGCTTGCGCAGCGCGGCCGTCACGCGTCGCGATCCTCGAGCATGCGCTCGAGCACGTGGGCGGCGCGCTCCAGCGCGGCGCGGTCGCCGGCCGAGAGGCCGGCCATGCGATCGGCCAGGTAGGCGTTCTTGCGCGACCGGACCTCCTCCAGCAGCTCGTGCCCCTCGGCGGTGATCGAGAGCAGGCTGACCCTGCCGTCGTCCGGGTCCCCCGCGCGCTCGACCAGTCCGCGCTCGGTCAGGTGGCCCGCCACCCGCGTGGCGGTGGGGCGCTGGACGCGCTCGATGTCGGCCAGCTCACTGGGCGTGAGCGGACCGCGGTTCTCGATCGTCGCCAGCGCCGCGACCTGCGACGGCGTCAGGTGCGCGTCGGCCTCCTGGCGCAGCCGGCGGGCGGTGCGCGTGATGGCCAGGCGCAGCCGGGCGGCCAGCGCGAGGTCATTGGTGGCTGTCGTTTCGGAGTTCATTAGCCTTGGTAATTACCTTAGCGAAGGATCTCCGGTACGTCCGGCGCAGGACCGCGGTCGTGATCGCCGGGGCCATGGCCCCCACGAAGATGACCGCGTCGCCTAGGCCGGAACGGGTGCCGCGGGCGGCACCGGCTCGGCCTCGGCCTCGCCCGCGCGATCCTCGGCCAGCCGCTCGCTGCCGCTGCGGGTGCCCAGCGGCACCTCGGGCAGCAGCGCGATCGCGATCAGCGCGACCAGCGTCAGCGGCGCGGCGACCATGAAGATCTCGGCGGTGCCGCTGGCGTAGGCGTGCTGGACCACGGCCAGGACCGGGCCCGGCAGCGAGTTCACGTCCGGGATCGACGTCGTGCCCCCGCCCACGGCACCGGTGGAGATGCCCTGGGCCGCCAGGCCGTCGGCGATCTGCGAGCTGGCGCGCGAGCCCAGGATGGCGCCCAGGACCGAGACGCCGGTGGCGCCGCCCAGCGAGCGGCTGAAGGTGATGAGCGCGCTGGCGGCGCCGATGTCCTCCAGCGGCACGGCGTTCTGCACCACCAGGACCAGGTTCTGCATGACCATGCCCACGCCCAGGCCGACCAGCGCCATGAACACGCCAAGCTCGACCAGGCTGGTGTGCTCGTCGAGCATCCCCATCAGCGCCAGGCCCGTGGTCAGCAGCACGGCGCCCGTGACCATGAATTTCTTGTAACGGCCGGTCTTGGAGATGCGCCGGCCCACCAGCGTGGACGAGATCAGGATGCCGATCATCATCGGGATGGTCAGCAGGCCCGAGGCGGTGGGGCTCTCGCCGCGCGAGATCTGCAGGTACTGGCTGAGGAAGACGGCCACGCCGAACAGGGCGACGCCGACGGAGGCGCTGGCGATGGCCGCCAGTACGGGCACGCGCTCGCGGAACAGGTGGGTGGGGATCAGCGGCTCGTCGCGGGTGACCTCCACGCGCACGGCCGCGCCCAGCAGGGCGATGCCGCCCAGCACCAGGACCGCGGTCTGCCAGGACAGCCAGTCGAACTGGTGGCCGGCCAGCGAGACCCAGATCAGCAAGGCCGAGATGCCGGCCGAGATGAGCCCGGCGCCCAGGTAGTCGATGCGGACCTTGCGCCGCGGGCGCTCGGGCAGGTGCAGCGTGCGCTGCAGCACCACGAACGCGGCGGCGGCGATGGGCACGCCGACGAAGAAGCACCAGCGCCAGCCCAGGGCGGAGTCGGTGATCACGCCGCCCAGCAGCGGGCCGCCGACGGTGCCGACGGCCATCACGGATCCCAGGTAGCCCATGTAGCGCCCGCGCTCGCGCGGGGAGACGAGGTCGGACAGCACCACCTGCACCAGCGCCATCAGGCCGCCCACGCCCAGGCCCTGGATCACGCGGCAGCCGATCAGCCAGCTGGTGGACTGGGCGAAGCCGGCGAGGATCGATCCGAAGACGTAGAGCGACAGCGCGGACTGGACGAGCAGCTTGCGGTCGAACAGGTCGGCCAGCTTGCCCCAGATGGGCGTGCTGACGGTCATGGCCAGCAGCGTGGCGGTGACCACCCAGGTGAACGAGCTCTGGCTGCCGTGGAGGTCGCTGATGATGGTGGGCAGCGCCGCCGAGACGACGGTGCTGGAGAGGATCGCCACCAGCAGCCCCAGCAGCAGGCCGGACATGGCCTCGAGCACCTCGCGGTGGGTCATCTTGACGCCGGCGGCGTTCATCTCGCTCCTTCCAGCTGCGCCACGCGGGCATCGGCGACGGCGCGCGCGTAGTCCTCGCGCAGGCGGTGCAAGCCGGCCGCGAGGCCGGCGATGTCCTCGGTGTCCCAGTCCGCGACCGTGCTCTGGAACACGCCGACCATCCGGTCGTGCGCGTCGCCGAGCGAGGCGAGGCCGGCGGGCGTGACGGCCAGCAGCCGCGAGCGCGCGTCGGCCGGGTCGGTGGTGCGCTCGACCAGCCCGCGCTCCTCGAGCGCCGAAAGCTGGCGGCTGGCCACCGAGATGTCGACAGCCAGATCGTCGGCCACCGCGCTGACCCGAACCGGGCCCAGGCGCCGGACCGCGTTCAGCGCGGCGATGGTCTGGGCCTGCTCGAACCCCGCACGGCGCCACATGTCGCGGCGCACCGCGGCCAGCTCGTAGACCTCGCGGACCAGGTTCTCCAGGGTGTCGTCCTTGGTTCCCATTGCTTGCTGAATGCAAGTATAACAGTTGCGTGATGCAAGTACCAGGGGGACTACGCTCGGCACGTGAACGTCGAGATCTGGTCCGACATCGCCTGCCCGTGGTGCTACGTGGGCAGGCACCGGTTCCAGCGCGCGCTGGAGGGCTTCGAGCACCGCGACCAGGTCGACGTGGCCTGGCGGGCGTTCGAGCTCGACCCCGCGGCCCCGCCCGAGCGGCCGGGCACCCACCGCGACCTGCTGGCCTCCAAGTACGGCCGCACCCCGGACGAGGCCCAGGCCATGCTGGACCAGATGACGGCCATGGGCGCTGCCGAGGGGCTGGAGCTGCGCTTCGACCACGTACGCTCCGGCAACACCTTCGACGCCCACCGGGTGGTGCACCTGGCCGCGTTCCACGGCGCCCAGGACGCGATGCAGGAGCGGCTGATGCGCGCCTACCTGACCGAGGGCGAGCTGATGAGCGACCACCCCGCGCTGGCGCGGCTGGCGGGCGACGTCGGGCTCCCCGCCGCCGAGGTCGAGGAGCTGCTGGCCGGCGACCGCTTCGCGGCCGAGGTGCGGGCCGAGCAGGAGCTGGCCCGCGGCTTTGGCATCAGCGCGGTGCCCTTCTTCGTGGTCGAGCGCAAGCTCGGCGTGGCGGGCGCCCAGCCGGTGGAGAGCTTCGAGGAGCTGCTGACCGAGGCCTGGGAGCGGCTGGCGCCGGCCTAGAAGACGTTGGCGCTGAGCCAGTCCGCGGCGAAGAAGCCGACGAACAGCAGCGCGATCACCCAGCTCAGCGGGTGCACCTCGCGGACCCGGTCGGTCACCGACAGCACGACCACGTAGGCGATCATCCCGAGGCCGATCCCCGCCGCGATCGAGAACGTCAAGGGGATGCCGGCGATGATGAAGAAGGCGGGCAGCGCGTCCTCGGGCGCGGCCCAGTCGATCTCGCCGACCATGCGGATCATCAGGTAGCCGACCATCACCAGCGCCGGCGCCACGGCCGGGTGGATGACCAGATCCTTGCCGACCTCCACCCCCTGCCCAACCAGCGCGATCAGCGGCACGAACAGGAGCGACAGCGCGAACAGCGCTGCCACCACCAGGGAGCTGAGCCCCGTGCGCGCGCCCTCGGCCACGCCGGCGCCGCTCTCGACGTAGGTGGTCACGCTGGACGTGCCGGCGGCGCCGCCGAGCGCGGCCGCGCCCGAGTCGACCATGAGCATGCGGCGGGTGTTGGGCAGCTTGCCCTCCTCGTCCATCAGGCCGCCGGCCCGCCCCAGCGACACGGACGTGCCGATGGTGTCGAAGAAGTCGGTCATGAACAGGGCGAAGATCACGGGGATCAGCGCCACCGTGAGCGCGTCGGCCAGGTTGGACGGCTCCAGGCCCTGGCCGATCGTGGAGAAGTCGCCCGAGCCGGGCGCATCGATGAAGCCGTCGGGCCCCTGGAGCACGCCGAAGACCAGGCCCAGCACCGTGGCCATGACCACACCCAGGGGCAGCGCGCCGCGCACGCCGCGGACCGTGAGCACGGCAGCGAACAGGATGCCCGCCAGCGAGATCAGGGCGGGCCCGTTGGTCAGGTCGCCGAGCGCGATGCCGGTGGCGGGGTCGTTGACCACGATGCCGCCCTCGCGCAATCCGACCAGCGTGATGAACAGGCCGATGCCGACGCCGATGGCCAGCTTGAGCGAGGTGGGCACGGCGTCCATGACCGCCTCGCGGAAGCCGGCCACCACCAGGATCAGGGCCAGCAGGCCCTCGATCACGATGATCGACATGCCCACCTGCCACGGCAGGTCGCGGCCGATCACGACCTCGAAGGCGATGATGGCGTTGATGCCCAGCCCGGGCGCGAGCGCGAACGGCAGGTTGGTCAGCAGCCCCATGGTCGCGGTGGCCACGCACGAGACCAGTGCCGTGGCCACGGCCACGGCCCCGAACGGCATCCCGGCGGCGGACAGGATCGCCGGGTTCACGAACAGGATGTAGCTCATCGTGAGGAACGTGGCCAGGCCGCCCAGGACCTCGGCACGGACCGAGGTGCCGCGCTCGGTCAACTTGAAGCGGCGTTCGAGCATCGCGGCAACCTACCGAGAACCCCATAGGGTCCCGGCCATGCCCACGATCACCCTGCACGCCCTGGCCCCGTCCCACCCCTGCATGACCGCCGACGCGGCGCTGCGGCTCAAGGGCCTGGAGTTCGAGCGGGTGGACTTCACCCCCGGGCCGCACATCGAGCAGATGGCCGAGATCTACGGCGAGGGGAACACCACGGTGCCGGGGATCACGATCGACGAGGAGCGGGTGCACACCTCGCGCGCGATCCTGGCCCGCCTCGAGGAGCTCGAGCCCGAGCCCGCGCTGTATCCCGCCGACCGCGCCGACGCGGTGCGCGAGGCAGAGAAGTGGGGCGACGAGGAGCTACAGGACCTGGGCCGGCGCATGCCCTGGGGAGCGCTGCACTTCCGCCCCGAGGCGATGGGCACCTTCGGCGGGGCCGGGCCGCTGGACGGTCCCGGCACCGACTTCGCGATCAAGCTGATCCGCGGCACCTGGAAGTACCACGGCCTCAGCGCCGAGCTGCTGGCCGAGGACCTCAAGGGGCTGCCCGCCAAGCTCGACCACGTCGACCAGCTG
>Ga0190275_10001606_pt1 | contig 16701 bp, 16 predicted proteins | sample Popmic550T_FD_133745 | JGI IMG/M metagenome (GOLD analysis project Ga0190275, IMG submission 133745) | Populus adjacent soil microbial communities from riparian zone of Yellowstone River, Montana, USA - 550 T | ecosystem: Environmental > Terrestrial > Soil > Riparian zone > Trees stand | place...
AAATGGATTGACGATGGTGACCGGGCGCGACGGGTAATCCTGCGCCCATGATGACGTTGCGAGTGGCGGCGTTGCCAGTGCGGCTGCGGCAGCGCCAAGGAAGCTGCGCCGGTCCATCTGTTTCCTCCGATGTTCTTGTGCCGCCCCCGGCTTTTGGGCGCGATGCTATCGGCGTGCGCCTCATCCGGCAACACGACCGAAGTCGCAGGTTTCATGACCGGAAATGCCCCCAGGGACCTCATCCTTGAGGAGCCACGCCATAGCGCGTCGCAGACGCGCGTAAACGCGCTTGTGGCGTGGCGTCTCGAAGGATGGCCAAACATCCGGGCCATGGTTCGAGACGCGCCGCTGCGTGGCGCTCCTCACCATGAGGATAGTCGCTTGCCGCTTCCGGCCACCCTCTGCATGATCGCCGCATGGCGGACTCCATCGCCCTCGAAGCACCCAGGCAAGCCGAGCCGCGCTGGCGGCTGATCTGGCGCAATGCCTTCCCGTTCCTCGTCGTCGGAGCGATCTGGGAAATCGTCGCGCGGGCAGGCGTGTTTCCACCGCGCCTTTTCCCCTCGCTCGAAACCATTGCGGCGGCGTTCTGGCGGCTCACACTCAACGGCATCCTGCCCCACCACGCGCTCGACACCGTGATCCGGCTCGGCGCCGGCTTTGCGCTGGCGGCGGTCGTGGGCGTGACGATCGGCATCCTGATGGGCCGCTCGCGCCTTGCGGAAGATATCGCGCTGCCCCTGGTCAGCATCGGCGCGCCGATCCCCGGCTTGGCCTACGCACCTCTATTCCTGCTCTGGTTCGGGCTGGGCAACACCTCGGCCGTGCTGTTGGTCGCGTTCGTGTCGGCCTTCCCGATCGTGTTCAACACCTGGACCGGCGTGAAAGCCGTGAAGGAGATCTGGGTGCGTTCGGCGCAGGCCATGGGCGCCGACGATACGCGGCTGTTCCGCCACGTCATCCTGCCGGGTGCCCTGCCCTACATCCTCACGGGCCTTCGGCTTGGCCTTGCGCAAGCCTGGCGCATCCTGGTGGGCGTGGAGATGCTTGCCGCCGTGCCGTGGGGGCTCGGCTGGATGATCTTCGGCGCGCGCGAATTCCTCAACATGGACGTGATGCTGGCTGGCGTGGCGGTGATCGCCATCATCGGCCTCGCGCTCGAGAAGCTCGTATTCCAGCGCCTCGAGCAGTTCACGGTGGTGCGCTGGGGGATGATGACATGAGCGAGACGACCCGCTCATACCTGCGCGCCGCCATCACGATCGCCTGCGCAGCAGCACTCTATGAAGCGCTGGCGCGCTCCGGCTGGTTTGCGCCCGCGCTGATGCCGACCCTGCCGCAAGTCGGAAGCGCGCTCGCCGCCTCGGTCGCCGACGGCACGATGCTGCGTCACACCATCAGCACGCTCTATCGTGTGCTGTTCGGACTTTCGCTTGCGATCGTCTTCGGCCTGCCGATCGGCATCCTGATGGGCCGGTTCCGCGCGGTGGAGAATTTCGTGCTGCCGCTTGCGAGCGCCCTGATGCCGATCCCCTCGCTCGCCTGGGTTCCGGTGTTCATCCTCTGGTTCGGCCTCGGCAACACGGTCGCGATCCTGATCGTGTTCTACGCGGCCCTGTTCCCGATGTTGCTGAACACCTGGAGCGGCGTGCGCGCCGTGAACCCGCTCTGGCTACGCGCGGCCGGCTCCATGGGGGCAGACGAGAACGCACTATTCTGGAAAGTGATCATTCCGGGCGCCTCTCCGTTCATCATCACCGGCCTGCGGCAGGCGTTCCTGCGTGCCTGGATCGCGGTGGTGGGCGCCGAAATGCTCGCCGCCTCCGACTGGGGGCTCGGTTGGGTGATTTTCGATGCCAAGGAGTTCCTCAATACGAGCCTGATGCTTGCCTCTTTGGCGGTCATCGGCGCCATCGGCTTTGTCTTCGAGCGGCTGGTTTTCGGCTCGATCGAGCGGGCGACCGTGTTGCGCTGGGGAATGGTGCGAGCCGCAAAGGGATAGATTAGAAGAAATTAGGGCGCATCCCGAGGTTGGCAGGAACCAAGAATCGCGTATTCTCGTTTACAAGCGCAACGTACGATGCCACGAAAGAGACATCGTTCTTGGGGAGGAATGCTCGCATGTTCCAGCGACGCAATTCGGACCTGCACCGCAGCGCCATCAGGCTCAGCCTGTTCGACGCCGTTCTCCTCGCGCCGGTGATTGCGCTGCCTCTGCTGTTCGTCGTCAGCCTCGCGCTCGCCAGCATGATGATGCTGCTGGTCATGACCGGCGCGGCGATTGCGCTCACCATCATGGGTGATCTGGCGCGCCGGATTTGGCGTCAGACGCGGCAGCCGGTCGCGATCCCGCGCCGCGCGCTCGGATAGCGGCTCCTTACCCCATTCGTACATGACCTCGAATGCGCACGACCCGGTGCTCTGGGACATCGACGCGCGCGGCGTTGCGACGGTCACGCTCAACCGGCCCGAGGTGAACAACGCCTATAACGGCGCGATGATCGATGGTCTGCTGGCCGCGCTCGATGCGCTGGGGCAGGCGAAAGGTCTGCGCGCCGTTGTGCTCAAGGGCAACGGCAAGCATTTCCAGGCCGGCGCCGACCTGAAATGGATCAACGAGGTGCGCCGCTCCGCACCTGCGGAAAACTTGCAGGTTTCGCGCGCAACGGCGCAAGCTGTGCAGCAGCTCAACACCGCGCCGGCGCCGACCGTCGCGCTGGTGCATGGCGGCTGCTTCGGCGGCGGCACCGGCATGGTGGCGGCCTGCGATGTCGTCCTTGCGGCCGACAATTCCGTGTTCTCGATCGCCGAGGTGCGCTGGGGCCTGCATGCCTCGATCATCATCCCGCAGCTCGCCGACGCGATCGGCGTGCGCCAGCTGCGCCGCTATGCGCTGACCGGCGAGCGCTTCAACGCCCAGGACGCGTGCCGCATCGGGCTCGCACACAAGGTCGTGCCGCTGACCGAGCTTGAGGTTGAAGGCGCGCGCATCGTGGACCACCTGCTCGCGAATGGGCCGGACGCGATCCGAGAGACCAAGGCTTGGATTCTGAAATCCGCGTGGAGCGATCTCGGCGACGAGGATTTTGACGCCCTGATCGAGAGCCACTCGGCGAAGCGCCAGTCGGCGGAGGCGGGCGAAGGGCTCGCCTCGTTCGCCGAGAAGCGCGCGGGGAAGTGGAGCAAGGGCTGACGGCCGCGTTTTGATCCGTGCTAGGTTTCCGGAAACACGCCCGGAAACGCCGATGCCGCATATCGAAGTCCGCGACGTTTCGCTCACCTACGACACGCCGGCCGGGCGCGTCGCGGGCGTGCAAACCGCGAACTTCGACATCGAGCAATCTGAATTCCTCTGCATCGTCGGGCCGTCCGGCTGCGGCAAGTCGACCCTGCTCAACCTGATCGCCGGATTCCTCAATCCCACCGGCGGCGAAATCCGCATCGGCGGCAAGAAGGTCAACGGCCACGGGCTCGACCGCGGCGTCGTGTTCCAGGACTTCGCGCAACTTTTCCCCTGGCGCACCGCGCTTGGCAACGTGAGCTTCGGGCTCGAGATGAAGGGCGTACCCAAGAGCGAGCGCGAGGAGATCGCGCGCAACCAGTTGCGCCTCGTGAAGCTGGAAAAATTCTGCGACTCCTATCCGCATCACCTCTCCGGCGGGATGCAGCAGCGCGTCGCGATCGCGCGGGCGCTCGCCTACAATCCATCCGTGCTGCTGATGGACGAGCCGTTCGCCGCACTCGACGCGCTGACCCGCGACGAGATGCAGCGCCTGCTCGCCGAGGTGTGGCGCGAGACGCGCAAAACCGTGATCTACGTGACGCACAACGTCGCTGAGGCCGTGTACCTCGCCGACCGCGTCATCGTGATGACGCCGCATCCGGGCACCGTGAAGGCCGTCATCCCGATCGCGCTGCCGCGCCCGCGCGATCCTTTGAGCGTGGAGTTCCTCGACTATCAGAAGGACCTGCTGCGCCATCTTGGGCAGGATACGCAGCGTCCGGCGCAATGAAGGAGAGCATCGTGCAGCGCGCGCTGATCGCCTGCTTTGCTGTGCTGCTGGGTGGCGCCGCACAGGCCGCTACCATCAAGGTGCTGTGCGACGGGCCGCTCGCGCCTGCACTGCCCGCGGTCGCCGAAGCCTTCAAGAAGAAGACCGGCCATCAGGTCGAGTTTGCGTTCGCGCCGTCGCCGGTCATCCACAAGCGGATCACGGACGGCGAGAGCGCCGATGTCGTGATCGTGCAGCCGAATTTTCTGGCCGAGCTCGCCGCCAAGGGCAAGGTCGATGCCGGAGATCATCCGGCCTTCGGGCGGATCGGCATCGGGCTCGCGGCGCGTGCTGACGCGCCCGCGCGCGACATCAAGACCGCCGACGCCCTGAAACAGCTGCTCAAGCGCGCCGATATGATCGTGTTCAACAACGTCGCCTCCGGTAATGAATTCGCCAAGGTGCTGGAGCGGCTCGGCATCGCCGAGGAGGTGAAGGGCAAAGTCGTGCGCACCGAACCGCGCGAGACGTTCGAGCGCATCCTCACCGGCTCCGGCGACGATCTCGCAGTGGGAACGCTTACGCAGATCCGCGCCGACAAGAAGCTCAGGTTGATCGGTGCGCTGCCGGCCGAGCTGCAGAGCTACCTCCAATACGCGGCCGTTCCGATGACGGGCGCGCCGAACATGAAACCCGCGGTCGAGTTCGTCCGTTTTCTCTTCACGAAACCTGTGAAGGCGCAACTTGCCGCAGCGGGCGTGGAGTAGACCGCCTTGGCGCGTGCAAGAAATTGGTTTTCAATCCGCACCGAGAAGAAGAAAGCCGAAGGAGATCACGCATGACGCATCCCGGACCGACTCGCAGGCAATACCTGACCGCAAGCCTTGCGCTCGCCGCCACCGCCTTCGCCCCGCGCGCGGCTTTCGCGCAGACGATCATCCGCCAAGGCTACCAGACCAACCTCTGGGGAATGCCGACCTACTACCTCTTGCGCTCCGGCTTGCTGGAAAAGCGTGGGCTGAAGTTCGAGGAGTTCGGCGTGCCGTCCGGCAATCTCACCATGCAGCAGATGGTGGCGCGGCAGGTCGATCTCGGCACCTATGCGGGCCCGTCGCTCATTCTCGGGCACGACAAGGGCGGCCTCGTCGCGATCGCGCAGATCGAACACGTCGGCAAGACCGCAAGCGTGATGGTGCGCAAGGACCTGAACCTGAGCAAGATCGAGCAGCTGAAGGGCCTGAAGATCGCGAACCAGACCGGCTCTTCGGTCGGCAACATCTTTGTCGACCAGATCGCGCCCAAGCACGGCCTGAAGAAGGGCGACTACCAGGAAGTACGCATGGACGTGAACAACATGATCACCGCGATGTCGGCGAAAACCGTCGACGCGATGGTGAATGTCGAGCCGTACAACGCGATTGCCGAAGCCGACGGCCTCGCGGTGAAGATCATGAACTACTACGACGTGGACAAGATGCCGGTGTTCATGGCGGCGACGCCCGACTTCATCAGCAAGAGTCCCGACGCGGTGGTGACGTATCTGAAGGCCTGGCTCGAGGTCGCGAAGGACTTCAAGGACAATCCCACCAAGGTCGCGGATGCGATCTACGCGTTCTACACCTCGAAGGGCTATTCGATGTCGCAGGAGACGTTCCGCAAGGCGATGGCGACGGTGGATGTGAGCCCCGGATTCCCGAACGACCTCAAGCCCTACATGCAGGAGCAGGCCGAGATCCTGCTGCGGGAGAAGAAGATCGCCGCGATCCCGGACTGGGCCAAGGCGCTGCGCCCCGATTTCATGGAGAAGGCGCGGGCTGGGGCCTAGGCCTGCAATCGCGGCGCATTTTGGTGTACCTTTGCGCTTATGAGGCGAAACGAGATCATATCCGCGCTGCGCGCGCACGAAGCCGAACTGAAGCAGGCGGGCATTGCCAGCCTGTCGCTGATCGGCTCAGCAGCGCGCGGCGACGATCAACCGGACTCCGATATCGGTGTGGTTGTGCGGCTGACCGACGAGGCTCAGCGTGGCGGTTTCGCCTATTTCGGCCGGATTGATCGACTACGACAACGACTTGAGGCGATCCTCGCCCGCCACGTCGACCTCATCGCCGAGCCGATCGAGAAGGAGCGTCTGCGGCGCGAGATCGAGAGGGATCGCGTCCTTGCCTTCTGACAAGCCGATTCAGCGGCTCAATGATATTCTTGAGAATATCGACTGGATATTTCAGTACACAAAGGGGCTTCGTTTCCGAAATTTCGTTGAAGACCGGCTTGTGCGCGATGCAGTCGAGCGTTGCTTGCTGAGGATTTCGGAAGCAGCCAAAAAGCTGGAAGGTATCGTCGACAAGCTTGCACCAGGCCAGCCGTGGTCTGACATCCGGTCGCTTGGCAACGCCATCCGGCATGAATACGACTCGACGATGCTGAGGCCATTTGGAATATCGTCGAAGACGACCTCGTCCCACTTGCGGATGCCGTGGAAGCCGCAATCAAGAAACTTAAACACGGAAAGTAGACGCTGAAGGACACCATGCCCGATCAGATCGAATGGAATTTCAAGCTCCTCGCGCATCACGAGCTCGAAGGCTTCGGCGGCATGGGCGAGGGCATGTCGATCCAGCTCGCCAAGGATGGCCGGCGCATCATCTGGCTCGCGCACGAGAGCGCGCCGAAGAATTTCACCGCCGTCGACGTCTCCGACCCGCGCAAGCCGAAGGTCGTGGTGCAGACTGAGCTGCCGCAGAGCTACATGCGCTCGAACTCGCTCGAAGTCGTCGGCGACATCATGGCAGTCGCGTACCAGTGTCAGAAACCGGGACAGAAGCCCGCGGGTTTCGAGCTGTTCGACATCTCGGTGCCGGAGAAGCCGAAGTCGATCGCCTTCGTCGACCGCTCGGGCGAGAAGTCCCGCGGGGTGCACCAGCTCTGGTTCTGCGACGGCGAGTACGTGCACATGGCCTCCGGCGCGGCGGATTTCGTCACACACAACCAGCTCGACGATCAGTGCTACCAGATCTTCGACGTGCGCAATCCGAGTGCGCCGAAAGAGGTCGGCCGCTGGTGGATGCCCGGGACGCGCGTCGGCGATGCGGCGCCGCCTCCCCCACGTCACAAGCCGCCGATCCTCGACATGGGGATGCGCGCACACAACACCAATGTCTATCCACAGCGCCCTGACCGCTGCTATCTCGGCTATATCGACGCTGGCATGTATGTGCTCGACATTTCCGACAAGGCGCACCCGAAAGCGCTCTGCCGCTGGGACAACTCGCCGCCCTATCACGGCTTCACGCACACGGTGCTGCCGCTGTTCGAGCGCAATCTTTTCGTCGTCACCGACGAGTCGGTGGTGGACAATGCGGACGACTGGCCGAAGCTCGTGTGGATTCTCGATGCGCGCGACGAGACCAATCCGGTGCCGATCTCGACCTGCCCCCTGCCCTACGATGCCTTCGCGCACGCGGGCGGGCGCTTCGGCGCACACAACATCCATGAGAACGTACCGCTGCCGACCTCATGGCACTCCGACACGATCATCATCGGCACGTTCTTCAATGGCGGCTTGCGCGCCTACGACATCTCAAACCCCTATCAGCCGAAGGAGGTCGGCACTTTCGTACCCAAGGCGCCGGCCTTGGCGCCGCGCGGCACCGTCCAGCTCAACGACGTGTTCGTGGATGAGCGCGGCATTGCCTACACGGTCGACCGGCACGTCGGCGGGCTGTACGTGCTGGAGATGGATTTCTGATGCTGCATTTTCCGTCGCCCGACATCGGCATGTTCGGGCGGCGGCAGCGGCACGTGCGCGGGCATCGAATACCTGTAACGATTTCGCGTAAGGCTTCGGCAAGCGACGGCGACAGGATCGTCATCGATATATTCGGGGCTGATGACGTCGTGCCCCTCCCCGGTGGCTGCGTCTGCTGCACCATCCGCCCCAAGCTGCAAGGTGCTTTGCTCGGTCTGTTGGCCGAGCGCGAGCAAAAACCGTTCTCACGGATTGCAATCGAGACCAGCGAAGACCTCGGTCCGATCCTGCGCACCATTGCGAGCGAACGTGCGCTCGGCGCTGAATATCATGTCGAAGACGCGCCACCGCTCGATGGCAATCGTTTCATGCTGACGGAGGACGCGCCGCTCTCGTGGGACGCGTTCAGCCGCTTCGCCACGACGCTTACTGCGCTGCGCGGTCCCGATCTGCTGCAGATGAAAGGCCTGCTCAATATCGCGGGCTGCCGTGGGCCGGTCGCGGTGCAGGTCACGGGACACCTCACGGCACGGCCTGTCGAGCTTCAGGCTTGGCCGGATGATGACCGCGTGAGCCGACTGGAATTCGTGACGCGCGATGTCGAAGCGCAGACGATCCGCGCGCTCTTCGATTCAGTCCGGGCAATCGCCTAGGCGAAATACGCCCCGCCATTCACATGGATCGTCTGCCCCGTGACGTAGCGGGCGCCCGGCCCGCAGAGGAAGCGCACCATGGCGGCGACCTCGTCGGGCGCGCCGCGCCGGCCGGTCAGCGTGTTGTTGATGAGATGATGCGCAGGCTTTGCGGCCGCAGGATCGCGCGGCGTGTCGATGGTGCCGGGCGCGACGAGATTGACCGTCACGCTATGTTCCGCAAGATCGTGCGCGAGACCGCGCGTGAACCCGACCAGGCCGAGCTTCGCTGCCGTCACATGCGCGCGATGCGCGGAGCCGGTGTGCGCCGAAAGCCCGCCGATGTTGACGATGGCGCCCGCGCCGCTCTGCTTGAGGTATGGCAGGCACGCCTTGGCGCAGTGGAACGCGCCGTCAAGCGTCACGCCGAGCACGTCGCGCCATTCCTTGAAGCTCATCTCCTCGAAGGTGCGCTCCTGGCGCAGCGCAGCGTTGTTGATCAGGTAGTCGAGCCGGCCGAGCTGTTTCACAGCCTCAGCGACGCCGCCGGTCACGGCTTTTTCGTCCGCCACATCGAAGGCGGCCGCGATCGCCTTGCCGCCGTCGCGTTCGATTTCGCGCACGACCTGCTCGGCCTCGCGCCTGTTCGAGCGCACGTTCACGATGATCGCCGCGCCGCCGGCAGCCAGCGCCTTCGCCATCGCGCGCCCGATGTTGCGCCCGGCGCCGGTCACCAGCGCGACGCGGCCGGAGAGTTCTTTCTCGCTCATACTCCCTCCCGCGTCATGGCCGGGCTTGACCCGGCCATCCACGTCTTCCTTTGCCGAAAGCAGGACGTGGATGCCCGGCACAAGGCCGGGCATGACGGATGACAGATTTCACCGCAGCTCCCTCAGATCGATCCGTCCATCATACAGCGACTTCGCCAGCTGCAGCGCCGCTTTCGTCTTCGCCTCGTCCCATCCGCCGTGGCGGCAGCAGAGTGCGAACTTCTCCTCGATATCCTGCCGCGTCAGCGGCTCCTTGGCGCCGCCGCGGAAATGCGGCTGGCGCTCCTCGACGACACTGCCGTCGGCCAGCGCCGCGCGCACATGGCCGGTGAATTCGTTTGGATAGGGGTTCTGCGGGTCGATGCGGTAGCGGACTTTGCCGGCAACGCTAAGCACGCGCGGGTCCTTCACGGCCTCGTCGGTGAAATCGCCCAAGCCTACGCTACCGCGGACCAGCCCGGCCGCAATGCAATAAGGCTGCGAGAACTTGCCCGCATAGCCGTTCGCGGGCTTCTGCTTGGCGGCGAGCGGCTCCCAGAGACGATGCACCGTGCCCTCGCCGACATCGCAAACGATGTCCGCGATCTGTTCGCCGGTGATGCCGCGCGCGAACAGCTTTCGCGCGCAATCGATGTAGGGATGGGTCATCGTCCCGCACGGATACGGCTTGAATGCGAGCGTCTCGGTCACCCAGCGCGTGCCGAAATCGCCGAGCAGCGCCTCGTAGTCGCCGTCGATCCTGTGCGCGAAGCCGTGGAACAGCCCGTGCGTGCCTTCGAACACGGTGCGCGGACCGGAGAAGCCCGCGCGTGCCATCAGCGCGGCGCGCAGCCCTGATTGCGCCGCCCAGCCGGCGTGCATGCGCTTGGTCCAGGCGCCTTCCGCAAGATACTCGATGATGCCGCTCGCCATGCTGCCCGCAATGCCGAACGCATCCACGGTCTGCTTCTGGTCGAGCCGCAGCGCCGCCGCGACGCCCGCCGCCGCGCCCATGGCGCCGAACACCGCGGTGGGATGGAAGCCCGCCTTGTGCACGGCCTTCGGCACCACGAGGCTCAACCGGCACAGCACTTCGACGCCGATCGCGATGCCTTTGAGCGCCGCAGCGCCATCCGGAGTGTGCCGCTCGCAAGCGGCGAGCACCGCCGGGACGACCACCGCGCCGGCATGCACCGGCCCGCCCTCGAACGTGTCGTCGAAGTCCTCGCCATGCGCCGCGGTGCCGTTGACCAGCGCGGCCCCGGCGGCTCCGAGTGTTCGCGCATGGCCGATCGCGGTGCAGGGGCCGTCGTCGTCGCAGGCGGCCAGCGTCGCGCGCACGTAGTCCTCGTTGCGCGCCGTAACGCACAGCCCGATCACATCGACCGCGAGGTCGACGCACTTCTCGCGCACGGCTTCCGGAACATCGAGCGCACCAATACGCTCGGCCAGCCGCTCGGCAACCGCCACTTTCGGAAGCTCGCTCATGTTGTCCTGAACCGCGCCGCGCCGAAGCCCGGCAGGCGGTTGACCGCGATTACCACCGCGAAGGTGATGACCAGCATGATGATGCCGAGCACTGCGATCGCGCCGAGATCGCCCGACTCGTTGAGATCGAAGATCAGCACTGAGATCACCTTGGTCTCGGAGGTGAACAGGATAATGGCGGCGGACAATTCGCGGATCACGCCGACGAAGATGAAGCACCAGGTGGCGATCACGCTGGTGCGCAGCAGCGGCGCCGTGATGTGGCCGAGCGATTGCAGGCGCGTCGCGCCGAGGATGCGGCTTGCTTCCTCGAGGTCGACGCTGACCGTGCGGAACGCCGACTGCAGCTGCTGGTAGGCGGCGGGCAGCGCGATGGTGACGAAGGCGATGAGCAGGATCCAGAGCGTGCCGTAGAGCACGAAGGGCGGCCGCGTGTAGGAAAGAAACAGGCCGACACCGAGGACGATACCGGGCACCGCGACCGGCGCGGTCGCCAGGAAGGCGAGCGCGCGCCAGCCGGCGATTGCCTTGCGCGCGGTGAGATAGGAAATCACGACGGCGATGATCGTGCCGACGGTGGCGGAAAGAAAGCCGAGGACGAACGTGTTCTTGAACGCCAGCTTGGTGGCGGACAATTCGAAGAACACGAAATTGATGTTGTGCAGCGTAAAGTTCTTGAACGAGACGAGCTGCGAGGCGGTCTTCGAGAACGCCGCATTGAGGAGCGCGCCGTAAGGGAGGAACACCGGGTTCGCCAGCACGATCAGGGCGAGCGCCAGCGCCACCCATCTCCACGCGCCGAGGCGGATGAGCCGCGGCTCGCCCTGCTTGCCGCCGACCACCGCGTAGGAGCGGCGGCCGAGGATCAGGTGTTCGGCGCGCAGCAGCAGCACCGTCAGCAGCAGCAGCGGGATCGAGGCAGCAGCAGCGAGCTCGGGCTTGGGCGGATACTGGAACAGGCTCCAGATCTTGGTGGTCATGGTGTGGAAACCCGCGGGCAGCGCGAGGATCGCGGGCGAGCCGAACAGCGTCATCGCCTGCAGGAATGCGACCAGGGCGCCGGCGAGTACCGCGGGCAGCGCCAGCGGAATGGTGATGCGCCGCGCCGTTACCCACATGCGGCCGCCGAGAATGGAGGACGCGTCCTCGAGGTCGCCGGGAATGCGTTCGAGGGCGTTCGCGACCAGCACGAACACGTAAGGGAACGTGTAGCAGGAGATCACGAAGATCAGTCCGGGCAGCGTGTAGATGTTGAACAGCGGCTCCGCGCCCGGATCGCCGATGGCGCTGCGGTAAAGCTGGTTGATCAGCCCCGAGTTGGGAGCCGCGAGCAATTCCCAGGCGATTGCGCCGAGGAATGGCGGCGTGACGAACGAGGCGGTCACAAGCGCGCGGATCGTGCGGCGCAGCGGCATATCGGTGCGGGCCACCAGCCAGCCCATGGGCGCAGCGACGAAGCAGCAGATGATCGCGGACGAGGTCGCGAGGATGACGGTGGTGACGAGAGGATCGCGAAAGGTGGGATCGGCGATAAGGCGGGCGAAGTTGTCGAGGGTCAGCCCGCCCGCCTTGTCGGTGAGGCTGTAATAAACCAGCCACGACATCGGCAGGACGATCAGCACGACCAGGATCGCCGAAAATGCGATCAGGATCGGCCAGGAAAAGTCGAGGCGGGTGCGGCGTGAGGGTGTGGCGAGAGCGAGGGTCATGACCGGCCGCACGCGCTGCGCTGTTCCCCTCCCCCTTGCGGGGAGGGGTTAGGGGTGGGGGTCAGGACGTTGCGGAAAAAAGGCGCGACAAACTTCGACCCCCCTCCCCAACCCTCCCCCTCAAGGGGGGAGGGCGCACACCGAAGTTCGCGGCAGCACAGCGCTTCCACTAACGTTCGCCTCACACCCTGAAGATCTTCGTATACCGCGCCTTGATCTCCTCGCTCATTTTCTCGACCGCCGCTGCATCGTCCTTCATCAGCTTGATCTCCGCGAGCGGCTTGCGGCCGGGCTTTTCCTTGCTCAGCGCGTGCGCGGAGTGCATGCCGCCGGCATCGATGATCAGCTGCTGGCATTCGACGCTGAACGAGAAGGCCTGGAACAATCTCGCGGCATTCGGGTTCGGTGCATTCTTGAAGATCGCGTTCGGTCCGATGATCAGCGGCGTACCCTCGGTGGCGTAGACCGGCTCGACCGGATTGCCGTTCTCCTTCTGCTGCAGCACGATGTATTCGACACCGTCGGCCATGACCGGCCGTTCGCCAAGAGAGAGCTTCTTGGGCGGATCGGAGGCCGATTGAAGCTGCATGATGCGTTGCTTTGCGAGCTTCTCGAAGTATTCCCAGCCGAGATCGCGTGAGATCTGGTAGGTCGCGGTCAGGATCGTGCCGCTGTATCCTGGATGCGCTTTCATGATCTTGCCGGCCCATTTCGGGTCGAGCAGGTCGGCGAAGCTCTTCGGCGCCTCCTCCGGCTTCACCAGTTTGGTGTTGTAGGCGATCACGCTGAGCGTCACACGGAAGCTGGCGAACTGCCCATCCGGGTCCTTGTGCTCGGCGGGATAGTGCCTGGCCACATCCTCCGGCACGTAAGGAGTAAGCCAGCCGTCGCGCTTCCAGACGATCAGGTGCGCGGCATCGGATGAATTGACGACATCGACCGCATGAATGCGGCTCGAATATTCCTGGCCGATCCGCTGAAACACACGCTCGGCGCCGGAGCGCTCCACCCGCACCGAGACACCGGGATATTTCGCCTCGAATGCCTTGCCGACTTTTTCAGCGAGCGGCAGGTCGACAGATGTGTACCAGACGACCTTGCCCTCCTTCTTCGCCGCCTCGATCAGCGCGGGCGTGACCGCCTCGGCGGCTGGTGCGGCGGAAACAACGCGCGTTGCAAACGCCGCGCCGCCAAGCGCCGCGGTTCCTTGCAGAAGTCTGCGCCGGGTCAGGTTGGGCATGTTTCTCTCCCTCTTCTTGTCATTCCGGAGCGAAGCGAGGAGCCCGGAATCCATACCACCGCTCTCTCAGTTTCAGCACCATTCCGCAAACCAATAACCTGTCGTGGCTATGGATTCCGGGCTCGCGCCCATAGCGAGTGGCAGACGCGTAAACGCGCTTTTGGGCGCGCGCCGGAATGACGCTAGCTCACCAGCACGCGACAGCGGTTCGGCGGCAACGTGAGCCAGACCTTGTTACCCTCCGCGATACTGTCCTGCGGCGACGTCACCACACGCAACTGGCTGCCATCGTCCAGCGCCAGCAGATAGTCGCGGCTGTTGCCGAGGAAGACATGCCGGATGACGGTGGCCGGAACTGTGTTCGGCGCCGAAGCGGGCGCGGCCGACAACGCGATCTCGTGCTGACGAATCGAGATCAAGCGCGTCGCCCCGGCGGTCATCGGGTCGCCGGTGCAGAGCAGCGGCACGCCCGCGACCTCGATGCGATTGGCATCCAACGCCTTGCCCTTCACGATGTTGCTCGACCCGATGAAGCGCGCCACGAATTCCGAGCGCGGCCGGTCGTAGATCTCTTCCGGCGAGCCGGCCTGTTCGATCTTGCCGAGGTTCATCACGGCAATCAGGTCGGCGGTGGTCATCGCCTCGGACTGGTCGTGCGTGACGTATATCGTGGTGTAACGGTATTCGTCATGCAGGCGGCGCACCTCGAAACGCATCTCTTCGCGCAAGTTGGCGTCGAGATTCGATAGCGGCTCGTCGAGCAGCAGCGTTTCCGGCTCGACGATCAGCGCGCGCGCAAGCGCGACACGCTGCTGCTGCCCGCCCGAAAGCTCGCCCGGATAGCGCTCGGCGAGTGCCTCGAGCTTGGTTACGCCGAGGATGGCGCGCACCTTCTGGGCGATCGTCGCCTTGTCGATCTTGCGCAGCGTCAGCCCGTAGGCGACGTTCTCCGTCACCGTCATGTGCGGCCACAGTGCGTAGGACTGGAAGATCATCGACATGTTGCGCTGCTCGGGCGGAAGCGTGCGCGCGGTCGAGGAAACCACGCGCTCGCCGACCGCGATCTCGCCCGCCGATGGCTCGACGAATCCCGCGACCAACCGAAGAGTCGTGGTCTTGCCGCAGCCGGAAGGCCCAAGCAGGCATACCAGCAGCCCGTGGTCGATGCGCAACGACACATCGTCCACCACCGCCTGATTGCCATAGCGCTTGGTCAGCCCGCGCAGTTCAACGGACGCCACGTCCCCTCCTACCGGTTATCGTCTCCGGTTTGGTTTCTTTTCGCTTCATTGGCGCAAATTCGCAAGCAGCTTCGATCCCATGACGGCCTCGAACGCCACTTCGTGGCCCGCCGCGTTCCAGTGATTGTCCTCATGGAATTCGAAGCTTTCGCCGGTGCGCGCGTGACGCGGGATGAAGCGGGTGTCGAGGTCGACGACCTCGTATCCCTTCGCCGCCGCCTTCTCCATGAACGCGCGCCGCATCAGGTCGAAATAGGTGCCCTGCCCGTCGCGCGCCGCATCGGCATTGCGGAACCCATCCAGGGTGAACAGCACGCGGTCCGGCGGCAGGCCGACACGTTCTGGCACATCGCGAAAGAAAGCATCGATCGCAGCCAGCGAGTCCCGCACGCGTTTCTCGTCCGTCGAAGCATCGGTGTTGCCGGCGTAGCGCGGCTGCGCATTGGCAGGCTTGCCGAAAACCATCTCGGCGAGCCAGCGGATCGAGAACAGCCGGTTCTGGATGCCGAGGTTGATGATGACATAGCGCGCGAGCGCGCTCTGTCGCGCAAGCGAGATCAGCGTGCCGGCCCGGTGCGGCGTCAGCTTGAGATGCAGCACGCCGTTCCTATCCGGCGCGTACTGCCAGAAGCCTGGCCCGACGCGGCGCGCCGCGAGGCTCTCGTCGAAATCGTTTCCCACCACGTTGATAACCACCGCGCGCGCCCCGTATTCCTTTACGGCGAAGCCCGCCCAGATCAGATACTGGCTTAAGGGCGCGCCGGAGCCCGCAAAACTATAGACGCGGATTTGCGGGGCGAGCGCAGCCGCGAGCCGCCCCTGCACGGTCTGCGGATAGGCCACCATCTGCGCCTCGATGAACGAGTCGCCGATCACCGCGATCAGCGGCGGGCCGTCGCGCAGGTATTCCTGCTCGTTGACGAAGCCCGCATTGTTCACCCGGCCACGCACCACGTTGTGCATGTTCCAGCCGAGCGAATTCACGAACGGGCGGTTCGGCGCGAAGTGCAGGATCGGATCGGTCGCGGTGACCGCCACGCTGCGCAGCCCGGTCGACACCGGCAGGAAGCGCAGCACGACCTCGGCAGCGAGCAGGCAGACAACAATGCTCGCGAGCGAGAGGAGAAGATTGAGCAGAAGCTCGCGGCGCCGGCTCATCCGTCAGGCCGCGACTTCAATGTTCAGGTGCCGGTAAACACCGGCTTGCGCTTCTCCATAAAGGCGTCGCGGCCCTCGATGTAGTCCTTGCTACGGAAGCAGGTCTTCACCGCCTCGTCGGCGCCCTTCATGTCGCGCTGCGACTCGTCCTTCAGGACTTCGCTGACTACTTTCTTCACGGCGCGGATGGTGAGCGGCGCATTGCGGGCGATGGTCTCGGCATACTTTTTCACGTAGTCCTCGAGCTCGGCGCTGGGCACGACGCGATTGATCAGCCCCATGGTGCGCGCATCTTCGGCGGTGAACTGGCGCGCCGTGTAGAAGATTTCCTTGGCGAACGACGGCCCGACGATATCGACAAGGCGCTTCAGCCCCGGATAGGCGTAGCCGAGACCGAGCTTGGCGGCTGGCACCGCAAAGGTGGAGTTCTCAGTCGCGATACGCAGATCGCAGCAGGTCGCGATGCCAAGGCCGCCACCGATGCAATAGCCACGGATCATCGCGATGGTCGGCTTCGGATACGAGGCAAGGGCGTTGCTCGCCTTCTCGGTGGTGGCGTTGTAGTGCGCGACCGCCTCCTCGTTCGAGCGCTCCGCGCCGAAGCGCGAGATATCGGCACCCGAGACGAACGCCTTGTCGCCCGCGCCGGACAGCACCACGCAACGCAGCGAGTCGTCGCTGGCGAAGTCTTCCATGATGCGGCCCATCTCGGCCCACATGTCGAGCGACATCGCGTTGTGCCGT
>Ga0190275_10001607_pt1 | contig 16695 bp, 19 predicted proteins | sample Popmic550T_FD_133745 | JGI IMG/M metagenome (GOLD analysis project Ga0190275, IMG submission 133745) | Populus adjacent soil microbial communities from riparian zone of Yellowstone River, Montana, USA - 550 T | ecosystem: Environmental > Terrestrial > Soil > Riparian zone > Trees stand | place...
AGTTTCGTGGAACCAAAGCGGCCGGAAAGCTGAGTGATGAACGTGGACGAATTCGAGCTGGAGCGCGAGCCGGGCGGCCCGATCGACATGCTCGAACATTATTTCAGCGCCCATGGCTGGGCCGCCGAACGCGGCGAGGACGAGATCGTCGCCAATTTCCAGGGCAGCTGGGCGCAATACGAGCTTCGCGCCGTCTGGCGGGACGAGGACCATGTCCTCCAGTTCCTCGCCCTTCCCGACATCCGCGTAGCCCAGGACAAGCGCGCCGCCGTCTACGAGACGATCGGCCTGATCAACGAGCAGCTCTGGATCGGCCATTTCGAGCTCTGGGCCTCGTCCGGCCTCGTCCTCTTCCGCCACGCCACCCTGCTCGAAGGCGAGGAAGGCGGGGTCCTCACCCTCCAGCATGCCGAGACTCTGGTCGAGGCGGCGATCGAGGAATGCGAGCGCTTCTACCCCGTCTTCCAGTTCGTCCTCTGGGCCGGCAAGACCCCCCAGGAGGCGATCGCGGCGGCGCTCATCGAGACCCAGGGCGAGGCGTAGCATCGGTCGTCCCGAGGAAGGCCGGGACCCCGGGGGCGTGCCCAGGCGGAGAGCGGCGCCTTCCACCCGTTCGGCTCCTCCAGGAAGCGAAAGGGCCGGATGAAGGCGATTGCAGATCCTGGCGATGCTCTGGGACGAGGCCTGGCTTCGATCCGGGTCCAGTTTCAGATCCCGCAGACTTTCCCGGCGGCCGTTCTCGCGGCGGCGGAGGAAGCTTCCAGGCGAGTCCCGACCCAGCATGTGGATCGCACGGACTGGCCGTTTGTCACGCTGGACCCCGCTTCATCGACCGATCTGGATCAGGCTTTCACCATAGAGCGCAGCGGTGCCGATCTTCTGCTTCAATATGCGATCGCGGACGTGGCCTGGTTCGTCGAGGATGGCGACCCGATCGACGAGGAGGCCTGGCGGCGCGGCACCACCCAATATCTCCCCGACGGCAAGGCGGGGCTCTACCCGCCGGTGCTCAGCGAGGGCGCCGCAAGCCTGCTTCCGGGCGGCCCGCGGCCCGCAATCATCTTCACGGTGAGAGTCGCTCCGGATGGAGCGGTTCGTCTCGACGCCGCGGAGCGGGCGATCATCCGCAACCAGGCGAAGCTCGCCTACGACAGCGTGCGCAGCGCCGATCTGCCGCCCGACTTTGCCGAGCTCGCCCGCCGAATCCAGGGCGCCGAGGCGCAGCGCGGGGCGGCGCGGGTCAATCCGCCGGCCCAGGAAATCGCCGCGATCGGGGACGGCCGCTATGAGCTCCTGTTCCAGCCGCAACTCGAATCCGAACTGCGCAACGCGGCTCTCTCCCTGGCGACCAACCTCGCCATAGCCGATGTGCTTCAGGCCAGCCGGACGGGTCTTTTTCGAGTCATGGCCGAGCCGGACGACCGCGCCGTGAGCCGCCTCCGCCACACGGCGAGGGGCCTCGGGCTGCAGTGGCCCCCAGAAGCGACCCTGGCCGAGCTCGAGCGAAGCCTGAGTCCGGCCGATCCGATGCAGGCCACCTTCATGCTCGCGATCCAGCGTTCCAGCCAGGGGGCCGGTTACGTGCCGTTTCGGAAGGGCGAGATACCCTGGCACGCCGCCGTGGCCGCCACCTACGCCCACGCGACCGCCCCGCTCCGCCGCCTGGCGGACCGCTACGTCGTGCGCGCAACCCTGGCGCTCGCCAGCGGCCAGACGGTGCCTCCCGTCGTGTCGGACGCATTCGCGAAGCTCCCCGCCGTGATGGCGCGAGCCGACGCCCTCGGCTCCCAACTCCAGCGCGCTGCCATCGATCTTGCCGAGTCGGTAATTCTGCAGGGGCGCGAGGGGGAAACATTCGAAGCCATAGTCACCGAGGTCGATCACCGGGGCGCGCGGATACAATTATGCAGCCTCCCGGTGGTGGCTCGAGTGGGCGCCACGGATGTCGATCCCGGCGAGACCCTTGCTGTGACCCTGGTCAAGGCCGACCCGGATCTGCGGACGGTGACCTTCCGTCCGGCGCATCGGGAAAAGGCGTAACCCTTAGGCGGGGCCCGTCCCCGTCATTGCGAGCGCAGCGAAGCAATCCAGCGCTGGGCGCAAGCCGACCGCCGAAGCTGGATTGCTTCGTCGCTCCGCTCCTCGCAATGACGGGGCATGACCCAACTCATCCTCCCCGGCCCGCTCTTCCTGATCGGCTGCGGCAACATGGCCGGAGCGATGCTCGAAGGCTGGCTCGCCGCCGGCGCCGACCCGCGCCTGATCACCGTCGTGCGTCCCAGCGGCCGCGTGCCCGCGCCCGGCATCCGGACCCTCACCCGGCTTCCCGAGGACGAGGTGCCGGCTTTGGTCCTGCTCGGCGTCAAGCCTCAGAAGCTGGCGGAGGTCGCCCCCGTCATCGCCCCGGCGCTCGAGCGCGAGACGATCCTCGTCTCGATCCTCGCGGGAACGACCCTGGCCGCCCTGCGCGGCCACTTCCCGATCCCCCGGACGGTCGTCAAAGCCATGCCGAATCTCCCCGTCAGCCTGCGCGCGGGGGTGACGGAGCTTCACACCGACGGCGCGAGCGCCGAGGCCGCCAGGACCGAAGTCGAACGCCTGATGCGGGCGCTGGGCCATGTCGAATGGTTCGACGACGAAAAGCTCTTCGCAGCCGCCGGCACCCTCACCGCCGCCGCCCCCGCCTTCCTCTACCGCTTTATCGACGCGCTCGCGGCGGCGGGGGAGGCGTTGGGGCTTCCCGCCGAACAGGCCGGGCGGCTCGCCGCGACGATGGCCGAGGGGGCGGGCGCCCTCGCCGTCCGATCGGGGGCGAGTCCGGAGGTCCTCGCCCGCCGGGTCGCCAGCCCCGGCGGCACGACCGAAGCGGGACTAAGCGTGCTGGACGAGGAGGACGGCCTGAGGGCGTTGATTCTTCGAACGCTGGAAGCTTCGCGCCGCCGCGGCCAGGAAATGGCCGCCCTTTCCTCCTAAACGCCGGATGAACGCCGCGTAGTTTCCGGTTCATGCAACGGGGATTAAGCTCCGCTCGTTCTTGCGGCGTCCGCGATCCGCGCGGGCGCTCCAGTTCGAGGAGAGACGGGTATGCGTATGTTTGTACTGGCCGCAACGCTTGCGGCCGCGGTCGCGCTTCCGGCGACGGCCGCTTCGGCCCAACGCTATGGCGGCTATGGTAACGGCTATGGCTACAACCACCGAGGCGGCGAAGTCCGCCAGGAGCTGCGTGAGTGCCGCCGCGAGCTTCGCCGCGCCGACAGCCGCTGGGAATATCGCCGCGAGCTTCGCGAATGCCGCCGCGAGCTTCGCGACGCGCGTCGCGACAGCCGCTACGGCCGCGATCATCGCTACGACCGCCGCTATCGCGACAGCTATCGCTGGCGCTGAGGCTGACTCGCCGGGTCGCCGCCTCCGGCGGCCCGGTCGGGCCTCAGGCGACAGGTCCAGAGCGGCGCCGTAGCCGCCGTCAGGGAGGAGGACGATGCCGTCGACCGTCATCCGCTCGATCGCCTACCGGCCCGAGGCGCGCGAGCTCGACGTGATGTTCACCACCGGCCGCCGCTACCTCTTCCACGACGTTCCGCCGGAGGCGGCCGAGGACTTCCGGCGGGCGCGAATCAAGGGCCGTCACTTCAACAGCCGGATTCGCGGACGCTACCGCTTCTCGGAGGAAGCGCCCCTCTGAGCGGAACGGGCGGCCCCTTTGCATTCGGGAAGGCCGAGCTCGCGGGCATCCTTGCAGGCGCTGACCTGAACGTCGCCATTGGGGGCGATATAGAGCGCATAGTCGCCGGTGTCGGTACAATGGGCGGTCCACATCGCCATCGTCTTATATTGCTGTTGATATTGGCCCCGATCGACCCGCTTGCAGCGCTGGCCGTTGTCGCGAAGCGCGCGATAGAGGCCGAGGAAGCGGGTCGGCTCGCTGAGCGCCTTGAGCTGGTCGCTATGGGGATTGGCGACGACGACCTTGGCCTTGTTCGGCTCCGGCGACCCGTCTTCGCAGCCGGCCAGAAGCCCTCCCATCACCGCCAGAATCGCCCAGGCCCTCATGTCTCGCTCCCTTCGAACCGCCCTCAATATGCGCGGGCGAAGCGCTCGTTGCCGACGAAGCCGAGCCGAACGACTCCGGCCCGCTTCACATCCGCCAGAACGCGGTTGAAATCCTCATAACGCGTGTTCGGGTCGGCGCGGAAGTGGAGAACGTTGTCCCGGGACTCGGCCCGGGACGCGGCCAGCCGGGCCGGCAGCTCAGACTCGGCGATGGGCGCTCCGTCCCAGCTGAGGCGGCTTGCGGCGTCGATGTCGAGTCGATGGACGGTCGGTGCCCGCTGGGTCTCGTCGGGGCGCCCAGGCAGGTCGATCTTCACGCTGTGGGTCATGAGCGGGAGGGTGATGATGAACATGATCAGGAGGACGAGCATGACGTCGATGATCGGCGTGGTGTTGATCGTGCTGAAAGGCTGCTCACCGACGGTGGCATAAGCGATGGGGCGGCGGCGGTGGGTCATGTCGGCCTCCTCTATGTTATGTGACATCATAACAAAAAAGAGGTCGTGCGTAAAGGCTGCTCGACGGCTAGCGCCGTTCCCCCGTGTAGATTCGCCAGCCGCCGCCGGCCTCGGGCCCGGAGGTCGCCTTGCGAACGGTGACGCTGCCGGCGCTGCTGAACGGCTTGCCGCCGCGGAAGGTGCCGCGGATCATCACCGGCACCTCGACATAGGCCCAGCCCTGGGCCTGGACGGGCTCGCTGGGAGTGCCGACATCGGCCTGGTAGGTTGCATAAGCCTTGAAATTGTCCGCGAAGCGCCGCTGCGCCTCGCCGCCGGCCTCCCCCGAGCGCATCGCCCAGGCGCTGTCGTAACGGCCCGCTTCGATCCGCGCATAATAAAGCTTGAGGGTGGCCGCGGCATCGCCGCTGTCCTCACGGTCCTGCGCGGTCTCCACCGGAGGCTCGAGCTCGGGCATGGGCGGCCCGGCGGCCTGTTCGCGCTGCTGGTTTTGCCGGGGAGTCTCCGAGTCGCCGCCGCAGGCGGCGAGGAGGAGGACAAGGGCGACGGGGCCGAGTGATCGCATAGCGGCGCTATAGCGGATCGGGTCGCGAAATTCCTCCCCCGGTGAAGGTCGGGGAGGAATTTGCGGTCAGGCGCTGAGGCGGCTCTGGGTGCCGTGGATGAGGTCGGTGGCGCGCTCGAAGCTCATCGGGCGTCCGAACAGATAGCCCTGGATCTGGTGGCAGCCGAGATCGCGCATCCGGGTGAAGTCGTCGGCGGTCTCGACGCCTTCGGCCGTGACCGTCATCCGGAAGCTCTTGGCGAGCTGGACGATCGACTGGATGATCGCGACCGTCTCGCGGTTGCTGCCCGCCTCGCGGACGAAGCTGCCGTCGATCTTGAGCTTATGGAAGACGGCCTTGTTGAGATAGCCGAGCGAGGAATAGCCGGTGCCGAAATCGTCCAGCGCGATGCCGACGCCCAGAGCGCGGAGCCGCTTGAGCACGTCGAGCGAGCCTTCCGAATCGCCGAGGAACACCGATTCGGTCACCTCGAGCTCGAGCCGGTTGGCCTTGAGCCGATATTTGGCGAGCGCTTCCGAGACGGTGTTGGGGAGCGCCGGGAGGATCAGCTGGCGGGCCGACAGGTTCAGGGCGACGCTGATATAATCGGGCCACACGGACGCGGCGCGGCAGGCCTCGTCGATCACCCAGTCGCCCAATTGCATGATCAGGCCGGTTTCTTCGGCGAGCGGGATGAACTCGACCGGCGAGACCATTCCGCGGGTCGGGTGATGCCAGCGGATCAGCGCCTCGAAGCCGACCAGGCTCTGGTCGGCGGCGTTGACCAGAGGCTGATAGTCGAGGCGGAACTGCTTCAGCGACAGCGCCTGGCGCAGGTCCTGCTCGAGCCTCAGCCGGTCCTCGGCCTCGTTCTGCATATCGGCGGAGAAATAGCAGCAGGTGCCGCGGCCCTGGCCCTTCGCCTGGTAGAGCGCGAGGTCGGCCTTCTGGATGAGGTCGTCGACGCTCTGGCCGTCGATCGGCCCGAAGGCGCAGCCGATCGAGACTCCGATGCGGATCTCGGCCTTGTCGATATGATAGGGCTCGGCGACCGCGGCGATGATCCGGCGGGCGAGGTCGTCGACCTTCTTGCGGCTCTGGGCGTCGCGGATGACGATGGCGAACTCGTCGCCGCCCATCCGGCCGACATGGCCCGATTCGCCGGCTTCCTTGACCAGGCGCTGCGAGACGCTCTTCAGGACCGCGTCGCCCTTGGGATGGCCGAACGTGTCGTTGACCGGCTTGAAGCCGTCGAGATCGAGGAACATGATCGCGCAGGGCACATTGCTCGACTGCGAGGTGGAGAGCGCCTCGCCGAGCAGCTGGCGGACCCGGCCGCGATTGGGAAGGCCCGAAAGCACGTCCATGTTGGCGAGATTGGTCAGCCGCTCCTGGGTGCGGCGGACCTCGGTGATGTCGGAGCCGACCCCGCGGAAGCCCTGGAACTGGCCGGCCATGTCGATGATCGGATCGCCGGCGAGGCTGATCCAGCGCGTCCCCCGGCGGGTCTTCAATTCCATTTCGAGGCTTGCGAACGGGGCCCTTGCGAGCAGGGTGCGGCCGAGCGCGCTGTTGCCGCCCAATGTCGCGGGAAGCGAATGGCCGATCAGCTGGCTGGCGGAGCGGCCGAGCAGGGAGGTCATTCGCGAGGAGATGTAGACGACCCGGTTCTCCGCATCGACCTGCCACAGCCAGCCGACCCCGCGATGCTCATATTCCTTGAGCAGGAGGCGGACCGATTCGGCCTGGGTGCGGACGTTGGCGATGGTCTGGAGCTGGCCGAAGGTCCAGCGGGTAAGCCGGGCGACTCCGAAGATGGCGACCGCGGCGACTCCGACGATCGAGGCGCCGAAGGTCGGGTCGAGGTCGGAGCTTCCGAGATAATAAGCGCAGCACAGGAAGAAGGTCATGGTCGCGATCCACGCGAAGGCGGCGGCCGGGACCGAGGCGAGGCCGATCGCGGCCATGATCATCGCGCCCATCGCCCCGCCGATCACGACCTGTACTTCGTGCGGCTGGGTGGCGAAGGCGTAGGTCGGGAAGGCCGACCAGATGGCGGCGAGCGCGACGGCCTCGCCCATCGCCCGGACCAGCGGCCGGCCCTCGGCCGAACGGCTCTCGGCAGCCGCGCCTTCGGTCCTGGCCGAGCGGTAATAGGTCCAGTTGGCGAAGCCGACCAGGGCGAGCCAGCCGGCGATCAGCTCGATCCGGGTCGTCCCGAGCATCGCCCAGGCGACCAGCAATGCCGCCCCGGCGCCGGTGAGGGCGAAAAAGGGTGCGAAGAGAAGTCGGGTCTGCGCCTGTCCGTTGTGGAGGTGGGCGTCGCGGAGCCTCTGGCTGCTCGCGTCGGCGCCGACGCTCTCATCCGCCAGCTCGGCCGGTTCCAATTCCTGCGGGTCGACATCCAAGGGAACGGGCGCGTGGTACATGGGAATCCTGCATCTGCCGGGTTGCCTAGTCCCTACGCGGAGAGTTTTGATGGAGTGTTAAGGGCGGGACGGAATGCGGTGAACCGTCCGTCGCCTCCCCGTCATCCCGGCGAAAGCCGCGACCTCGTGGAAGAAAGGGCGCCTCGTTCTCGCTGAGGTCCCGGCTTTCGCCGGGATGACGTGAGCGAAAAATCGGTGTCTGACACCGATTTAATTCGCTCAGCAAGTTTCGTATTTCCAGTTCCGCCTCTTGCCTTGGGCCATCCATTCCACCGCCTGGGCGATGCGCTTGGCGCGCGTCTCGGGCCGTTTCGCGTCGACCACCCACTCGACATATTCGCGCCGGCCGCTCGGCGGGAAGCCGTCGAACGCGGCCCGGGCGGCGCGGTTGGCGGAGAGTGCGGCTTCAAGCTCCGGCGGAGTCTCCAGCTCCGGCTTCGGCGCCGCCTTGGGCCGCGCCGGACGAGTCCCGGCGTCGATCCGGGCCATCGCCTGGCGGATCAGATCGCGGAGGACATCGTCCGGCGGCAGGTCCGCCACCGAGGCGAGTCGCCCGAACTGGCCCATGGCGTCGCGTTCGGCGCCGGTCTCGCCGACCACTTCCTTCGCGCGCCAGAAGCCGAACGTCGCGTGCGCCTTGAACGCCGCCATGCCGGCGAGCATCTGCCCCTTGTAGAGGAAATGCGGCATACTCCATTTCAGGGTCTCCTCGGCCTCCGGGCAGGCGCCGTGGACGGCGGAGCGCAGATGCTCGAGGATCGGCCGGGCGAAATCCGCCTGGCGGGCGATGTAGGAGTCGATGCGCGGATCCCTGGCCATTCGAAAAATATAGACTCGTTCCAGCCTTGAATCGATTCGGTTCGGCGAGAATTCAGGAACTCTCGATTCTTCAAAGCTTTGGCGACCGATTCCAGCGAGGGATCAAGGCCATGCGCGCTTCCAGGCTGTCTTCGAGCGTCATCGCCCGAGTCGCCTATGACGAGGAGGAGAGGGCGCTCAGCATCTGGTTCCGCGAAACCGGTCGCTACATCTATTCCGACGTTCCGACGGCGATCTACGAGGCGCTGTGCAAGGCGCCCTCGGCGGGCCGCTTCTACAACGAGTGCATCAAGCGCCGCTTCCCATGCCGGCCGGATCCGGAGCGCCGGAAATTCCGGCCGAGCTTCAGCGCCTGAAGCGGATCTTCCCGATCAGGCGAACGTCGTCGTCCTCCTCGTCCGAATCCTGGTCGGCTTGCCCGCTCTCGCGCTCGGGGAGCAATTCGATCTCGACCAGCTCCTCCTTCTGGTCGGGGCGGCCGAAGTTGCGGATAAGGCGCGCGGTGATTCGCGAAGCGCCGTTCGGATTGAGCTCGTCCGAGGAATAGACGTCGGCGCGCACGGTGAAGGTGCCGGCCGGCGCCCGGCGCAGCAGATATTCCTCCGGCCCGTAGCCGTCGGTCATGTCGTTCGAAACGCGGCCGCCCATCTCCGTCTGCGGGTTTCCGAAATAGGCGCGCTCGCCATTGGGCTCGTCCACCCACAGGTCGAGGTCGGTCTCCTCCGTATTCCATTCGACGACGACCCGGATGTCGACGTCGAGCAGGGCGATCAGCCTCGGGTCGAGCGGCACCTCGCCGCCGCCGAGGGCGCGATAGCGTGGGATCAGCCGGTTCACCTCCATCAGCGAGATCAACTCGATTCCGTCATAATCTCTGTCCCAGGGAGTCATGATCACCTGCGCGAGGAGGTCGATGGCCCGGGCAAGATCGGCCCGGGCCTGTTGGCGCGGCCGGCCTTCGCTTCGCTTCGCCAGGGCCAAGGCGAGGCTCCTGAGCGGCTGCGGCCGGCCGGGCTCGGCCTCGGCGACCACTTCGAACATCTCGATCGCCCGGTCCTGCTCGCCGTAGCGCTGCAGCCGCTCCGCGACGATGGCGAGCGTTTCGTTGTTGCGGGTCGGAAGGTCGAGCGCCGAGAGGAGCAGCCGCCTGGCCTCCTCGCGGCGACCCGACTTCCAGGCGTGCTCGGCGACGTCGAACCAGAAAGCGGGCAGGGTGCCGTGCACCTCCTGCTGCTCGGCGAGCACCCGCTCCCGGTCGCCCGGCGACGCGGCCTTGAGGGCCGCCATATAAGGCCGGTTGGACGCCCATTCGGCCGTCGTCACCTCGACGACGGCATCGGTATCGGTGGCTTCGGCCTGGGGCAACGATTCGAGGTCGTCGCCGACCGAGATGACCGGAGTCGCCGATTCGAAGTTGGGCTGGCGGATCCGGGAGCCGGTGACGGTAATCTGGGACGACCCGTCGTCTGAATCCGCGGACACATCCGATTCCGACGGCTCGGAGGCGGGTTCCCCGGGCGCCGGCGCCGGCGTTTCCTGGACGGGCGGCGCCATCGGTGAAGGCGACGGGGGCGGGGGCACGGGCTCCACCATGGGCGGCGGCGCCGGCACGACCATCGGCATCGCTTCGCCTCCGGAGCGCCGCGAGCGTTCGTCCGGATCGGCCTTGGCGTTGGGGTCGAATTTGGTGCTCCACCACGCTTTTTGCGCCTCCCAGGACCGGACCAGGGTCGTCAGCCGGTCGCCGCGCTCTTCCGCCTCTTCGCGAGCCGCGTCGGCGACCATCTCGCGATACTTGGCCACTTGATCGGCAGGGAAGTTGGCCGGCGGCTCGATCTTCGATCTCGCATAATCCCACGCCGACTCCAGCACGAGGAAGGAGATGTCCGGGCCGGCGACCGAGTAGCGGCGGGCGAAAGCGACGAGCGCCTCGCGCTTCTCCTGCCCCGCGGCGGAGCGGACGGCGAGCCGGTCGGCCGCCCACAAAGCAGCCGCGCCGGACCAGTCCGCCTCCGTCTGCGGGGCGGAATAGACCCGTTCACCCGGGCCGGAGCCAATTCCGCTCAGGGTGACGACGACTCCGCCGCTCGCCGGCATCGGACCGACCAGGCGCCAGCCGCCGGACGGAGCCTCGAGCCGGACGACGTCGACGGCGGCTCCCGAGGTTGAGCGGACCCGAACCACCCGAGCTCCCCTCGATCCGAGGCGCTTGAGGATATCGGCCCGGTTGCCGCCGGTGAGCCGGAAGGCTTCCCCGCCGGAGGCCGCGGCCAGGGCGGCGAGCGCAGGCCTGTCCGAGTCGGCCCCGCTCGACACGGCCGTCACCGGACAGGAGGGCGCGAGGACGGCGCGGCGGTCGATCGTCACCAGGCCGTCGGTGAACAGAAGGCACGAATCGGCCCGGATCTCCTGCGCGGCGAGCGGCGCGTAGCTGCTCGCCCCGTGATAGCGGACATTAGCAAGCCGCTCGGCGACCGCGGCCGCGTCGGCCAGCTTCATCCGCTCGGCTCCGCTCGAGTCGAAAAGGACGAGCTCGATGCTTGCCGGCCGAACCTCCTCGAGCCAGGCGCGAAGCAGGGCGATCTCGTCGGCAAGCCTGTCGTCGGCGCGGGAAAGCGAACGATCCCAAAGCACCGCCACGCTGCGCGGCCGGGCGGCGTCGCCCGCCGCCGGAGCCGAGTCGGCGATCTCGAAAAACCGCTCGCCCTGCGGGCCGGTGCCGACCGCGATCGCCCCTCCGACGGCGGACGGCCTGATCGCAAGCCCGCCCTCCAGCACCGCATTGTCGACCTGCCAGGCCAGACTATCGCCCTGACGCCTCCACGGCAGCCTGCGTGAGCCTGGTAGCGTGATGTCGCCGGTCGCGGCCCCGCTCGCCGCGACGGAGACCGACAGTCGACCGACCGAGGCCTGGCTGTCGAGCGGCAAGACATAACCCTGGCCGGGCGCGAGCGCCGTCACGAAGCGGACCCGGACGGTTCGGCTCGATCCCGGAGTGATCGGGTAGACTCGCGTATTGAACTGGAAGCTCCGCGAAACCTCGCCGAGCCCGGGATCGATATTCTTGCGGACCTGGGTCTGATAGGCGCGGCGGGCTTCGAGCTGGTCGAGCAGGACGCCCTCGATCATGCTTCCGCCGACATCGAGGGCATAGCCGGTGACGATCGAGGAATCCGGCATCTGGAGCGTGAAGCGGCCTTCCAATATGTCCGGGCCGGAATTGTGGAACGTCGCCGTCACCACCGTCTCGGCCATCCCGCCGTGCAGGCGTACCGCGACGTCCATCGCCTCTATTCGAAGATCCGCGCTGAGCGCCGATTCGTCCTCGACGCCCCGGACATGCGCCTTCAGTTCGGGGTTCGCGGCCTCGGCTGGAACGGCTGCCACCGTGGCGAGGAGGAAAGCTGTGAAAGCCGCGAGGCCTCCCGTCGCGATTGGCCTGGCCATGGATCATCCCCCGTTTTCACTGAAGCTATGGCATCGGCCAGGCTTCGCCAAGCGCCGAGTTGCGCCTCGCCGCCAATTGTGGGAATTGCGGTCGAGGAGAATAGCCTTGCGTCTGAAGACTTTAACTTACACCAGCCGCGCCCGCCTCGACCTTGGCGACGAGGATCTCGCCGCCATCCATCAGACGGCGAGGCACTTGAACGCGCTCGACGGCATTTCGGGGCTGCTCCTCTTCGACGGCGCCCGTTTCCTCCAGATCGTCGAGGGCGCGGAGGACGCGATCGACAATCTGGTCGAGCGGCTGCGCCTCGACCCCCGCCATTCCGCGTTCGAGGTGCGCGACGAGCGCTATGTCGAGCGGCGCTCCTTTCCGGACTGGTCGATGGAGCTGGTGCGGGTGAGCGCCGGCTACGGGAATTCGAAGGAGGAGGTCGCGTCGATCCTGCCCGCCTCGGTGGCCCCGCCGGTGCGGGAGCTGGTGATCAGGATGTCCGGGCAGCTCGCAGAGGCTTAGCCTGCGTCGTCATCCCGGCGAAAGCCGGGACCTCGGGGAGACCCGCCGAGACTTCCCGTCCTGAGGTCCCGGCTTTCGCCGGGATGACGATCGGCTACCCGCTCAAGCTCCACCCCGCCTTCGGCGCCTGGTGCAAATTCGCCTCCGGGATCAGGCGCCTGAGCTTGCGGGCAAAGCTCCTCAGGCACACCTCGCTCTCGCCGAGCGGCCCCGGGACGTAGCTTCGCGAGGCCATGCCCTGCTGGACGCCCTCGATCAGCGCCGTGTCCTCCTCATTGACCCGGCGGTTGATCCGCCAGTTCAGGTAGCGGGCGGCTTTCATCTCCCGGCGGGGATCGGGCAGGGCGTAGCTGATCTCGCGGATCACCGTCTCGGTCGGCGAGACCGGAAGGAATTGCATGAAATCGACCTGGTCCGGATAGATGTCGAAGGCGACGTTGGGCCAGAGCTTGAAATAGAGCCACCGCCGCTGGATCTCGGCCGGGAGGTGCGGGACGGCCGGGAGGTGGTGCTGATAGGCGCGCTCCGAGGGGTTGGCGGAGGGTCGCTCGATCAGGTCGCCCGCCATTCGGTCGACATGCTCGCCGGCCGAGATCGAATAGGCCCGGCCGAACAGGCGGGTGAGGCCGGGATGGGCGACGGCGATGTGGAGGCCGTCCGAATAATTGTCCGCGACATTCTTCCAGTTGACGCCGCGCGGCCGCAGGGTGACCCGGCCGAGCGCCTCCAGCGCCTCGAACCGGTAGGGGGCGATCTCGGCTTCGTGCGGCGCCATCATCTCGGCCACCGAAGGTCCGCCGGCCTCGAGCCGGACGAACAGGAAGCCTCGCCAGATCTCCAGCTCGACCGGCGCTAGGCCGAGCTTCGACGTGTCCAGGCCGGGATAGTCGCTCTTGTGCGGGACCCCGATCAGCCGGCCGTCGAGCGCATAGGTCCAGGCGTGATAGGGGCAGGTCAGCCGCCTGGAGCAGCCGGCGCCGCCGTTCACCACCCGCGAGCCGCGGTGGCGGCAGACGTTGGCGAAGGCCCGGACGACGTCGTCGTCGCCGCGCACGGCGATGACGCTCTCGCCGAGATAGTCGAGGGTACGCCAGTCTCCCGGCCTCGGGATGTCGCTCAAGTGACAGACCACCTGCCAGGACGGCCGGATCACCCGCTCCATCTCCACGTCGAAAAATTCACGGTCGCGATAGATCCAGCCGGGAAGGCTGAGCTGAGGCTCGGGCGCGGCGGCGAGGCGGGGGCTGGGCATGACCGATAGTGGCAAAAGAGGGGGGATTTGTCACGTCATCCCGGCGAAAGCCGGGACCTCGGGGAGACCCGCCGTGCCTTTGCCGACCTGAGGTCCCGGCTTTCGCCGGGATGACGGCACCTTGCACAACCGCGCCGCTTGCCTGACACTGTTCCCATGACCGTCGAACTCACTGTCCTCGCCTGGGGCTGCATCCTCGCCCTCGTCCACATCTTCGTCGCGGTGCGCTTCAAGACCCGGCAATATGGGACGAAATGGAATGTCGGCGCCCGCGACGAGGAATTGCCGCCGCCGCAGCCGATCGTCGGCCGGCTCGCCCGGGCGCAGGCCAATTTCTTCGAGACCTTCCCGATCTTCGCGGCCGCCGCGCTGATCGTCGCCGTCGCCGGGCTCGGCGATCGCTGGACGGCGATCGGCGCCTGGCTCTGGCTGGGCGCGCGAATCGTCTATCTGCCGCTCTACGCCCTGGGCGTGCCGGTGGTCCGGACCATCGCCTTCCTGGTCAGCGTCGTCGCTATCCTGCTGGTGCTTCGGCCGGCGCTTTTCTGACCGTCATCCCGGCTTTCGCCGGGATGACGGGATTTACCAGGAGAAGGGATTCTCGCGCTTCTGGCGGGGCGGGGCCGGAACGTCGCGGATTTCGGCGATGATTCCGTCGCCGCAGCGTATCGCCACGCCGCCATAGCGCTCCATCGCCGGGAAGACGCCGCGGACATTGTGGACGACCGGCGCCGCGCCGGGCTCCGCCGAGCCCTCGGTGCGCATCATCACCTGCTGGACGGGCTCGTCGAGCCGGGACACCGGCCCCTCGCCGAGGCTCGCGTAATAGCCTCCCGCAGTCGTCACCTTGCCGGTGACGACGAGCTTGCGCCGCAAATAGGGTATCGGGCTCGCGGTCGGGAAGATCTCGACATGCGCCTTCCAGTCCGACGAGCCCAGCACGTGGCAGGCCGAATAGCCGGTGTCGCGGACCGGCCCGTCGAGCGCGCAGCCGGCGGGAAGCATCAAAACCAGGGCCAGGGCGGAGCGGCGCCTAAGCTTCGGAAGGGGGAGGATGTTTCGCATCGGCACGTGCCTTAGCCGGTCGCCGCGCGACGGGCTAGACCGCTGCCTCGGCGGCGGCCGCGGCCGCGGCTCGGTGCGAGCGAAGGCCTTCGCCGACGAAGATGGCGAGCGCGACCCAGATGGCGGCGAAGCAGACGATGTGGGCGGTGCTCAGCGGCTCCCCGAAGACGAGCACGGCGAGCAGGAACTGGAGCGACGGAGCGACATACTGGAGGAAGCCCAAGGTAGAATAAGGCAACCGCTTCGCCGCCGCGGTGAAGAGGAGGAGGGGGATGGCGGTGAGCGCTCCGCCCAGGATCAGGAGCAGGTCGGTAAGGCGGCTGTCGAGGAAGGCGCCGTCGCCGGCCCGGGTCAGCCAGAGTACCCAGGCGAAGGCGAGCGGCGCGAGGAACAGGGTCTCGATCCACAGCCCCTCGAGCGACTCGACGGGGGCCACCTTCCTCAGGAAGCCGTAGACGGCGAAGCTGGCGGCGAGGGTCAGGCTGATCCAGATGGCGCCGCCGGCCCCGACGGCGAGAATGGCGACTCCGGCTCCGGCCAGGAATACGGCCGCCTTCTGCAACGCGCTGAGCTTCTCCTTGAGCAGGAAGACTCCGAGCAGCACGTTGACGAGCGGGTTCAGATAATATCCGAGGCTGCCCTCCAGCACATGGCCGCTGACGACGGCGTAGATGTAGACCAGCCAGTTGATTCCGATCAGTATCGCGGTGAGCATCAGGGTGAGGGCGACCCGGCGGTTGGCCAGGGCGGCGCGGATGAGCGGCCATTTTTTCCAGACGGTGGCGAGGGCGCCGAGGAAGATGAGCGACCACAGGATCCGGTGGGCGACGATCTCGGTCGAGCGGACGTGGACCAGAGCCTTGAAGTAGAGCGGAAGCACGCCCCACAGAGCATAAGCGCCCAGCCCCATGAGGAGTCCGGAACGGGTGCGGGCGGCGTCGGTCACCGCGGCGCGGGTAGCGGAGGGCGGGGGCTGCGACAAGCATTTGGCGGGCGCCTCCGGACGGGCTAGGATCGCGCCGACCGAGGGAGACAGAATGAACCGTCCAAGCCTTTGCACAGCCTTTGCCGCCGCCGCCTTGCTTTGCGCCTGCGACGGCGGGGTTCGTCCCGACGAACCCGACAATGCGGTGACCAACAATCACGTCTCGGCCGAGGGCAAGGCCGAGGAGGGCAAGATCTCGCTCAAGATGCCGGGCGTGGACATGACGCTCAGCCTTCCCAAGGGCGTCGCCGACGAGGCCCGGGCCGAGCGCGACAGCAAGCTCCTCTATCCGGGTGCGATCCTGCGCGGAATGGCCATCGCCGCCGGCCCGGACAGCGACAAGAGCGGCGACAGCGAGGTGGAGATTCGCTTCTCGACCCCGGACCCGGTCGACAAGGTGGCCGCCTGGTATCGCGATCCCGCCCGCGCCGACGGCTTCCAGCTGCAGCGCGCGGCCAGGGAAGGCGATTCCTGGCTGGTCACCGGCGTCCAGAAACGCGACGAGCATCGGTTCAAGCTCCGCCTGAGCCCCCGCCCGGGCGAGGGGACCAACGGCCAGCTCACGGTCCGCCACCGCGACTGAGGAGAGACGATTGGCCGTGCTCGCCGATCCGGAGGAAGTGCGGCTTCATCTCGTCGCCGCCGCCAGAGCGGGGACGGCGCTCAGCTATGGCGAGCTGCTCGAGCGTCTCGGCTATGCCTTCTCGAGGCCCAAGATGCGGGCGTTGTGCAAGATCCTCGGCACCGTCGACGAAGCCGCGGCGCTCCGCGGCGAGCCGGAGCTGGCGGTGCTGGTCGTGCGCCAGAGCGACGGGCTCCCGGGGCAGGGCTGGTGGGTCGCCGGAGGCGCCCGTTCGCGGGGCTATGAAGGACCCTGGGAGGGAGTCGAGGCTCGGCGCTTCATCGACCGGGTCCAGTCGGAAAGCTTCGCCTTCTGGAAGTCCCGAAGCGGGACAGAGGGCGACGGCACCCCCCGTTAACCATCTCTCGTCACCCATTTTGCGCGGGAATGCGCCATAGCGGCCGCTTCAAGGAGTGTCTTCGATGACCGACCGCGCCATAACGCTGCTTCGCCTGACCGCTCTGGGGGCGGCGCTCGCGCTCGCCGCCTGCAACCGCGGCGGGGGCGAG
>Ga0190275_10001608_pt1 | contig 16690 bp, 15 predicted proteins | sample Popmic550T_FD_133745 | JGI IMG/M metagenome (GOLD analysis project Ga0190275, IMG submission 133745) | Populus adjacent soil microbial communities from riparian zone of Yellowstone River, Montana, USA - 550 T | ecosystem: Environmental > Terrestrial > Soil > Riparian zone > Trees stand | place...
CGGTGGCATTGAGCAGGAAGCTCCCGATGACCAACAGTACGCTGACAAGGATAATGGCATTGCGGATCCAGACCTGCGTCTGGAAATGTTCCGCACGGCTGCGCAGGTCACCGGGAACAACAGCGGCGCATAACGATCCGCGGGTTACGATTCGACGCATCTGGCTCCGCAGTATTTGGGGCACTGTGGTCACCACATCGCCCACGTAACCGAGCCATCTTGCGCGCGCTCCGCGTTCGCCGAATCGTTCTTGCAGATCGCCGAGTACTGGTTCCCGGTAGGCGGGTGGCAGCAGAAATGAGACCGCCGCCTGCATCCAAGCCGGTGGATTGGTACGAGAAGAAATCGTGATCATGCCTCCCCCAACTCCTTATCCAAGTCGCCCCAAATCGATCTCACGGTGCTAGCCATGCGCTGGGCAGTGGCGATGGACTCCCTTAGTGCGCGTTCACCGGCAACCTCCAGCCGGTAGCAACGTTTGGCACGGCCGCCCCGCGCTGCAGTCGGCTCCGACAGCCAAGACGAAACGAAACCCTTGTCCTCCAACCGATCCAACGCTACGTAAATAGCGCCTAGGGTGACAGCTTTGGACGAGGCTAGCTCGTGCACCTTTTGGTGAATCGTCACTCCGTAGGCGTTCTCGCCCAGAGTAACGAGAGCGGCGAGCACGAGCTGCTCGAATTGGCCGAGGGAATCGCTGCGGGGCATTTGTCCAACAACGTATCACAAATTCGCAGGTTACACAATAGGGTACTCTGGTGTCCCAGAACTGCGCGAGGCAACCGGTCCGGTTCGCGTCAGTAGTTGAAATTGCGTTCGGAAAAGGAAACCCTAGTAACGATGCGTCCCATATCGGCATTCTCTTGCTTGTTGGTTGTTACGTCCTTTACGGTCCCTGCCCAAACACAAGTTCCGGGGACATCGGCGTCGGGTGTGATGCTTGCAGGTTCCGACTACAAGTTTTCGGGTCCCGCGCAGCCAGTGGCGCCAAGCCAACTTATGCTGATTTCTGTTTATGGCATAAAGACGTCAGTGTCAAAGCCGGAAGTGGCCGTTCCAACTGTGACCGGGTGGCCTACAAGCCTACAGGGTATCTCGGTCGATCTAGTGCAAGGTACTCCGAACGTAGTTACCCCTTTGCCATTGCGCGCGATATGGCAGGGCGCCTGTGAGCGCCCCGAGGCGTGTAGCACCATAACCGGAATAACGCTACAACTGCCGTTCACACTGCAGATGGATCCTACTGCGTATCTGCGTATCAAGGAAAACGGAGCACCTACGGGTGCGGTTCTTATCCGCCCAGTGTCGGACCGGATTCACGTGATAACACATGTGACAACACACAGATAACTGTAGGAGCATCCTCCAGCGCGCCGCCTGACATATGCACGCCTGCGGTGCTGGTGAATGGGCGCTTGAACAGCCTGTACAATCTGATTCAGCCAGGTGATCACGTTGCTTTATGGGCCTACGGCCTGGGTGTCACGACCGGTCAGCCGCCGGAACCTACAAGCCCAGTCGATCCAACAAAGCTGTTCTCTCCCATTCCCTATGTGAGACTTAACTTTGATTACCGGCCGAACGCGACTGCGTCCCCGGCTGTTCCTGGTTATGGGTTACCAGGCGAACCCGAGTTTTTCGGCTACATCGGAGGCGGGTCGTATCAGATCAACTTCCGAATACCTCCCCCATCCGTTAGCATTCCTGCGTGCGATGGTGTAAAGATTCTGTCTAACCTCACTGTCACCATCAGCGGTCCCAATTCGCACGACGCGGCACAACTGTGCGTTCAGCCTCCGGTAGCCACTCAGAGATAGCTCAGGAAGATGGTAGGCGTTCGGGAGGACCTGTGACCGCTCAGTACTGGCGCCACAAGGGCAAGGGTAGTCCGCAGTTTACGAACTTTCTCTGATGAAGGAATAATTTGCGGGGAGAAACACCATGTACTAAGCCGAAGGAATTGAGCACTTCGCTGCTTGCAAGTTGCCCATCTGCTGCTTAGGACCATGCCAGGTGATGCAATCTGTTCGAACAGAGGCTGCACGTCTCGTGCGAAATCGATCTACGCAGGAACCTCCGCGTGACTGAATAGATGCGTAACAAGAACCGCATACAGGCGCCGCATGAACATAATCGCTGATTTCAACATCAGATCATTCGGGTTGCGCCGGCGCCATAAGCGGCGGACGAGACCACCGAATTCGAATGCCCGATGTTCGCAGCAGAGCCTTCCAGGGAACGGCGCTCACGCCGGCGAGGGGCATGCACGGGTTGCATCCATTGGCGCGAGATGCCTTACGATAATCAGACTACACAGGCGCTTTGGAGAGGTTAGTGTGCCATCGCAGTGTAGATGACGCAGGACGTCATGCTTGCATGGACGACCCCTGGCGTTTGAGAATGTTCCGGTGCGGGTGTGGTAGACGCGAAGAGATCCTCATGTTTGCTGCTTACGTAGGTGTGGCAATAATCTCGTCAGTGCTTCTGGCACTGATTTCCGGGCTCGGCAAATTGCGCCGTAATCCGTACATCGTGAAGTCGATCCACGACGTAGTGGGTATTCCCATGCATTGGTTTCCGTTTCTCGCCGGACTCGAGTTCGCTGCTGCAACCGGTTTGCTGGTTGGCATAAAATGGGCGCCAATCGGCATCACGGCCGCCGCCGGTATGGCACTCTACTTCGTGGGCGCCATCGTTGCTCACGTGCGCGTGAATGATCTGAAGGGTTTGGGTCCTGCCGTTCAGATGTTGTGCCTTGCTGTTGCTGCGCTGATTACGCGAATGTTCACCATATAGCTGTGTTGTCGAACGGGGCACTCGTTTCTTGAAGGACGTCGGGACACTTCCGCCGCCGCTTGGGAATTGTGGTGGACTTTTGTCCGAGGCCCGGAGATGAGGGCTGAACCTCAGGACAGCAGTGCTGGTCGTGACGATATCTGAGTCTGTGACACTGGTATCAAAGTTGAATCGAGAGCACGATTTCGGCAGAGCAGTCGATCTGTGAAAGGTTTTTCCTCGACACGAATCCCCGAACTGGTAAAGCCGGAGCGAACACCAACCTCGTCCACTGGATCGAAGAGAGAACAGCTAACGATCGCTAGTTCGCTGTCCTCGCGAACTCCTTGTGGAACTTCGAGCGTACGTCAAAGTGGCGAGAATACTGCGTGTAGTACTCTTGCCTGAGATGATCCGTATCTTTCTTCTTACCGGCATGATCGCAGCGCTGGTTTGGGCTGCGGAGGTGGAGCGCCGGAACGGCGCCGAGTGGCCCACAAAAAACGAGTATCGTATTCATCACAGAGTTTCCGCGGGGCCCGGCACACCACTGGCGATAGACCTTACCTTGCCGGCAGAGTTCAATCCCGATTCTGTCCGTGTCTTCGCCGAAGGGCGCGCTGAGCCTGTGGCCGTGAAGACGGAATGGCGGAGACCCAGTGCTCGTGTGAGCTTCCGGAGCACGGGGGCCTCAGGTTATTTCGTTTACTTCGACGAAGGGAACTCGGGCGAAACGGAACGTGTGGCGGCGCCGGCGATGGTGGGCACAGGCGACCGGATCACGTTCGGTCGCGCAGGCGCTCGAGGGCGGGTCGCTGTCGGTCTTCAACCGAAGCCCGCCGTCCTCGATGCCGACGGGGACGGCGATCTCGATTTAGTTATTGCGTGTCCGGATCGTCCCTACAATGGCACGTATCTTTTCACCAACATCGGCTCGAATGAAAAGCCGCTGTTCGATCGCGCTGTCTGGCTGGGACCGGGACTGCGCGAACTCACCGCAGCCGATTTCGATGGCGACGGCACGATCGATCTGGTAACCACCGGAGGATACTATGCTGGCTTCCGGCGCAACCGGATGTCACGTTTTTTCGAAGTGCGACTTGAACGCGACTATCACATCGGTCGCGATGATATGTGGCAGCCGTTCGATTGGGACGGCGACGGGCGGATCGACCTACTGACCGGAGTCAGCGACTGGCGTGACTACGGTTGGGACGACGCATTCGATGAAAACGGCAAGTGGACTCGGGGGCCCTTGCACGGCTATGTCTACTTTCATCGCAACGCAGGCACGAATGCGCAGCCACGCTACGAGAAAGGCATCAAACTACAGGCGGGCAAACGCGCACTGGATCAGTATGGAAGTCCGGCTCCGACGCCTGTCGATTGGCTGGGACGCGGCGTTTTCGACCTGATCGCCGGCAGCTTCATCGATACTGTGACTCTCTATCGAAACGCAGGCACTCGTTCAGCGCCCACACTTGTTGGCGGCGCGTTGATCGAGGCAAACGGAAGCCCGCTGCATATGGACCTATGCATGATTCAACCCCGGGTCGCCGCGTGGCATCCCGATGGAAGGCCCTCGCTGGTGATCGCAGAGGAAGACGGGACTATCGCGCTGCTTCGGAACTTGAGTCCGCGCGGCACAGAGCCGAAATTTGCGGCGCCCGTTTACCTGGAACAGATCGATCCATACCTGAAAAGCGGAGCTCTGTCGCGGCCCGTGGCAGTGGACTGGAACAGCGACGGCAGGATGGATATCGTCTCTGGAAACTCGGCCGGTTACATTCAATTCTTCGAGAACGTGGGCGCCAACGACCATCCGGTCTTTGCGGATCGGGGCAATCTGAAAGCCGGCGGCGAGGTGATTCGCGTGATGGCGGGTCCGAACGGTTCGGTGCAAGGGCCAGCCGAGGAGAAGTGGGGCTATACGAATCCATCGGTCGCCGATTGGGATCTCGATGGGAAGCTTGACCTGCTCGTAAACGATATCTGGGGGGCTGTGCTCTGGTATCGCAATACCGGGAACGCGCGAGACCCGCAACTGGCGCGCGGGCAGCCGATGGAGGTGGAGTGGCGCGGCGCGCCGCCAAAACCGGAATGGATCTGGTGGGAGCCCAAGGGCAAACAACTGGTAACGCAGTGGCGTACGACGCCGAAGGTGGTGGATTGGGATCGCGACGGACTTCCGGATCTGGTGATGCTGAATCATCAAGGCTACCTGACGTTGCTTCGCCGTGCGCGCTCAGGCGGGAAACTTCGGCTGCTGCCACCGGAGCGAATTTTTAAGACGGCGCGAGGCCGCTTTCTTTATCTTGCGAACGGCCGTGCGGGCGCAAGCGGGCGACGGAAGATCGAATTCGCCGATATGGATCGCGATGGCGATCTGGATCTGATCAGCGACTCGGATGAAGGTCCGATCTGGTTTGAAAATATCGGCTCGCAAACGGAACCCGTGATGGAACCGCGGGGAACGCTTGTACGTGCAAAGCTGGCCGGCCACAACCCCACCCCGAATGTTGTGGATTGGAATGCCGACGGCATCCTGGACTTGATTGTCGGGGCGGAGGATGGCTTCCTTTACTTCTTTGATGGACGGTATTTGGCGACGTTAACGGCCTGAGGAGTTATCCTGCTTACAAGAGAGTCTTTTCTATGAACAACGTTCGTTCTATTCTTCGCCCGCTGCTGTTTTTTGCTGTGACGGGTATCGCTTTTTCCCAAGATGTAACCGGTTCTGTGCAAGGCAAGGTGACGGATCCGACCGGCGCAATGATTCCGAATGTCCGGCTGGAACTGATCAATGAACAGACCAATGCGACGGCTACACAGGTAAGTACAGCGGAAGGCACTTATATCTTCAATCTGGTTGCTCCGGGCCGGTATAAGGTACGCGCGTCGGCGACAGGGTTCGGCACGGCGGAGTTGTCCGGTGTGACGGTCAATGTGAATCGCGCTACTCGCGCTGATATTAGCTTGAAGGTGGGCGCTGTCGCGGAGACCGTCGAAGTTTCGGCAACGGTTTCCCGAGTGGACACGGTGACGGCTCAGATTAGCACGAGCGCGAATACAAAAATGGTGACGGAACTGCCTTCGGCCTCGCGGAACGTGCTGAAGTTTGCGGAACTGGCGCCTGGGGTTACCATCAACAATCCGGACTCACAGGTGCTTAATATCGAGGGGTCCAGCGCAAACGTGAATGGAAATCGGCAGTGTCGAAATGTCTTCTATCTGGACGGCAGCGACAACACCGCGTCCTTCCGAAACACGGCGCTGCAATTTCCGAATCCTGAGGCAGTGCAGGAGGTGAATATCGCGACGTCGAACACCTCGGCTGAATTCGGTAAGCAGCCTGGAGGCGTGTTCAACATCATTACGAGATCGGGAACAAACGAATTTCATGGATCGGCGTTTCACTTTTTTACCGATAGCGCGTTGAATGCAAATTCGTGGGCTCGGAATCGAAGTGGATCGGACAGAGCACCGGCGGAACTGAGGCAAACGGGAGGAACGCTAGGCGGTCCCATTGTGCGGGACAAGCTGTTCTTCTTCGGATCGTACATGCATTATCGCGATCAGGACGCAGGGTTTCAGAATACGATTCGCTTTCCTACGGCAGCGATGTATGCGGGAGATTTCTCCCAATTTCCGCAGCAGTTGTCGGATCCCGATACCGGGCAGCCGCTGCCCGGCAATATAATCCCGCAACGACTTCGCGATCCTGTGGCGCAGCGCTTCTTCGAGCTCATCCCTACTGTGCCTAATTTCGATGATCGCTATGTATGGTCGTACGTGAATCCCGTGAAGAACAATGAGATTCTGGGCAAGGTCGATTACAACCTCGGCTCAATGCACTCGTTCATGGTGAGCTACTTCCGGACGTTTGGTGACCAGCAGATTGCGAATACGGCCGCCAATGGAAATATTCCGTACTGGGGTCCGCAGGTGAATGACAGCAGTCAGCATACCGGATCGGTCCGGCACACGTGGACGGCAAGTCCGACGACCCTTGTTCAGTCACGATTTGCCATTGCTAGGCATATCGCGGACCGGACGAACGTGAACATCGGTGAGAATCTGGCGGACTTCGGCGCGATCTGGCCGGACTCGCAAGAGGGCGCTCGCAAGTATCTCCCGCGCATTGCCATCTCGCAGGGGCCGACGGGACACCTTGGATTTCTGAGTTTGTTCGACCAGAATAATTTTCGGTTTGGTTCGACGGTGTCGCATACGCGCGGCAAGCATAACTTCCGGTTCGGCGCAGAAGCGCAGCGTGATACGGTGGCGCAGTTCAATGATCAGGATGGCGCGAACTTTAACTTCGACGGCCGCGCGTCGTCCCTGGGACGGGGGCAGAATGTCTTTGGCTATGCGATGGCGGACTTTGTTATGGGACGCGTGGCCACATTCAGCACGAGCGGGATTTTGGACTACAACCTCTCGAATTGGGCGTACTTTTTCTTCGTGCAGGACGAATGGAAGATCACTCCGCGGCTGACCCTTACGCCTGGTCTTCGGTATGAGCTCTACTCGCCCGTGTCGGAAGCCAACGACAAGGCGTCGGCTTTCTTTCTGGACCACAAATCGAACCAGTATTCCAATGCGCCGATGCATCTGGCGTTCCTTGGCGACGAGGGGATTCCTTCGGGCTTTACGAAGCAGGATCGCAACAACTTTGCGCCGCGCCTGGGACTCGCCTACGACGTGCTCGGCGACGGCAAGACGGTTGTGCGGGGCGGCTTTGGGGTTTATTACATGTACAACCCGATGCAGATCCGGATGTGGAACGCGGAGGGAAATCCATGGCGTCCGGCTGCTTCCGGTGGTGAGGCGCGGCTCTACGATCCATGGGGCACCAGCAAGACGGTGGTCTACACACAACCGCCCACGCCGTTTAATCCCGATCCGAACGTATTTGTGTATCCGCCGCGGCTGACGAATGTGGTGGGCTTTAACCAGGACTTTGTCACTCCGTATAGCTTGCAATGGAACGTCTCGGCGGCGCGCGACTTTGATGGCAAGGTTACGGTGGAAGCGGCGTATGTCGGGAATCGTGGGAAGCACTTGCTCCAGATGCTGCCGGGTAACTATCCTGCGTTCGGGCCGGGCGCAACGCTGGGCAATATCGAAGCGCGGCGGCCGATCGCGGGTTACGGGCACGTAAGCATGATCCACTCGCGCGCCAATAGCTGGTATGACGCGCTTCAGTTGACCGCCGACACGCGTTTGTTCAAGGGATTGACATCCAGAGTTACGTACGTTTACCAGAGCAACTTCGGTCTGTTCAACAATGATCCTACCGGCAATACGAATCAGCAGACGAGCAGTCCGCTGAATTGGGATCTCGATAAGGGGCCTGAAGGACCGAAGCAGGTGTTCCGATCATTCTTCATTTATGATGTGCCGCTACTGGCGAACTCGACATCGCTGATGGGAAAGATTGCGGGGGCGTGGCAGATTGCGGGCTCAATTTATGCGAATAGCGGGAGCGCGCTGAACGTGGATGTCGGCGAAGATCGCAACTATGACGCGAATACGCCAGATCGACCCAACATCACTGGGCCTGTGGAATACAGTTCGGGGAGCGCGGATGAGCGGTCGGCGGGGTGGCTCGCAAATGCTGGAGTATTCGTGCCGGCGACGATTGGAGAGCTGGGGAACCTGTCCCGCAATGCTGTGCGCGGACCGGGGGCGTGGGGAGCGGACATGAGTGTGTTGAAGAACTTTCGATTCTTCGAAGGCAAGACTATCCAGTTCCGTGCGGAAGCGTATAACGTTTTGAACCATCCGAATCTCGGCAATCCGAATTTGAATTTGCGGAACAGCGATTTCAACCGAATCATTACACGGAATGGCAATCGCTCAATGCAGATGGGTTTTCGATTCCTGTTTTGATATGGAGTGTTTGTCTTGACACGCGTAACTTTATTGGCTTTAGTCGCGCTGTCGCTTGCGGCGCAGAGTGTAGATCGACTCGTTGTGAAGAACGCATCAATGGCGCAGACGAACTTCAAGGGTCGGAGCGCAGTCCAGGTAATTGCTGATCCTGCCGCGGCAAATGCCACGTCGTATGCGGTTCTGAAAGATGTTGTATTTCGGGACGGCGCCATTGAAGTGGATGTAGCCGGCCAACCAGCGGCCGGTGCGGGCGGTGGCGCCCGCGGCTTCATCGGCATCGCTTTCCGGATCCAAGGCGATGGCAGCTATGAGTACATCTACTTGAGACCTACCAACGGTCGGGCAGATGATCAAGTCCGGCGGAATCACTCGACGCAATACAGCGCGCATCCGGATTTTCCTTTTTCCAAATCGCGGCAAGAGGCTCCGGAAAAGTACGAGTCTTATGTCGATTTGGAGCCGGGTGTGTGGACCAAGTACAGGATCGAAATAGAAGGCCCCAAGGCGCGTCTGTTTGTCCATGGCGTAGAGCAGCCTTGCCTGATTGTGAATGATATGAAGCTGGAGCCGCGGGAAGGTGGAGTCGCGCTGTGGGTCGGGCCGGGGACTGAGGGCTATTTTTCCAATCTGAAGATTACGAATAAGTAGCTACCTGACTCGGCGCGTCTTGGCGGCTCCCTCGAAAACGCAGTAGCAGAACGACAGAGGCGCAGATAAGAAGCAAGCCGCAGACGGCGAATAGCGCTGTACCCAAAAGCAACGCGTTTTTCTTGAACGTCGGATATGGCGCCGCGTTTTGATCGACGTAATGGAGCACCTTGAACCGCCAAAAGTCGGCCTTCGCGAGAGGCGGATCAGCAAAGAGAGTTTGGGTTGTGTAAAAGAAAGCATGCCTTGAGATCTGCTGATAGTAAGCCATCGTGGGAGAAGGCTCCAGATTCGAGCCGTTTCGTTCAAAATGAATGCTATCCAATTTGCCTCTCAACAACGCGCTTCGAAGTTCGAGGAGCGACGCGTACTGGCCGTTGACCAGGAACATTGTGTCGTGAGTCGGATCGACGAGAACCCATTTTTTCAATTCCTCAACCCAGGCTTCCACCATGATGTGACCTACGCCATCCATAAAGAAGGCTTGCAATGAAACTATGCGCGCAGGGATCTGGGCGCTGAGTAACGCCCCGGCCTGAACATATCCGAATCGCCGGCACGCGCCTGGTTGACGAGCGCGCTGCTGCTGCAACAGAACTTGAGGATCCAATGCGCCGGAATCCACGTGTGGAGGAAACTGCCACAAGGCGCGATCCTGCGATTGCTGAGCGCGGGTCCACCGGCGTAGGGACGCTATCGTGTCCAGGGTTGGCGAGCCCGGCTTGAGAAGTGGAGCGATCTGAGTCCGGAACCGGATTAGCCCCGGCGCGCTCGGATCCTGCCGATTCGCGTAGTCACGCTCATTGATCAAGCTCGCATCAGACGTATTCACGACGGCACAGCGCCAGAAACTAAAAGGGTGAAGTTGGCGGAAGCATAGAATAGCGACAAGAAAACTAGCAAGCGCCAGCGCGATGTACGTAAGTAGTCGCCTACCAATTCTTAGGGCAAGGTACTGGTGGAGGGGATGACTTCTGTTGAGCATTGGCAAGTGATTAGGGTTTCTCAGGTACCGGAATAACGCGCTCGGCTGAAGCGCGGGCGCTGGCGAGTACACGAGCAGGATTCCCCATAGCAATCGCAAAAGGCGGAACGTCAGAGATCACTACGCTCCTGGCACCTATGATTGCGCCCTCCCCGACGGTGACGCCTTTATAGATAGTGCAATCCACACCTACCCACGCGTTCCGACAGATTCGGACGGGCTTAATGTCTGCGTCCGAGGGGGCCTGAGAGTTGTATCGCCTGTCAGAGTCCTTGGGATGGGAATCGCTGTCGCTTATGTAGCAGTTGTTCGAAATCATTGCACCCTTCTCAATAACGACTTCACGGTTGACAACGATCGCGACACGATGACCAATCTGGGCGCGATCCTGGAGAATCAGCGTGGGGACGTCATATGTGCGGCCACTCGTTATACCGAGATCGCCCCAAAACGAGACTCGATCGCCGACATGGATCCTGGTGTGACCGTTTATCTCCGGCAGAGCGCATACAAAGCAATCCGCGCCAAATGTCTCGCATCGACTTCGAAACAAGGGTTCGCCATAGAAAAACATATACGCGCGACGGCTTAGCTGGCGGGCTGCAAAATGCAATGTATACATGGCACAACAAATCGTCCTGAGAATTGCCGGCATGGGTAATCGTGCCGTCAACAGGATCGACACGGCACGGTTTAGACTTCGGAAGAACGGGGTTTCGGCCCGGCGTACCCTAAGCGATAGATCCACAATTTGCATTTCTAATCCAGCGGCTCGACAAATAGCGGAGCCTCGTGTAGATACGCGGCCGCCTTGCGTTTAGCATCGATCATTTGATACGCCCGGGCCACAACTTCGGAACTGATCGCGGCCATCCGTCCCAAGTCGTCGGCGAAAACATTGTTATTACGGCCCCAAACGCAGAGGTCCATTTTGTCGTACGGCAAGGCGAAAAAAAACTCTTCCTGTGACTGAGGCTCGGAATACGTATCGGTGGTTGGCGTGCGCCGACGAATTTCTTCAGGAATATTCAGGTATTCGGCGAGTTGATACACCTGCGTTTTGTAAAGATGCGCGATGGGCTTCAGATCTGCATCGCCATCTCCACGTTTTACAAAGAATCCCTGGTCGTGCTCCAGTCTGTTCGGCGTCCCGGCAACTGCGAACTTCAGGCGGTCTGCATGGTAGTACTCCATCATCTTTCTGGCGCGCTGCTTGAAATTATTCGCCGCGACGATTGCTCGATAGGCGTCAGCGGCAAACCTTAGACGTTGCTCGACTCCATCCGGCGATCGGACAACGAGGTAGGACACCTGATACGGCGCCCCGCGCAGCACATCTGCGAGAACGATCTTGCAGGTCCATCCTGGACCATATGCAGGAAGCATGCGTGAAATCACAGCATCGCGTCGCCGGTAACAGCCCGCGGCTTCGAGGATCGCCGAAATGTCTTCAGTTATCGCCTGGATTCCTAGCGTCCAAGCAAGTAATTGTCCAAGTAACAGGCTTTCCTGGGCGGACTCAGTCTCCGGCATCAACAAACCGACCACACGTTTCGGCCCGACCGCCCTGACGCAGAGGGCAGCGACGACGCTACTGTCGATGCCACCCGAGAGACCGAGCACAATACCCTTTCGTCCGAGGCGTCGAAACACAATGTCGCGAATTGCGCTTGTAATTTGTTCGGCGACTTCCGCCACGTCAATAGCCAAGGCCGACGTCGTAGTCGGCGTCAGGCTATACATATGAGTTCCTTACAATCCGTTTTGCCGGCTTCGTTTTTAGGGAGCGTTTCACGAATTTCGATGTAAGCCGGAACGCGCAAGCCGTCCAGGTGTCGCCCACAGTGACGTTTGATCTCTTGCTTTGTCAGGTATGAGCCGGCTCGCAACGTAACTACCGCTTTAATCGCGGCGCCTATTATGGGATCGGGAATGCCGAGAACTACAGCTTCTGCAACCCCTTCCAGGTCATAAAGAATGTCCTCGATTTCTTTAGGGCTTACCTTTTCCCCTTTGGTCTTTATGATGTTGTCTTTTCGCGCTACAAAATACAGAAACCCATCTTCGTCGGCGCGAAAGAGATCGCCGGTGTGTAGAATTCTCTCCCAGGGAGCCGACCCCACTTTCAGTGATTTCTCCGTTTCATGCGTATCGTTCCAATAGCCGCCCATAACACTTGAACCGCGCACAACGAGTTCTCCCACGATGCCAGGCCCTACGCGCGCCCCACTGTCGTCGACAATATAGACCTCTTGGTTCGGCATACCCCTTCCCACCGAATCGGGCCGGAGATCGATCTGGTTAGGAGGAAGATAGCTGACGCGGTTGCATTCCGTAAGACCATACATCGAGTAAAGACGAACGGCTGGAAGCAGCCGGCGAAGTTTTGCAATGTGGATGCGCGGCAGAACCGCGGAAGCGCTGGTTATGTAGCGCAGATCAGAGAGTTTGTAAATGCTGAGATCGAGTTGCAGCAGAATCGCGGCGATGGTCGGAACAACCGGGAAGCCGGTTACATGCTCGTATACAATTCTTTCGAGCACAATCCGTGGGTAGGCGAAAGAACGTTCGAGGATGATGGTCGCGCCGAGTTTGAACGCGATCAGTATTTGTCCCAGACCATAGCTGGAGGATAATGGAAGCACGCTTAGAATAATGTCGTCAGCGGTGTTCTCCAGGTACGCCGCGATCGACGATATAGCTGAGACAAGGTTGAGATGAGTCATCGCTACTGCTTTCGGAACACCTGTAGACCCGGACGTGTAGATTAGCGCTGCAGTGTCGATGTCCACACACAAATTGCGCGGCGGGCCGCTGCCGTCCGCTTTCTGCGCAAGAAACTGATCCAGGCGTATTATTTTCCGGCTGTCTGGATATTCATCGGGTTTGCCGGTTGACCATACGGTCATTGGATGGGAGGTCGACTGCAGCGCGCGTTGCAACACACGGCAGCAAGCCGCGCTGGAAATCACGACAACTGCTCCGGAGTGATTCAAGATGTGAGCAACTTTGGCGGATTGAAAGGCGGGATTGATGATGGTAAATACAGCGCCTGCCTTCAAGATCGCAAAAATAGAAAGAACGGCCTCAATCGAGTTTTCCATGAAGACTGCTACACGGTCACCTCGCTTAAGACCGTGATCGAGCAGACCATGAGCCAGACAGTTCGCCAATTCTTCGACTTGGGCATAGGTCAGTCTGCGTTCGCCGACTACAAGGGCGGTTTTCGATGGAGTGGTGAGAGCGGATTGTTCAAGAAACCCTTCGAGCTGCACGATTATTGACTCATTCCGGGCTCAGTCGGCTTACCGCAAACAAAGCGCGTCAAGTTGAAGATGGAATCGAGATTCTCTGGAACCATCTCTTCGTCTGTGACCTCAACACGAAAAGTTTCTTCCAGGAACTGAACCAGCTCGAGAACACCGGTCGAATCGATCATGCCCCTGTCAATGAAGGAGTCATCATCGCCAAGAAGACCATCCTCCTGACCGAACAGGAAATTCTCCACGACGAAGGAACGCAACTTCTCCTTGACGAACAGCCACTGTGTGCTCATAGACGCCTTCCGAAGTTCGACGAACAATGCTGGGCGAGCAACTGGGTCGAAAGAATTCCCGTTAGGGCCATGCTGTCCCCAGCTCCCGCCACGTGACCCTCGCGACATTTCGAAACCAATCGCCGCACGCGTTCGGGATTGAAGATACCTGCTTTCCGCAGAGCGGTCTCTGACAAGAGATCATCACTCCAGGATCGGCCCGCATTCGTGAAGAAGATGCAACCGCCCGGCGCCCCATAGGGTTGTTTCTTGCGATTCAAGATTGAACGTGGTACCAAGCCGCTAGCACTGCGCTTTAGGAGGTACTTCTCCTGAAGAACCTTCATTTTGAGTGAGACAGGCAGACGGGAGGCAAACTCGACGACCCGGTAGTCGAGAAATGGGGACCTTGTCTCGACACCGTGTGCCATCGCGACACGGTCACCTTGAGACGAAAGGATATAGCCTGGGAGTAGGTAGGCGAACTCAAGGTACTGAGCCTTCGCGAACCAGTGCCAGTTAGGAAAAGACGAGGGAAGTCGTTCGGTGATGGCTTCGAAGTCACGATGATTGCGCGTGGCCTCTCGAACGTCGTCGCTGAAGAACTGTTTTAAACGTGAAGTCATCGACCAGCGTGGCAGATGTGAGAAAAACGCGGAGTCTACAGACGCTGCTGAAATGTTGAACGAAGCTTTCAGATAAGCATCGGATTGCTCATGAAGGTTCGGAAGATATTCATAGATTCTTCGAAGCAGGTGCGGCCGCATTTTTGAATCCGGGTGCGCTGCCCAAAATCGTCGAATCTTCGTTTCCTTGAAAATGTCGTATCCGCCAAGGATCTCATCCGCCCCTTCTCCAGTTAGCACAACCTTTGTCGCGCGGTCCCGAACTCGACCGGAAAGCAGAAATTGAGGTGCGGGAGCGGTGCGCAAGAGAGGCGTCTCGGCATGCCAGACAGCAGACGGAAAAGCACGAGCTATATCTTCCCCCTCCGCAGCGGACCTCCTGATGCTTGGTTTCGAGAAAATCGACAGCTTCTCGTTGAAATCGGCTTTCATCGTATGTTGGATCGTCGAAGGTTATGGAAAAGCTTTCGAGAGTCGAGATGCCACATCGTCGCATCAACGCTGCAGTCAAGGTGGAATCGAGTCCACCACTCAGATAGGCGCCCACCCGAACATGCGCTCGAAGCCTCAGCCGCGTTGCGTCGGTCAACAGAGCGAACAGTTCTTCCTTACAATCTTCTTCCGCTGGGGCTGCCGCGGAGCCCTCCATGGCAGATGTCGGAAACTGTATATCCCAGTAGCGGCGGACTGTCTCGATTCTTCCATCGAGAACGAGTGAATGACCAGGAGGAAGCTCCCGAATGTCCTCAAAGGCGGTGCGTGGCGGAACGGTGCACCAGTAGGTAAAGACCTGGTCCAAGCCGGAAGGGTCAAGCTCTCGAGAAACGTCAGGGTCCGCGAAGAGGGACTTGATCTCAGAGCCAAACAGAAAGCGGCTCCGTGTTCTGGTGTAGAACATCGGGCGAATCCCGATACGATCTCGGGACAGAAACAGGCGCTTGCGCCTGGTGTCCCAAATTGCGAAGGACCATTGGCCATTCAGTGACTCAACACACGCTTCCGCCGCATCTTCGTATAGATGCAGAATCACTTCTGCATCAGATTTCGTCGTGAACCGATGTCCCGCCTTAAGAAGTTCGTTTCGGAGCTCAATGTAGTTGAAGATCTCGCAATTCGCGGTGATCCAGAGGTTGCCGTCCTCGTTGGTCATGGGCTGTGCGCCGCCTGCCAAATCGATAACGCTCAATCGCGCGTGAGCGAGGACAGCATCATCAAATGCTTTGACGCTGGTTCCGTCCGGTCCTCTGTGCTGAATAGCGCCGATCATGCGTCCGGCAAGCTCGGGGGAAGTGAAATCACCCGACAGACTAATGTATCCGGCTATGCCGCACATATGTTCCTTTGTAACTAGTCACAACTCCACTTCTATAGCCAATCTGCATGTGCAAGCCGAAACAATTCCAACGACTATTAACCGTCATCGCGGGGAGGAAGTCACTAGGCTCGAGGTACTAAACGTACGGCATAGATTCGTCTTCGTATGCCGAGTCCATATTGAATTATGAAGTTGGAGTGCGGAACGATGAACGGTGCTGGTCGGTTAGAGGGTTACTTTTGAATCTGAAGATTACGAACAAGTAGGATCTTAGTTTGTCCAGTCAGCGTAGTCGCCGAATGGCGGAATCGCGACTGCCAGACTGCCGGGATCGATAAGGCTCATATAGTGTGCGATGCATTTGTTGATATCGACTCCCGCCTTCCACTCGATGCGGGCGAAAATCTTGGCGAACTTCGAAGAACTGATCTTCTTGCGAAACGAGGTAAGCGTAATCTCTTTTTCAAAGGCTAATCTTCCGATGATCGGACCTGCGCTCCCCTTGAGGTGAATGAGTGTCGTCGGCACTTGTACAAGCCAACGCTCGCTTACGAACCTCACGCCTATAGCAAAGCGTGCGGAGCGCATCGGCTCGGAGATTTTCCTTGAGCCGGACTCTGCGACCGCCGGTCGACGTAACCAGGACTCAACCGCTCTCCGGCACCTCTACCGCGCAAGCTGGCTGACGAGTGTCAACCGAATCTGGAGGAACGTGGAGGAGCCGACGAAGGCGCATGCAATGAACTTCGTCGGGTGGACGGCCACGAAAACTCAAGACGGGTCACCGGGCGACGACGATGGCGTTGCTGGAAGCGCGCGATTGCGGTAAGAATCTTCATTGCGATGCAAAGAAGGAGGACCTTGCCTGGGTATCGGACGCCCGGAGATGCTGACCCCCAACCTTCCTA
>Ga0190275_10001609_pt1 | contig 16677 bp, 10 predicted proteins | sample Popmic550T_FD_133745 | JGI IMG/M metagenome (GOLD analysis project Ga0190275, IMG submission 133745) | Populus adjacent soil microbial communities from riparian zone of Yellowstone River, Montana, USA - 550 T | ecosystem: Environmental > Terrestrial > Soil > Riparian zone > Trees stand | place...
CGCTCGTCTACGTGCCCTGGGGCTCCCGGGAGAACCCGCTCCTGGATGCCCTGGAGGTGAAGCTCTCCAAGGTGGACACCTCGCTGCCCATGCGCACGCTCGTGCCGCCCCTGCCCACGCCCTACACCCTGGGAGTGGAGCGCGTGGAGGCGAAGGTGCAGGCCTTCCTAAAGCTCCCCGCGGATGCGGTGCCCGTGCTGACGGATGCCCAGCTGGAGCGTCCGGTGGCGGCGGTGGTGCCCTACGGCCTGGGCAAGGTGCTGGTGGTGGGTGCGCCCGAGCTGGCGATGAACCAGGCGCTCGCTCGCGCGGACAACGCGCAGTTCTGGCTGAGCATCCTGCCCGCCCTGGGCCCGGGCCCCTTCGAGTTCAGCGAGTTCCACCATGGCTTCAAGAACGAGCGCTCGATCGTGGACTTCGCCAAGCGCTACGGCCTGCACTTCGCCGTGGCGCAGCTGCTGCTGGGCGTGGCGCTGTGGTCCATCTCGCTCAAGCGCTTTGGACGTCCGCGCCCGCCGCCGGAGTCGGTCCGCGTGGGCGCCACGGACGCCCTCTTCGCCATGAGCCGCCTCTACCGCGAGGGGGGCCACCACCCCTTCGCCGCGGGGCTCATCGCGCGCGGGCTGACGCAGGAGCTGGCGCTGTACGCTGGGCTGCCCGCGCACGCCTCCCCCGCCTCCGTCGCCGAGGGGCTCCAGGCCCGAAGCCGGGAGGATCTGTCCCAGGCCCTGCGCGCCATCGTCCGCCGCGCCGAGGAGACGCAGAGCGACAAGGATCTCCAGCAGCTCGCCGCGCGCGCCGCCGAGCTGCGCAACCGCATTCACCCCACCGGGCCCCTGCGCGCGCCCGCTGCATCCTCCGAGGAGTCATGAACGTCCCTTCCGTCCCCGCCCCTTCCTTCGCCCCGCCGGGCAACGCGGTGCAGACCGCCAACGCGATCCGAGACGGCGTGCTGAGCGAGGTACGCAAGGCCGTCGTCGGTCAGGACGAGGCGCTCGAGCTGATGCTCTGCGGCCTCATCGCCGGTGGCCACGTGCTGCTGGAGGGCGTGCCCGGCGTGGCCAAGACGCTGATGGCCAAGGCGCTGGCGCGCAGCGTGACCGCGGACTTCAAGCGCATCCAGTTCACGCCGGATCTGATGCCCGCGGACATCCTGGGCACGAGCATCTTCGATCTGAAGTCACAGTCCTTCGTGCTGGTGCGAGGCCCCATCTTCACGGACCTGCTGCTGGCCGACGAGATCAACCGCGCCCCGGCCAAGACGCAGTCCGCGCTGCTGGAGGCGATGCAGGAGCGCGCCGTGTCGCTCGAGGGGCGCAACATCACGCTCTCGCCGCTCTTCACGGTGTTCGCGACGCAGAACCCGGTGGAGTCCGAGGGCACCTACCCGCTGCCCGAGGCCCAGCTCGACCGCTTCCTGTTCAAGATCGAGGTGGGCTACCCGGCCGCCGAGGAGGAGGACGCCATCCTCGCCTCGGTGAATCGCGGCTTCGATGCGGGAGATCTCACCCGAGCGGGCGTGGGCGCGGCGGTGGCGAAGGAGGGGCTGATGGAGGCCCGGGCGGCGCTCAACGAGGTGACGGTGGAGCCGCCGGTGCTCGCATACATCCGCAAGCTGGTGTCGGCCACGCGCACCTCCAGCCGCATCCGCCTGGGCGCGGGCCCACGCGCGGGGGTGCACCTGCTGATGGCGGCCAAGGCACTCGCCGCGCTGCGCGGCCGCGGCTTCGTCACGCCGGATGACGTGCGCTTCCTGGCGGGCCCCGTGCTCAAGCACCGACTGTTGCTGTCTCCGGACGCGGAGCTGGATGGGGCAACGCCCACGGACGTGCTGCGCGAGGTGGTCCAGTCCGTCGAGGTTCCCCGGTGATTCCCACCACGCGCCTGTGGGCGCTGCTCGCCCTGCTGGCGCTGCCGATGATGGCGGCGGGATTCTCGCCGGGGCTGGGCGGGCTCGTGCTCGCGCTGGATGTGCTGGTGGTGGGGCTGGCCGGGGTGGACTTCCTGCTGGCGCGCCGCGTGCGGCTCGAGGTGCACCGTCATCTGCCTAGAAAACTGTCGGTAGGCGTGGCCAACCGGGTGGAGGTGCAGCTCATCCACCGCTCCACCCAGGCTGTGCAAGTGCGCGTGCGGGATGACGTGCCGGACGCCTTCACCGCCACGCCGGAGGAGGCCCCGCTGAGCCTCCCCCCGGAGAGCCAGACGCGCTGGGTGTACAAGGTGACGCCCACGAAGCGTGGCAAGTTCGCCTTCGGGGATGTGCACGTGCGAGTGCGCGGGCCCCTGGGGCTCGTGTTCCACGAGCGGATGTTCAAGGCAGCGCAGAGCGCCTCGGTGTTCCCGGATCTGCGCGGCGCCAGCCGGCTGCTGCTCTCGGGGGCGGCGTTGGATCTGGTGAACCTGGGCCTGCGCCAGCTCCGCCGGGACGGCCAGGGCAGCGAGTTCGCCCGCCTGCGCGACTACGCCCAGGGGGACTCGGTGCGCGAGGTGGACTGGAAGGCCTCGGCCCGGCGCGGCAAGCCCGTCACCCGGGTGATGGAGTCCGAGCGCTCGCAGTCCATCCTTATATGTGTCGATGCCGGGCGCTCCATGGCGGCGCAGGTGGATGGGCTCACCAAGCTGGACCACGCGGTGAACGCGGCGCTCTTCCTGGCCTTCGTGGCGGTGCGCAACGGCGATCGGGTGGGCTTGGTCGTCTTCGCGGACGGGGTGAAGAGGTACCTGGCGCCGGCGGCGGGGCGCGGGCAGTACCGGAAGATCGTGGACGCGCTCTACTCGGCCACTCCGAGCCTCACGTACGTGGACTACCTGGCGCTCTTCAAGGAGCTGAACGTCCGGCTCACGCGGCGCAGCCTGCTGTGCGTCTTCACGGACTTCCTCGATGAGGAGCAGGCGTCCACGATGATCAACCCCCTGCACCGGCTGGCGCGCCGGCACGTGCCGCTGTGCCTCTCAGTGAAGGACACGGCGCTGCTGGGGCTGCTGCGCCGTGCGCCGCCCGGTCCAGAGGAGGCCTTCCAGCAGGCGGTGGCCTCCGAGCTGCTGGTGGACCGCGAGATGCTCAAGGCCAAGGTAAGCATGGGCGGGGTGCAGATGATCGACGTGCAGCCAGACGAGCTGAGCCTGGCCGCCGTGAACCGCTACCTGGACATCAAGGCGCGCGGAGTGCTGTAGCCTCTGAGGCCTCTTCGCTCCGGGCGCGCATGAAGTCCGAGCACAGGTAGGCGTAGACGCCCGCGCCCACCACCAGCGCGAAGGAGATCTTGAAGGCCGCCGACAGCCTGGGCGGATGGATCTGCGACACCGTGCCCTCGATGAAGCCCGCGAGCACGAAGAGCGCCAGCGTGCCGAACAGCAGCTTCACCGCCGTCACCGCCTCCTGGCGCAGCGCCAGGCCCCGAGGCAGGCCCTTGGGCGCCGCCAGCCCTCGGGCGATGACGAGCCCCGCCGCTCCCGCAATGCAGATCGCGGTGATCTCGGGGATGCCGTGCGGGAGGATCCAGGCCCAGAACCAGTCGGCCATCCCTTTGTCTGTATAGACCTGGGCCAGTGCGCCCAGGAACAGCCCGTTGATGAAGAGCATCAACGCCGTGCCGATCCCCACGGTGATGCCCAGCGCGAACGCCAGGAAGGCCACCTGGATGTTGTGGGTGAAGAGATACGAGGAGAAGTACGCCTGCTGCTCCACCGTCATCCCCTCGCCCTTGGCCTCCTTCTCGGCGCGCTCGACGGGGTCGAGCTTCAGGTGCTCACCGGGCACCAGGTAGTGCGCGGCGTCCGGGTCCATGGCCATGCCCAGGTAGCCAAAGCCCATGCCCGCCATGAACAGCAGCACCGAGGCGAGGTACATGCGCCACTCCCGCCGCATCAGCGCCGGAAAGCCCCGCGAGACGAAGCTCCACACGTCCGCGAAGCGCGGGCGCTTGCCCGGGTACGTCAATGCGTAGGCCCGCCCCACCAGATCATTGAGGTAGGCGCTCACGTCTGCGGAGCCACTGCGCGCGCGCACCCACAGCAGATCGCTCGAGACAGCTCGGTACATCTTCCCGAGCGAGCGCGCGTCCTCGAGGCTCAGCGTCCGCAGGCCACCGACTTCTGCCTTGTCGAGCAGTGACTCCAGCTTCTCCCACCGGGGGCGCCGCGTCTCGATGAACTCCGCCACGTCCATGCCGCCGACTCTAGACACAAACCTGTCAGACAAGCAGACAGGTTGAGCCAGACCGCGCCTACCGAGGCACATCGGACCCAGATGAATCACGGAGTGTCTGGGCTCACGCGCACAACATGAATTCCCTAATTCCAAGAAAATGAGTCTCACCAATTGACGCTCTGAAACAGGGGCTCGTACAACGCTCGCATCCCCCCAAGCCGTGGAGTCGAGCGCATGCGCCATCGTCAGCTGTCCGTGGCCTCGTTGACTGTCTGTTTCTTCCTCCTCCTGCCAGCCGTGGCGCTCGCACAGAACCTGCGCTTCACCACCTTGGACATTGGCCAGGGTGACGCCGCGGTCCTCGTGGCGCCCGGTGGCTGCGCGGTCCTCTTCGATGGAGGCCCCACGGGCTCGGGCACGACCATCAAGGCGTACCTCAAGTCGATCGGTGTGACGCGCGTGCAGATGGCCTTCGTCTCGCATCTCCACGCCGACCACATGGGAGGGCTGGACGAGGTGGACGTGGGCACGAACGCGATTCCCATCGACGCGGTCTACGACCATGGCGGCACCTACGCCTCCGCCACCTATGACGAGTACGCCGCCCACTTCGCTGGCAAGCGCAACACCGCTCGCGAGGGGCAGACCTTCACAGTCTGCAACCAGGTGACACTGAAGGTCATCGCCGCGGGAGGCACCAGCGGCGACGAGAACGCCAAGTCCGTGGTCGTGAAGATCTCCTATGGGGCCTTTGACGCGCTGGTGGGAGGCGATCTCACGGGGGTGACACCGGACGTGGAGACGGGGATCTCCTCCCTCGTGGGCGAGATCGAGCTCTACAAGGTGCACCACCACGGCTCGCGCTATTCGTCCAATGCGGCCTTCCTGGATGCCACCCAGCCGATCGTCTCGTTCATCTCGGTGGGCATCGACAATACCTACGGCCACCCGACTTCAGAGTGCCTGGCCCGGCTTGCGAACGTGGGCTCCGAGGTGTGGCAGACCGAGGATCCCGCCACCCAGCGCAAGGTCGGTCACATCCAACTCACCAGCGCCACCGGCTCCAGCTTCACCGTGACCCAGGGCACCACCTCCGTCGTCTATGCCTCCAAGGGCAGCACCGCCGACACCCAGCCGCCCACCGCGCCGGGCTCGTTGGTGGCCACTGCAGTCTCCGCCACGGAGATCGACCTGTCCTGGACCGCCTCCACGGACAACGTAGGGGTGACGGGCTACAACGTCTACCGCAGCACCAACGGCAGCACCTTCTCGCTCGCGGGCACCGCCTCCACCCCGGGCTTCTCCAACCTCGGGCTCTCCGGGGGCACTCCCTATTGGTACCGGGTGACGGCCACCGACGCCGCGGGCAATGCGTCCCCGGTGAGCAACACCGCCTCTGCCACCACGGCCTCGCCGGTCCGCAGCCTCGCCGTCACCTCGCCCAATGGAGGGGAGAGCTGGAGCGGTGGCAACAGCCGAGCCATCACCTGGGCGTCCTCCAATGTGTCCAACGTGAAGCTCGAGTACACGCTCAACAACGGCACCGCGTGGACGGTCATCGCCAGCAGCGTGGCCGCCTCCACGGGAAGCTACTCGTGGGTGCTGCCCAACACGGCCTCCACCCAGGCCCGCGTGCGGGCCTCGGATGCCCTGAATGGCACCCCCGTGGATACCAGCGATGGCGTCTTCACCATCACCTCCTCCAGCCCGGCGACGGTCATCCTCAACGAGATCCTCGCCAACGAGCCCGGCTCCTCTACCGCCGGAGAGTTCGTGGAGGTGGTGAACGTGGGAGGCACGTCCATCAACATCGGAGGGTGGAAGATCACCGTCGGCGGCACGGTACGCCACACCTTCGCCACGGGCACCACGCTGGGCGCCGGCAAGGCCATCGTCGTGTTCGCTGGCGCCTCGGGCATCCCCGGAGGCACACCCAACGCCGTCACGGCCTCCACCGGTGGCCTCAGCCTGCTCAACTCCAGCGCTACCGTCGCGGTGAAGAACGGCTCGACGACGATCAACTCCTTCAGCTACACCAGCTCGCTCTCGGGCACGGACGGGGTGTCGATGAACCGCAGCCCCGATGCCAGCGCCACCGGAACCTTCGTGCTCCACACCTCCCTGTCGTCGCTCAGCGCCTCGCCCGGCGAGCGAGCCAACGGCAGCGCCTTCTGACGGGCCTGCTCCGGGCGTGAAAAAGGGGCGGGTCCCAGCTCGGGTCCCGCCCCTCTTCTCTTCAGCTCACCGGGAGCGCGTCCGGGCTACTTGGGCAGCGCCTTCTCGAGCGGCTTGGCCGCGGTGGACTTCTGGGTCCGGGTCCACTCGATGACCGGCGTCTGCCAGGCCATGCCCGTCTCCTTCGGCTCCGGATCGAGCTTCTCGAACTCGAAGCCGTCGCCGCCGAAGTAGAGGTACTCGATGGTGGCCACCGTGTAGTCCTTCTTGGGATCCAGCGGCTTGCCCTTGGCGTCCTTGAACTTGCCCTTGCCCGCGGCGGTGAAGCCGGAGATGAGCGCCTCCGGGTTGGAGAGCTGGTTCACCAGATCCGCGCCCTTCACCTTCACGAGCATCAGCGAGTTCTCGAAGGGCAGCACGGAGTACACGCTGCCGATGGTGATCGGCCCCGCGGGAAGCTCCTGGCGGACGCCCTTCTTGTTGAGCACCGCCGCGTCGGCGCCCGTCCCCGAGCGCATCGCGCCCGCCACCCAGCGCGCCATCTCCGGCGAGCCCTGCTTGATCCCCTTCTTGGTGAAGCCGATCTGCTCGCCGAGCTTCGCGTCCAGCTGCGTCTTCGCCTCGGCGATCGCCTTCACCGTCTCGGGGTCCGGAGTCGCCCCGCCCGCCGCGCTCACCAGCTCCGCGTCGATGCCAGAGACCTTCTCCCCCGCCGGCTTCGACGGGTCGAAGGTGATGCGCGCGCGCAGGTAGTTCTCCAGCCCGCGCCCCAGGGAGATGACCTGTGTGTCCCCCACCTTGGTGTTGATCTGGGCCGGGCAGCGGCTGCCGACCACCAGGGCCAGCTTCCAGTCCGCGTGCTTCTCCAGCGTGGGCTGCAGCTCGGTGGGGCACATGTCCGCCACCACCACCACCACGTCGGCGCCGGCCTTGCGGGCCTCGGGAATGGCGCTCGCGAGCGCCTCCTCGGTGCCCACGAGATCCAGGCCCTCGGCGCGGCCCGCCATCGCGGCCGTCACCGTCTTGGGCGAGGTCAACCCCACCACGCCCACCTTGAGGCCCTTCCGGTCGAACACCTTGAACGCCGGCACGTCCATGCCCTTGGCCAGCGCGGGATCCTTCACCTTCAGGTTGGCCGCCAGGAACGGGAACTGGCCGATGCCCGCGTTCTTGAGGAACTGCTCGCGCCCGAAGTCCAGCTCGTGGTTGCCGAGCGCCGAGGCCGCGTAGCCCATGCGCGCCATCACCGCCGCGGTGGGCTCGCCCAGGAAGAAGGACGAGATCGCCGGGCCGCTCCAGTGGTCGCCCGTGGCCACCAGCAGGGTGGCCGCATCCGCGCACTCCGCCCGGCCATCCGCCTTCACGGCGCCCGGACAGTGCTTCTCCTCGGCCACCCAGCGGCCGAGGACCTCGGCGGCGCCGGGCTTGGGCTGGTCGCCCTCGGTGACGGGGAGGAGCTGGCCGCTCAGGCCGCCGGTGATCAGCAGCGTCACCACCACGGGCTCGGCCGGCTTGGCGGGTGCGGCTGCGCCCGTGGCGGGCTGCGCGGCCTTGTCCGTGGCCGGAGGCTGCTGGGCGCCAGTGCCGCCCTTGTCACCACAGGCAGCCAGGCTCGCCAGGAGCATGATCGCCAGGGCTGCAGGCAGGGTCCTCACGGCACGAGGGCCGCGAGGAGCGAGAGAGGAAGACTCACGACGGGAGAAGTCTTGGTAGGAGATCGGGCTCACGGGCGCGCCTCTAGCACATTCCCAGGGGGGCAGACAGGCTCAGAGCGTGACTCCGCGCCTGTGTTACCTTCCTGGGCGTGTCGGAGCAGAACGGACAGGACGCCTCGCGCCAGGGGCATGCGTCCGAAGAGCGAAGGGGCCCCACGAGGCTCGCCGCCGACCTGGCTCGCAATGTGTGGGGTGATGTGCACCAAGGCACCACTCAGCCGGAGCGGTGGGATGTTCCCCCTGCTGGGCGGCCAGTTCGGCAGTTCTTTCACGGGATGTCCCTGCCGTTCCACTTGATCCGGGCGCTCTGGGCGGACCCGGCGGCGCGGCGGCGCTACCTGCGGGTGGGCTTCATCCAATCGCTGGTGATCATCGCGCTCACCGTCGGCATCTATCGCTCGGGCAGCCAGGGCTCGGAGGGGGCCGAGGAGCGGGCCAGGCGCGGGGAGCACACGGACTCCCAGAAGGCAGCCTCCCCAGAGAAGGAGGAGCGTGAGCGCTTCAAGCTGGAGGTGAAGCTCGCGGCAGAGGAGCTCGCGTATGAGATCCGTTCGGCGAGCGGCGTGGAGGAGAAGCCCGCTCCTGAAGGGCCGCTCCCACCCGGTGAGGTCTCGGAGGCCCAGGGAGGGACCCCAGGTCTGCTGGGCCTCATCGACAAGCAGCTCCAGCTTTTGCTGGCGCTGTTCGGCCTCATGCAGATCGTCCAGTGGGTGGTCATCGCCCTCTCGCGCGACTACCACGACGCCATCTCCCGAGACGCCAGCCTCCTCACCGCGCTCGAGCCGGAGGACGAGCAGCTCACCCCGCGAGTCCGGGTCGACCTGCAGTGGATGCGCAAGAAGCTCTCGCGCCGCATCCGAGGCTTCGTGGTCTTCCTGGCGGGGCTGCCCCTCCTCTACGCCCTCACGGCTGCGCTGCCCATCCGGAACGAGCTGCTCGCCGTGCTGATCCCTGCCTGGAGCGCCTACTGGGTCGTGGTGTTCACCACCGCCAAGAGCGCTCACGCCTGGAAGAACAGCGACGCGGGCGAGCCCTGGTTCCTGCGAGGCTGGAACCGGCTCACCACCCAGGTCCCGGGGTTCCGCTGGAGGTTCCTCCAGCGCTACGGCCTGTTCTGGGCCAACCGGACCCGCTCCGTCTACCCGCCCGCGGCCGCGACGGAGAAACAACCCTGGGTCTTCGCGGGGCTGGCGCTCACGCGGGTGCTGTCGATGCTCCCACTGGTGAAGTGCTTCCTGCGCCCGGTCATCCCCGTGGCCGCAGCCCACTTGCTCGTCGCCCACAGCGCTGCGCAGCCCTCAGCCCCCTCGAAGCCCCTCGATCCGCCCGCGCCCCCTCCCGCGGCCTCCTCCGCCACCGCGGCGTGAGGACCGTGCCACGCGAGGCCTCGCCGCTCACGACTTGTCGAGGGGGACCTCTCCCGTGAGCGGGGGGCCGTTCTCGGTGGGGCCCACCTCGAGCAGCTCTCCACTCTGGCGGCTCGTGGGCAGATCGATGAGGGCGCGAAGCTGCAAGCTCACCGCGCGGAAGAAGCCGGTGAGCAGCTCCGGGCGGTCGGCGAGCAGATCGAGGAAGTCGCGCCGGTCGATGACGAGCACTCGCGTGTCCTCCACGGCGGCCACATCGGTGGGGCGTGGCGCACCATCCAGCAGGCTCACGTCCCCGAAGGTCTCCTTGGCCTGGCTGCGCAGCACGTGCTCGCCGTCGCGGAAGTGGTCCACCATGCCCTCGACGATGACGTAGAGCGCGTCTCCTGGATCGCCCTGGCTGTAGATGCGCTCGCCCGCGCGGAAGCGGACCTCACGGGCCACCGCCGCCACCGCGGCGATGTCATCCACATCGCTCTGGGAGAAGACGCTGACGCCCTCCAGCGCGAACATCTTCTGTACGGTCGCCTCACTCATGTCGTTCTCCTGCAGGGGTGGCACGACCAGGGTGCTCAGGCGCTGTGCCACGTGGCGGGCGCAGGCGCGCAGCACCACGTCCTCACTCTGGAGGAGCCCTTCCAGCTGCGCCTCCAGCCGCCCCAGCGCACCGGGCGGTAGCTCGCGGTGGTGGGCCTCGATCTGCTCCATCACCAGCTCGCGATCCTCCTCGGCCACGACGGCGTCCATCAGCTCCAGGGCGTAGGCCTTGCGGCGAGACTCCTTGCCCACCAGGTGCTGGTGCACGCGCCGCATCGTCTGGGGCGTGTAGAGCAGCCCCAGCAGGAAGAAGGTCAGCTCCAGGGATTGATCCAGCCGATCCCCCACCGCGCGGGTGAGCAGCGAGCTGTTCCCCAGCGCTACGCGCAGATCCCGAAAGGCCCCCACCAGCTCGTGGTACGTCTCGCGCCGCCGGCCGATGGCCTCTCGCACCCGCTCCCGATCCACCGAGTACTCCGGGTGCTCGTCGCGCAGGCGGGACATCTCCGCGCCGATGCGGAACTGCAGGAAGGCGTCGTCGCGCACGTTGGAGAAGAGGAACGCGTGGAGCGCATCAGACGTGCCGATGAGGCGCATGACGCGCGTCAGCTGGAGCCGCTGGGCCGGCGGGGCCGCGCGGTTGTTGAGCGTCACCTCCAGCAGGGGCATCACCCGATCGCCCAACCGGGCCAGCGCGTTGCGCGCCGCCCGTCGCTCCTCGCGCCAGGTGAGGAAGATCAGCAGCCGGGGCGCCAGCTCCAGATACTCGCCCACACCCGCCGCTTCGATGGCGACCTTCCGCACGGAGAGATCCGCGTCGGCGAGGTAGTGCGCCAGCGGCTGGACGAACCGCGAATCCTTCAGCCGCCCGAGCAGCTTCGCCACCTCCCGCCGCTCGGACACGGCGGCCTGGGCGCTTCGGGCCAGCAGCGCACTCAAGGAGGCCAGGGCGGCGCTGTGGCCCTGCGTGTGCACCAGCGCGCCAATGGCCGCACACCGCAGGCCAATGTCCGCGCTCTCCAGCAGCGCTGGCAGCAGCCGCTCGGCGCGATCCGGGGACAGGCGCGCCAGGGCCCACACCGCCTGATCCCGGGGGCGGCGCGGCCCGGACTCCACGAGCCGCTCCAGGGTGGGCGCCGTCTCGTAGGCCTCCAGCTTCAGCGCCAGCTCCACGCCCCGCTCCACCACGCGCTCATTCGGGTGGCTCAGCAGCGCGGGCAGGTGGGGCCGCAGGGGCACCTCGGCCTGCGCCATGAACTCCACCGCGCGCAGCACGCGCTCCGGCGTCTCCGCCCCCAGCGAGTCCACGAGCAGCTTCTGCGTCTCGTTGCCCACCTGGACTTCTTCCTCGACGGGAGCGCCCACCCGCTCCTCGAGCGCCTCCACGTACGCGGGCTTGAGCCGGAAGAGCAGCACGCCCAGCGCCGCACACAGCCCGAGCACCGCCACCGCCATGGTGGCGCCAGTGGCCGCCCTGCCCGCGCCGATGAGCAGCACGCCGGCCAGCACCACGCCGCCCTTGCGGAGCAGGCCGTCCACCGCGGCGCGCATCGACTCGCGCTGCTCATCCGGCACGGCGGCGTAGAGCAGCTGGATGCCCACCGGGAGGATGGAGTAGCTCACCGCCGTCTCCACCAGCCGCAGCAGGTGGACCGGCCACAGCGCGGGCGTGACGAGCGTGGCCACGGCCAGCGGCCCGAGCACCAGGGGCACCAGCGCCAGGTAGCGCAGCAGCCCGAGCTTCTCCAGGAGCCGCTGGGCCACCAGGAGCTGGAAGCCGACGCAGAACAGGCCGATCCACAGCTGCAGCGAGCCGAAGAGGGCCGCCAGCCCATCCTCGCTGAGCGTGCCCTCCACGCGCAGGCGGAACAGGTAGTCCACGAAGGAGGACAGCACGGCGAAGGCGACGCCCAGCGCGCCCAGCACCTGGGCATAGGGGCTCTGGAAGAAGTAGATCCAGGGCTCGGCCGTCATGGCGGCGTGCCGGGAGCGCGCGGGCATGGCCACGGCGCCGGTGTGGTAGCGGAAGACGAGGCCCGCGACGAGCAGCCCCACGGCCCCGCTGGCCACCACCACGGGAGTGCCGAGCCGCACGGCCATGGCCTGCACGAGCAACCCGCCGACGATGCCGCCGCCCATGCCGAAGCCGTTGAGCGCGGTGAAGGCGCGCCGGGCCTCGCGCGCGTCGAAGGCCGCGGACATCCGCCCCCAGAAGCGCAGGGAGACGAAGGTGGTGAAGGCATCCACGAAGAGGTAGAGCGCCAGGGCCGGGAGGCGCTGGCCCGCGTACACGCCGACCGCCAGCCCCAGGGTGATGACGGAGGCCATGACGGTGAGCACGCCGGGGGACTCGGTGGGAGCGTCCGGGCGCGGGCGAGGCAGCACGGTGAGGGCAGCCGTCAGCAGCGCTCCGGCCAGGTAGAGGTACGGGAGCGCCTGGGACTCAAAGCGTGACAAGACCAGCGCGTTGGCAGCTGTCTTCAGCTGCGTCACGCCGGCGATGAGGGCGAACTGGAAGGTCGCCGCGGGCCACAGGCGCTGGCCCCAGGAAGGCTCGGTGTCGGCCACGGTGTCGAGAGACGCAGCCTATCCTACCCCGCTGATTTTCTGGAGAACCATGCTCGCCCGCTCGCAGGGCACTCTGGCCTAGACTGGGGCCGTGAGTTCCGCCCCCGACACGATCCTCGACGGCAGCCACACCGTCCTCACGCCCGAGTACGTAGAGTTCCGCTTCACCCTTGCGGGCCTCTACTCGCGCTTCCTTGCCTGGCTGCTAGACGCCCTGATCGTCCTGGTGGGCGCGGGGCTGGTGATGTTCCTCCTGGGCTTCGCGCTGGCGGCCATGCCCGGCTTCGCCAGCGCGCTCTTCGTCGTCGTCTACTTCCTGGTGGACTGGGGCTACGGCATCTGCCTGGAGACGGTGTGGAGCGGGCAGACGGTGGGCAAGCGCGTCATGTCCCTGCGGGTCATCCAGGAGAGCGGCGTGCGCATCGGCTTCTACCACGCGGCGCTGCGCAACCTGGCCCGCCCGGTGGACCGGCTCCCGATGATGTACCTGGTGGGAGGCGCCGCCGCGCTCGTCTCGGGCTCACACCAGCGGCTGGGGGACATGCTGGCGGGCACCATCGTCGTACGAGAGCGCCGCCTGAAGGCGCCCTCCGCGCTGGGGACCACCGGTGAGGAGGGCCTGCTGGCAGATCCCCTCTTCGTCTCCCGGGTGAAGAAGCTCTCCACCGAGGAGCGGGACGTCATCCTCTCGGCCGCCCTGCGCCGCGAGGAGCTGCGCATGGAGGCCCGGCTCCAGCTCTTCGCGGCCCTGAGCACCCGGCTGCAGGAGGCGCTGGCCATGGAGAAGCCCGCCCACCTCTCGGACGAGAAGTGGACGCTGCTGGTGGCCGCGGCCCTCGTGCCCCCACCGAGCGCGAAGGCCCGGCGCCTGAGCGGCCAGGGCTTCCGTCAGTAGGTGTCCTCCAGGACGATGCGCAGCCTCTGCTGCCCGTGGCTGAACCTCAGGTTCAGCGGAGAGGCGACCGTGCCGAACCGGGCCTCGTGGGTGATGGAGGGGCAGGCCGGGGGCACGGGCAGCAGGGTGACGCCAATGCCCGTCTGGGGAGATGCCGGGTCGGTGACCGTCAGCTCCGGGGCTCCGTTCATGAAGATCGGCTGGGTCTGGTTCGTGATGAGCTGCGCCCGGGTATAGCCCGAGAAGGTGTTGCCGCTGCCCGGCAGCGTCAGCTCGTAGAGCCCGTGGAGCACATCGCTGCGTGGCGTACCGGCGGTCACACTGGACGTCGCGGTGACGAGCAGGGGCCCCTGCGTCTCGGCGTGCTCGCAGGCATGGTTGAGCTCCCTCTGGTTGAGGAGCGTCCGGAAGTTGAGCCTGCCATCGCCCAGGGGCGGGATCGTCGTGTCCAGCAGGTTGCCCGTGGCATCCTTCAGGCGGTTCAGCTCCAGGTACTGGAGCTTGTCCGCCTCGATCGGGGGCAGCCCCGAGGAGGGCGGCGAGATGGTGAGGGTCATCGTCAACCGGTCCGGGGACCACACGCCGGCGAGGTTGCGGAACGAGCTGGGGAGCTGCGCGTCGTGCAGGGTGACGAGCGTGACGGAGGGATCCATCGGCTCGCTGAACCGGAAGGTGAACACCTTGCGATAGCCCGGATTGCCGGCGGAGGAGAAGACCTCCACGGGGTAGACATCGGTCGCGCCCTCGGGGACGTTGGTCTGGGTGACGTAGGGCTTGACGGTGTCCGGCGCCATGGTGAAGTCGAGCGCTCCGTTGCTGCCCAGGAATGGAGTCGTCACCAGGGCGTTGCCCGCCCGATCCTTGAAGCCCGTGAGCTCCACGCGCAGCGTCGCGCCGGGACGCAGCTTGAACTGCGCGTCACAGGTGACGGTGAACCCGTCCCCGGAGAAGCTCGTCGCGAGCGGCGTGCGCGTGCTCCCATCCACCAGCTCGGCCATGCCCAGGTTCGTGTCCATGGGCTCGCTGAAGGTGAACACGACGAACCGGGTGCTCTCGTACTGTTGGTTGGTGGCCCCCTCCACCGGGCTCGCCTCGCGCACCGTGGGGGCGATGGTGTCCGGGCCGGTGCCGAAGTCCAGCTTGCCGTCCCCCAGGTAGGGCGCCCCATCCATCGCCTTCACGTTGATGTTGCGGAAGTTCTCCAGCCGCACGGAGTAGAGGCCGTTGTTGACGAGCGTGCTGGTGATGGGCGCTCTCAGGGCCTGGTTGCCCGTCCAGGACGGCGTCCCCAGGCTGAGGCCACCCCCGGGCACCAGCGTCCCCACGCTGGTGTCCATGGGCTGGTTGAAGTTGATGACGATCTCGGAGGTGGAAAGGGGCACGCTGCTGGCGCCCTCGGAGGGCGAGGTGGACGACACGCTGGGCGCCACCCCGTCGCTCACCGTGAAGGCGAAGGTGCGAAAGCCCTGTGTGACGTTGCCGGCCACGTCCGCGAAGTTGGCGAGGTTGACCGTCAGGAACGCCCGGAGCGGGAGCCCCAGCGGGAAGGAGAACCTCACCGTGCGCCGCGTGACGTCCCAGTACTCCGGGCGCGCGACGAGCAACCCATTGTTCGGCAGCCCGTCGCCCGGGATGATCTGCAGCGTGCCCCGGCTGGTCTGCATCGCCTCGCTGAAGTTCACCTCGATGAAGCTCTCGGGCGGCACCCCCGTGGCGTTGGCCTCGGGCGAGTGGCTCAGCACGACGGGGGGGGCCAGATCCAGGGGCCCCGCATCCGGCTTCGGGCCGGCGTCCGGCGGACCCGCGTCGGGGACCGGCGGCACATAGGGTGTCCCGGAGTCGGGCGGGCCCTCCTCCCCACCGCCGCCACAGCCGGTGGACAGCGTGAGGGCAAGGAAGGCGGTGCAGAGGACGAAGATGGAGACACGGCGCATGGCAATAGCACTCCCCGCAGGCGGACCCGCAGGGACGCTACCAGCAATGGCCCACCCGTCAGAAGTACGCTGCGGCACCCACGGACGCCGTGAGCGAATACTGCGTCTCTTCGTTGAGGGTGAAGTAGAAGTTGTACTGCCCTCTCAGCCCCAGGCTCACCGTGTCGGTGACGAAGAAGTCGAAGCCCAGGTTGGGACCCAACCCCACGTACTGCCCGGTACTGCCCTCGCGGAACACCAGCAGGTAGCTGATGTCTGTGCCTGCATAGGGCCGGAATGACTCCTCCATGAAGAGGTAGCGGATGCCCACGGACGGGGCCAGGGCCACCACCCGCTTGCCCGTACCGGGATCCCTCGGGAAGGAGAGCTTCGTCAGCGACACCAGATCGAAGCCACTCTCGATGTAGTAGCTGCCGTCGAACCCCACGAAGAAGCCGCCTTCCAGGCCGGCGGTGCGTTTGAAGTCCATATAGCCCAGGGACAGGCCCAGGCTTCGGTTGGCGAACTGGGCCTGCGCGGGAGCGGCACTGAGCAGGGCCGCGGCAAGACCAAGGGCACAGAGGAGCGTACGCATGGTGGTCCAGACTCTACCGACGTAACCCATGGAAAACAGCTTGGATTTTGCATCAGGGGGGCGTTGATCGTCCCACACTTCCTCTCCTACACTCGCGCCGCCATGTGTCTGCCCCGTGCCCTCTACGCCCTCCCCTTGCTCACCACCCTTGCCTGTCTCTCCGCGCCCCCCGTGCATGAGCGCGCGCTGCTCAACAACGAGCTGTGCGTGCAGCAGCTGGGCGTCAATGACCTGGAGCGCGCGGAGGTCTACTGCGACCTGGGCCTGGAGTTCTCCCCCACGTACGCGGACCTGTGGGTGAACAAGGGCCTCATCCGCCTCAAGCAGGGCGACACGGACAAGGCCAAGGACTTCTTCATCAAGGCGCTGCGCTACAACAACGAGCAGGCCCAGGCCTACCAGAACCTCGGCTACATCTACCTGCAGGAGGGCTCCTACGGGAAGGCGCACGACAACTTCCAGCGCGCCCTCAAGGTCAACCCGGACTACCTCGAGGCCCGCTTCAACCTGGGCCTCACGTACCTGAAGATGGAGAAGGCGGAGGAAGCCAAGAAGGAGTTCCGCACCATCATCGCGGTGAACCCCAACATCGCGGACGCCCACCACAACCTGGGCATCCTCGCCTATGGCCAGGGCAAGTTCGAGCAGGCCGCCGAGGACATTGGCAGGGCCGTGCAGCTCTCCCCGGACGTGGCCACCTTCTGGCACGACTACGGCGCCACCCTCATGGAGCTCAGCCGCTTCGCCGAGGCCAAGGACGCC
>Ga0190275_10001610_pt1 | contig 16674 bp, 16 predicted proteins | sample Popmic550T_FD_133745 | JGI IMG/M metagenome (GOLD analysis project Ga0190275, IMG submission 133745) | Populus adjacent soil microbial communities from riparian zone of Yellowstone River, Montana, USA - 550 T | ecosystem: Environmental > Terrestrial > Soil > Riparian zone > Trees stand | place...
GTCCATCTGCAGGGCGGTGATCCCGTCCTTGGTGCCGGCGACCTTGAAGTCCATGTCGCCGAGGTGGTCCTCGACGCCGGCGATGTCGGTGAGGACGATGTAGTCGTCGCCCTCCTTGATCAGGCCCATCGCCACTCCGGCGACCGGGGCGCTGACCGGGACTCCCGCGGCCTGGAGGGCCATCGAGGAGGCACAGACCGAACCCATCGAGGAGGAGCCGTTGGACTCGAGCGTCTCGGAGACCGCGCGAATCACGTACGGGAACGACTCTTCATCGGGGATGGTTGCCAGCAGGGCGCGCTCGGCGAGAGCACCGTGGCCGATGTCACGGCGCTTCGGGCCGCGCATGAAGCCTGCCTCCCCGACCGAGAAGGGCGGGAAGTTGTAGTGGTGCCAGAACCGTTTCGTGGTCTGCAGGCCGAGCGTGTCGATCCGCATGTCCATCCGGGTCGTGCCCAGAGCGACGTTGGAGAGGATCTGGGTCTCGCCGCGGGTGAACAGCGCTGAACCGTGCACGCGCGGGGAGATGTCGACCTCGCACTCGATCGGCCGGATCTCGTCCTGGGCGCGACCGTCGGGGCGCTTCTTGTCAACGGCGATCGCCTTGCGGATCGTGTCCTTCTCGATCGCGTTGACGGCTGCCTTGACCTCGGCGACCCGGTCGGGATCAACCTCGCCGTCCGCGTGGGCGGCGGCGTAGTGGCCGATTACCTCGTCCTTGACCTTGTCGATCGCCTCGTAGCGCTCGAGCTTGCCCTCGGTGGCGATCGCGTCGACCAGAGCCTGGCCGTGCGAAGAGCGGATCTCGGCGAGCAGGCCCTCGTCGATGCTGGGGGCCTCGACCTGGATCTTCTCCTTGCCGACCTTCTGCTGCAGCTCCTCCATCGCGGCGCAGAGCTTCTTGATCTCGCTGTGGGCGATGTCGAGGGCGTCGAGGATCTCCGCCTCGGTGACGCCGCTGGCGCCGGCCTCGACCATCAGGATCGCCTCGGCGGTGCCGGCGACGATGAGGTCGAGTTCGAGCTCCTCGTGGGTCTCCTCGGCGGGGTTGACGACGAAGTCACCCTCGAGTTTGCCGATGCGGACCGCGCCGACGTGATCGGCGACCGGGACCGGCGAGATCGCCAGCGCCGCGGAGGCGCCGTTCATCGCCAGGATGTCGTAGGGGTTGACCATGTCGACCGACATGGGGATCGCGACCAACTGGGTCTCGTAGTGCCAGCCCTTGGGGAAGAGCGGGCGGATCGGGCGATCGATCATGCGCGCGGTAAGCGTCGCCTTCTCGCTCGATTTGCCCTCGCGACGGAAGAACGAGCCGGGGATTTTGCCCGCGGCGTACATCCGCTCCTCGATGTCGACGGTGAGGGGAAGGAAGTCCACGTCGCGCAGGCTGCCGACGGTTGCGGTGCAGAGGACCAGGGTGTCGCCGGCCTGGACTACGACCGCGCCGCCCGCCTGCTTCGCGAGTTTGCCCGTCTCGAAAGAAATCTGGCTGTCGCCGACATCCACCGAGACGCGGGTAACGTCAAACATGCTCATTTAGTTTTTTACCTCCGGCCGCCCGGTTGGCGGCGCCTTTTGCTTTCAGAACTCTCGTTCTCTAACTGCGACAAGGGTACAGGCATCGAAAAGCGCTGGAGTGCCGGCAACTCCGGCGCGGATGCCCGACTGGAAATCTCGCCTGATTCGGGCCTCGATCTCCGGACCACGGCGATCCGCCTCGAAGCGCTCGAGATCCAGGCCCAGGCTCTCGGCCCGCTGCCACAGGTGCGGGTCGTCAACGCGGCCGCGGTCGGCGTAGAGCGAGTCGACCATGGCGAAGAAGCGCCCCTGCCGCCCGGCCGCCTCAGCGGCGGCGTGGAGCGCCGGTGCGCGGGGGTGCTTGCTGGCGACGGGAAAGTGGCGGAAGACGAGGCGGGCCGGCTCCTCCCCCAGCCGCTGCCAGGCGCCAGCGCAGTGCGGGCAGCCGAGGTCGGCGTAGACGATCAGGCCCTCCTCCCCATCCCCGCGGACGTGATCATCCGGCCCGACGGGCGGGATCGGAGCGCTCCCCAGGTCCGCCACCGGGTGTTACTGCAGCGCGTCGAAGATGACGTTGGCGCCTGGGAACTCGCCCGGATTGGGCGATTCGTAGGTCCAGGCGACCTTGCCGTCCTCGTCGACGAGGACGAGGGTCCGGTTGGCGAAGCCCATCTTCTCGACGTAGGAGCCGTAGGCGCGGGCGACCTCTCCCTTCGGCTCGAAGTCGGAAAGCAGCCTCGTATCGATTCCGATCTTCTCCTGAAAGGCCTTGTGGGCGAAGAAGCTGTCGACGCTGATGCCGATCATCTCGACACCCTTCTCCTCGATCTCGGGCTTGACCTCTTGGTAGATCGAGAGCTGATCGCCGCAGACAGGGCTGAAGTCGCCCGGGTAGAAGACCAGCAGGACCTTGCGGCCTCTGAAGTCGACCAACGAGACCTTTTCCCCGTCCTGGTCGCGGAGGGTGAAGTCGGGGGCTTTCTCCCCGACCTCGATCATCGCCGCAGACCGAGTTCTTTGACCAGGGCGCGGTAGCGCTCGAGGTCGGTCTTCTCGAGGTAGCGCAGCATCCGGCGGCGCTTACCGACGAGCATCAGCAGACCGCGACGCGAATGATGGTCTTTGGCGTGGGCGCGCAGATGCTCGGTGAGTTCGTTGATCCGCTCGGTCATCAGGGCGACCTGGACCTCGGCAGAGCCGGTGTCGTTGTCGCCGCGGCCGTACTTGCCGATCAGCTCGCTCTTTTTCTCTTTGGTCAGGCTCATCTCGTTAAAAAGCCGTGCACCCCGGGGGTCACGGCCGGTGGAAAGTAGCACAGACGCGCTTGGCATCCTCGACGTCCCGGTGCATCTGGGCGATCAGCTCGTCGATCTCGTGGTAGGCGCGCTCGCCACGCAGGCGCTCGACGAAGGCGACCCGCAGGGTCCTGTCGTAGAGGTCCTCCTCGTGGTCGATCAAGTAGGTCTCGATCAGGACCCCCCTCCCGCTCTCGAAAGTCGGGCGGACGCCGACGTTGACGGCCGCCGGGACGCCGTCGGCGAAGGCGGCGTAGACGCCATGGCCGGGAATGGTAAGGCGGTCGTCGGGGACGATGTTGGCGGTCGGGAAGCCGAGCTCCCGGCCCCGCTGGTCGCCCTTGACGACGGTACCCTCGACCATGAACGGTGAGCCGAGGCACCGGCGCGCCTGAACCATGTCGCCGGCGGCGACAAGGGCGCGGATCCGGGTCGAGGAGACGGTCTCGCCGTCGACCTCGATCAGCGGCACCACCCGGGTCTCGAACTCCGGGTGGGCTTCCAGCATCGCCGGGTCGCCTTTTGCTTTGGCGCCAAAGCGGAAGTTCTCGCCGACCGAGACCTGACCGGCATTGAGCTTCTCGACCAGCACGTGCTCGATGAAGTCCTCGGCGTCGCGCTGCGCGAACTCGCGATCGAAGGGGATCACCACCAGCTCCTCGACCCCAAGGCCCTCGATCACGTCCCGCTTCACGCCAAAGGGCATGATCAGCTTCGGCGTCGCCGCCGGGTGCAGGACTTCCAGGGGATGCGGGTCGAAGGTGAGGACGGTGTCGGCGCCCTCGATCACCGCCCGGTGGCCGAGGTGGACGCCGTCGAAGGTGCCGATCGCGACGTTTCGAGGACGCGGCTCGGCGTCCGGCAGCGAGGTGACCTTGATGCTCACCGCAGCGCCTCCGCCACGGCTGGCACCAGCTCCGCCACCCGTTCAGTCGACAGCTCCTCGCCGGCGTCCTCGACCTTGAAAGGGCCGATTGCAGTGCGTCGCAAGTCCGAGCAGTAGGCGTCCCCGAGGGTCTCGACCAGGGTGCGGACGTAGGTTCCCGCCGAGCATTCAATCTCGTAGTGGGCGTACTCCCCGTTGCTCGAGAGGAGCTCAGCCCGGTGGACCTGTACGTCGCGCTCCGGGGTCGCTACGACCTCGCCGCGGTGGGCCTTCTTGTAGAGCCTCTCCCCTCCGACCCGCACCGCCGAGGTCATCGGCACCCGTTGGCGCACGGTGCCGGTCGGCAGCTCCAAGGAGGCCGGCGCATGGCCGGTCTCGCTCAGCTCACCGTCGGAGTCGCCGGTGCTGGAGCGCCAGCCCAGGCGGGCGGTGGCGAGATAGGTCTTCGGCAAGCCGACGAGGAAGCGCTGCAGGCGGGTGGCGCGGCCGAGCAGGATCAGCAAGAGGCCGGTCGCAAAGGGATCGAGGGTGCCGGCATGCCCGGTTTTGGCCCCGCGCTCGCGGCGAACCTTGGCGACGACGTCATGCGAGGTGACACCGGCCGGCTTGTCGTAGAGCAGCACGGTCCCGGTTGCGGCAGTCATCCTCAGGCGCCGAGCTGGCCGGAGACCTCACCGGCGAGGAACTCGACAAGCTGGTCGTACTCGAGGTCAGTGGAGAAGCCGGCGGCGCGCTTGTGGCCCCCTCCGCCCGGGATGCGGGCGATCGCCGAGACGTCGACCTCCCCGGCACTGGAGCGCAAGCTCACCTTGCGGGCAGCGCGGCCGCGATTGCCGAGGTCGCGAATCACAGCGGCGACTTTTACCCCCTCGATCGAGCGCAGGTGGTCGATCAGGCCCTCGGTCATCTCCTCGCCGGCGCCGGTCGCTTCGTAGTCGGCGGTGGTGATGTAGCTGATCGCGAGCGCGCCATCGCAATGGCTGGAGATGTTGTCGAGCGCGCGCGAGACCAGCCGCAGCTTCTCTATCGGAACGTTCTCGTAAAGACGTCGGTAGGTGTCGTCGACGTCGACGCCGGCGTCGATCAGCGCGGCGGCGACGCGATGGGTGTGGGCGTTCGTGTTCTCGTACATGAATTTGCCCGTGTCGGTGATCAAGCCGACGTAGAGAGCCGAGGCGATCTCCGGGGTGATCCTGGCGTCGAGCAGGAGCGCGAGGTCGTAGACGATCTCGGCCGTACAGGAGGCGCTTCCCTCGACCAGGTTGATGTCGCCAAAGCGGGTGTTGTCGTGGTGATGGTCGATGTTGATGATGTCGTTGCCCCCCGCGGTCAGCCACTCGACCGGCATGCGGTCGATGTTGCCGCAGTCGAGGAAGACGACCGTGCGGTCGGCCATGTCGGCCGGCGCCTCGTGGAAAACCTCCTCGAGCGGCAGGAAGCGGTACTCGATCGGCAGCGGAAACTCCTTTGCCGCCATGAACATCACCGAGTCCTTGCCGAGCTGGGTGAGGACGTTGTGCAGGCCGAGTAGAGAGCCGAGGGCGTCGCCGTCGGGTCCCTCATGGGCGGTCAGCAGGAAGCGATCGCGACCGCGCAGCTCGGCGGCGACCCGCTCGAGATCAGAGGTGGTGACGTTGGGTAGCGAGCTCACTCTTCCTCACCTTCCTCGAGCAGTTCGGTGATCCGCACGCCCTGCTCGATCGTTTTGTCGTAGTGGAAGGTCAAGGTCGGGGTCCGCTTCATCCGCGTCTCACCGGCGATCCGCGCCTGGAGCACGCCGTGCGAGGAGCGCAGGCCCGCCATCGTCGCCTCCCGCTCCTCCTCGCTACCGAGCACGCTGACGAACACCTTGGCGGTGCGTAGGTCAGGACTGGTCTCTACGGAGGTCACGGTCACGAAGCCGATCCGGGGGTCACTCAATTCAGTTGAAACTGCGGCGCCCACGACCTCGCGGAGCACCTCGTTGATGCGCCGCATGCGGGAGCTGGCCATGCTACTCCAGCGTCTGCTCGACCTGTTTGGTCTGGAAGAACTCGAGCACGTCGTCCTCCTTCACGTCGGCATACCCGTTGAGGACGATGCCGCAATCCTGGCCCTCTTCGACTTCCTGGACGTTGTCTTTGAAGCGACGCAGGGAACCGAGCTCGCCGGTCCAGATCACCGTGCCCTCGCGGATGAGGCGAACGCTGGCGGTGCGCACGGCCTTGCCCTCGGCGACGATGCAGCCGGCGATGCGGCCGACCTTGGAGGCTTTGAAGGTCTGTTTGACCAGCGCCTCGCCGATCGTTTCCTCGACCTCGATCGAGTCCAGCAGACCCTCCATCGCGTTGCGCAGGTCTTCGGTGATTTTGTAGATGACCGAGTAGGTGCGGACGTCGACGCCCTCGCGGGCGGCGGCTCGTTTGGCGTCGAGCAGCGGCCGCACGTTGAAGCCGATGATGATCGCGTCGGAGGCCGAGGCCAGCATCACGTCGGACTCGTTGATGCCGCCGGTCTGGGAGTGGATGATGTTGATCGTGACGCGCTCTTGCGGCACCTTCGCGAGCTCGTCCTGGAGCGCCTCCAGGGAACCGGCAACATCGGCCTTGAGGACGATGTTGAGCTCCTTGATCTCGCCCTCCTGGGCGCGGGCGAAGACCTCGTCGAGGCTGACCTTGCGGCCCTGACGCCGGGCGAGCGCCTCGGTTTTGAGCCGGTGGGCCCGCTCTCCGGCCATCTGGCGGGCGCGGCGATCGTTCTCGACCGTCTGCACGAACTCGCCGGCGTCGGCGACGCCGTCGAAGCCCAGGACCTCAACCGGCATCCCCGGCTCCGCCTCCTCGACAGCCTTGCCGGTGAAGTCGTGCATCGCCCGCACGCGGCCCCACTGAGGGCCGGCGGTGAGCGAATCGCCGATGCGGAGGGTGCCGCGCTCGACCAGCACGGTGACGACGGGGCCGCGACCGGGATCGAGCTGGGACTCGATCACGTGACCCGAGGCCGGCGCGTTCGGGTTCGCCGACAGCTCCTCGAGCTCGGTGACGAGCAGAATCATGTCGAGCAGGTTGTCGAGGCCGTCGTGGGTCTTTGCCGAGACCTCGCAGAAGACGGTGTCGCCGCCCCACTCCTCGGGAGAGATCCCTTCCGTGGCGAGCTCGCTGCGGACTTTTTCGGGGTTGGCGCCCTCTTTGTCGATCTTGTTGACGGCGATCAGCATCGGCACGTCGGCGGCGCGAGCGTGGTCGATTGCCTCCTTGGTCTGGGGCATCACCCCGTCGTCGGCTGCGACGACGACGACGACGACGTCGGTGACCTTGGCGCCGCGGGCGCGCATCGCCGTGAAGGCGGCGTGGCCGGGGGTGTCGAGGAAGGTGATCGTCTTCTCGTCGTGATGGACCTGGTAGGCGCCGATGTGCTGGGTGATTCCTCCCGCCTCCCCGGCGGCAACCTCGGTCTCGCGGATCGCGTCCAGCAGCGAGGTCTTGCCGTGGTCGACGTGACCCATGATCGTCACCACCGGCGGCCGGTCGACCAGGTCCTCGTCGGCGTCGGCGAACTCCGGCTCCTCGGGCTCCTCGTCGGCGGCGTGGAGGATTTCGACCTTGCGGTCGTACTCGTCGGCGATCGCTTTCACCGAGTCATCGGTGAGGGTCTGCGTCAGCGTCGCCATCTCGCCCATCATCATCAGTTTTTTGATCACCTCGGCCGGGGCAAGGCCAAGCGATTCGGCGACTTCCCGCACGGTGGCGCCGGAGTTGACTTGAACCGTGTCGGGCTCAACGGGAGTTGCCGGACCCAGCGGTGGCTCCTCGAGCAGGGGCCGGCGACGGCGGCCACCGCGTCGACGCGGAGGGCGCTGTGGCGGCGGGCCACCGCCCTGCTCGCGACGGGAGGCCTGCGAGTCGATCACCACGCGGCGTTTTTTCGAGGACGCACCGCCGCCGCCACCGCCACCCTGCTGGGCGCCGGCGGGACGAACGGGTTTGGTCGAAGTCGGCGAGCGTTTCGCGGCTGCGGGCGCCGCTTTTGCCGCGGGCTGCCCGTCTGCGGATTTGGCCGCTGCGGCCGGCGCCGGAGCAGCCGCTTTCGCGGCTTGCGGAGCCGGCGCCTGCTTAGTTGCGCCGGCGCCGCCGTTGCCTTTCGCAGCCGCAATCGCTTTCAGCGCATCGACCTCCTCGACGGTCGATGCCGCGGCTTTCGCCTCGACCCCGGCCGCCTTCAGAGCGGCAAGCAGCTCTTTCGAGCTGACGCCTTGCGCTTTCGCGATCTCGTGAACCCGTTTCTTGGCCACTAAGCCTGCTCCGCCTCCTCGACAACTTCTTCGGCTTGCTCAGCCGGAACTTCCTCTGCTGGTTCCTCCGGTGCGGGCGGCGCCGCCTCAGCGGCTTCAGGATCGTCATCGAGGGTCTCGCCGGAGACTTCCTCGGCTTCGGTGGCCTCCTGCTGAATGTCCTCTTCGATCGCTTCCTCGGTGGCGACTTCGTCAGCGGACTCCTCGACCTCGTCCGTCGGCTCGACGTATTCGGACAAAGCTCTCTCGACGATCTCCGTGACCTGGCCTTCGTCAGCGTCAGGGTCGGCGAGGATCGCCACCTCTGCCTCGGCCACGTTGGCGAGAATCGCCGTCTGGCTGGTCTCGAAGCGCGAGAGCGCCTGGTGGGAAGGCAGGCCGCAGTAGGTCGAGCCGGGGATCGCCGCATTCGGGCAGCGACGTCCGTTCGAGAGAACCGCCATGCAGCGGCCGTCGAACTGTTCCTCGCCCTCGACCTCAACCTCGTGTTCTTCGGAAGCGAACTCGGTCTCGGACTTGATGTCGACCCGCCAACCGGTGAGGCGGGCGGCGAGGCGGGCGTTCTGGCCGTCGCGGCCGATCGCCAGCGAGAGCTGGTCGTCGGGCACGATCACCGTCGCCTGGCGCTCCTCGTCGTCGACGATCACCTCGCGCACCCGCGCCGGCGAGAGCGCTTTGGCGACGAAGCGAGCGGGCTCGTCGTTGTGGGGAATGATGTCGATCTTCTCGCCGCGCAGCTCGGAGACGACCATCCGCACCCGCGAACCGCGCGGGCCGACACAGGCGCCGACCGGATCGACTCCGTCAGCGTGGGAGACGACGGCGATCTTCGAGCGGTAGCCCGGCTCGCGGGCGACGCCGACGATCTCCACCAGCTTGTCGGCGATCTCCGGAACCTCGAGCTCGAACAGGCTTTTGATCAGCTCCGGGCTGCGGCGGGAAACGACGATCGCCGGCCCTTTGGTCGAGTCGGAGACGTCGGTGATCACGGCCTTGATCCGCATCCCGTGGTCGTAGCGCTCGTTGTAGACCTGCTCCGATTTCGGCAGCAACGCCTCCACTCGCTCGCGCAATTGCACCAGCGTGTAGCGCTTGTCGGACTGCTGGATGATCCCGGTGATCAGCTCTCCGACCCGGTCCTGGTACTCGTCGTACATCATCTGCCGCTCGGCCTCGCGGATCCTTTGCAGGATCACCTGCTTGGCAGTCTGGGCAGCGATGCGACCGAAGTCTTCTGGGGTGACGTCCCGGGTGGTGATCTGATCCTCATAGGGCGCGATCATCTCCGGATCGAGCTCGGGGTCCTCCGGCTCTTTCATTTCGCCGGTCTCCGGGTCGACCTCGGGCTCCTCCTGCAACTCGGCTGCCTCGGCCAGAAGCTTCTCCTCCAGCTCTGGCGGCAGGATCAGTTCGAAGACGCGGAAATCGCCGGTTTCGTGGTCGAGGTCGACACGCGCGTATTTCGCGGCTCCCGGAGTCTTCTTGTAAGCCGAGAGAAGCGCGTCCTCAAGGGCGTCCATCAGCTTGTCGGCTGAGATGCCCTTCTCCTGCTCGAGCGCTTTGACGGCGTCGACGATCTCTTTGGTCACTGCGCGGACTCCTTGTCTTCGGTACTGGTGGCGGGGCGGCGATCCCGGTACTTGGGGCCGGGCGAAGAGACCTCCATCGAATAATCGACGAGCAGGTGCTTCAGGTGCTTGGTGACTCTTTCGCAAAGTGCGAGATCGACCCCATCCGGATGGTCAATAAAAAGGCGCAGGGAGTCGTTCCTCGGCTTCTCGAGGGCGACTAGGTCGATGCCCGAATCGAGGTCGGACAACTCCTGCTGAATATCTTGCTCGGTGGGTTCGCTCATGCCTGGAATTTTGGCTGGAGGCGTAAAAAAAGTGGGCAAGGCCCACTTCTCGACACGCATCTAGACGGAAAAGCTTGCAGCCAGTATAGCCCGCTCAGCTCGTCGGCCTGCCCGCTTTTGTCCGCAAGCGGTCGACTTCGTCCAGGATCGCCCCGGCGATGGCGTCCTTGGAGGCAATCGCCACCTCCTTCTCGCCCGCGGCGGTGATCAGCGTCACCGCGTTGCGCTCGCTCTCGAAGCCGATCTCGGGATTGGAGACGTCGTTGAGGACGATCAGGTCGGCGCCCTTGCGGCGCAGCTTGCCGCGCGCCCGCTCGACCGCCTCCCCCCCGTGCTCGGCGGCGAAGCCGACCAAGGTCTGGTCTTCGTGGCGCCGCGAGGCAAGGCCGGCGAGGATGTCCTCGGTCGGCTCCAGCGAGAGCTCCAGCGAGCCTGATCGCTGGAGCTTGCCGGTAGCGGGGTCGGCGACGCGAAAGTCGGCGGGCGCCGCCGCCATCAGCAGCACGTGGGCCCGTCCGAACTCGTGCTCGGCAATCTCGGCGAGCTCCGCCGCGGTCTCGACGTCGACCCTGCGCACGCCCGCCGGAGCGGGCAGCGAGACGTTGGCGGCAACCAGCGTCACCTCCGCTCCCCGTTTTGCGGCAGCGGCAGCCAGGGCGATCCCCATGCGGCCGCTGGAGCGGTTGCCGATGAAGCGGACCGGGTCGATCGGCTCACGCGTGCCACCGGCGGTAACCAGGACCCGCAGCCCGTCCCAGGGGCGGCTCCCCGCGGGCAGGGCCGCCTCCACCCGGGCGAGCAGCTGCTCGGGATCGGGAAGGCGGCCGCGGCCGAACTCGCCGCGGGAGGCGAGCTTGCCCTCCTCCGGCTCGATCACCTCGACCCCGCGCTCCCGCAACGTCTCCAGGTTCGACTGAGTGGCGGCCGCCGCATACATGCGGTCGTTCATCGCCGGCGCCACCAGCCGCGGCGCCGTGCAGGCGAGGAAGGAGGTGGTCAGCATCGAGTCGGCGGCGCCCGTCGCCAGCTTCGAGATCGTGTTGGCCGAGGCGGGTGCGACGAGGTAGGCGTCGCAGCGGTTGGCCAGCTCGAGGTGGCCGATCGGATCGTGGGAGGCCTGTTCCTCGCCCGGGAAGGCGCCCCGCAGCGGATCCCGTTCGAACTCGGAGAAGAGAACGGGGGCGCCGACGATGCCCTCGAAGGAAGCGGCGCCGACGAAGCAGGTCGCCGTCTCGGTCATCAGCACCCGCACGCCGTGACCCGCGAGCGTGGCCGACCGGGCCAGCTCGAGGGCCTTATAGGCGGCTATGCCGCCACTGACGCCAAGCAAAAGTCGAGCCATGACGGCTTCAAACTACGCCCTTGGCGCCCGCCTTCCGGCGCGGGCGCTAGGCCCGGTACTCGTATTTCAGTTTGCCCTCGGCGAGCTCTTCCAGCGCCATCGAGAGGTAATTCCTCTCAGCGTTGGTCTCGACCATCGGCGGCGGGTACTCGCCGAAGCCGCCCTCTCCGAGGTTATGGAAATAGCTATTGATCTGGCGAGCACGCTTGGCCGAGACGACGACCGCGGCGTAATGGGAATCAGCGTGGTCCAGAAGCTTGTCTACGCGTGGTTTGATCATTCGTCGGCCGAGTCTAGCTCAGAGCGAACGGTGGCTACTAACTCGGCGGCGGCGCGACCAATCTCGTCGTTCACTACGCAGTGGTCGAAGTCGCCCTGAACGGCCATCTCCTGCTCGGCGACTTTGAGCCGCTCGTCGATTGCCGCGGCCGAGTCGGTGCCGCGGCCCGCGAGCCGCTCCCGCAGCACCTCGGGGTCCGGCGGCGCGATGAAGATCTGAACGGAGTCCAGCTCGGCCGCCCGCACCTGCTGGGCACCCTGGACCTCGATCTCCAGGACCACCGAGTGTCCTGCCGCCAGTCGCCTTTCGACCTCGCTGCGCAGGGTGCCGTAGCGGTTGCCGCTGTAGGAGGCGAACTCGAGGAAGTCGCCTTCCTCTTTGCGCTGCTCGAACTCCTCGGGGGTGAGGAAGTGGTAGTCGCGGCCATTTTCCTCTCCCTCTCGCGGCGACCTGGTCGTCGCCGAAACAGAGAGCTCCAGGTCGGGAACTGCCCTCAGCAGCTCCTTGATCAGGGTGCCCTTGCCGACCCCTGAGGGACCGGTGATAACGAAGACCTTGGCCATGCGGCCGCAGATACTTACTGCTGCGGCGGTCGTCTAACGGCGGAGCTGACTGATCAGCTCTGCGCGCTGACGCTCGGAGAGGCCGCCGATCGTCTTCGATGGCGAAATCCGGCACTGGTTGAGAATCCGGTTGGTCTTCACCCGGCCGTACTTGGGAACAGCGAGGAGCATGTCGAAGACCTTGGCGGTGAGGACATACTCGGGTGGGTCGAGCAGGATCGTCTGAATGCTGGCGCGATTTGCCTTCAGGTCCTTCTTCAGTTTTGCCCGGGCGGTGCGTATGTCGTTGGCCCTTTTCAACGCGTCCATCCTCTGGTCCAGCGACCGTTCGGGCGCCGCGAGGGAGGTTTTAACTGAGGGGGCCGTCATGTGGGCGGCGAGTATAGCCGCGGCTCGGGGCCATGCAAGGCGACAGGGGCCAATTGCCCCAAAATTCGTCTCAACCTCTACTCGAGGTCGAGTGCCGCTACGCCTGACCGCGCTCCGTACACGCCGGTTTCCAGCTCCTTTGCTATGCGGGCGCCCGCTTGGGGGTCTCGAAAACTCTCCGTCCCGACCGCCACCAAGGTTGCGCCGGCGACCAGGAACTCGGCTGCATCGGCGCCGCTGGACACCCCTCCCATACCAATTAGGGGCAGCTCGACGGCGGCGCGAACGGTGCGCAACTGATGCAGGGCGACCGGGCGCACGGCAGGACCGGAGAGGCCCCCGTGCCCTGCCGCCAATGCCGGAGCGCCGGTCCCAGGATCAATCGCGCTCGCCTTCAGCGTGTTGATCAAGGAGACGGCATCAGCCCCACCCTCTTCGGCCGCGAGAGCAACCGCCTCGGGATTGGCGACGTTCGGAGTCAGCTTCACGATCAGAGGCTTCTCGGTCAGGGGCCGCAGCGTTTCCAATAGCGCCTCAGTCTCGGTCGGCTGCTCGCCGACGATCAAGCCGGAATGAACGTTCGGGCAGGAGACGTTCAACTCGATCCCGGCGACCTCGTCCCGCCCCGCAACAGCCTCGACCAGCTTCGCGAACTCAGCCCGCCCGGTGGCCATCACAGAGACGATCAGGGGCACGGGCAATTCAGCCAGTTGCGGCAGATCCTGTTCCAGGAATCCCTCCAACCCCTTGTTCGGCAACCCGATCGAGTTGATCATCCCGGCGGGCGTCTCCCAAATCCGCTGCGGAGCATTGCCAATTCGTGGCTCCGGCGTGATCGTCTTCGATACAAACGCCGAAAATGGAAATTCCTCGAGCAGCGCATCCCCAAAGACCTTCCGAGCGGCGATCGCGTCATAGGTCCCCGACGCGTTGATCACGGGATGCGCGAGCGCGATGCCGCAGAAGTCAGGCATGCGCAACCTCAGCGATGGCGTCTCCGCGTACGACAGGTCCGTCGACACAAAGTCGCATGTAGCCGCCGTCCGGCTTCGGCACCGCGCAGCCGAAGCAGGCGCCGAAGCCGCAGGCCATCGGCGACTCCAGCGCCAGCTCGCAGGCAACGTCATTCTCGGCACAGAGCGCCCTGACCGCCTCCAGCATCGCCGGTGGGCCACAGGAGTAGACGACGGCTGAGGTGGCGTCGTCGCCCGCAAGCATCGTCGCCAGCAGGTCGGTGACGTAGCCCTGGTGGCCGGTGTGGCCGTCCTCCGTGGCCAACCGCACGTCCGGGCAGAGGGTGTCGCCGGCGCAGAAGAGCTCGTTGAGGCCGCCGGAATGCTCTTGGTTGCGAAAGCCAAGCAGGACGCGCAGGGGGATCCCCCGCTCGACCAGGTGGCGGCGCCAGATCGCCATCGGGGCGATGCCGATGCCGCCGCCGACGAGGATCGCCCCCGCGGCATCGGGGTTGACCTCCTTGGGAGTCGAGAAGGAATTGCCGAGAGGCCCCGCCACCCAGACGCCTTCACCCGGCTTCAGCTCACAGAGCCGGTCGGTGCCCGGGCCTACCCCCTCGACGAGGAAATCGAGCCGTAGGCCCGCTTTGGCCGGCGCCGTCTCCGCTACAGAGATCGCCCGCGGCAGATAGGGCCGACCTCCCCCCTCTCCCCAGCTGCGCTCGCTGGCGAGCATGTAGAACTGGCCGGGGTCGGGCGCAGGGCCCTCCCGGTCGAGCAGGGAAAAGATCCGGTAGCCGCCGGAGGTCTTATTTGCGGCGACCTCGCAGAGACGGCGGCCGAACGGCGCGCTCATCGCGGCTGGGCGGCCCGGGCGCTGAGGTCGTGAATCTCCTGCAGCGAGCGCACCTCGGCGTCACCCTGCCTGCCGGCGGCGATCGCCCGCGCGGCCGCGGTCGCGCCGGTCATCGTCGTCACGCAGGGAATCCCGTTGCGGACGGCGGCGGTGCGGATCTCGTAGCCGTCGGTGCGGGCGCCGGAACCAGTCGGGGTGTTGATGACGAGGTCGCATTCGCGCTTGCGGATCAGGTCGAGGACGTGCGGTGAGCCTTCCTGCAGCTTGTTGATCCGGGTCACCGGCACCCCCATCCGCTCGATCGCCTGGGCGGTGCCGCCGGTTGCGATCACCTCGAAGCCGAGGTCGTGGAAGCGGGTCGCGAGCTGGGTGGCGGCGGCCTTGTCGGTGTCGGTGACGGTGATGAAGACCGAGCCCGACTCCGGCAGCCGCACCCCGGCGGCGGCCTGGGCCTTGCCGAAGGCGGTCGGGAAGTCCTTGGCGACGCCCATCACCTCGCCGGTGCTCTTCATCTCCGGCCCGAGAACCGAGTCAGCGCCGGCGAAGCGGGCGAAGGGAAGCACCGCCTCCTTGACGCTGACGTGCTCGGGCATGCCCTCTGGCAGGTCCTGGTCGACCAGCTTCTCCCCCAGCATCAGCCGGCAGGCCAGCTTCGCCAGCGGCACCCCGATCGCCTTGGAGACGAAGGGGACGGTGCGGGAGGCGCGCGGGTTGGCCTCGATCACGTAGAGCTTGCCGCCGGCGACCCCGTACTGGATGTTGATCAGGCCGATCACGCCGAGCTCGAGCGCGATCTGCTCGCTGGTGGCTCGGATCTGCTCCAACATCTCCTCGCCGAGGCTGAGCGGCGGGATCACGCAGGCCGAGTCGCCGGAGTGGACCCCCGCCTCCTCGACGTGCTGCATGATCCCGGCGACGTAGACCTGCTCGCCGTCGCCGAGAGCGTCGACGTCGACCTCGATCGCGTTCTCGAGGAAACGATCGAGCAGCAGCGGGTGCTCCTGGTCGGCCTTCACGTTGGCCTTCAGGTAGGCCTCAAGGTCCACCGTCGAGTAACAGATCTCCATCGCCCGGCCGCCGAGGACGAAGGAGGGCCGGACCAGCAGCGGGAAGCCGACCTTTTCGGCAACGGCGGTGGCTTCCTCGGCCGAGTACGCGGTTCCGTAGGGCGGCGCCTCGACCCCAAGCCGGTCCAGCAGCTCGCCGAACCGCCCGCGGTCTTCGGCGAGATGAATCGCGTCAACAGGAGTGCCGAGCAGCGGCACTCCTGCTTCTTCGAGCGTGCGGGCGAGCTTCAACGGGGTCTGGCCGCCGAACTGGACGATCACGCCCTCCGGCCGCTCCTGCTCGCAGACCGCGAGCACGTCCTCGGCGGTCAGCGGCTCGAAGTAGAGGCGGTTGGAGGTGTCGTAGTCGGTGGAGACGGTCTCCGGGTTGCAGTTGACCATCACCGCGTCGCGGCCGAGCTCACGAGCGGTCATCGCTGCGTGGACGCAGCAGTAGTCGAACTCGATCCCCTGTCCGATCCGGTTCGGACCGGCGCCGAGGATCACCACCGAGTCGTTGTCGCCGCGGCGGATCTCGTTGGCGGGGGGCGTGCCGTCGTGGCGGGGCCGCTCGTGGGCGGAGTAGTAGTACGGCGTCGCCGCTTCGAACTCGGCGGCGCAGGTGTCGACCGCCTTGTAGGTGCGGACGAGGCCCTCGGTGCCGTCACCTTCGGTGGCGAGCGCCTGCAGCTCGCGCAGGAACCAGCGATCGACTTCGCACGCCGCGTGGACGCTCTCGACGTCGATGCCGCGCTCGAAGGCGGCGAGGATCAGGTCGAAGCGCTCGGCGCTCGGCTTCGCGATCGCCGCCAGCAGCTCCTCTTCGTCCTCCCAGACCTCGGCGGGGCTGTCGAGCTCGCGTGAGCGCATCGCCTTGGCAAAGGACTCGCGGAAGGTCCGGCCAATCGCCATCGCCTCCCCCACGCTCTGCATGTAGGTCGAGAGGCGGCCCTCGGAGCCGGGGAACTTCTCGAAGGCGAAGCGGGGGATCTTGGTGACGACGTAGTCGATCGTCGGCTCAAAGGAGGCGGGCGTGGCGCGGGTGATGTCGTTGGGGATCTCCTCCAGCGCGTAGCCGACCGCCAGCTTCGCCGCCATCTTCGCGATCGGGAAGCCGGTCGCCTTCGAGGCCAGCGCTGAGGAACGGGAGACCCGCGGGTTCATCTCGATCACGGCGATCTCGCCGTTCTCGGGGTTGACCGCGAACTGGACGTTGGAGCCGCCGGTCTCGACCCCGATCGCCCGGATCACCTTGATCGCCTGGTCGCGCAGGTCTTGGTAGAGCGGGTCGGTGAGCGTCTGGGCGGGGGCGACGGTGACCGAGTCGCCGGTGTGGACGCCCATCGGGTCGACGTTCTCGATCGAGCAGATGATCACGACGTTGTCGTTGCGGTCGCGCATCACCTCGAGCTCGAACTCGCCCCAGCCGATCACCGAC
>Ga0190275_10001611_pt1 | contig 16664 bp, 12 predicted proteins | sample Popmic550T_FD_133745 | JGI IMG/M metagenome (GOLD analysis project Ga0190275, IMG submission 133745) | Populus adjacent soil microbial communities from riparian zone of Yellowstone River, Montana, USA - 550 T | ecosystem: Environmental > Terrestrial > Soil > Riparian zone > Trees stand | place...
CCGCTCCGAGGTGGCGGAACTCGCGCAACGCCTGCGCGAGGAAGCCGACGAGGAGCTGCGCATCTACACCGAACGCCGACGCCGCGAGGCCGACCGGCTCGCACAGGCTGCGCGCCGCGGGGCCAAACCTCCGCCGCGCTAGCCGCACGGCCGGCTCGAACCGCTCCCATCTCGAGCCGCAGCGGCGGGCCGAATTCGCGCACGCCGTGATGCGCCTCAGGCTGATCGGGCCGGTGCGGCGGCTCGCCCTCGGGCGGCGCTGAGATAGCGAACAGCCCTCGCGAGAGGGGCGGATCGTTCAAGGGCTGTGCTCTCGTTACAGGCAGGAACCAGCACCGGCGCGCACGGGCGTCGCCGTCCTCCTTTGCCCGCCTTTTCGGCTGTATGTTCGGCCGGAACTGGAGCGGGAATCCGGACAGGTCCCAGCGGATGACTGAACCTATCCTCGCTCCCGGGGAATTACGAACGATCGGGTTGGTCCTGGCGGCACAAGCCGGCATTCCCGGCCACCCAAGCGCTGAAGGCCCAACCGAAGCCGCTTGCCGTCTGCCTCCAATGGCACACGGCTATACCGAGTGATCGCAGCAACGACCTCGGCATAGCTCTCGGCTTGAGCGAGCGCCGCCCGCTGTGCCCGCATGCGACCGTCGTTTCGGTCAAACAGTCGCACCGTGTCTTGGTGGGCCGTACGGAGTGAGGCAGGTGGATGGAGCGCAGCAAGATCGTTACGCGCGTTCTTGACGTCAAGTGAAATCTGCCGCGACTCGGAGACAAGCCCCGTTCGCACCGCGGCCGCCGATTCGTTCCCTCGCAGTCGGCGGCTGAGACTGTCGGTACCGGCCTTGCGGGCCGCTTCGGCTTCGTTGACGAGCTGGCAGACCTCTCCGACCCGCAGGCGGAACTGCTCGGCCGTTAGACCTCCCTCGGAACGGTTCGGCGCAGGCTCGCTGCCGGATAGTTCATCACGCAACGTCAAGAGGCCGGTCAACAGGCCCACGACGGTCGCGAGGAGTCCGACGGCCGCCGCGATGGTCCCGAGCCGAATCGGCCGGCGCCGGCGGAGCCAGGCAACGAACCCACGCGACGACCGCGCCCTCCGAGGGGACTTTGATTCTCGTGCCATCGTCGGCCGCCACCCCGATCCTCGCGACTACTCCATCCGTTCGTCAAGTCCGGGCATTGGCCGATGCGCACGCGCCGTGGTAGGTGGAGTCGATCCCGAAGTCACCGCTTCGACCGGCCAATCGCGACGGGTCCGGATGCAGGCACGTAGCGGTGGCGCTCGTCGTGACGATGTCGCTCACGCGATGTCGTCGGCTTCCGATCGGCTGCGCCGGCTCAGGCTGGCGCGGGAGCGGTGACCGGACTGACCGCGGGGCCGCTCTGGTAGTGCGAAGGAAGGGTGGTCATCCGAGCGGAGGAGAGTCATTTGACCAAGGGCGACGTTCACACCGTGCATCGCGACGGCAAGTGGTTGCCACCAGATATCGCGATGCCGAGACAGCTGAGCAGATGCTCCAGAGTGGCGGCCTACAGAGTCTCTCGCAATGAGGTGTCCAGCGGGAACACCCTGCGCGCCGCCTGCTACTTCGCGACGACGCCCTGGGTGTCGACGTCGCCCAGGGTGTCGACGTCGCCCAGGGTGTCGACGTCGTCCGTGGTGTCGACGTCGCCCTGGGTGTCGACGTCGCCCAGGGTGTCGAAGTCGCCCGAGCTCTCGGGCGTCGAGGTCGGGGTCGGCTCGGGCTTCGGCTTGGGTGCGGGCACCGCGCGCGGCGGCGGAGGCGCGACGTCGCGCGGGACGGCGGTCGGCGTCGGACGCGCTCGTTCGGCGGCAGAGGCCGGCGCCGAGACGAACGTGAGCGCCGGCGTGACGGAGCGCCTCGCGATGCGTGTCGGCCTCCGGAGTTGCACACGCCCCTTGCGCAGCGCCCGCAGTGCAGGGACGGCCTGCGCCGCCGTGAGCAGGTCAATTGCAGACCCGGGCGTGCTCTGAACGAGGGCCGGCCCTCGCTCGGCATTCGGCTTCGCGGCCGACCCACCTCCGCCCACCAGCACGGCGGCGCCGAAGGCCAGTCCGAGCGAGACCGCGACGAGGACGAGTGCGGCCTGGAACGTCAGCCGGTCGGGCATGTCACCGGTCGCCCTGCACAACCGTACGGATGTAGAGCCGCGTGGCGACCACACCCGTTCTGGACAGGCACGGTCACGGCGCGCGCCTCCCTGCGTCGGTGGGCGCCCGGCTCGCGGCATTTGCCGCGGCGGCGGCCTTCGCCAGCGTCCGGCGCAGCTCGGCATCTGTTTCGGCGACGCCGCGGCCAGCGGCGTTGTAGCGCTGCGGGGAGCGGGCGCGGGCGGCGCCGGCGAGCGTCGTGTAGGCGCCCGCCATCGCTTTCAGGGCGCGGACCGTCTCACCCGGGAGGTCGGCGCGGGTGGCCGTGAATGGAGCGAGCGCGGCCAAGGCGCGCTCGTGCGCGCGGACGAGCCCGTCGGCAGCCGCCGCCTGCCCGTTCGCGCTCGTGGCGGCAGCGAGATCGCGCATGCCCGTGCTGCGCGCGGCTTCGAGCTCCCTGGCCGCGGCCGGCAGGCGGGTGTAGAAGGCGACACTCGTCCCAAGCTCCAGCGGCACTGAGCCGGGTACCGTGATCGCCTTCGCGAGCGTCTCGCATCCGCGCGGGACGGCGGCGTCGGTCGGGACCACACAGGCTACGGTGGCGACGCCGCTGGTCGTCGGGGCGGCGTAGAGCACGGTCGCCGAGCGGTTCTCGTGCGCGACTCGGTAGCGCCACGCGGACTGCCCCGGTCTGAGCCTGACGACCTCGCGGCGCTCGCCCGCGGTCGGTCGCGCCTTCTCGAGCGCGGCCGGGAGCAGCGTCGCCGAGGACGCGGCCAGAAGCTCGACGACCGCACTCAGCCGCTCGCGCGCGTACTTCAAAGAGAGCGGGCGGCTGAAGCCGGGAACCGTTGCAGCCTGACCGCGGACCCAGCCGCTTGGCACCTGGAGGCGCAGGCCGCCGTGGGTGATCGTCGGCGGGGCCGGCGCGGGCCGCACGGCGGGTGCGCCGTCGCCGGCGACGAAGGCGCTGCCGAGGAGCGCGCCGATGACCGCCGCGGCGAGGACGAGCTGGCCCACCGTCGCGAGCAGGACACCGCGCCGCGCGACGGGGCGGTCGCTGGGTTCCCTCACGATGCCCCAGGGGTCCTCCGGGAGCCGGCCGACGCGGGCTGCCGCGCTGAATTCCGCCGCTGCGCCGCCGCCATTCTCGACTCCACCTTCACGGCGCGGCGGATGCGGTTGCAGGGGCCACGACGGGATCGCCGGATACGACGGGGTCGGCGCCGTGTCGGCCGGGTCGCCCTGCGCCCGAGGCTCGGGCCCCCACGGCTGGACCCCCACCGGCACCGTCGAGCCGTTCGGTGCAACCTCCACGGAAGGTGCGGATTCGGCCGAAGGCTCGGCGATGAAGCGCTTGGCGTACCACGCGCCGCCTTGAGGAAGCGGCCGCCATCCGGCGGCCAGAAGGGCGGCCTCGAGCGTGTCCACGGCGTCGGGCAGCGCCCGCACGGACGCCGGCCCCGTGGGCGGCCAGTCAAGCGGACGTGAGTGCGCGATGGTGACCTCGCCGACGTCGCCATCGGCCCGGCCGATGACGTAGAAGCGCGGCCCGTCTTCGGTGTCGCGCCATTCGATCACCGCTGTCCAGGTACGCTGGCGGTCGGGAGGCGATGCCGCCACGACGCCGCCGACCGCCGAGACGGCCGCCGGCTCGCGGTTTGTCACGCCCGGACCGTCACTGAGGAGGCGCAACACGGGCTCCCGTATCGGTGCCGGGACACGCCCACCCGCGAGGGGGCTGCACGGGGTGGGAACCAGCGGCCCCACGACTCCCCCGCACTCCCGCTGGACTCGTCGACGGTCTCCTCCTGGTCGGCCCGAGCTTGATCGGCGGCCGCCCGGGTCGGCCGCCACACCAATCGGCGCTCCGACAAAGAGCCAGAGGACTGGACGGGTAGCCAACCGGTGGCGAGGATCGAGGCGACCAGCGCCCCGAGGGCGGCGTCGAGCTCGCGCGTCGGCAGGTTTCGGACGTCCTTCGGCGGCCAGCGCAGGCCGGTGGACTCCGCGATGACCCGTCGCAGCGACCTGCCGACGAGCAGCGCGAGACCTTTCATGGCCCGCGCCATCCGTCACGGTCTCCGCGAGGGGTTCTCGATGCCACTTCGAACGCAATCTAACCTGGATGGGCGCGCCGGGCCAGGTCTTGTTTCAGACCGCGCCTCCGTGAAGAATTCGTCCGCCAAGGACGCAACATCGTCCCCTCTCAAGCACCATGCTCGATCAGCTCAAAGCCTCGACGTCTCCAGCCCGCGTGGCGGGCCACGGGTGCTCCGTGCGCCAGGGCCCGCACGTCCCTGGCGATCGAGCCAGGCCTGCGCGTCGCGCCGCCCCAGCTCGATCAGCGGCTCGATGAACTCGGGGGCGAAGAACAGGTAGCTGAGCAGGTCGCCGCCGAACCGGGTTGCGGCCGGCGTCGCGACAGCGAGCGCGGAGGCGACCGGCGCGCCGCCCTCGCGCACCGCGAGGACCTGCACGTCGCGGCGCTGCGCGACCTCGCGCGCCTGAGGCGTCCGGACCGGCGACCGCGTGTAGCGGTCCGCGGCCGCCGACGCGCTCCGCGTGTCACCACCCAGCTCAGGCTCGCCGGCCTTCCTCGTCGGGCGCGTCTGGCAGGTGTTCGAAGGAGGGCGGCAGGCGTCGGGCGAGTCCCGCAGGGAGCCACCAGTTGCGGTCGCCGAGCAGGGTCATCGTGGCCGGGACCAGCACGAGCCGCACCAGTGTTGCGTCGAGCGTGACAGCGACGGCCCCGCCGAGTCCCATCATCTGGATCGCTGGAATCCCCGTCGCGACGAAGGCGGCGAACACAGCGACCATGATCGCCGCCGCGCTCGTGATCGGCCCTGCGCTCGACGCGAGGCCCTCGGCGACGGCCGTGCGGTTGTCGCCCGTCGTGTCGAAACGCTCGCGTATGCGTGAGAGTAGGAACACCTCGTAGTCCATCGAGAGGCCGAACACCAGCGCGAGGACGATCGGCGGCACCGTGGGGTCGACATGTCCCGGGGAGTCGAGGCCCAGGACGCTGTCGAGCCATCCCCACTGGAACACGACGACCAGTACGCCGTAGGCGGCCCCGACCGACAGGAGGTTGACGATGATGGCCTTCAGTGGGACGACGAGCGAGCGCAGTAAGACGACCAGCATCGTGTAACTGACCACGAGGACGAACAGCAGGATCCGCCACATCGAGTTCCTGATCTGGTTCTCGTAGTCGAGCTGGGCCGCGGGTACGCCTCCGACCTCGACCTTGATCCCCCGCCCCGCGTCCCGCCGCAGCCGCTCGACCATCGCCTTCGCAGACGGGGACTCGCCATCCGCTGCCGGGGTCACAGCGAGCAGTGCCGAGCGTCCGTCGGCCGACAGCAGCGGTGGCTCGACGGCGGCGACGCCCGGATCACGGGCTATGCGCCGGCCGAGTTCGACGGCCGGTGAAACCGTCGCAGGAGCTGAGCTCCCGCCGCCGTCCGGGAGCGACACGAACACCAGGGCCCGGCCCACGGCTCCCGGCCCGATCACGTTCGCTGCGCGCTCGAAGCCGACTCGCGCCTCGTTTTCCTTTGGCAACTGGTCAAGGATCCCGCTGCGTATGTCGAGCCCCAGCGCCGGCCACGCGAGCGCAAGCATGAACAGTGCGCTGAGTCCTAGCGAGCGGACGGGGCGGCGGACGATTCGCTCCGTCCACGACTCCCAGAACGACGCTGACTGGTGGCCGCGGCGACCGACCATGCGGAGTCGCAGCTGCAGTCGGCCGAGCTGCGCGGCTCGCTGCCCGAGCAGGCGCAACAGCGGCAGGAGAAGCGTTGTCGAGGCCAGCACCGACACGGCCACGACCAGGATCGCTCCGAGCGCCAGCGAACGCAGCGCCGAGCTGTTCACGGTCCAGATCGCGCCGAGCGACGCGATCACAGTGGCGCCGGAGAAGACGACTGCGAGCCCTGACGTCGCGAGCGCTCGGCCGCGGGCAGCCGCTGGGTCATACCCAGCTCGCAGCTCTTCCCGGTAGCGGACCAGGATGAACAGCGAGTAGTCGACGGCCACCCCGATGCCCACGAGCGAGGCGAGGTTGGTCGCGAACAGATACACGTCCATCACCTGCGAGACGAGAAAGATCAGCCCGCCCGTGATCGTCACCGAGACGAGCGCAAGCGCGAGCGGAAGCGAGGCGGCAGCGAACGATCCGAACGCTGCCAACAGGATCACCAGGACGGCAGGGAGCCCGATCGCCTCAGCGGCAGCGAGGTCATGCTCGAGTACGTCAGCGGTCGCGTCGACGAAAGCACCGAGCCCGATCACATGTGCGACAACGCCGCCGCGATCCTCTCCGACAGCGAGCCGCTTGCGAAGCTCCGACGCCACGGCGGGAGCACGGTCCTCGCCGACGCCGACGCGGAGCGCCACAACCGCGACACCGGACGCCACCGTCCCGAGTCCTGTTCTCTTCGCGCTGGCGGGCACGCTCACCTCTGGCACGTCCGCCAGCTGTGCACCCAGCCGGTCTACCGCTGTCTGCAGAGCAGCAGGCGGGGCCCTATCCCGCGCGACCAGGACCACTGCAAGCTGCGACTGGCCGGCGCTGGGAAAGTCGCGCATGATCGCCGTCCGCACCCGCTCCGACCCGGAGCCGGGGACGTCGAAGCCGCTTCCCGTGAGGTCCTCCGACTGCCGAACCGCGAACGGGATCGAGACGACGACGACCATGAGCCAAAGGACGATCACCAGCCGCGGGTGCCGCTCGAGCAGCTGTGCGAGCCGGAGCGTCGCCCCCTGCACCGGTCAGCCGCTCATCGTCTGGGCCGCCGGGCGCCCCCATCACAGCACCTGGCTGCAGCTCCGCAGCGATGGCGAGTAACGGCTGCAGGCACCGGTGAAAGCCTAACCCGCCGTCGCGACCTGGAGCGGTTCTCCGGCGTCACCGGACATCAGGAAGGCGACGAGCTTGGCGCGGCCGTGCGGCTGAACGGCGATGGCGGCGGCGCGTTCGCCGGAGCCGCACGTAATAGGCAGGGTCGTCCTCCACCAGCTCGGAAGCCGCTCGCCGGAGCGTCGAGAGAGGCGGTGTAGACCTCCGTCGCTGTCGACCGCCGCTGGTTGAGCGAGGTCTGTCCCTTCGCCGCGGCCACGAGTGCGCCGCAGAGCGCGGGCGCGGTCGCTTCCCCGGGCAGACTCCGCTTCAGGTCGCTGCGGTCGAGCCCCGCGTCGTAGACGCCGTTGTCGTTGTAGTCGATTCCGTGGATCAGGATGACCGCGTTGCTCTCACGAATGAGACCCGCGACTCTCGAACTGAGCGTTAATGTGCGTGAGTAGCGGATGTACCCGGTCTTCGGGTAGCGAGTGAACACCAGGAAGCTGTCGATGCTGGTGTCGCCACGTGTGGTCAACGAGGCGAGAGCTTTTCCGTAAAACGCCCCGCCGTCCGTGGTGCTGATGGTCATATGGCCTCCGTGCAGCCTCGCGGCCGACGCCGGAGGGCACCTGCCCTGCGCACCGGCATGAATGTGCATGAGGTGCCGCGCGCCGTCGAGCAGCCGATTCGAGCGAACCGTCACTGTCGCGACAGTTCCATTCAGACGCAGCGTCCCGCTTCCGTCGGCTGTGACGCGATTGGTCGGTATCGGCCCCAGCCTCGTGGAGAATGGCTCGCCTTGCTCCTGCCGCTGCGTGGAACTTAGAGCGGCAATCAGCGTCGCGCCGCCGCCGCCGACCAGCGCAGCGAGCAGGACCACCCCCGCCAGCCGCCAGCGCTCGCCCTGCCGCGCCTGGACCACGGTTGCGCCGGCGTCTTCTAGGGCCGCCTCGCCCTGTGGGAGCACGGGCGCGGCGCTCGTGCCCCGATCGCCTTCGATCGTGGGTGCTGCATCGCTCGCGAGGTGACGTATGGAAAGACGCACAGTGACGCTCGTCGCAAGCATCGCCGCGGTGCAGGCCACGAACAGCGGGGCGAGCCCGTTGTCCCAGTCGATCGCCCCGCCGCCGCGCGCGACCGCCACAAGGAGGAAAACCAGACCGATGATTTGGGAGTCAAGCGGGATCCGCGCGCCGGCGGCATCGGGGCGCAGCGCGACCGTGAGCCAGACGCTGCCATACAGCACGATGACGGTCGCAACGACACGCGCGGTCAACGGCGTGAGCACCCACGGCCAGACATCGATCGCCGCGGTGGGAGCAAGGTAGACGATCAAGCCCAGCGCCACGACGGTACTGCCGGCCGCCCCGAGGAGCAGACGCAAACCCTGTGGCAGCTGCTCGCCCATCATGGCGCGGTCGGCGCGGCGGCTGTTGGCGAGATAGATGACCGGCACGACGAGCGGCGCCACGACGTAGAGCGCGAGCCAGGCAGCGAGGGGGAGGCCGCCCTCGTTCAGGCGGTCCAGGTGGAGGAATGTCGCGATGCCGGCGAGCCAGACGAACACGATGATGGGCGGGAAGCCACCGGCGACGAGGCGCCACGGACTTCCGGCGCAGACGCGGATGAAGAAGTAGCCGCCGGCGATGTAGGCCGACCCGAGGATGAACGAGTTGATCTCGGGTTGGATGCGCCAGGCGAACAGCTCGCCGGTCCGGGCCGGCAACAGAAGCAGGATCTGGACGGCGTCCACCAGGAAGAGCAGGACCAGTGCAGCGCCCCAGCGCCTCAGGCGGAGCCGGGCGTCCGAACCCGCTGGGTGGTCGGGCATCACGCCCAGTCGTGTCATCGGCGTCGTTCGTCAGCTTCGGTTGTCGATTGGAGAACCGTTGTAGCGTGACACCGCCTCGTGGATCTGGGCCGTGCTCGTGTCCACCGTCGGACACCGGGGCTTCCTGGCCGGCTCGTCAACGAGTAGCCTGATCGTCGCCGTGCCCGTCGTACAGGGCAGTCGAGAAGGCGCCCTCGTTGGGCGTCGCCAGGAGATGGCCAGCCTCGTTGCTGCGCTCGATGGACTGCGGTCGGCTCACACGCGTTGGGTGGTGGTCAGCGGCGAGCCGGGCACCGGCAAGACGCGGCTGCTTGCCGAGTTGTGCGCTGGGGCGGAGGAGCGCGGGTACGCGGTGCTGGTCGGGCGTGGAGCGGAGATGGAACGCGAACTGCCGTTCGCCGTCTGGGTCGACGCACTGGACGACCACGTCGCCGCGTTGGGGCGTGACCGTGTCGAGGCGCTCATCGGGGACCGGGTCGCCGAGCTGGCACGTGTCCTGCCGTCGGCAGGCACCGGCGAGGTGTCGCTCGGTGGGCTGCCGGATGAGCGGTTCCGCGCCCACCGGGCGGTTCGCGCGCTGCTGCAGCAGATGGCGACGCGACTCCCGGTGGTTCTCGTGCTCGACGATGTCCATTGGGCCGACGACGCTTCGTTCGAGCTGCTCGCGCACCTGCTGCGTCGTCCCGCTTCGGCGCGGATCCTGATCGCACTCGCTTTCCGCGAGGGGCAGGTGCCCACCGCCTTGCTCGCGGCGCTCGAGGCGGCGGCGCGCGACAGCAGCGTCACGGCGCTGCGGCTGATGCCGCTGTCGCCGAGCGAGGCGGACAGCTTCGTGGGCGACGAACCGCCCGCTGTTCGACAGGTCATGTACCGCCAGAGCGGCGGCAATCCGTTCTACCTCCAGGAGCTCGCTCGCGCTCCGCGCCGGCTCGTCGAGCAGCCGTCTGACGAGGAGGCCATCGTCGGGGTGCCGGCCGCCGTTGCCGCCGCGCTGGGTCAGGAGATCGGTGGTCTGAGCGAGCGCTCGCGCCGACTGGCGTGGGGGGCGGCGGTCGCCGGAGATCCGGTCGACCTCGACTTTGCAGCCGCCACCGCCGCGTTGACCGACGATCAGGCGCTCGGTGCCATGGACGAGCTGCTCGCACGCGGTGTCCTGCGTCCCACCACCGTGCCGCGACGGTACGCGTTCCGCCATCCGATCGTGCGCCGGGCCGTCTACGAGGCGGCCGGCGAGGCATGGCGCCTGCGCGCGCACGCGCGGGCGGCTACGGCGCTCGCCGATCGACCGAGCGACACCGGCGCACGGGCGCACCACATCGAGCGCTGCGCGCATGTGGGCGATCAGCAGGCCGCTGATCTGCTTGAACAGGCAGCCCGCGAGGCCGCCACCCGGGCGCCCGCAGTGGCGGCGCGCTGGCTGACGGCGGCGCTGCGTCTGTCGCCGGATATGCCTGAGCAGGACGGTGCGCGGCGCCTCGGCATGCTCGTCGCGCTCGCGAGTGCCCTCGCGGCAACGGGGCGCCTCGCGGAGGCGCTGGTCAGGCTGCAGGAAGCACTGGATCTGGTCCCGCCTTCGCTTGCCGAGCTGCGGGTGCGGCTGATCGCCGCCTGCGCCGCGTGCGAGAACCCGCTTGGGCGCCACGACGCCGCCCACGCGCGCTTGCGGGGCGCGCTCGACGCGCTTCCCGACGACAGCAGCGCCGCCGCGGCCTCCCTGCAGGTCGAGCTGGCCACCGACGCGCTCTATGACAGCGACTTCGCCGCGATGCGCGAGTGGGCGTCCGCGGCGGCGGAGACAGCGCAGAGACTCGGAGAGCTCGGCCTGCTGGCCGTGGCCCAGGGCCTGCTGTGTTTCGCCGAGTACGGGCTGGGCCGGGCGGACGCCGCCGATTCGGCCCGGGTCAAGAGCGCCGCAGGACTTGACGCCCTCCCCGACGAGCAGCTCGCCGCCCGGCTCGACGCACCCCTGTGGCTGGGGTTCGCGGAGTACTTCTGCGAGCACTATGACGACGCGGCACGACACTTCCGGCGCGGCATCGCGGTCTCGCGCGCGGCCGGTCAGGGCCAGTTCGTCGTGCAGATGATGGTTGGGCTCGCGCAGGCCCTCGAAAGGCTCGGCGCCCTGCGCGAGGCATTGAACACGGGCGAAGCGGCGGTCGAGGCGGCCCGCCTGGCGGGGAACCGGCAGGTCGTCGGCTTTGCGCTGGTCACCGAGGCGTGGACGGCTGCCGCCCTAGGCGACATCGAACACGCCCGCGCAGCGGCCGACGAGGCCGTCGCGCTGCTCGACGGCCTCGATGAGAGCGTGCTCACGCTTGGCACCCACGCCCATATCGGCGTGATGTGGCTCGAGATCGGCGAGCCGGCCCGCTGCATCGAGCAGCTCCGCGCCGTCGGCCTACCCGACTTCCCCCTGATTGAGCCGGGTCGGCGCGCCTGGCTCTACGCCGTGCTCGCGCGGGCGGAGCTGGAGCGCGGTGATCGCGACGCCGCGGCCGAATGGGTCGCGCGCAGCGAGGCGACGGTGCAGGGCCTGGGCCTGCCGCTCGCCGAAGCGTGGACCTTACGCGCGCGCGCGCTCGTGACACTGGCCGACGGGGACCCCCTCGGCGCCGCCGAGCTCGCGGGCCGCGCTGCTGAACGGGCGGACGCGGTGTGCGCGCGGGTCCCCGCCGCGCGCTGCCGGACGCTTGCCGGCCTCGCTCTGGCGCGAGCCGGCGAGCGCGACAAGGCGATCCTCGTGCTTACCCGTGCGGAGGCCGAACTGGCTGCCTGCGAGGCGAGCCGCTTCCGCGATGAGGCTGCCCGTGAACTCCGCCGCCTCGGGCGGCGGGTTTCCGCACGACAGCGCCGCCCAGCCCCCGGGCAGGGTCTGGAGGCGCTGACCGGCCGAGAGCTGGAGATCGTCGAACGCGTCGCGCTCGGACGCACCAACCGCGAGATCGCGGGCGAGCTGTTTCTCTCACAGAAGACGGTGGAAGGCCACCTCGCCAACGTGTTCGCGAAGCTCGGCGTGTCCTCCCGCGCTGCGGTCGCCGAGGCCGTCGGCCGGTCCGGCTCACCCGCCGCATGACCGCCACCGAGGTGATCGCCAACACCCGCCCCGCCAGCGACAGAGACGGCCAAGTGCGCGCCGCCTGCTCCCAGGCGTGCATTGGGGAGGGGGCGGCCGCCACGCTCGTGACCCGGTGGCGGCGCGCGACTTGCGCGTGCGCATGCTGGCGACGCCCGCACCGCCGTCAAACGATGAACCTCGCGCTCCGGCGGCCCAAGTAGATCACGCGCCGCCGCAGGTCCGGCGCTCGCGGCGGCGGCCTGGGGGTCGACGCGGTGCGGGCCGAGGGTCCCGGCAGCTAGTCAAGGGAAAGCCTCAAGGGATCTGCCCCGTGGTCAAGCCGGCGCGTGGATGCGACCGTCGACCCATGGCCAAAGCGTCCTTCAAGCGCCGGCCCCGGGGACAGCACAAGCCGCCCCGCGACACCCCCGCCAGAGAGGCAGAAGCCATGCCCGTCCCCGCAATGCCCGAGCACCGCGACCGCACCAAGCCGACCGCGGCTCACGCTTACACGATGCCGGTCGTCCGAGAGCTCCCGTCACAACCCGTCGAGAGCTCCGAAAGCCGGACGTGGTAGCCGCGGACGCACCTCGCGACGACCAGAACACCGTCCGCACGGCGCGACCTCCAGGGCTGCCCGTAGTCCGGCCGCCCGGCTGAGTGTCGCAGCCAGCCGCCGCCCCGTGAACTCGAACCGCGACCGGCGCTCCGTCGGGCGCCGTGTCCACACCAGTTTCGACCCACACGTAGTGCGCCCCTTCACTTCACCCGGCTCAAGGACCCAACCATGCCTGGACATCTCAGATATCACGTCGCGCAGCAGCAGATCGACGATCGGCTGCGCGCCGCCAAGGCTCGCCGAAGCGCATCTCCGAAGTCCACCCAAACGCGCGAAGACCAGCGTGAGCTCGTGCAGTCAAGCCTCCTCCGATCGCGGCGGCAGGACCGCCCGACCCACCGCCGCTGGGCTTGACCCGATGACCATGCATCGGCACACGAACACCGTCAGCTGCGCCCCCTCGGCCGCAGCGTCGCCCGCCTACGCGGAGGAACTCAGGGCAGCATGGCGGGCAGCCCGCGAGGAGTCGGAATCGGCGTACCACGCCTGGTGTGCGGCGCGTGCCGCTCAGCGTCGCCTCGCCTACGCGGCCTTCCTCGCCGCTGCCGATCGCGAGGCCGCCGCAGAACAGTCCTTTCTTCTCATTACCAGTCACGCCTAACCCGCACTCATGTCGATCTGCGATTCAAATCACCCCCGCCTGCGGAGCCTGCCCAGACCGGCGGCCGCCCCGCAGCCGCCCAAGGACGATCCCGCGCTCGTGGCGCTCGTGTGCGCCGCGCGCTCCGGCGACCACGCCGCCTGGGATTCGCTCGTGCGCCGCTTCGACCGCGTGCTGCGCGGGATCGCCCGGTCCTACCGCCTCGGCCCGGCCGACATCGATGACGTGGTGCAGGCGACGTGGCTGAGCCTGCTGGAACACATCCACGACGTTCGTGAGCCCGCAGCCATCGCGGGGTGGCTCGCCACCGCGACGCGCCGGCACGCGATGCGCGTCCTTCAGAAGCCCGCGCGAGAGCGGCCGAGTGACGATCCCCACCTTGGCGATCGCGCGGTGACCGACGGACCGGAGGAGATCCTGCTCGCCGCGGAGCGCCGCGACGTCCTCGCCGCCGCCCTCGCCACCCTGCCCCAACGCCACCGCCGGCTCATGACCGCGCTCGTCACCCAGTCAACCGTCGACTATAGCCACGTCAGCGAACTGCTCTCCATGCCAATCGGGAGCATTGGTCCCACCCGCGCCAGGGCGCTCGCCCGCCTGTCACGCAACCACCACCTGGTCGCTCTCCGCGACGCCTCAAACGAGAGACCGGGGCAACTGACGCTCTGACCACCCCGGGCCGATTCGACGTCTACAGGACGGTCCCGGACGCGGTCTCGGCATCCGAGGCCACGTCGCGACAGGCGGCGCCGGCTCGCGCGGCCACGTTCACCAGACCCGCACGTCTCGGCCTAAACCAGCCCCGCCCGCCGAAGGGTGTATCAGGGCGCCAGCTATCTCGCCCCTCAGAGTACTGCCGTCAAACAAGGAAGTGAGTAGATGGACACCAGCTAGTCACACTCGCCTCGCCTGTCACGCCACGCACAATCCACAGGTCGCTACGCGCGGTCTGCCCAACCGAACCCTCTGTTTGGGTGAAATTCCCGACAACACCTACCAACCACCGTAAAGGATTAATGCCAATGCCAAGCTGGATCACTAAGCTCCTGAAGTCCAAGAAGAAGCTTTTCGTCATTCCGGCCCTCGTCCTCGCGACGGGCGGGACCGCGCTGGCCGTGGTGTCCACCTCGAACGGCGGCGCGCAGCTCCAGATGCTGAACCGAGGCGACAACGTCCCCTCGGTGACGAGCTCGACCACGTTCTCCGACGTTCCCGGGGCCGCCCGCGTGGTGGGCGTTCCGTCGGGCGCCACGCGGCTGATCAACGCGCGATTCACGGCCGAGTCCCAGTGCACCCGGGCGATTCTTCCCGTCCTCGGCGGCGGGTGCTCGACGCGGATCGTGGCCCAGCGCATCGGTGGGGCGACGGTCGAGCTGAACCCGCAGGCGGGTCTTGACTACCGTTTCGACACCGTCGCCAGCGACGGGCAGGAGGGCCACGCGATGGAGCGCTCCATCCGGCTCGGTGCGGGCACCTACGTCATCCGCGCGCAGCGCGCGGTGACCAGCAACGCGGTTTCGTTCCGGCTCGACGACTGGCACCTCGCCGTCGAGGTGAGCGCGTAGCGGAACGCCGTGGCGAGGGGCCAGGACGGCCCCTCGCCGCACCGCTGTCAGCAACGCGGCTCGCACTTCATTGCCGCCATACGCCGAAAGGCCCGCAAACGCTGGGCCTTTCTGCGTTTCTGCCTTGCTGCCTTTATGCCTTCCGGTCTGGGGTACCTCAACCTGCTGACGCGGCCCTCGCGTGCCGAATTGCCCAGTCCCGCTGAGGCCGGGGCACTGTCCCGCCTCACAGCGAACATGGTGAGCAAAAAGGTGACGGGCAACGAATCGGTCCGCCGCTGCGTGGAAGGAGTGCAGGCCGCTGCGGACGGGAGCGACGGGACTCGAACCCGCGACCTCCGGCGTGACAGAGCGGCGCTTGTCGTGGTGAAAGCCCTGCAAACACGCGAGTTGGGCGCGGCAGCGGTCACTTTGCCGTCACCTTTTTGCAGCCCGCAGCCGGCCGCTGCGGACCGCAGGCGCCGGGGCAAGCCGACTGGTGTCAGTCTCGCTCCAGGCCGCCATCGGCGTGATTGTGTTGCCGGGGTCAGACAGACTCACCGCTATTCGGGTCCACCGTCGGCGGCGTCGCAAACGCGCATCATCGGTCCTTAGCCCGCCGAGACGTCCCGGCGAGCAAAGCAATCCCGGATTCCCGCCCTCGCCGCAAACCCAGCAAGAGCGGTCCCGCGCCGTGTGCGCGAGCGGGGCCAACGGCGTGCGCTGAGCGGCATAGGATCGCGTCGTGCGAGCGGATGCCGAAGCGCTTCTGGCCAGGGCGCAGCAGGCGATCGAGACCGGTGAATGGTCCGCCGCCAAGGCGGCGTTTGAGGCGGTTCTCGAGTCTGAGGAGTCGGGTGAGGTGCTGTTCGGCCTCGGCGTCGCGTTGTGGTGGCTCGGGGAGACGAAGGACTCGCTTCGTCACTGGGAGCGGGCGTACGCGGCGTTTCGCCGCCGCCCCGACCCGGAGCAGGCTGTGCTTGCCGCGTTCTATCTCTCGCTCGCCTATCGGATGAGCCTCGGCAACCACGCCGTCGCGCGAGGTTGGCTGGGCCGCGCGGCGAGTCTGGTCGAGGAGTTCGAGCTCGGCCCCATGAACGGTTGGGTCCTGGTCGGCCGCGCCTACGTCGCCACTGACTCCGGACATCCCCAGGCGGGCGAGGGGTACGCGCGCGAGGCGCGGGAGATCGCGCGTGAAGCGGGGGACGTCGACTTGGAGCTGTGCGCGATCAGTGAGCTCGGCGCGGCGCTCGTCGAACTGGGATGGGTCGAGGAGGGTGCCACCCTGCTCGACGAGGCGATGGCTGGGGCGCTTGCCGGGGAGGGCGGGGATCTCGACACGATCGTGCTGGTCAGTTGCCGGACGATCACCTCCTGCAGCCGCGGGGGCGACCTGGCGCGAGCCACCCAGTGGGTCCGGGCCGCCGACGCCTTCCATCAGCGTTACGGCTCTCCCCACCTCTACACCACGTGCCGCACTCACTATGGCGCCATCCTGTTTGCGACCGGCCAGTGGGAGCAGGCCGAACAGGAGCTGGACGCCGCGCTGAAGATCGGAAAGGGGGCGGAGCCGGCGCTGCACGCCGAGGCGCTCGCGAAGCTCGCCGAGCTGCGCCTCGCACAGGGCCGGACGGAGGAGGCGGCGCGCCTCCTCGCCGGCTATGAGGATCACCCGGCGACGGCATACGCAGTCGCTGCGCTCCATCTGGCCGGCGGCAGCACCGCCGTGGCTTCGTCGGTCCTGCGTCGCCGGCTGAGGGAGCTCGACGAGCAGTCCCTGGGGGGTGCGGCCCTGGTCGAGCTGCTCGCCGAGGCCGAGATCGCGCAGGGGGCAGTGGAGGAAGCGGCGACGCTCGCGAAGCGACTTGCGCAGCTCGGCTCCGGCTTGGGCTCCGAGTTGATCGTTGCGCGCGGCGAACGTGCGCTTGGATGCGCCCTGGTCGCAGGTGGTGATCTCGAGGCTGCAATGTCCCACCTCGAGCGGGCGCTTGCGGCATTCGGCCGCCTCGAGATGCCGCTCGACGTCGGCCGGACCCGATTGTTGCTGGCCCAGAA
>Ga0190275_10001612_pt1 | contig 16659 bp, 15 predicted proteins | sample Popmic550T_FD_133745 | JGI IMG/M metagenome (GOLD analysis project Ga0190275, IMG submission 133745) | Populus adjacent soil microbial communities from riparian zone of Yellowstone River, Montana, USA - 550 T | ecosystem: Environmental > Terrestrial > Soil > Riparian zone > Trees stand | place...
GCGCGGCCGCCTCGCCCCGGGGCCCGCGCTGCTGCGCTTCGCCCACCGCGGCGCGGTCGACCGCAACCTGGTCGAGCTCGCGACCGAGCCCCTCCACGAGCTCGCCGGGCTCTGCGGGGAGACGGTCAACCTCGCCGTCCCCTCCCAGGGCGGCGTCGAGCACCTCGCGCAGGCGGAGGGCGAGCACTTCCTGGGCACCGGACAGTGGCTCGACCGCCGCGTCGACTTCCACTGCACCGGCGCCGGCAAGGTCTTCCTCGCCTTCGGCGCCGCCGCCGTGCCGGTCGGCGAGCTGACGGCGCTGACCCCCGAGACCATCACCGATCACGACCGGCTCGAGGCCGAGCTCGCGCAGGTCCGCCGCCAGGGCTACGCCACGGCGGTGGACGAGCTCGAGCCCGGGCTCACCGCCATGGCCGCGCCCGTGCGCAGCCACACGGGCGACGTCATCGCCGCCCTCAGCGTCTCCGGCCCCACGCTGCGGCTCGGCCCGCGGCGCGTGGCGGAGCTTCGTCCCCATCTCATCAAGGAGGCCCGAGCGCTCAGCCGGAGGCTCGGCCATCACGACGAGGGAGAACAGGCCGCATGACCCACGAGGAGATCCTCCAGCACCTCTACGACGACACCCTGGTCGGCAACGCCCCAGCGGTGAAGGACAACGTGGAGAAGGGCCTCGAGGATGACCTCGCGCCCGAGTCGATGCTCTACGACGCGCTCATCCCGTCGCTCGAGGAGGTCGGCGCGCGCTTCGAGCGCGGCGACTACTTCGTGCCCGAGATGCTGATCGCGGCGCGGGCGATGCAGGGCGCGCTGGACATCCTGCGTCCGCTGCTCGCCGACAGCGGCGTCCAGCAGGTGGGCACCTTCCTCATGGGCACGGTCAAGGGCGACGTGCACGACATCGGCAAGAACCTCTGCAACATCATGCTCGAGGGCGCCGGCTTCACCGTCATCGACCTCGGCGTCAACGTCGCCCCGGAGAAGTTCATCGCCGCGATCGAGGAGCACTCGCCCGACGTGGTCGGCATGTCGGCGTTCCTCACCACGACGATGCCGATGTTCAAGGCGAACATCAACGCGTTCGAGAAGTCCGGGATCCGTGACCAGGTGATCGTGATGGTCGGCGGCGCCCCCGTGACCCAGGAGTACGCGGACGCCGTGGGCGCCGACGGCTACTCGCCCGACGCCTCCTCGGCGGTCAAGAAGGCCAAGGAGCTCATCCAGCAGCGCCGGGCGGGAGTGCCGGCGTAGCGGCCATGGGCGCGCTCGAGCGGATCGAGCACGCGGTCAAGGGCCCCGTCTGGGGATGCCAGATGTGCGGCCAGTGCGTGCTGCACTCCACGGGCCTGACCTGCCCGATGAACTGCCCGAAGACGCTGCGCAACGGGCCGTGCGGCGGCGTCCGGGCCGACGGCGGCTGCGAGGTCAAGCCCGAGATGCGCTGCGTGTGGCTCAAGGGCTACGAGCGCTCGCGACGCCTGCCGCTGTGGCAGGACCACTTCAACGACCTGCGGCCGCCCGTCGACAACCAGCTCGAGGGCAGCTCGTCGTGGAAGAACCTCGTCACGGGGCGCGACCGCCAGACCCCTCGTGGCTGGGCCGACGAAGCCGGCGGTCATGTCGACGCTTGAGCAGAAGCTGGCCCGCGGCGACTTCGTCGTCACGGCCGAGATGCCCGCCATCGACTCCGGCGGCTACCCGGAGATCCACCGCCAGCTGGCGCCGATGAAGGCCTACCTGGACGCCGTCAACGCCACCGACAACACCGCCGCCCACGCGCACGCGTCGCCGCTGGCCGTCGCGATCGCGCTGAGGGACTCCGGCATGGAGCCGATCATGCAGCTCGTCTGCCGCGACCGGAACCGGCTCGCGCTGCAGTCGGACATCGTCGGCGCCGCGATGCACGGCATCGAGAACCTCAGCTGCCTCACCGGCGACGACGTCACCGCCGGCGACGAGCCGGAGGCGCGCCGCGTGTTCGACCTCGACAGCCCGCAGCTGATCGCGGTCGCGCGCTCGCTGGCCGAGGGGCGCTACCTGTCCGGCCGCGTGCTGGACCCGGCGCCGCGCCTGTTCATCGGCGCGGTCGAGAACCCGGGCGCGCCGCCGTTCGAGTACCGCGCCGACCGCGCGCTCAAGAAGGCCGTCGCCGGCGCGAGCTTCCTGCAGCTGCAGATCTGCTTCAAGCCGGAGTACCTCGAGCGCTTCATGCGGGCCGCGCACGGCAACGGGCTGGTCGGAAGGACGGCGCTGCTCCCCTCGATCCTCATCGTGCGCTCGGCGCTCGCGCTGCGCTTCGTCGACGAGAAGGTGCCCGGGATCGAGGTGCCGGCCGAGACGATCGCGCGCGTCGAGGCCGCCGCCGACCAGCAGCACGAGTGCTTCGAGGTGGCCTGCGAGCTGGCCGCCCACGCCATGTCGCAGCCAGGGGTGCGCGGCCTGCACCTCATCTCGTTCCGCCAGGACGCCGGCATCGCCAAGTTGTGCACACGTCTGGGAATCCCGCCACGAGCCGAGAGGGAAGCGCATGGACACAGTCCTGCAGTCGCGGTCTAGGACCGTCACGATCGGACCCGAGCAGCCGTTCTGCATCATCGGGGAGCGCATCAACCCCACGGGGCGCAAGCGCTTCGCCGAGGAGCTGCGCGGCGGCGACCTGTCGACCGTCGTCGTCGACACCGAGGCGCAGGCCGAGGCCGGCGCCGACGTCCTCGACGTCAACGCCGGCATCCCGCTCGTCGACGAGGCCGAGCTCCTCCAGCAGATGCTCACGACGATCCAGGCCAACACGGATCTGCCGCTGTGCATCGACTCGTCGGTCATCGAGGCGCTCGAGGCCGGGCTGTCGGTCTACGAGGGCAAGGCGCTCGTGAACTCCGTCACCGGCGAGGACGAGCGGCTCGAGGAGATCCTGCCGCTCGTGGCCAAGCACGGCGCGGCGGTGATCGGGCTCGCCAACGACGAGACCGGGATCCCCGAGACGCCCCAGCAGCGGCTCGAGATCGCGACCAAGATCGTCAAGGCGGCCGGCGACCACGGGATCCCGCCCTCCGACGTCGTGATCGACCCGCTCGCGATGACGGTGGGCGCCGACACCGAGGCGGTCTCGACCACGCTCGAGGCGATCCGCCTGATCCGCGCGGAGCTGGGCGTCAACATGTCGCTCGGTGCGTCCAACGTGTCCTTCGGCCTCCCGCAGCGCCACGTGCTCAACGCGGCGTTCATGCCCATGGCGATGGCGGCGGGCCTGACCAGCGCGATCATGAGCACGGCGCCGGTGTGCGTGGAGAGCGTGCGCGCCGCGGACCTGCTCCTCGGCCACGACCCGTGGGGCGCGAGCTGGATCGCCGCCCATCGCGCGCGCCAGGCGCAGGTGGCCTAGCCGGTCGGGATGACGCCTCCCGAGCCGCACATGCTGGAGCTCGCCGAGGACCGGGGCGAGGAGGCGGGGGCCGAGCGGGTCCGCCTGCGGTTCGTGCCCGAAAGCGCCGAGGTCCGGGTGCCGAGCGGCACGCCGGTGTTCGACGCCGCGAGCTGGAACGGGATCGCGATCGACTCCACCTGCGGCGGCCACGGGACGTGCAAGAAGTGCAAGGTCAAGGTGCTGGAGGGCGACGTACCGGTCGGCTCCGTCGACCCGCGCGCCTTCAGCCCCGACGAGCTGCGCGACGGCTGGCGGCTGGCCTGCCGCGCGCTGGCGCAGGAGGACCTCGTGGTCGAGGTGCCGCCGCTGCAGACCCGGCCCAAGGCGGCGCTGGTCGGCGTCGGCCGCCACGTGATCCTGCGCCCGTCGGTGCAGAAGCGCCACCTCGTGCTCGACGAGCCGTCGCTGGAGGACCAGCGCTCGGATGTCGAGCGCGTGCTGGCGGCGCTGGAGGACCTCGAGCCGCGCCTCGAGCTCGACGTCGTGCGCAAGCTCGGCGGCGTGTTGCGGGCGGCGCACTTCGACGTCACCGCGGTGGTGTGCGACGACGTGCTGGTCGACGTCGAGCCCGGCGACACCACCGCGCGGCGCTTCGCGATCGCCTTCGACCTCGGCACCACCACGGTGGTCGCCACGCTGCTCGACCTCGACACGGGCCAGCCGGTGGGCGTGCGCTCGATGCTCAATCGCCAGCAGCCCTACGGCGCCGACGTGATCTCGCGCATCTCGGCCACGATGCTCGACGAGCAGGCCCTCGGCGCGTTGCAGGCGCGCGCGCAGGAGACGCTGCACCAGCTCGCCGGCGAGGTCTGCCGCGAGGGGGGCGTGGCGCCGGAGGAGGTCTACGAGGTCACGGTCTGCGGCAACGTGACGATGATCCAGCTCGCGCTGGGGATCGACCCCGAGCCGCTGTCGATGGCGCCGTTCGTCGTCGCCGCGCACGAGCTGCCGCCGGCGACCGCCGTGGACTTCGGCGTCGCGGTCCACCCGCGCGCGCCCGCGTTCGTGTTCCCCTCGCTGGGGGCCTACGTCGGCGGCGACATCGTCGCGGGCCTGCTCGCCACCGGGCTCACGCGCGACAAGCGGCTGCGGCTCTTCATCGACGTCGGCACCAACAGCGAGATCGCGCTCGGCACGCACGAGCGGGTGGTCGCCACCGCCGCCCCCGCCGGGCCCGCCTTCGAGGCGGCGCAGATCCGCTGCGGGATGCGCGCCGCCGAGGGCGCCGTGGAGGGCGTGAAGATCTCCGACGGCGCGCTCGCCCTGCAGGTGATCGGCGACGCCGAGCCGGCCGGCATGTGCGGCTCGGGGCTCGTCGACTGCGTGGCCGAGCTGGTGCAGGTCGGGCTGCTCGACCACTCGGGGCGCTTCATCCCCGACGAGCGGGCCGCCGCCGAGTACGGCGCCGAGCTCGCGGGACGGCTGACGAAGGTCGGCGACGAGCGCGTGTTCGTCCTGCACTGGCGCGGCGACGACCCCGCCAACGCGGTCTTCCTCTCCCAGCGCGACGTGCGCGAGCTGCAGTTCGCCAAGGCCTCGATCGCCACCGGCTGGCAGATCCTGCTGCGCGAGCTGGGGCTCGAGCCCGGCGACATCGCCCAGGTGCTGCTCGCCGGCAGCTTCGGCGCCTACCTCTCGCCCACCAGCGCGATCCGGATCGGGCTCGTGCCCCGCATGGCCCTCCCCCGCATCGTCTCGGCCGGCAACGTCGCCGGAGAGGGCGCGAAGATCGCGGCGCTCAGCCTGCGCGAGCGCGCCGAGGCCCGCTCGATCGTGCGCGAGGTGGAGTACGTGGAGCTCTCGGGCCGCGCGGACTTCAACGACCTGTTCGTCGACCAGCTGGCCTTTCCAGGATGAGCGCGCGGGTCGGCGTGGTCGCCTGCGGGGCGCTCGCCGCGGACGTGCGGCGGATCGCCCGGCGGCGCGGGTGGGCGGTCGACGTCCACCCCGTCGACGCGCTGCTGCACAACCGGCCGGAGCGGATCGCGCCGGCCGTGGAGCGCCGCCTCGGCGAGCTGGCGGGCTCCTACGACGCGCTGGCCGTGGCCTACGGCGACTGCGGGACCTACGGCGCGCTCGATGCCGTGCTCGAGCGCGCGGGCGTGGCAAGGCTGGCCGGCGAGCACTGCTACGACGTGCTCGGCCGCGACGAGGTCCGCGCGGCGCTCGCCGAGGAGCCCGGGACGTACGTGCTGACCGACTTCCTCGCCCGCTCCTTCGAGCACACCGTCGTACGCGAGCTCGGCCTCGACCGCCACCCCGAGCTCCGCGACGACTACTTCGGGCACTACACCCGCGTGCTGTGGCTCGCGCAGCGCCCGACGCCGGCGACGCGCGCCGCCGCGGAGCGGGCCGCCGCGCGGCTCGGCCTGCCACTCGTGGTCCGCGAGGTCGGCGACGCGGGCCTGGAGCGCGCGCTCGAGCGCCTCGTCGGCGAGACCGCACTTGAGCCCGTATGACGGGCCGATTGTCGAGTTCGAGGCGCTGAGCGCCCGGAACTCGACACGCGGCGTTGCGTCAGGCGAGCAGCGTCTCCCCCACCCAGCCGCCGCGGCGCGCGCCCGGCGGCACGGCCCAGACGCCCGAGCCGACGTGCTCGATGTACTCGGCGAGGCCGTCCTGCGCGCCGAGCGCGCGCTGGATGCGCACGAACGCCTCGGGGTCGCGCTGGAAGCTGATGAAGAACAGACCGGCGTCCAGCTGACCGAGGCGCGCGTCGAGCCCGTCGGTGAACGAGTAGCCGCGGCGCAGCAGCCGGGCGCCGCCGTTGGCCTCGGGCAGCGCGAGGCGGACGTGGCTGGCCGGCGGCAGCCGGTCCGGGCGCAGCGGGGCGAACTCGTCGCGCTCGCCGAGCGGGGCGCCGGACGCCTTGTGGCGCCCGATGGTCTGCTCCTGGTCGTCGAGCGTCGCGCGGTCCCAGACCTCGATCAGCATCCGGATGCGGCGGGCGACGAGGTAGGTGCCGCCGCGCAGCCAGGCGGGCTCGCCGGGGCCGTCGCCGCCGACCCAGACGTGCTCGTCGAGCGCCGCCCGGTCCTCGGCCTTGAGGTTCGCGGTGCCGTCCTTGAAGCCCATCAGGTTGCGCGGGGTCGCCTGGGCGCGGCTCGTCGAGGAGGTGCGCCCGAAGCCGAGCTGCGACCAGCGCACGACCGCGGTGCCGCGGGCGAGCCGCACGAGGTTGCGCACGGCGTGGAAGGCGACCTGCGGGTCGTCCGCGCAGGCCTGCAGGCAGAGGTCGCCGCCGCTGCGGGCGGGGTCGAGCTCGTCGCCGGGCAGCGGCGGCAGCCGGCGCAGGGCGGGCGGGCGGTGTGCCGAGAGGCCGAAGCGGTCGTCGAACAGCGAGGGACCCAGCCCGATCGTGACCGTGAGCCGGGCGGCGGCGAGGCCCAGCGCCTCGCCGGTATCTCCCGGCGGGCTGAGCGGGTCGGCGCGCGCGGCCACGGCGGGGCGGCCGGCGGTCATGCGGGCCGCGGCCGCCGACCAGCTCGCGAGCAGGCCGGCGAGGTCATGCCGCCCGGTCCCGCCCGCCATGTCGAGCGCGGCGAAGTGCAGCCGGTCCTGCGCGGGCGTCGCGATCCCGGCCTGATGGGCGCCGTGGAAGGGGACGACGGCCGGCGGGCCGCCGGCCTCCTCGCTGCCCAGCGCGTAGCCGCCGCCGGCCGCGGCGGCCACCCCGGCGCCGGCCGCCGCGCCGAGCAGGCCGCGGCGGGTCAGCCGTGCGCTCACGGCTCGAGGGCGCGCGCCGGCGCGCGGGAGATCGGCTCCGCCAGCGCGTCGATGTCCTGCGCGAGCTCGCGCACCGCGGGACGCCCCAGCGCCGTGTAGGCGACGTACCCGTCGCCGCGCCGGTGGCGGGCCAGCGCGCGGTCGACGACGCCGAAGCGCCGGTCGATCTGGTCGCGCAGCGCGGGGTCGCGCCGCGCCAGCGGCGGGCGGATCGCCGCGAACGCGGCCCGCGCGCCCGCGACGTTGGCCGCGAAGTCGACCAGGTCGGTGTGCGAGTAGCGGTCCTCCTCGCCCGTCACCTTGGACTTCGAGACCTCGCCGAGCAGCGCCCCCGCGCCGCTGCCGACCTGCGCCGGCTCGAGCCGCACGGTGCGCGTCAGCCGCTGCAGGCGCCGCACGTCGGCCAGCAGCCGGTCGCCCAGCGCGCGCGTCCCGCGCGTCGTCCCGTCGACCCACAGCGCGCGCTCGATGCGGTGGAAGCCCGTCCAGCGCCCGCGCGGGACGTCGTTGACGCGCGCGTCGATCGACGGGTCGAGCGAGCCGAACGACTCGGCCACCGGCTCGACGCGCTCGTAGGGCTCGCGCGCCCACGCGAACTCCCGCCGCGCCCGCGCGAGGTCCCGGGCCCGCAGGGCGGCGACGAACGCCCCCGTGCGGTCGACCAGCGTTGCGGTCTCGCGCTCGAGGTAGCCGCGATAGCTGTCGAGCCCGTGCCGCAGCCCCGCGTCGAGCGCCGCTCGCCGCCGCGCGCCGGTGACGTCGAGCGTGCCCTCGGCGCTCGTCGCGCCGCCGGGGCAGCGCAGCGCGTAGCGCCCGGGCTGCAGCGTCAGCGAGAAGCGCCCGGAGACGCCGGCGGCCAGGTTCTCGGCCTCGCCCACGATCCGCCCGGCGCGCATCACCTCGTACTCGGTCACCCGCGCGCCGCCGTGGCTCGTGACCACGAAGGTCGCCGGCCCGGACGTGAGCCGCAGGTGCGCGGGCGTGCACCCCGCCGCCGACACCGCGACCGCCACCGAGCGGCCGGGGTCGCCGCGCGCGTCGCCGCCCCCGCCGGCCGCCGGGCGCCCGCCCGTCCCGGCGATGCCGGCCACCAGCACCACCGGCACCGCCACCACCGCGAACCCGGCGCCGGCCGCGCGCACCTCCGCGCGCACCCGGTCCGGCGCGAGGACGAAGAGCAGCATCGGCACCGCATAGAGCAGCCAGCCCACCACCTCGATCTGCGTCGGGCGCGACTGCACGCCGACGACGCCGGTCACGAGCGCCGACGGCACCGTGCCGGGCGCGAGCAGCCCGCTGAGGTCGAGCGCCTGACGCTGCCCGGCCGCGATCCACCCCGCCTCCGCGGCGCTGTGCAGCGCCGACGACACGAGGCCCGCCGCCACCAGCACGAGCACGGCGCCGGTGACGCGGAAGAAGCGCCCGAGGTCGAGCCGCACCCCGCCGCGATAGATCCCGAACCCCAGGCCCACCGCCGCCACGACCCCGAGCACCGCGCCGATCCCCGCCGGCGCGGGGTCGGCCGCGTCCTGGAAGGCGGCCAGCAGGAAGACCGCGGTCTCGATGCCCTCCCGCAGCACCGCGGCGAACGCCATCGCGACGAGCGCCCACGCCGAGCCGCGCGCGAGCGCGCTCGCGGCGTCCGCGCGCAGCCGCCGGCTCAGCCCGGCCGCGTTCGCGCGCATCCAGACGATCATCCAGGTGATCATCGCCACGGCGACCAGCGCCACGACCGCCTCGAGCCCCTCCTGCCCGCGCTGGGGCAACTGCTCGTCGATCACCCGCAGGGCGACCGCGACGCCGGCGCAGAGCACGAGCGCCACCGCGACCCCCGCCCACATGGCGCGCAGCGCGTCCGGCCGCCCTTCCTTGCGCAGGAAGGCGGCGATGATCCCGACGATCAGCGAGGCCTCGAGGCCCTCGCGCAGGGCGATGATGAATGTGGGCAACACCGGGAGCTCTCCCGAACTCGACTGCTGCCCCGGTCCCGTTGTTCGGGTACCCTAACTCAACCTCCGGTCCGCCGTCGCGGGAACGTCTACACGGCGGCCGTCTCGGGCTCCGGCACCGCGTCGCGCAGCCGCGCGCCCTGCGTGTCGAAGAGCGGCTCCCGCGCCACCGTCGCCCCGTGGCGCGCCCCGTCGGCCCACAGCTCGAGCCGGGTGCCGGCCTCCGCGTGCTCGACGGGCAGGTAGGCGTAGACGATGCTCTCGCCCACGCTCGGCGCGTAGGCCGCGCTCGTCACCCAGCCGACCGCCTCGTCGCCGGCCAGCAGCGGCTCCTTGCCGACCGCGACCACCGACGGGTCGTCGATCACCAGCGGGCGCAGGCGGCGCGACACTCCGCTCTCCTTGATCGCCGCGGCGGCGTCGCGGCCGATGAAGTCGCCCTTGCCGAGCCGGACCGCCCAGCCGAGCCCCGCCTCGTAGGGGTCGTGTTCCTCGTCGATGTCGGCGCCCCACAGGCGGTAGCCCTTCTCGAGGCGCAGCGAGTCGTAGGCGGCCCCGCCGCAGGCGACGACGCCGTGCGGCTCGCCGGCCTCCCACAGCGTGTCCCACAGCTGCGCCCCGAACTCGGTCGGCGCGTAGATCTCCCACCCCAGCTCGCCGACGTAGGAGATGCGCAGGGCGCGCACCGGCACGTGGCCGATGTGGAACGCGCGCGCGCTCATGTACGGGAAGGCCTCGTTGGAGACGTCGGCCTCGGTGACCGAGGCGACGAGGTCGCGCGCCCGCGGGCCCCACACGCCGAGGCAGCACGTCCCCGACGTGCGGTCCTCGAGGTGCACGGAGCCGTCCTCGGGGAGGTTGCGACGCATCCACGCGAGGTCGTGCCGGCCGACCGCGCCGCCGGTCACCACGAAGAAGCGGTCCTCGCCCGTGCGCGTGATCGTGAGGTCGCACATGATCCCGGCGCGCGGGGCGAGCATCGCCGTGTAGACCACGGCGCCCGGCTCCCGGTCGACGTCGTTGGCGGCCAGGCGTTGCAGGTAGGCCGCCGCGCCGGGGCCCGACACCTCCACCTTGGTGAACGGCGAGAGGTCGAAGATCCCGACCCGCTCGCGGCAGGCGAGGTGCTCGCCGACGGCGATCGGGGACCAGAAGCGCGCCGACCACTCGCTGCGCGGCGGTGCGCCGTTCGTGGGCAGCGAGGCGTTGGCCTCGTACCACTGCGGGCGCTCCCACCCGGCGCTCTCGAACATCACGGCGCCGAGCGCCGCCTCGCGGTCATGGAACGGCGTCCGGCGCAGGCCGCGCGCCTGCTCGCTGGGCTGGCGCGGGTGGATGACGTCGTAGATCTCGCGGTACTGCTGGGCGCCGCGCGCGCGGGCGTACGTCCGCGACAGGCCGTGGCCGTCGAAGCGCTGCGGGTCGACCTCGTGGAGGTCGATGCGCGCGTCGCCCATCGCCATCAGCTCGGCGAGCGCCTTGCCGGCGCCGCCCGAGTGGGTGACCCAGATCGCCTCGCAGATCCACAGGCCCTTGACGTCCGCGGCCGCGCCGATCAGCGACCCGCCGTCGGGCGTGAAGGAGAACATGCCGTTGAGCGTGCGGGCGAGCTCCGCGCGCCCCACCGGGGGCAGCAGCGCGCCGGTCTCCGCCCACGCGCTCGTGAAGTCCTCGGGGGTGAAGGGCATGATCGACGGCTGCATCTCGCCGCCCGGCCGGCGGATCGCCTCGGGCTCGACCACGCGCGGCGCGTGGCGGTAGTTGCCGATCCCGTACGCGTCGGCGTGCTGGCGGAAGTACAGCGAGTGGTCCTGGTGGCGCAGCATCGGATGGACGATCTCGCGCGTCTCCCCCGCGAGCTCGGGCAGCGGCGCGGTGACCGCGTACTGGTGCTGGACCGGCGCGAGGGTGATGTTGGCGCCGGCCAGCGCGGCGACCTTCGGGCCCCAGATGCCCGCGCACACCACGACGTGGTCGGCGTGGATCGTGCCGAGCGCGGTGTGGACCGCGCGCAGGCGCCCGCGCGCGACGTCGAAGCCCGTGACCTCGCAGTGCCCGAACGCGCGCAGCGCCTCGCCGGCCTCGCGCGCCATCGCCTCAGCGGCGCGCACGGCCTTGGCGATCCCGTCCTCGGGCGTGTGCAGGCCGCCGAGGATCACCTCGGGGTCGATCAGCGGGACGAGCTCGGCCACCTGCGCCGGGTCGAGCAGCTCGGCGCGGGTCCCGAACGACTGCGCGCGGCCCCAGCGGCGCTGCAGCTCGTCCCAGCGCTCGCGCGTCCGCGCCACCTCGATGCCCCCGACGGGGTGGAAGCACGGCTGCCCGTCAACTTCCAGCGAGTTGAAGAGCGCGATCGTGTCCTGCGCGAAGCGCGTCATCGTGGGCGACGGATTGAGCTGGAAGACCAGGCCCGGCGCGTGCGAGGTCGACCCGCCGGTCTCCCACAGCGGACCCTGGTCGACCAGCACGATGTCGCTCCAGCCGTGCTGGGCGAGGTGGTAGGCGACGCTGGTGCCGACGACGCCCCCGCCGACGATCACCACGCGCGCGGACTCCGGCAGCGATCCCATGAGACCTCACTCATACTCGGACGACGCGGAACCCTGATATATCACGATCCTCTGGGCGCGTCAACCACGACGTTCAGCCGTCGATGCATCATCGACCGGTCGGGCCGCACCACAGAGTGGTTCCCCCTTAGGATCGGCCGCGTGGCCGCCGCGCCCCAGCGAGCCAAGCTCAACCACTCCGTGCAGAAGGCCGTCGCGCTGCTGCGCGCGACCGCGTCCGGCAGCGGCGGCGCGAGCGTCTCGGCGCTCGCCCGAGGCGCCGGCCTCCCCCGTGCCACCGCGCTGCGCCTCATCCAGACGCTCGAGGCGGAGGGCCTGCTGCTGCGCGTGCCCGGGGACGACCGCGTGCTCCTGGGCCCGGAGCTCGTCCGGCTCGCGCGCGCGGCGGACCTCGGCACCGTGCTCGTCGAGGTCGCCCGGGCCCGGCTGGCCGATCTCGCCGAGCAGGTCCGCGAGACCGTGACCCTGAGCGCGACCGGCGCCGACGGCGAGCTCGACCTCGTCCACCAGGTCGACGGCCCGCACCACCTCGTCCCGCGCGGGTGGATCGGCCGGCGCTTCCCGCTGCACGCGAGCTCGAGCGGCAAGGTGCTGCTCGCCACCTACGACGAGGCGCGCCTCGACCGCTTCCTCGCCGAGCCGCTGGGGCCTCTGACGCCGGCCACGATCACGTCGCCGCGCGCCCTGCGCGACGAGCTGGCACGGACCCGCGACCAGGGCTTCGCGACCACCGTGGACGAGCTCGAGGAGGGCCTGGCCGGCGTGTCCGTCGGCGTCTTCACGGACGCCGGCGCGCTCGTGGGGACGATCAACGTGAGCGGGCTCAGCCAGCGTCTGGACGACGCCGCCCGGCTGCGCGCCGCCGAGCGGGCGCAGGCCGTGGCCGGCGACATCGAGGCCGCCCTGCGGCGCACCTCCTGACCAGCCACACCACTCAGCGGGCGGCAACGCGCACTCTCCGGTGCATGGGTATGATTTCCGCCGGCCGCGGCGCCGTGCAGGGATGCGCCGGGGTGGCCACGCCGGCGCCGCGAGGGACGCGCTGCCGCCGGCCGGCGGCGCCGCCACGCAGGCGAGGCACCGCGAGAGCTCCCGAAAGAGCGGACTCACCCGGGCGCGGACCGTGCGGCCGCGGCGATGATGCCCGCCGCGCCTGGACGAGCAGCCGGGTTGACGAAGCGACCGCATGCGTAGTATATCAGTGGTCGGACGAGCGTCCCGGCTGGGACGATCGAGGAGGAAGGACGATGTCAGAGCTGAATGCGGGGCGCACCGAGGCCGGATCGGTCGCCGCCGCGCCCGCCGGCGCCGCGCCGGCGACCGAGGGCGCCGAACGCGCCCGTCCCGAGCCTGCCGCGGCGGCGGCCGGCCGGGCCGTATCGGACCGGGAGGCCTAGCCGATGGAGTCCACGGGAGTTCCAGCCGGTGCCAGTGCGGCACCGATCGCCTTCCACGGCGTGACGAAGCGATACCCGGGGCGGGAGTCCACCCCGGCCATCAAGGACCTGTCGCTCGAGGTCCCCGCCGGGGAGATCTGCGTGCTGATCGGCCCGTCGGGCAGCGGCAAGACGACCGCGATGAAGATGGTCAACCGGCTGATCGACATCACCGACGGCGACATCAGCATCGGCGGGCAGAGCGTGCGCCGGATGGACCTCACCGAGCTGCGGCGCGGCATCGGCTACGTCTTCCAGCAGATCGGCCTGTTCCCGCACATGAGCGTCCAGGACAACATCGGCACGGTGCCGCGCCTGCTGGGGTGGGACAAGGCCCGCATCCGCGACCGCGTGGCCGAGCTGCTCGAGCTCGTCGGGCTCGAGCCGAGCGATGCCAAGCGCTACCCGGGCCAGTTCTCCGGCGGCCAGCGCCAACGCATCGGGGTCGCCCGCGCGATGGCGGCGGACCCGCCGCTGATGCTCATGGACGAGCCCTTCGGCGCCATCGACCCCATCACCCGCGAGCGCCTGCAGGCGGACTTCCTGCGCCTGCACCGCGAGGTGCGCAAGACGATCATCTTCGTCACGCACGACATCGACGAGGCGATCAAGATGGGCGACCGCGTGGCGATCCTGCGCGAGGGCGAGCTCGTCCAGTACGACACGCCGGACCAGATCCTCGCCAACCCCGCCAACGACTTCATCGCCGACTTCGTGGGCGCCGACCGTGGGCTCAAGCGGCTGCGGCTGCGGCGGCTGGCGGACATCGAGCTCGACCCGGCCGCCTCCAACGGCGACGCCGACAGCGTCCCGACCGTCGAGGACTCGATGTCGCTGCGCGACGCGCTGTCGATGATGGTCACCCTGCGCTCGACGGCGCTGAACGTCGTCGGCGGCAGCGGTGAGCCGCGCGGCCGCGTGACGCTCGAGACGCTGACGCAGTTCATGGACACGGGCGAGAGCGGCCCCGCGGCGCAGGAGCGCGTGGGCGAGCCCGAGCCCGAGCCCGCGCCCGCCGAGCCCGAGCCGCGGCCATGAGCGTCGCCGGCATCGGCGCCCTGCCGGCCCTGGTGGCCCAGGGCGGTCCCGTCGTCCCGCAGTTCGAGCAGGGCAGCGACTGCGTGCGCGAGAACAAGGGCTTCTGCTGGGACTGGTTCACGCAGAACTTCGACCGTGTGTTCTCCGACCGGATCATCCAGCACATCGAGCTCACCGCGATCGCGGTGAGCATCGGCTTCGTGCTCGCGTTCGCGGCCGCGCTGATCACCTACCGCTACCCGCGGATCGGGACGCCGGTGACGATCTTCTTCGCGTTCCTCTACACGATCCCGAGCCTCGCGTTCTTCCAGCTCATGGTCCCCGTCACCGGGCTGACCTGGACGAGCGCGGAGATCGCCCTGGTCTCCTACACGCTGCTGATCCTCTACCGCAACACGCTGACGGGGCTCCAGGAGGTGCCCGGAGACGCCCTCGAGGCGGCCCAGGCGATGGGCCTGACCAGGCGCCAGACGATGATGCGGGTGGAGCTGCCGCTGGCGCTGCCGGCCATCATCGCCGGCATCCGCATCGCGGTGGTGACGATCATCAGCCTCGCCACCGTGGCGGCGTTCATCGGGGTCGGCGGCCTCGGCCAGCCGATCTTCAACGCGATCCAGGACGGCTTCAAGACGCAGTTCGTCGCGGCGGGCGTGCTGGCAGTGGTCCTGGCGCTCGTCGCCGACGCGCTGCTCGTGATCGTCCAGCGGCTGCTGACCCCGTGGGCGCGGGCCAAGGTGGGCTGACATGAACGACTTCACCAACGCATTCAAGTTCATGGGCGACAACGCCTCGCTCATGCTCGAGAAGACGTGGGAGCACCTGGTGCTGTCGTTCGCCTCGATCGGCGTGGCGATGCTCATCGCGCTGCCGCTCGGCGTGGTGCTCGGCCACATGCACAAGGGCTCGTTCGTGGCCATCAACGTGTCGAACGTCGGGCGCGCGCTGCCCAGCCTGGCGATCATCTCGATCGGCCTGGGCCTGCTCGGCATCGGCTTCATCAACGTGCTGGTGGCGCTCGTGATCCTCGCGGTGCCGCCGATGCTCACCAACGCGTTCGTGGCCATCGACCGCGTCGATCCCGACGCGGTGGAGGCGGCCCGGGGCGCCGGCATGAGCAACGCGCAGATCCTGTGGAAGGTGGAGATCCCGCTCGCTGTGCCGCTGATGTTCGCCGGCATCCGCACCGCGGCGGTGTACGTGATCGCCACCGCGACGCTCGCCGCGCTGGCCGGCGGCGGCGGGCTCGGCGACATCATCATCAACCAGGCGAGCTACGGGACGCCCGGCGTCATCGCGGGCTCGCTCGCCGTGACGCTGCTCGCCTTCCTCGGCGAGGCGGCGTTCGCACTGCTGCAGCGGGCGATGACGCCGAGGGCGCTGCGGCGCAAGGGCATGGCGGTCGAGCTCGTGGAGCCGGCCCTGGAGGGTGCGTGAAGCAAGGGGAGGCGGCCCGGCCGGCGGCCGGGCCGCTGCGATCAACAAAGGAGACGTTCGTCGAATGAAGCGATTCAGGATGCTGCTGCTCGGGCTCGTGCTCGTGCTCGGGCTCGGCCTGGGAGCCGCGGCGTGCGGCGGGGACGACGAGGGCGACAGCGCCTCGTCGGGCTCGAGCCAGTCCGCCGACATGCCCGGCGAGGGCAAGCCGGCGGTCACGATCGGCACGAAGGACTTCACCGAGGAGTTCGTGCTGGGTGAGCTCTACAAGCAGGCGCTCGAGGCCAAGGGCTACAAGGTCAACCTCAAGAAGAACATCGGCGCCACCGAGATCATCGACAAGGCGCTGACCAGCGGCCAGATCGACGGCTATCCCGAGTACCTCGGGGTCACGCTCGCGGTGGTCGCCAAGGAGGACAAGCCCGCCAGCTCCGAGGAGGACACCTACAACAAGGCCAAGGCCTTCTACGAGAAGCGCGGCCAGACGGTGAGCGAGCGCACGCCGTTCTTCGACGTCGACGCGATCGCGACGACGAAGCAGTACGCGGAGAAGAACAAGCTCGAGTCCGTCGCCGACCTCAAGAACGTCGGCAGCTTCACGGTCGGCGCCCGGCCCGAGTTCCGCAGCCGCCAGCAGGGCCTCAAGGGCATGCAGAAGGACTACGGGCTCGACAACGCCAGGTTCAAGCAGCTGGCGATCGGGATCCAGTACCAGGCGCTCGACTCCGGCGACGTCGACAGCGCCAACGTGTTCTCCACCGACGCGCAGCTGGCGAGCGGCAAGTACAAGGTGCTCAAGGACCCCAAGGGCGTCTTCGGCTACCAGAACGTCGCCTTCGTGATCGACCAGAAGAAGCTCGAGGCGCTCGGCGGCCAGCAGTTCATGGACGTGATCAACAACCTGAACAAGCTGCTGACCAACGACGCGATGATCGCCATGAACAAGGCGGTCGCGATCGACAAGCAGGACGAGGCCGCCGTGGCCAAGCAGTTCCTCCAGGCCAACAAGGTCCTCTAGACGCGCCGCTTCCGCGCGGGCCGGCCACGCGCCGGCCCGCGAGCGCGGTCACCTAGCGGAGCGA
>Ga0190275_10001613_pt1 | contig 16652 bp, 16 predicted proteins | sample Popmic550T_FD_133745 | JGI IMG/M metagenome (GOLD analysis project Ga0190275, IMG submission 133745) | Populus adjacent soil microbial communities from riparian zone of Yellowstone River, Montana, USA - 550 T | ecosystem: Environmental > Terrestrial > Soil > Riparian zone > Trees stand | place...
CGGCCTCGAGGTGCGCGCCGGTCGCGCAGCTCGCGGCGCGGATCGCCCGCGGCCCGAACCGCGTCCCGGGCGCGTCGCAGGTCAGCTCGTCGATCGGCGCGCCGACGATCGCCGCGTCGGCGCCCACGAGCTCGGTGGGATCCTCGGTGTAGGGGAGCCCGGCGAACGACAGCAGGCCGGCGTAGTCGGGCTTCTCGCCGTAGGCGGCCCAGCGGCTCATCGGATCGATCATGCGAGTTCTCCTTCGGGCCAGACGGTCAGTGCGATTGCGTAGACGGCGCCGGCGATCAGGCCGGAGCCGACGAGGCTGAGGTCGACGCCGCCGGCGATGTTCGCCAGCGGGCCGGTGTAGAGCTCGGTCTGGACCGCGAGCAGGCCGAACACCGAGCCGGCCGCCCACCCGCTCAGCGCGCGAGCGTTCCAGCCGCCGGTGAACCAGTAGCGCCCGCCGCGGCGGCCCCGGTTGAAGACCTGGAGGTCGTCGGGGTCATAGCGCCCGCGGCGCGCGAGCAGGAAGCCGACGAGGTTGACGACCACCCACGGCGCGGCGAGCCCGTTGAGGACGAGCGTCATCGCCGTGATCGAGTCGACGGCGTCGAGCGCGAACGTGCCGACGTAGAGCAGGACGACGGCGGCGACCGACGTGATCAGCGTCGTGTGCACGCGGCGCAGCCGCGGGACCAGCGCCTCGAGGTCGAGGCCGCTGGCGTAGAGGTTCAGCACGCCCTGGCCGACGCCGCCCGCGAGCCCGATCACGAGGATCGGCAGGACGTACCAGCCGGGCGCGCCGGCGACGAGGTCGGCGACGTAGGACTCGCCCGGGTTCGTGAACGTGACCGCGGTGAAGGCTCCGAACAGCGTGGTCGCGAGCAGGCCGAGGTAGATGCCCGCGCCCGCCGCGAGGAAGACGCGGCGGTCGCTGTGGCGGCGGCGCGAGATGCGGCGCGTGTAGTCGCCGAGGCTGGGGGCGTAGGAGAGCGGACCGGCGGCCGCGACCGTGACGGCGAGCATCCAGGTCGGCCAGAAGCCGCCGAGGATGTAGCCGCCGCCCGCGTGGCCGGCGTCGAACTCGCCCGCGAAGGCGACGAGGCCCAGCAGCAGCAGCACGCCCACGACCGGCACGACGATCTTCTGCAGGGCGACGACCGTCCCGTGCCCGTAGAGCGCGACGACGGCGATCTCGATCGCGATCAGCGCGTAGCCGATCGCCAGCGCGCCGTCGCCGGTCGGGGTGCCGATCAGCCGGTGCGCGGCGCCGACGAGGGCGTCGCCCGAGGTCCAGACGGCGATCGCGGCGTAGGCGAGCGCGAAGGCGAGCGTGAGCCCGGACCCGACGAGCCGCCCGGTGACGCCGAAGTGCGCGCCGCTGGAGACCGTGTTGTTCGTGCCGGTGCGCGTGCCGAGCAGGGCGAGCGGGGCGGTCACGAGCGTGCCGAGCGCGAGCCCGATGGCGCTCGCGGTGACGGTGCTCCACCAGCTCAGCCCGAACGTGATCGGCAGCCAGCCGAACACGATCACCGAGAAGGCGAGGTTGCCGCCGAAGAACACCATCGCGAGGTTGGCCGGCCGCGAGTCGCGCGCCGCCTCCGGGATGTAGTCGATCCCGGTCTCCTCGATCCGCCCGGCCCGGTCGCGCTCCTGGCTCGCGCCCGGGACGCTCGCGTCTCCGATCCAGTCTCCGACAGAAGTTGCCATCGCCGCTCTCCTCAGGGGGTGGTTCCTCTTGGACGAGGGCGTACCGTACATTAGATTGAAAATTCAGTCAAGAGCGATCGACGGCTAGTCTTGCGCCCCATGAGCGACCGCAGGAGCGCCATCCTCGACGCGGCCATCAAGGTGATCGCGCGCCGCGGCGTGCGCGGCCTGCGCGTCGAACAGGTCGCGGGCGAGGCCGGCGTTGCGGTCTCGTTGATCTACTACTACTTCGACAATCGCAACGGCCTGGTCCGCGCGACGCTCGAGCACGCCAACGAGCGGGCCGCGACGACCGTCCGGAGCGCCGAGGGCGCGAGCGTGACCGGCCGCGAGGCGGTCGAGCGCAGCCTGCTCGCCGAGCTCGACGCCGGCGAGCACATCCGGGACACGTCGGTCGTGTGGGGCGAGGTGCTGGCCTCGGCGGTCTTCGAGCCCGAGCTGCGTGAGCAGCTGCGGGAGGCGAGCCAGACCTGGTCCGACCTCGTCGCGGCCACGATCGAGGAGGGCGTGCAGGACGGATCGATCCGCGGCGACGTCGACGCGAGCGCCTGCGCCGAGCGCCTGACCGCGCTCGTCGACGGGCTCAGCGCGCGCTGGCTCGCCGGGCTCTGCACGCGCGAGCGCGCGCAGGAGCTGCTCGCGGCGGCGATCGCGAGCGAGCTCGGCTCCGCGATACTCAGGCCATGAGCCGACGCCGTGCCTGCCTCGTCGTCCCGGCCGCGCCGGCGGCGAAGCTCGCCAAGGGCGCGACGCTGGCCGCCGACGAGGTTGTCGTCGACCTCGAGGACGCCGTCGTGCCCGCGCTCAAGGACGAGGCGCGCGGCGCGGTCGTCGAGGCGCTCGCCGGCGCGTGGGCGGCGGATTCGGTGGCGGTACGCGTCAACGCGATCGGCTCGCCGTGGTGCCACCTCGACCTCGCCGCGGTGGCGGCGAGCGTGCGCGACGTGCTCACCGTCGTGCTGCCGAAGGTCGAGCACACCGACGACCTCGCGTTCGCCGACCGGCTGCTGGCCGGGGCCGAGGCGGCGGTTGGCCGGGCGACGCCGGTGCGGCTGCTCGCGCTGATCGAAACCGCGGCGGGCCTGGCGGCCGCCGCCGAGATCGCCCGCGCGTCGGAGCGCCTCGACGGGCTCGTGCTCGGCTACGCCGATCTCGCGGCCTCGCTCGGGCGCCCCGGCGGCGCATCGCAGGACTGGCGCTATGCCCAGGAGAACCTGCTCGTCGCCGCGCGCGCCGCGGGCATCCAGGCGATCGACGGGCCACACCTCGCCACGCGCGACGACGCCGCCTTCCGCGCCGGCGTGATGCACGCGCGGGCGCTCGGCTTCGACGGCAAGTGGGCGATCCACCCCGCCCAGCTCGACGCGATGCGAGAGGCGTTCACGCCGACCGAGGACGAGATCGCCGACGCGCGCGAGGTGCTCGCCGAGCTCGAGCGCGCGGCCGCCGCCGGCGCCGGCGCGGTCGCGGCCGGCGACCGCATGCTCGACGAGGCGATCGCGCTCTCGGCACGGAGAGTGCTCGCGCGCGCGGACGCGGGGCGATGAGCCTCGCCGTGGCCACGCCTCCCGCCGCGCCGTGGTTCGAGGACCTGACGGTCGGCACCGCCTTCACGGCCGCCCCGGCGCTCACGCTCACCGAGGGCCACGCCGCGCTGCACCAGGCGATCGCCGGCGACCGCCTGCGCCTCGTCCTCGACCGCTCGCTGGCCACGGCGGTGATGGGGGAGGGGCCGCCGGTGGCGCATCCGGCGCTCGTGTGGGACGCGGCGATCGGGCAGTCGACGGTGGCGACCGGCCGCGTCGTGGCGAACCTCTTCTACCGCGGGCTGCTGCTGTGGCGCGCGGTGCGCCTGGGCGACACGTTGCGCACGACGACCGAGGTGGTCGCGCGGCGCGAGAACCGCGTAAAGGAGGGCCGCCGGCCGACCGGCCTGGCATTGCTGCGCATCCGCACCGTCGACCAGGACGAGCGACCGGTGCTCGACTTCACGCGCTGCGCCATGCTCCCGCTGCGCGATGCGCCGACCGGCGAACCGGGCGACGAGGTCGGCGGCGCCGCGGACCTCGAGGCCGAGCCGCTGCGGGCCGCGGCCGCCGGGCTCGATCTCGCCGCCTACCGCGCCGCCGTGCCCGGGCCGCACTTCGACGCCGTGCCCGACGGCTGGGGGCTCGAGATCGAGGGCGGCGACGTCGTCGACTCCGCGCCCGCGCTCGCGCGGCTGACGCTCAACGTCGCGATGGCCCACCTCGACGCGACCTCCACGGGCGACGGCCGCCGGCTCGTCTACGGCGGGCACGCGATCGGGCTCGCCGCCGGGCAGGCCGCCCGCGCCCTGCCGGCGATGGTCACGATCCTCGGCTGGCATGCGGCCGACCACACGGCGCCGGTGTTCGAGGGCGACACGCTGCGCTCGCGGATCGAGCTCGAACGCCGCGAGCCGCTGCCGGCGGGCGGCGGCCTGCTGCACCTGCGCTCGCGCGTCAGCGCCGCGCGCGCAGGCGGTGGCGAGGACGTCGAGGTGCTCGACTGGCGCTTCGTCGCGGTGCTCGCATGAGCGCCGCCGCGCCGCCGCTCGCCGACCTGCGGGTGGTCGAGGGCTCCGCCTTCGTCGCCGCGCCGCTGGGCGGGATGACGCTCGCCCAGCTCGGCGCCGACGTCATCCGCTTCGACCAGATCGGCGGCGGCCTCGACTTCAACCGCTGGCCGCTCGCGCCGTCGGGCGGGTCGCTGTTCTGGGCGGGCCTGAACAAGGGCAAGCGGTCGATCCAGATCGACCTGCACTCACCCGAGGGGCGCGAGCTCGTCGCGGCGCTCGTTGGCGCGCCCGGGCCGGGCGGCGGCATCCTGCTGACCAACTTCCCCGCCCGCGGCTGGCTTGCCTACGACGCGCTGTGCGAGCGCCGCGCCGACCTGATCATGTGCGCGCTCGCGGGCAACCCTGACGGCTCGTCGGAGGTCGACTACACGGTCAACCCGGCCACCGGCTTCCCGTGGGCGACCGGGCCGCGCGACCTCGCCGGCCCGCTCAACTCCGTGCTGCCGGCGTGGGACGCGATCATGGGCGGGCTGGCCGCGACCGGGATCCTGGCGGCCGAGCGCCAGCGCACGCAGACCGGCACCGGCCAGCTGATCCGGCTCGCGCTCTCCGACGTCGCGTTCGCGATGGTCGGCAACCTCGGGCGCATCGCAGAGGTCCAGGTCGGCGGCCAGGATGCGGCACGCGACGGCAACTACCTCTACGGCGCGTTCGGCCACGACTTCGGGACCAGCGACGGGCGCCGCGTGATGGTGGTCGCGCTCACCGGCCGCCAGTGGACCGCGCTCGTCGAGGTGACCGGGACCGCCGCGGCGTTCCAGAGCCTCGAGGGCGTCACCGGCCACGACGTGTCCTCCGAGGACGGGCGCTTCGGCGCGCGCGACCTGATCGCCGCCGTGTTGCGGCCGTGGTTCGAGGCCCGCAGCCTCGACGAGATCCGCGCGGCCTTCGCCGGCACCGGCGTCTCCTGGGGCCCGTACCAGACGTTCCGCCAGCTCGTGGACGAGGACGCGCGCGCGTCCGAGGAGAACTCGATGTTCTCCACCCTCGAGCAGCCGGGCATCGGGTCCTACCTCGTCCCGGCCTCGCCGCTGCGCTTCTCCGCCGCCGGGCGCCTGCCCGCCCGGCGGGCGCCGCTGCTCGGCGAGCACACCGAGGAGATCCTCGCCGGCGTGCTCAGACTCAGCGACGCCGAGGTCGGCCGCCTGTTCGACGCCGGGACGGTCGCGGGCGCCGCCGTCCCCGCCTAGGCGGGGCAGGACTTCCAGGTCGACGGGCGCGCCAGCGAGCCGCGCAGGGCGAGCGCCAGCGCGAGGGTGACGCCGCCGGTCAGGAGCCCGACGACGTGAACCAGGACGATCGGCGCGCTCTCGATGCTCGCGCCGTAGAGCGCCCAGATCGCGTAGCCGCCGACGTAGACGGCGAGGAAGCGCGCCGACACGTCGCACGAGCTGCCGCGCTCGCGCAGCTGGCGCGCCTGCAACAGCACGGCGAGCGCGCCGCCGATGCCGTAGAGCGTCGCCGCCGTCGCGATCACCTGCGCGGTCACGAGGCCGGCCTCGAGGAGTGGGCGATGATCGTGATGTCCATGACGTCCACCGTAGATACCCGTATGGGGTATCGCTGTACGGGTGCCCACAGTTGTCAGACTGCGTGCCGATGACCGCGTTCGGCGTGACCTCGATGACCGCTCCGCTGCGCCGCGTGCTCGTGCGCAGCCCCGCCACCGACGGCGACTGGGAGGGCGCGGGCTGGCGCGTGCCCGACGCGGACGCGCTCGCCCGCCAGCACGAGGCGTTCTGCGCGCTGCTCGCCGAGCTCGGTGCGCAGGTGGAGGTCGCCGGCGCGCTCGCGGGGCAGGTCGACTCCGTCTACATGCACGACCCGCTGCTCGTCACCGCGCGCGGTGGCATCCCGCTGCGGATGCGCAAGCCCGCGCGAGCCCGGGAGCCGGGGCACGCGCGCGAGGAGCTCGAGCGCCACGGCGTGCCGGTGCTCGGCGAGCTACCGCCCGGCGCCTACGCGGACGGGGGCGACCGGTTCTGGATCGACGAGCGCCTGATGGCGATCGGCCTCGGCTACCGGACGAATCGGGGCGGCGCGGACGCCGTGGCCGCGCTCGCCGCGCCCGAGGGCGTGGCGGTCGAGACCTACGACATGCCCCACGACCGGGGTCCCGGGCACGTCCTGCACCTGCAGTCGTTCATCTCCGCGGTCACCGAGCAGCTGTGCGTGGTCTACGAGCCGCTCGCTCCCGTGCGGCTGCTCGACGACCTCCGCGAGCGCGGGCTGCGCTGGATCGCGATCGACCGGGACAGCTACGACGCGATGGGCTGCAACATCCTCGCTGTCCGCCCTGGCGTCGTCGTCATGGTCGACGGCGTTCCCGCCGTGCGCCGCGAGCTCGAGCGCGAGGGCGTCGAGGTCCACACCTACGACGGCTCCGAGCTCTCGCTCAAGGGCGACGGCGGCCCGACCTGCCTCACCGCGCCGCTGCTGCGCGGCTGAGGAGCGCACCGCGCTCGGGATCAGCTTCCCCGATGCGCGGTGCGGTCCAGCCCTCTGCCGGTGGCTACCGGGCGCGCTTCTTCTTCGGCGCCTTGAGCTTCACGGTCGTCGTCGTGACGACCGACGCCCCGTCCGAGCGGCGAGCCCTCGCGGCGATGACGAGCTTGAGCGACTTCTTGCGCTTGAGCAGCTTCCGCGCCTTCGCGGTCAGGCGGAGCGTGACCTTGCGGGTCTTGCCGGGCGCGACCGTCACCGACGGCTTGGCGACGGTGAGCTTCTTCGGCCCCACCGGCTTTGCGGTCCGCGCGGCGAGCGCGATCGCGCACGGCTCGGCGCTCTCTGCGTTGCAGCCCACCTTGACCGCGATCGTCTTCGCGCCCGCCTGCTTGGCCGCGCCGCGGGCGAACGCCGGCTTCGCGTCAAACGCCGTGAACGCGGGCGGCAGCGGGGTGGGCGGGGCGGGCGGGGCCGGAGTGCCACCACCGCCGCCGCCACCGCCGCCGCCGGTCGGCGGCGGGTCGCCGCCGCCGTCGCCGGGCCCTGTCACCAAGGTCCCGTTCAGCGTCGTCGGCGTGCACGTCACCGTCACGCCGACCACGCAGGGCTGCCACGCGTAGTGGTAGCCGAAGGCGCCCGTGAGCACGCTCTCGCCGCCGCCCGCCGCGGGCATGGTCATCGTCCCGCCCGACCCCTGATAGAGGATCTTGGTGCCGTCCGGCGACCAGGTCATCCACTCGCGGGTCTGGCCATCGTTCGTGTACTGCGCGGTCCCACCGGTCGTCCAGTTCCACACGGCGACCTCGCCTTCCCCGTACGGGCCGGCGAAGGTGGTGCCATCCGGCGAGAGGTCCGCGTCGTACATGATGGCTTCGTTTGGCGGAACTCCGTGCGTCTGACGATCGGTGCCGTCGGGCTTGATCGTGACGATTTCGAGGCCGCAGAGGTAGAGGAGGCGACCTTCGGGCAGCCACCACAGCCCTTCATTGAACTCGCGGTAGGCGCAGCCGTTGCTGAGTTCCAGGATGACGGGCGTGTCGCCGCTCCCGTCAGCGTTCACGACGCGGATCTGCGTGTCGTTCGACGCGGGGATATAGCGCGCGTAGGCGATCCGCTTGGAGTCCGGCGACCACGCGGGGAGCGCGCCGTCGCTGGCGACGATATGCAGGCCGTCGTTCACGTCGAGCCGCGCCACCGCGACATCCGGCCGCGGCTGCCCCTGACGCCACGAGCGGACCGCAACCGCGTTGCCATCGGGCGAGTAGACGGGGCGGTCGCCCGGTTCGGGTGAGAACATCGGTACGGACCCGGTCCCGTTCGCGTTCATCACCTTCATCCCGGTGTCGTCCCCGTAGGCGATCATCCCGTTGCCTACCGCCCCCGACGCGACCGCCGGCATCGCCGCCAGCCCCGCCAGGGCGGCGATCATTCCCATGCATCGTTTCACTGCGCCTCCTTGCGCTTGACATCCTGTCGCTCGCTACCCTATCCGGTGTATTGCGGCGCGGAGCGGCATTGCCGGAACCGGTCGGTTAGTTTCCAGCGATGACCTCCGTGCAAGCAGCGACCCTGCTCGGCCCGCGGCAGCTCGAGGTGCGGTCCTATCCCTACCCGGAGGAGCTCGAGCCCGGCGCGGTGCTGCTGCGCATGCTCGCGTCGGGGATCTGCGGGACCGACAAGCACACCTACCGCGGCGAGACCGGGCAGTACCCGGGAGCGGAGAAGGCGCGCTCGACCCCGTACCCGATCATCCAGGGGCACGAGAACGTCGGCGTGGTGGCCGCCGTCGGCGCCGGTGGCGCGCGGGCGCGCGACGGCTCACCGCTGGCGGTCGGCGACCGCGTGGTGCCCGCGCCCAACCGTGCCTGCGGGGAGTGCCGCATGTGTGCGCGCGGCTTCCCGTACTACCTCTGCCGCCGGCTGGAGAACTACGGCAACTCGCTCTCGAGCGACACTGCCCCCTATCTCTTCGGCGGCTGGGCGGAGTACCTCTACCTCAAGCCGCGCACGGCCGTCTTCCGCGTCCCAGACGGACTGCCGGACGACGTGGCGGTGCTGACCGAGATCTTCGCGGTCACGCACAGCCTCGAGCGCGCCGCCCGGCTGCCGAGCCCCGCGGGCTTCCGGCCGGGCGCGTCGGTCGCCGTCATCGGGGTCGGGGCGCTCGGTCTGGCGCACGCGGTCAAGGCGTCGCAGATGGGGGCCGGGCGGATCATCGCCGTCGATCCCTCCCGCCGGCGGCTCGAGCTCGCCGCTCGCCTCGCAGGCGCCGAGCCGGCGGTGGCCGCCGAGGTCCGCGAGCTGTGCGAGGGCGACGGCGCCGACGTGGTCGTCAACGCGACCGGCTTCCCGGGCTCGTTCGGGCAGGCGGTGGAGATCGTGCGCGACGGCGGCCTCGTGATCGAGGTCGGGGCGTTCGTGGACATGGGGGAGGAGGCGTTCAACCCCGCCGTGCTGTGCGGGCGTAACCTCACGCTGCTCGGCATCGGCGGCGAGGACCTGCTCGTCTACGAGGGCACGCTCGCGCTGCTCGCGCGCCACCACGCGAGCGCGGGCCTCGCCGACATGGTCTCGCACCGCTTCGACGTCTCGCACGCGCCCGAGGCGATGGAGCTGGCGCTCGACGCCGAGGGCTCGGCGAAGGTGCTGATCGGCGCCTAGGAGTCCTAGAGCGACTCGAGCGCCCGGCGCATCACGGCCCGGTCGGGGTCGACGCCCGTCCAGTGCCGGATCGCGATCGCGCCCTGGCCGACGAGCATGCCGAGGCCGTCGAGGACTGTGCACCCGCGGGCCTCCGCGTCGCGGATCAGGTGCGTGCGCGGGGGGTTGGGAATGACGTCGGCGACGACCATGCCTGGCCGCAGGCTGTCGAGCGCGAGATCGATCCGGGCGTCCACGTCGGGGTAGAGCCCGACCGGCGTCGCGTTGACGACGATGTCGGTGTCGTCGGGGACGCTGTACGGGCCATCCCAGGCGACGAGCTCCGCGCTCGCCGGCGTCCGCGCCGCGAGCAGCGCGGTGAGCTCGAGCCCGCGTGCGTGATCGCGGTTGACGATCGTGATCGAGCGCGCGCCGGCCAGCGCCGACTCGACCGCGATCGCCCGCGCCGCCCCTCCGGCGCCCAGCACCACCAACGACTTGCCGACGGGATCGGCGACCGTCCGCAGCGCGGTCAGGAAGCCCTGGCCGTCGGTGTTCTCCCCGACGTAGCGCCCGTCGCGGCGCACGACGCAGTTGACCGCGCCGATCACCGCCGCGGAGTCCGCGAGGCCATCGAGATGCCCGACGACGGCGACCTTGTGGGGGATCGAGCAGTTGAAGCCCGCCCAGCCCATGGCGCGGGCGCCGCGGACCGCGTCGCCGAGCGCGTCGGGGGCGACCTCGCAGTTGAGATAGCGCGCGTCGAGGCCGTGATGCCGATACGCGGCCTCGACCATGACGACGGTCGGGTTCTCCGCCGCCGGCGTCGCGAACGAGCCGGTGAGCAGGCTCAGGAACATCTAGAAGAGCGTGTAGCCCCCGTCGACGACGAGCACGGCGCCCGTCATGAAGCTCGACGCCTCGCTCGCCAGGTAGACGACGGACGGCGCGATCTCCTCGGGCTGGGCGGCGCGCTGCATCGGCGCGTCCTCGATCCAGCGGCTGCGGAAGCGCGGCTCGTCCACGGGCGACATCTCCGTCTTCACGTAGCCGGGCGCGAGCGCGTTGACCCGCACGCCGTGCGGCGCCCACTCGGCCGCCAGCGACTTCGTGAGTTGGTGCACCGCCGCCTTGGAGGCGTTGTAGGCCGGTTGCCACTGCGGCCGGTTGACGATCTCGGCCGAGATCGATCCGATGTTGATGATCGAGCCCGAGCCGCGCTCGACCATCTGCGCGCCGACCGCGCGACTGCACAGCCAGACCCCGTCGACGTTGACGTCCCACACGGAGCGCCACTCGTCCTCGGGGACCTCGAGCGCGGGGCGGTGGAAGCAGACGCCCGAGTTGTTGACGAGCACGTCGACCGGCCCGAGCTCGGCGGTCACCGTCTCGAGCATCGCGTCGACGCCGGCGGCGTCGGTGACGTCGGTCGTCACCGCGAGCGCGCCGAGCTCGCCTGCCACGGCCTCGGAGCGGGCCGCGTCGCGAGCGGCGATCGCGACGCGCGCGCCGGCCTCGCCGAGAGCGCGGGCGAACGCCTGCCCGAGACCGCGGTTGCCTCCGGTGACGACGGCGACCTTGCCGTCGAGCCGGAAGGAGTCCAGGACCGCCATGGCCTGGACTATCTCAGAGGCTCAGTCGGCCTGCGGATCGAGGCCCGGCGAGCTGCACCGGGGGTTTTCACACACGTACGGGCCGTTCGACCCTGCGTGGAAGTGGACCTTGTCGGTCGTGGTGTCCTCGCGCAGCGCGCGAGTAATGGCAGCGACAATTCGAGCCATGTCGGATCCTTCCTGGGGAGTGAGGGAACGACGCCTGGGGAGGTGCGCGTCGTCTGGAACGGCATACACCGAACCGACGGAGATTGTAACACGCTTGTAACAATGGCCCGAGGGCCCGGAACGTCAGGCGTAGAGCGCCGGACGGCCCGCCAGGCGCACTTCGGCGCGCACCCCCGAGGCGAGCGATTCGAGGCACGCGTCCGCGACGGCGTTGGCCGCGTAGCCGTCCCACGCGTTCGCTCCGTCGTCGAGCCCCCGCACCCAGCAGTCGAGCTCGCGTCGGTAGGCGACCTCGAAGCGCTCCCGGAAGTCCGGCGCGATCTGCTCGTCGAGCCTCAGCGTCCCGGTCTCGCCGACGAGCTCGCAGCGGATGTCGTAGCCGTAGCGGGCGTTGACGAACACCTCGACGTCGATCAGCACGCCGCTCGCCGTCTCGAGCAGCACGAGCTGCGGGTCGAGCAGGCCATCGGGCGCCTGGCTGGTGCGCCGGGGGGCCCGCACCGTCGCGCCGACGATCTCCTCCCCGAGCAACCAGCGCGCGATGTCGATCTCGTGCACGGCCGAACTCGTGATCAGCATCTCCGACGTGTAGATCGCCGGGGCGACGGCGTTGCGGTGGGCGCAGTGAACGAGCAGGACGGCGCCGATGCCGCCGTCGTCGAGGCGCGCCTTGATCGACTCGTAGCCCGGGTCGTAGCGGCGCATGAAGCCGAGGCTCACGAGCCGCCGGCCGCCCGCCAGCTCGGCGTCGATCACGCGCAGGCAGGCGTCGGCGGTGGTAGCCAGCGGCTTCTCGCAGAGGACGCGCTTGCCTGCCGCGATGCAGGCGAGCACGAACTCCTCGTGGGTCGTGTCGAAGGATGCGACCACGACGGCGTCGACGGCCGGGTCGGCGATCAGGGCGTGCGGATCGGCGATCGCCCGCGCGCCGCCCGCGCCGGCCGCTGCGTCGGCACGCGCCGGATCGGCGTCGGAGACGGCGGCGACGTGCGCGCCCGCCACGCCGTTGGTGAGCGTGACGACGTGCGCCGTCCCCATCATGCCCGCGCCGATGACGCCGACGCCGACGCTCACGTCACGTACTGGCGTTGGGTGCGCTTGTTCTGCTCGTAGGTCTCGCGCGCCGCGCGCGTGGAGTCCAGCCCGGCCACCTCGGCGACCGGCACGTCCCACCACGCCTCGGAGTCGGGTGCGCCGACGAGCGGGTCGGTCTGGATCTCCACGACCGTGAGGCGCGGCGAGGCGGCCGCCTCGAGCAGCGCCGCCTCGAGCTCGGCGACCGACGTCGCGCGGTGGACCTCGGCGCCGAGGCCCGCGGCGACCGCTGCGAGGTCGACCGGGAGCACCTCCCCGTCGCGCCCCCGGTAACGGGTGCCGAAGCGCTGCGATCCGACGGACTCCGAGAGGGCGCCGATCGACGCGAAGCCGTGGTTCTGGACGAGCACGATCGTGAGCTTGATCTCCTCCTGCACGGCGGTGACGATCTCCTGGGCCATCATCAGGAACGAGCCGTCGCCGACCATCACGTAGACCTCGCGATCGGGCGCGGCCAGCTTGACGCCGAGGCCGCCCGCGATCTCGTAGCCCATGCACGAGAAGCCGTACTCGACGTGGTAGCCCTTCGGGTCGCGCGTGCGCCACAGCTTGTGCAGGTCGCCCGGCATGCTGCCCGCCGCGCACACCACGACGTCGCGCGGTGCACTGACGCGGTTGACGACGCCGAGCACCTCGCTCTGGGCCGGCAGCGGCGCGTGGCCGAGCGTGTATGCGCGCTCCACCGTCGCGTCCCAGTCGGCGGCGAGGCCGCGGGCGCGCTCCGTGTGGGCGGGGTCGGCGCTCCAGCCCTCGAGCGCGCCGTGCAGCGCCTCGAGGCCGGCGCGCGCGTCGGCCACGAGTGGCAGGCCGGCGTGCTTGAAGGCGTCGACCGGGGCGACGTTGAGGTTGACGAAGCGCACGCCGGGGTCGGCGAAGAGGCTGCGCGAGGCGGTGGTGAAGTCGCTCCAGCGCGTGCCCACGCCGAGGACGACGTCGGCCTCGCGGGCGATCGCGTTGGCGGCCGTCGTCCCGGTCGCGCCGATCGCGCCGACGGACCGCGGATGGTCGTAGGGCAGCGAACCCTTGCCGGCCTGCGTCTCCGCGACGGGCACACCGGTCGCCTCGGCGAGCTCGCGCAGCGCCTCGGTCGCCTCCGCGTAGATCGTCCCACCGCCGGAGACGATCAGCGGGCGCCGGGCGCCGCGCAAGAGCTCGGCCGCCTCGGCCAGCCGCTCGGGCTCGGCGGGCGGCCGGCGCACGTGCCAGACCCGGCGCGCGAAGAACGCCTCGGGCCAGTCGAAGGCCTCGGCCTGGACGTCCTGGGGGAGGGAGAGCGTCACCGCGCCCGTCTCGGCCGGGTCGACGAGTACACGCAGGGCGGCGAGCGCGGATGCCATCAGCTGCTCGGGGCGGTTGATGCGATCCCAGAAGCGCGAGACCGGCTTGAAGCAGTCGTTGACCGAGACGTCGAGCGAGCTCGGGTCCTCGAGCTCCTGCAGCACCGGGCTCGCGACGCGCGTGGCGAAGATGTCGCCCGGCAGCAGCAGCACGGGCACGCGGTTGATGGTGGCGAGTGCCGCGCCCGTGACCATGTTCGTCGAGCCGGGGCCGATCGAGGCGGTGCAGGCGTACGTGGACAGACGATTCTTCTGCCGCGCGAAGCCGGCGGCAGCGTGGACCATCGCCTGCTCGTTGCGCGCTAGCACGTAGGGCATCTCCTCGCGCTGCTCGAGCAGCGCCTGCCCCACGCCCGCGACGTTGCCGTGACCGAAGATCCCGAAGCAGCCGGCGATCAGCCGCTGCTCGACCCCGTCGCGCTCGGTGTGCTGGTTCGCCAGGAACCGCACCAGCGCCTGGCCGACCGTCAGCCTCATGATGCATCCCTCCTCAGCCGCGGATCGATCTCCTGGCCCTCCCACGAGTCCCGGATCCACGCGTGCGCCGGGTCGTCGGTGAAGCGCCACGCCCGCTCGCCGGGGCCCGCCATCACGTTCAGGTAGTAGAGGTCGTAGCCGGGCGCGGCCATCGAGGGCCCGTGGTAGCCGCTGGGCAGCAGCACGGTGTCGCCGCTGCGGACCTCCTCGAGGATGTCGACCTGCGGGCCGTAGGCGCGCTGGTAGGCGAAGCCCCCGTCGGCGACCTCGAAGTAGTAGATCTCCTCGAGCGCCGTCTCGACGCCCGGGATCTCCTCGTCGTGCTTGTGCGGGGGATACGAGGACCAGTTGCCGCCGGGCGTGATCACCTCGACCGCGATCAGGCGGTCGGCGGCGAACGCCTCGGGCGAGCAGAAGTTGTTGACCTGGCGGCTCATCTGCCCGGCGCCGCGCAACTCGACCGGCACGTCGTCCACGTACCGCGGCTCGAGCCGGTTGCGCGCACGCGACGAGGGCAGCGCCACGCGGCCCTCGCCGGCGATCTCCACGTGCGCATCGCGCGGCACGTAGACGAAGTCGGTCGGGCCGTCGAACACGCCGGTGCGGCCCCGCAGGGTGAAGGACTCGCCGTCGACGGTGACCTCGGCGCCGCCCTCGAGCGGCAGCACGATCAGCTCGTCCTCGCCGGTCTCGAACGCATGCGAGCCGGCGAGCGGCAGGACCCGCAGCCCGCAGAAGCCCCAGCCGGCGGCCTCCGGCGTGATCTCAAGTGCGTACAAGGAGCGCCTCCACTTCGGATTCGTCGGGCATCGCGTCCGCACACGCCAGCCGCGACGCGACGATCGCGCCGGCCGCGTTGCAGAATCGCATCCTGCGCTCGAGGTTCCAGTCGGACAGCAGGCCGTGGCACAGCGCGCCGCCGAACGCGTCGCCGGCGCCGAGGCCGTTGACTACCTCGACCGGCACGGGCGGCACCTCGACGACCGTCGCGCCGTCGTCGGCGAGCACGCCCTTGGGGCCCTGCTTGACGATCGCGAGCTCGACGCCGCGGTCGCGCAGCGCCGTGGCCGCCTCGCGCGGCTCGCTCACGCCGACCGCCGTCTCGGTCTCGTCGAGGTTGCCGACCGCGACCGTGACGTGCTCGAGCGCGCGCCCGACCCACTCGCGGGCCTCCTCGCGCGAGGACCAGAACATCGGCCGGTAGTCGAGATCGAGCACCGTGATGCCCGCCTTGCCGCGCGCCTCGAGCGCGGCGAGCGTCGCCTCGCGGCTCGGCTCGTCCGACAGGCCGGTGACCGTGACCCAGAACACCCGCGCGGCGCGGATCGCGTCGTAGTCGAGCTCGTCGGCGCGGATCTCCATGTCCGGCGCCTTGGGCTCGCGGTAAAAGTAGAGCGGGAAGTGGTCGGGCGGGAAGATCTCGCAGAACGCCACCGGCGTGTTGAGCCCCGGCACCGAGGTGACGTAGCGGTCGTCGACGCCGAAGCCCCGCAGAGCGTCGTGGAGGTACTCGCCGAACGGATCCTCGCCGGTGCGCGTGATCACCGCGCTCTTGCGCCCGTGGCGCGCGGCGGCCACCGCGACATTGGTCGGGCTGCCGCCGAGGTACTTGCCGAACTGCTCGACCTCGCGCAGCGAGACGCCGGTCTGCAGCGGGTAGACGTCGACGCTGATGCGGCCCATGGTGAGGACGTCGAGGCTCACCATCCGGCGTGCTCCCGCAGCCACTCGCGATTGGCCACCTGCTCGCCGCTCGCGCCGTCGAAGGCTGTCGCGTCCTCGAGCACGCGGTCCTGCTCGACCACGACCCAGCCCTCGTAGCCGCGGGCGGAGAGCTCGCCGCAGAACGCGTCGAGGTCGACGTCGCCGGCGCCGAGCGCGCAGAAGAGGCCGCGCCGCCAGGCGGTCAGCGTGTCGGCGCGCTCCGCTTTGACGGTCGCGAGCACGTCGAGCCGCACGTCCTTGATGTGGACGGCCTCGATGCGCTCGCTCCAATCGCGCAGGGCCGCGACCGGGTCCCCGCCGGCGACGGCGAGATGACCCGAGTCGAGCAGCAGTGCGACGTCCGTGTCCTCGAGGAAGCGCTCGATCTCGGGCACGCCCTCGACGTAGGTCGACGTGTGATGGTGGAAGACGGGCTCGTAGCCGCGCCCGCGCGCCGCCTCGGCGGCGCGCTCCACGTTGCCGGCGAGCGCCCGCCAGCGCCCGTCGTCGAGCCGCAGCGCGGCGTCCTCGCCGCCGCGTCCCGGGTTGGCGACGCGCTCGGGCCCGCCGCCGTCGCAGAGCACGGGCCGGGCGCCGGCGGCGCCGGCGGCGTCGAAGAGGTCGAGCGTGTGGTCCAGCCCGACGCCGTCCTCGCCGAAGCCCTCGGCGTCGGAGAACCGCATCGGGACGAAGCCGCCCACCACCTCGAGGCCGTTGGCCGCGAGGCGCTCGCGCAGGACGTCGCCCTCGCCCAGATAGCCGGGCGGCCCGAGGTCGGTGCCGGCGTAACCCGCGGCGCCGATCGCCTCGAGCACCTGCTGCGGCTCGGGGACGGCGAAGTCGGTCCCGACGGTCATCTCGAACGCGCCGTAGCTGAGC
>Ga0190275_10001614_pt1 | contig 16647 bp, 8 predicted proteins | sample Popmic550T_FD_133745 | JGI IMG/M metagenome (GOLD analysis project Ga0190275, IMG submission 133745) | Populus adjacent soil microbial communities from riparian zone of Yellowstone River, Montana, USA - 550 T | ecosystem: Environmental > Terrestrial > Soil > Riparian zone > Trees stand | place...
CGACCAGGATCTCCAGGTGGAGCTCGCCCATGCCGGAGATGACGGTCTGGCCGGTCTCCTCGTCCAGGCGGACCTGGAACGTCGGGTCCTCCTCGGCGAGCTTCTGGATCGCTGTGCCCAGCTTCTCCTGGTCGCTCTTGGTCTTCGGCTCGATGGCCACCGAGATGACCGGCGCGGGGAAGGTCATCGACTCCAGGATTACCGGCTTCTGCGGGTCGCAGAGGGTGTCACCCGTCGTCGTCTGCTTCATGCCGTTGACGGCCACGATCTCACCGGCACCCACGCCCGCGCGCTCTTCACGCTTGTTGGCGTGCATCTGGTAGATCTTCCCGACCCGCTCCTTGCGGTCCTTGGTGCTGTTCAGCACCGGAGAACCTGCGGTGAGCTTGCCGGAGTAGACCCGGATGTAGGTCAACTTGCCGAGGTGCTGATCGGTCTGGATCTTGAACGCCAGGGCCGAGAACGGCTCGTCCTCATCGGCATGCCGCAGGACTTCGGTCTCACCGTCCAGGGCGGTACCTACGATGGCCTCGACGTCGAGCGGGCTGGGCAGATAGTCGACGACGGCATCGAGCATCGGTTGGACGCCCTTGTTCTTGAACGCCGAGCCGCAGACCACCGGGTTGAGCTTGCTGTCGATCGTCGCGACGCGGATGGCCTTCTTGAGCTGGTCGACCGGGATGTCCTCGCCGGCGAGATAGGCCTCCATCATCGTGTCGTCGAACTCCGCGACTGTCTCCAGAAGCTTGATCCGCCATGCCGCGGCATCGGCGGCCATATCGGCCGGGATCGCCTCGATCTCGTAGTCCTCACCGAGGGCGGTCTCGCCACGCCAGGTCAACGCGTGCATCTGCACCAGATCCACCACGCCGATGAAGTCGCCCTCGTTGCCGATCGGGAGTTGCAAGACCGCGGGCGTGGCGTTCAGCCGGTCGACCATCATCTCGATACAGCGGAAGTAGTTTGCTCCGGTCCGGTCCAGCTTGTTGACGAAGCACATCCGCGGGACGCTGTACTTGTCGGCCTGCCGCCACACGTTCTCGGTCTGCGGCTCGACGCCGGCGACCCCGTCATATACGGCAACCGCACCGTCCAGTACGCGCAGCGAACGCTCCACCTCGACGGTGAAGTCCACGTGGCCGGGGGTGTCGATGATGTTGATGTCGTGGCCCTGCCACTCACACTTGGTCGCCGCCGAGGTGATGGTGATGCCGCGCTCTTGTTCCTGCTCCATCCAGTCCATCGTGGCTGCGCCGTCGTGGACTTCGCCGATCTTGTAGTTGATGCCGGTGTAATACAGGATCCGCTCGGTCGTCGTGGTTTTGCCCGCGTCGATATGGGCCATGATCCCGATGTTCCGGGTCCTGGCCAGGACGTCGCTGTTGGCTACCACGAGTGCGCTACTTCGCTTCCTGTGTCGGCTGTGTCTGGATAGGTGGGCTGGTGATTACCAGCGGTAGTGGGCGAAGGCCTTGTTCGCGTCGGCCATCTTGTGGGTGTCCTCCCGACGCTTCACCGCAGCGCCGAGACCGTTGCTGGCGTCGAGCAGCTCATTCATCAGGCGCTCGGTCATCGTGTTCTCCCGGCGCGCCCTGCTGTACTGGATCAGCCAGCGCAGGCCGAGGGTCGTGCTGCGGGTCGGGCGAACCTCGACCGGAACCTGGTAGGTCGCCCCACCGACGCGGCGGCTCTTGACCTCGATCGCCGGCTTGACGTTCTCCAGCGCGCGCTTGAGCGTGGTCACCGGATCGGCATCGCTCTTGGCCTGGCAGCCCTCGAGGGCGCCGTAGACGATGCTCTCGGCAACGGACCGCTTGCCATCGACGAGGACCTTGTTGATGAGCTGGGTGACCAACGGCGAGCTGTACACCGGGTCGGCCACGAGTGGCCGCTTGGGAGCGGGTCCTTTACGTGGCATGTCAGCTCTTCTCCTTCTTCGCGCCGTACCGGCTGCGAGCTTGCTTGCGGCCGCGGACACCCTGGGTGTCCAGCGAGCCACGAATGATCTTGTAACGGACGCCGGGCAGGTCCTTCACCCGGCCGCCGCGCACGAGCACGATTGAGTGCTCCTGCAGGTTGTGACCGACGCCCGGGATGTAGGCGGTGACCTCGACGCCGCTGGCGAAGCGAACGCGGGCCACCTTGCGCAGCGCGGAGTTCGGCTTCTTGGGCGTCGTTGTGTAGACGCGCGTGCAGACCCCACGGCGCTGGGGTGAGCCCTCCAGTGCCGGAGTCTTGGTCTTCTTGACCTTGTCCTCGCGGCCTTTACGGACCAACTGGTTGATCGTCGGCATGGTTGCTGCGATCTCCTGCTCTGCTCGGATTAAGCGCGTCGGTGGAACCTGTTCCCGGGGCGTGCGGTCTCGCGGTGGTGCCGGTAGTGCATCAGCAGGGTGTCCGACCCACGCGGTCGGGTGTGTCGTGGCCGCGAAGGCGCACCACAGCGACCCTTGAAGTTATTCTCGTGGGTGACATGTCCCGCGCTCGGCTGGCTGGTCCAGACCACGGTGGTGCTGCGGCTGGCCCCTCCGCGGCCCCGTTACAGGGCACCACGCACGGACACGGCCCGAGTTCCCTCGGGCACGAGGTACGACTTTACCGAATGCCCCCACGCGGGTCAAAGTCGGCCCCGTCACGGCCGTAGCTGGACCGGACGTGCGGGTGGGACTCCTTTGCTTCTAGCAGCGCCGAAGGGGTCTACCGCGGAAGCGGGTCCGAGCGCCTGGATCGGCTGCGACGGTAGACGGACAGCAGCCCGCCCACGACCAGGAGCGCTAACCCCAGAGCAGCCATGTCGCGGATCGGGGACCCGGTGACACTCAGGCCCGGTGTCGGTGGCGGCGGCGGTGGCGGTGGTGGTGGGGGTGGGCCCGCGGAGAGGGTGACAGTCGCGTCATCCTCAGCGGTGGCGGTGGTGTTGTCGTCGTCGGTGACGACGACGGTGACCACGTCGGTCTGGCTCGCTCCGCTGCTACTGGTGAAGTTGCCGGTGAAGGAGCAGGTGTAGACCCCACCCAGCAACGGTCCCGTTCCGTCTGGGTCGGCAGCCAGCAGCGTGCCCACGGCGGTAGTGCAGGTGCCCTGCGTGGCGATGTTTCCGTAGACGTCATCGGTCAGGGTGGTGATGGTGACCGGCTCAGTGCTGGTGTTGGTCACCACGACGGTGAAGGTGAACAGCCCGCCGGGCGCCGGCTGACTTGTCGGGAGGGCCGTGTTGTCGAGCAGGGCGGTGGGTGGCACGTCGGTGAGCGTGACCGTGGCGTCGTCGGTGTCGGTGACGGAGTTGCCGTCGTCATCGATGACCACGACGGTGACAACATCGGTCTGGGCGTCGCCGGCATTACCGGTGAACTCACCGTCGAAGGCACACGCGTAGCTGCCGCCTGGTGCTCCACCCAGCCCGTCAGGGTCAGCGGCCAGCAGCGTGCCAACGGCGGTGGTGCAGGTGCCCTGGGTGGCGATGTCGCCGTAGACGTTGTCGGTCAGGGCCGTGATCGTGACCGGCTCCGGACTGGTGTTGGTCACCAGCACGTTGAAGGTGAACGTTCCACCGGGCTCGGGCATGGTCAGCGGCGTCGCAGTCTTGTCGACCACGATTGTCGGCAGCACGGCCTGCTGCAGCCTCAGGCCGACGATGAGCGGATCGTGGTCGGAGCTGCGATAGGCATTGGGCTCGTACAAGGTGGGATCACGACCGAAGTCCAGGTTGTAATCCAGGACAAGGGACTCGTCGGCATTGATGTGCCAGATCGTGGCGCCGGTGACATCGCCGACCAGTTCCGGACTTGCCAGGCCGTGATCGAGCTCGCCGGACAAGCCGTCGAAGACGAAGCTGTAGCGCTCGTTCTCCGGGATGTACAGCTCGGACAGGCCCACATATCCCGCGTCCTCGAGGACGTGGATCGGGTCCTCCTCGGTGTAGGCGTTGAGGTCGCCGATGATCAGCGGCCGCGGCACGTCCAGCGTGTCGAGGACAGCGAGCAATGCGGTGGCCTGCAACACGCGCTTGGCGTTGAAGCAGCTCTGGCCGTCGCCGGAGTCGGCATCCCCGGGATCGATGCTGGGGCCGCAATTCTTGGACTTGAAGTGGTTGACGACGACGGTGACCGGCTCGCTGCCGCCGACCCGCTCGAAGGTCTGGATGAGCGGCGGGCGATCGAAGATCGGGTCGGCCGAAGACTGCGCGACGCCGATCGGCGTCACCGCAGCGGGCTGGTAGATGATCGCCACCTTGATCGCGTCGGTGCCGAACGTGCCGCCGAACTCGTTCGGCGCGTTGAGGACCGGCTCGGTGATGAAGGCGTACGTCCCGGGGGCGGTCGCGTCGTTGAGAGCTTGGACCAGGCTGGCGATCGCCTCGGTCCCGTTGTTCTCCACCTCCATCAGTCCGAGGATCTCCGCGTCGATCCCGAGGATGGCGGCAACCTCCTTGGCCTGCTGGCGGGCGAACTCCTCCGGGCTGTTGGCGCCCCGCGCGTCCGGGTTCTCGGTGGTGAGCGTCGTGAAGTAGTTCAGGGTGTTGAAACTGGCTACCTGGATGTCGCCGCCGACGTCCTCGGGTGCTGCTGGGCGTGGGTTCGTCTCGGCGAAGGTCACCGCAGCGGTCGGCTGCAGCCGGTAGACGCCGAAGCCGAAGCCCAGGACACCGGTCAGGCCAGTGGTGGTGTCGCCGATCCGAGGTGCATCCGGTTCGGTGTACGGAATGACCGGCGGGTTCTGCACATTGGATGCGTCGTCGACCAGCAGTCGCCGTTGGGCGTTATCCGCCGCGAGTGCCTGCGCCGGAGCGCCAGGCTCCACGCGGTCTGTCGGCTGGAACAGGCGTCCCTCGGAGGAGACCGCGAACTCGCCGAACCGGCCCAGCTGGAAGAGCTCGGTCACGGTCAGCGCCTCGGGGAAAAAGAGCAGGACCCCCTCGACCGGCTCGAAAGTGGTACCGGCCGGACGCGGGAGCTCGTAAGCAAGCGGCGTGATCGAGTTGCCCGTGGTCGTGATGGTGACGGTCGCGTCGATCAGCTGGGTCTCGCCGAAGTACTCGGTAGCGGTGCCGTCGACCTGCACTCGGTCACCTGCCGAGACCGCCGTCGTCGAGGCCACGAAAATGCCATCGGAGGTGGCCGGATCGGCGTCCGGGGTGTCGTCCTGGATGTAGAACCCGTCGAGTCCGTTGGTCCCGTTGAAGTCACCGGTCACGATGCCCTCGGTCCGGACGCACTGCTCCGGAATCGGCGTGCCGGCGCCGCTGCCCTGGATCGCGGCGATCTCATAGGCCGGCGGCGGGTCGCAGGCCGGCGGCGGCGGCTCGCTGACGCACACGTCCCCGCAGTTGCGGGGGTTCGGGGCGCCGACACTGAAGTCGGCACTGTTGTTGTCAGTGTCCGTGGCACCGTCGGCTGCACGCAGCGCCGCGGTGGTGTTGGAGAGGGTGGCTGTCGGTGCGGTCTCGTAGTCAGTTGCCGCCGCGCCGTAGCCAACGTAGTCGCGGACGCCAGGGGCCGTATCGCAGTTGGCGCCACACACCGCGGTCAGCGCGGTGGACGAGGTGACCAGCGCCACCTTTCCGGCTGTGCCGGACATCGGGATCGCGCCGGTGGCATCGGGCTCGGGAAGGTCGACGGTCCCGCCGGCGCCTTGGCCCTGCTCTACGAGGTAGTGCTCGCCAACGGGGATCTCTCCGTCCAGCGCGGTGACCTGCCAGGTCGCCCCGGCGGCGCTTGCGTACTGCACAGACCAGCCGTCGATGACGACGGTTTCGGTGCCCCGGTTGTAGAGCTCGATGAAGTCGTTGCGCAGGGTGGCGCCGGCGTTGCCGCCGCCGCCGTACACCTGACTGATCACGAGGTCGGGGCTGACCGCAGCCGCGGGTTGCTGGATGCCCAGGACCAGAAGTGGTGCTGCGACAGCCAGTACGGCTGCCTGCGCGACAGTGCGGAGGTTCACGACGCCTACCCATCGGCGACGCGCACAGGCGCCGCACTGCCCCGAGACCATAGCGAGGGCTCAGCTGAACGGACAAATGGTCCCGGATGATGTTGGGTGCCAGGGGTGCCCCGGCGGTCAGGTGAGCCGGGGCGGCAGCTGATCGACGATGTCCGGGTCGGTGATCTTGTCGTCGGCACACAGCAGGAGGATCTTGCTGAGAATGACTCTGAGCACGGCATCGTCATCGAAGGGAAGCATCGGGGCTCGGGCCGTGCGGGTCGCGACGATGCACAGATAGCGATCAGGCTCCACGAAGGCGTTGGCCGAGCCGATATGAATCCGGTAGGTCCCGAGGTTCCCGCGCACGCGCACATGCCGATCCAGCAGTTCACAGCGATCAGCAACGCTCAGGGTGACCAGGAGCCGGGCAAGGACATCTCGGCGGACCTCGGCTACCGCGCTGAGCTGCCCGGAAGTCGCCCGGGCTCGGTACTCGTCCAAGCCCTCTGCTTCGCGATCTGCCCATTGGGTCTCGAGGGCGATGGACGTGACACTGACGAACAGGTCGACATCACGCATCGCCTCGGAGAAGACGACTGCAGGGATCTCTGCGAGTGGTATCGGCGTCTTCGCGCGGTCGCCGAGGCGATGGAACCAGACGTGTTCGGTGCTGCACAGGTCGATCCGGTGTTCGATGTCTCCAGCAGCCCGGTCCAGCGGCGCATGCTCAAAGACCGCCATCACGGCCGCCTCGGGCATGTCCCGACGCGCCTGCCCCTCGTACCCGCCCCCGTGCGGCATGAAGTAGTCAGAGGTCCAACGCCGTTGCTTGAACAGGGCATACAGCTGCTGGTAGACCAATACGTGCCCGGAGAACCGCTTGGAGTACAGGCGCGTCTGTCTTTCAGCAGGGGTGAGCAGGTAGATCTCCCGAAACGCCTGTTTGAACGGCTGACGCAAGCCGAGCTCGCCCATGAGGAGAGTCCGCCACGAGGAGACCTCCTCAGCGCCGGCGGCAATGGGGTGCCACAGAGCCACGGTGCCCGATGTCGGCAACTGCGCGGTTGCGCCAAGTCCGCGGACAGTGCCCTCGGCCGAAGGTATGCCGACGACGTTGTCTGAGCCGGTCGGCTGGAATCGCCAGATCAGCCGACGAGTCAGCTGGCCGGTCAATGGATGTTCCAGGTAGTAGCGACGCCAGCGTCCGATATCCCACTGCCGGTCGAGGGCGAACAAGTTCTCGAGCCGACGGCGCTCTGCGGCCAGCGCCGCCGCGAGCTCCTTGGCCCGCGCTTTGACGGCCGCAACATCTGCCTTGTCCGCGGTCTTGGGCGCCTTACCTGACCAGCCGTCCCCGACAGGCCACTCGATGAGCACCTTGAGTTCGGCACCGAAGCTCAGCCGAGCGCTCCCGGTCGCCGTGATCACAGTGACAGTTCCGTCGGCATCGAGGCCGCCAGTCGGCACCGTCTGCTCGACCAGCTCGCCGGGGGTGAGCCCTACCCCTTGTGCGCCCACGGCCAGGGCCGCATCGATATGCGTGCGCAGCGGTTTGCTATCAGCCCCGTCGGCCAGCCACTGGAGCCCGGCGATGGCCTCGGGTGTGGCGATCATCCCGAGCGCGCGGATGGCGGCATTCGCAACCCGTTCAGCACAACGATCGGCAACGCGCACCAACGTCGGAGTCACCCAGTCCTCGTGGAGCAGACTGGTCGCCCAGACGGCCGCTCGGACGAGGTTCTCGTTGCCCCCATCGTCGGGCTCAACCCACTCCTCGGGGCCGAGCCTGGAGGTCAATAGCGTTTCCACCATGAGCTTCAGCGCCGCCCGCGCCGGCGGGGGGCTGACGGCTTCGCTCGCGCCAGCGAGCCACTTCTTGCTCGGTTTGCTGACCGCCGCCGCATCGAGGTGCCTCAAGAGCTCCTGGGTTGATGCGACTGCACACGCTGGCGAGATCGCCAACTGCCCAAGCACGGTGGCCCCCCATGAATCCCAGGGACTGAGCACGGATGCGTACACGTTGCTCGCGACATCGTCCGGGATCAGTGTGCGTAGGCGCCGGACGGTCACCGCCTTCTTGTGGCGCCGAATCCACGTGGGCGTGCCAGTTACCGCATCGAGGAGCTCCCGCACGATGGAGAGTTCGTCTCCCACCTGCAGCGAGCTACCCGGCGCGGCGCGAGCCACCATCATCGCCGCGGATTGCGTGCACCACCTGCGCTGTTGAACATCGATCACCTGCAGCGCCGTCTTGCCCGCCAGAAGCGCATCAGACCATCCCACCTCCCGCAAGGGCAGATGGTTCTCTACGGCGAACCATCGAAGGTCATCCTCACCGAAGGGCGCGTCCCGCGCTTTCCGGATCGTCAGCATGACCAGTGAGGCCACGTTCTCGTCGGGCTGCGCCTCGACGTACTCAGACCACGCGTCGAGGGCGGGCTTGCCGATCGCTAGCCAGTTCTCTCGTGGGAGTTGGGCCAAGGGATCCAATGAGCCGAGCAGGTTCGCGGCCCGACTCTCGTGCTCCATCCATACCGCGTGCTCCGCATCCTCGCGGAGCGCGGCCAAGTCGAGCGGCACTCAGCCACCAGCCAGTGGTACGAGTCGGAAGAAGCTGACCACGTCGGCCTCGGACAGCGACAGTTCAGCGTCAAGATCGGTGATCTGACGGTCACCGACGAACACGAAGAATCCGTTCCGTTTGAACGACTTGACGGCCGAGTCAGCTTGGTGCTCCCAGTCGAGCAGGCCCGTCCCGATCGCGTTGTGTCTGGCGACCTCGTCGCGAACACGCAGACGGATCACCTCCGCGAGGGTGATGTTCGACGAGACACCCGTGAGGATTGCCCGAGCGGTTTCTTTGCCCGAGGCAGTGACGTCGGTGATCACAACATCCATCAGCGCCTGCTCCCTCCCATGGGGTCCGGCCATTCTGGTTGTGTGACGCGCGCGGCACCCGGACGGTTCGCCCCAAGTTTCGTCGGGAACACTTCAGGCCGCATCGGCTTGTCGCGTGCTGGAGCACGCATCCCTATCGACGGAGGACAGTAATGCCCAAAGCGTACGGATTCACTCAGTACGGCGGAACCGAGGCCCAGGAGTCCCTGGACGTAGATAAGCCGTCCCCGGGCGCCGGTGAACTACTCGTGTCGGTACGCGCTTCGGCAGTCAATCCCGTGGATTGGAAGATCCGGCAGGGCTATCTCGCCGAGGTGATGCCCGTGCAGTTCCCCGCGATCTTCGGTCGCGAGGTCTCCGGTGTGGTCGAAGCAGTCGGACAGGATGTGGACGGCTTCTCGGTCCACGACGAGGTGCTCGGCGTTGTCGCCCCGGGCTCGGGTGGCTTCGCCGAGTACGCCTTGCTCACCGCCGCAAGCGCCGCTCGCAAGCCCCCGCAGGTGTCCTTCAGCGATGCCGCGGCCTTGCCCATCGCTGCAGGGACGGCCTTCGACGCGGTGAACCAACTCGACCCCCGCGAAGGCGAGACGCTCCTGATCAACGGAGTCGGCGGCGGGGTTGGAGTGGTCGCCGCACAGCTGGCCCGCGAGCGTGGGGTCTTCGTGCTCGGCACCGGGAGCGAAAGCAAGCGCGAACTGGCCGAATCGCTGGGCGTGACCTTGGTGACCTACGGCGATGGGGTTGCCGACCGGGTCCGCGAGATCATGCCCGCCGGGGTCGACGCGATCCTGGACCTCGTCGGCGGTGAGTCGTTGCGCTCGGTCGCGCCGCTGGTCTCCAACCGCTGCCGACTGGTCCCCACCGCCGACCCAGGCACTGTCGACGACCTCGGCGGGGCCGGCGTCAAACGTGACGGCAGCGGAACCGTGCTGGCCGAGATCGTCGCGCTGGTCGCCGAGGGCAAGCTCGATCCGCACGTCACCGACATCGTGGGGCTGGATCGCGCGGGCGAGGCACTGTCCAGCGTTGAGTCCGGACACGCCCGCGGCAAGGTAGTCGTCACCGTCCCCTGATCAAGCCTGGTTCGATGCAGTGATGGAGCCGGTGACCGGAACGTTGGGCGGCCTGCTGGCTGCCTTCGGCCTATCCGGGGCGGCCGGGCTCAACGCCTGGCTGCCCCTGCTGGCCGTCGGTCTCGGTGATCGCGCAGGGTGGGTGGAGCTGGGTGCGCCGTACGACACTCTCGCCAGCACACCGGGTCTGCTGGTTGTGGGCGCACTGTTGGTACTCGATCTCATCGGCGACAAGGTTCCGGTACTGGACAGCGTCCTGCATTCGATCGGACTACTGATCGCCCCTGCATCCGGTGCGGTCCTGTTCGCCGCGCAGACCGATCTGACCACCGACCTCAATCCCGCCGTCGGCGCGGTACTCGGGGCTTTCACCGCCGGTGGCCTGCAGGCCGGCCGCGCGGCCGTACGACCGTTCGTGACCGCCTCCACCGGCGGGATCGGCAATCCGGCGGTTTCCGCCGCCGAGGACGGCACCTCATTGGTCTTGACCGTGCTCGCGCTCTTAGTGCCGGTCCTGGCCTTTGTGCTGGTCCTGGCGGTACTGGCGCTGATCGTGGTGCTTGTCCTTCGGGCCCGGCGCTGGATGCGAAGCCGCCGATCCAAGCGGCCGCCGAGCGGATCTGCACCTTTTGCGTGAAATGTCCCCCCAGACAGCCGTCTGAGGGGACATTTCACGCGAGAAGTGCCTAGCGAGGCGACTAGCGGTACTGGTCCCGTCCGTAGTCGAACTCCTCGAGGCGGACCGCCTCACCCGAACCGGACCCGAAGGTATCCGGCGCGAAGTAGGAGCCATCCTCGTAGGCGGGCATCGTGTAGACCGCCGCGCGTGCTTCCTCGGTGGGTTCCACGGTGATGTTGCGGTAGCGGTTGATGCCGGTGCCGGCCGGGATCAGCTTGCCGATGATGACGTTCTCCTTCAGCCCGATCAGCTTGTCGCTGCGGGCGTGGATCGCTGCGTCGGTCAGGACGCGGGTCGTCTCCTGGAAGGAAGCTGCTGACAGCCACGAGTCGGTGGCCAGCGAGGCCTTGGTGATCCCCATCAGCACCGGACGACCGGAGGCCGGCTCTGCGCCTTCGGCGACAACCCGACGGTTCTCGGCCTCGAAGACCGCCCGCTCGGCAAGAGCGCCGGGCAGGAACTCGGTGGCACCCGAGTCGATGACGGTCACCCGCTTGAGCATCTGCCGGATGATGACCTCGATGTGCTTGTCGTGGATCGACACACCCTGGCTGCGGTAGACCTCCTGGACCTCGCGGACCAGGTGGCGCTGCACCTCACGGGGGCCCATGATCCGCAGGACCTCGTGCGGGTTGACCGAACCGACCTGCAGTTGCTGGCCGATCGTGACGTGGTCACCCTCGCTGACCAGGAGGCGCGACCGACGGGTCACCTGGTAGGCGACCTCCTCGGACCCGTCGTCTGGAACCACGATCAGGTCGCGGCCCTTGTCGGTGTCCTCGATCCGGATCGTGCCCTCGACCTCGCTGATCGGTGCGTTCCCCTTCGGAATCCGCGCCTCGAACAGCTCCTGCACACGAGGCAGACCGTGCGTGATGTCCTCACCGGCCACACCGCCGGTGTGGAAGGTGCGCATGGTCAGCTGGGTGCCGGGCTCACCGATCGACTGGGCAGCGATGATGCCGACCGCCTCGCCGACATCGACGATCTTGCCGGAGGCCAGCGACCGGCCGTAGCAGGCCGAGCAGGTCCCGATCGCCGACTCACAGGTCATCACGCAGCGGACCCGTACCTCGGTGATCCCGGTGAGGATCAGCTCGTCGATCAGCAGGTCACCGAGATCTGCGCCAGCCTTGCCGCGCACCTTGCCCTTGGCATCGGCGACATCGGAGGCCAGGATCCGGGCGTACACGCTGGTTTCCACGTGTGCGTCCTTGACCATCACGCCATCGACCTCGGCAGCGATCGGCATCACGATGCCGCGCTCGGTGCCGCAGTCCTCCTCGCGGATGATCACGTCCTGGCTTACGTCGACCAGTCTCCTGGTGAGGTAACCCGAGTCAGCCGTACGAAGTGCGGTGTCGGCCAATCCCTTACGCGCACCGTGAGTGGCGATGAAGAACTCGAGGACTGACAGGCCCTCGCGGTAGTTGGCCTTGATCGGACGCGGAATGATCTCACCCTGCGGGTTGGCGACCAGACCACGCATACCGGCGATCTGACGGACCTGCATCATGTTTCCTCGCGCACCGGAGTCGATCATCTTGTAGACGGAGTTGGTCTTCGGGAAGTTCGCCTCCATCTCCTTGCCGACCTCGGCCGTGGCGCGGGTCCAGATCTCGATGAGCTCCTGGCGACGCTCGTCGTTGGTGATCACACCGCGCTGGTACTGCTTCTCGATCTTGTCGGCTTCCTTCTCGTACCGATCCAGGATCGTCTGCTTGTTGCCCGGCGTCACCACGTCGGTGATCGAGATGGTCACCCCGGAACGGGTGGCCCAGGTGAAGCCGGCTGCCTTGAGCGCGTCGAGGGTCGCCGCGACCTGCACCTTGGGATAGCGCTCGGCCAGGTCGTTGACGATGGCGCCGAGGTGCTTCTTCGGGATCTCGAAGTTGATGAACCGGTAATCGACCGGGAGTGCGTCGTTGAAGATGACCCGCCCCAGGGTGGTCTCCAGGACCAATGGCTGACCCGGCTCCCAACCCTCGGGTGCGGTCCAGGTCTGACCCTTGCCCAGGTCAACGTCGCGGACGTCGTCGAGCCGGATCTTGATCAGCGAGCGAAGGCCGAGCAGCTTGGCGTCATAGGCCATGATCGCTTCGGCGTAGGAGGAGAAGATCGAGCCCTCGCCCAGGTCGCCTTCGGTGAGTCCAGTGAGGTGGTAGAGCCCCAGCACCATGTCCTGGGTCGGCGAGGTGATCGGGCGACCATCTGCCGGGGACAGGATGTTGTTGGACGACAGCATCAGGACCCGCGCCTCGGCCTGGGCCTCGGCCGACAGCGGCAGGTGCACCGCCATCTGGTCACCATCGAAGTCGGCGTTGAACGCGGTGCAGACCAGCGGGTGGATCTGGATGGCCTTGCCCTCGACCAGCTGCGGCTCGAAGGCCTGGATGCCAAGGCGGTGCAGGGTCGGTGCGCGGTTGAGCAGCACCGGGTGCTCGGTGATGACCTCTTCGAGGACATCCCAGACGACCGGCCGAGCCCGCTCCACCATCCGCTTGGCGGACTTGATGTTCTGGGCGTGGTTGAGGTCGACCAGGCGCTTCATCACGAACGGCTTGAAAAGCTCCAAGGCCATCTGCTTGGGCAGACCGCACTGGTGCAGCTTGAGCTGCGGACCGACGACGATGACCGAACGGCCGGAGTAGTCGACGCGCTTGCCCAGCAGGTTCTGCCGGAACCGGCCCTGCTTGCCCTTGAGCAGGTCGCTCAATGACTTCAACGGGCGGTTACCCGGGCCGGTGACCGGACGGCCACGGCGACCGTTGTCGAACAGTGCGTCGACGGCCTCCTGCAGCATCCGCTTCTCGTTGTTCACGATGATCTCAGGAGCCCCGAGGTCGAGCAGGCGCTTGAGCCGGTTGTTCCGGTTGATCACCCGGCGGTAGAGGTCGTTCATGTCCGAGGTCGCGAAACGGCCACCGTCGAGCTGCACCATCGGGCGCAGATCCGGCGGGATGACCGGGACGCAGTTGAGGACCATGCCCATCGGGGAGTTGCGGGTGTTCAGGAACGCCGCCACGACCTTGAGCCGCTTGAGGGCACGCAGCTTCTTCTGGCCCTTGCCCGAGCGGATCGTCTCGCGCAGGCTGTCGGCCTCTGCGTCGAGGTCGAAGTTCTCCAACAGTTTCTGCAGCGCACCGGCTCCCATGCCGCCGGTGAAGTACTCACCGAATCGGTCATAGAGCTCGCGGTAGAGGCCCTCGTCGGCGATCAGGTGCTTGACCGAGAGCTTGCGGAAGGTGTCGATGACCTCGTCGAGACGGTCGATTCCGCGCTGAGCCCGGTCACGGAGCTGGCGCATCTCGCGCTCGCCGCCCTCGCGGACCTTGCGCCGTACGTCGCTCTTGGCGCCTTCGGCTTCCAGCTCGGCCAGGTCGGTCTCGAGCTTCTTCTGCCGCGCCTCGACGTCAGCGTCCCGCTTGTTCTCCATCTGCTTCTTCTCCGCCGAGATCTCCGCCTCAACGGTGGGCAGGTCGCGGTGACGAGCCTCATCGTCGACGGTGGTGATCAGGTAGGCAGCGAAATAGATGATCTTCTCGAGGTCCTTGGGCGCCAGGTCGAGCAGGTAGCCCAGCCGGGACGGCACACCCTTGAAGAACCAGATGTGGGTGACCGGAGCGGCCAGCTCGATGTGGCCCATCCGCTCACGGCGGACCTTGGCCCGGGTGACCTCGACGCCACAGCGCTCACAGATGATGCCCTTGAAGCGCACCCTCTTGTACTTGCCGCAGTAGCACTCCCAGTCCCGGGTGGGCCCGAAGATCTTCTCGCAGAACAGGCCATCCTTTTCCGGACGCAGCGTCCGGTAGTTGATGGTCTCTGGCTTCTTGACCTCACCATGGCTCCACCCGCGAATGTCATCGCCGGTGGCCAGGCCGATACGGAGCTCATCGAAGAAGTTGACGTCCAGCACAGTGGCTATCCCTCGCGTTTCGTGGTGCGGGTGAGTTGCTGAATGGCGTTGTCGGGCAGTGACCTTGGAGAGGTCACATGTCCTCGACGCTGCTGGGCTCGCGGCGGGTCAGGTCGATGCCCAACGCCTCTGCTGCCCGGAAGACCTCGTCGTCGGTGTCGCGCAGCTCGATGGACTGCCCGTCGCTGGAGAGCACCTCGACGTTGAGGCACAGCGACTGGAGCTCCTTGAGCAGGACCTTGAACGACTCAGGAATGCCCGGCTCGGGAATGTTCTCGCCCTTGACGATGGCCTCATAGACCTTGACCCGTCCGACGATGTCGTCGGACTTGATCGTCAGCAACTCCTGCAGCGCGTATGCCGCGCCGTAGGCCTGCATCGCCCAGCACTCCATCTCGCCGAAGCGCTGACCACCGAACTGAGCCTTACCGCCGAGCGGTTGCTGGGTGATCATCGAGTACGGGCCGGTCGAGCGGGCGTGAATCTTGTCATCCACCAGGTGCAGGAGCTTGAGGATGTAGATGTAGCCCACGGAAACGGGCTCGGGGAACGGTTCGCCGGAGCGGCCGTCCATGAGCCGTGCCTTGCCGGTGCCCTCGACCATCCGTTGGCCGTCGCGGTTGCGCAGGGTCGAGCCGAGCAGGCCAGTGATCTCCTCCTCGCGGGCGCCGTCGAAGACCGGCGTTGCGGTGCGGGTGCCTGGAGCGCCGGTACGCGCGGGCTCGGGCAGCCGAGCAGCCCAATCGGGCTTGCCCTCGACCTCCCAGCCAGCATTGGCGACCCACCCGAGGTGGGTCTCCAGCACCTGACCGACGTTCATCCGGCCGGGCACACCGAGCGGGTTGAGCACGATGTCGACCGCGGTGCCATCCGGCAGGAAAGGCATGTCCTCGACGGGCAGGATCTTGGCGATCACTCCCTTGTTGCCGTGCCGACCGGCAAGCTTGTCCCCGTCGGAGATCTTGCGCATCTGCGCGACGTACACGCGGATGAGCTCGTTGACGCCAGCAGGCAGCTCGTCGCCGTCCTCGCGGGCGAAGACCCGGATTCCGATGACCTTTCCGCCCTCACCGTGCTTGACCTTGAGGCTGGTGTCGCGGACCTCGCGGGCCTTCTCTCCGAAGATCGCCCGAAGCAGGCGCTCTTCCGGAGTCAGCTCGGTCTCCCCCTTGGGGGTCACTTTGCCGACCAGGATGTCACCGGGAACGACCTCGGCACCGATGCGGATGATCCCGCGGTCGTCGAGGTCGGCCAGGATCTCCTCGGACACATTGGGGATGTCCCGGGTGATCTCCTCGGCGCCCAGTTTGGTGTCGCGGGCGTCGACCTCGAACTCCTCGATGTGGATCGAGGACAGCACATCGTCCTGGACCAGACGCTGGCTCAGGATGATCGCGTCTTCGTAGTTGTGGCCCTCCCACGGCATGAAAGCGACCAGCAGGTTCTTGCCCAGCGCCATCTCTCCGCCGTCGGTGCACGGACCGTCGGCGATGACCTGGCCCAGCTCAACCCGCTCGCCCTCAGCGACCAGCGGCTTCTGGTTCACGCAGGTGCCCTGGTTGGACCGGCGGAACTTGTGCAGCCGGTAGGTCTGGCGGGTCCCGTCATCGGCCATCACGGTCAGGTAGTCCGCGCTGGAGTCCTCGACGATCCCGGCCTTCTCCGCAGTGACCACGTCACCGGCGTCGACGGCAGCGCGAAGCTCCATGCCGGTGCCGACCAGCGGTGCCTCGCTGCGCAGCAGTGGGACCGACTGTCGCTGCATGTTCGCGCCCATGAGGGCGCGGTTGGCATCGTCGTGCTCGAGGAACGGGATCATCGCGGTGGCAACCGAGACCATCTGGCGCGGCGAGACGTCCATGTAGTCGACGCCGTCCGGGGCGATGAGGTCGACCTCCCCGCCTTTACGCCTGACCAGGACCCGGTCGTCGGTGAAGTTGCCCTTGGGGTCAAGTGGCGAGTTGGCCTGCGCCACGACGTGGCGGTCCTCCTCGTCGGCGGTCAGGTAATCGACCTGGTCGGTGACCTTGCCCTTGGTGACCTTGCGGTACGGGGTCTCGACGAATCCGAACGCATTTACCCGAGCGAAGGTCGCCAGCGACCCGATCAGGCCGATGTTCGGGCCTTCCGGGGTCTCGATCGGGCACATCCGGCCG
>Ga0190275_10001615_pt1 | contig 16645 bp, 23 predicted proteins | sample Popmic550T_FD_133745 | JGI IMG/M metagenome (GOLD analysis project Ga0190275, IMG submission 133745) | Populus adjacent soil microbial communities from riparian zone of Yellowstone River, Montana, USA - 550 T | ecosystem: Environmental > Terrestrial > Soil > Riparian zone > Trees stand | place...
ACTCAAGGGATCACATTACTGAAAGCTGGCAAGGTTGCTGAATTCAACGCCGCCCAGAAAACTTCCCGGACTGAAGACCCTGACTATCACTTAAATCTGTCCATCGATGACAATTTGCCCGATAGCCGCACGGCATGGGCAAACCTGATAGAGCTGGTCTACGGCAAGCATGCCGTTACCGCTGAAAACCTCGCTTACTCTGGACACGTCGGTTCGTGGTCCATGCTTTTCGGAGCTGCACACGAGAAAAAAATACAACTCCCGCCGTATCTGAAGGATGCCCTAGAAACACAGGATGGCCCGGCAATGCCGGTAAATCTCGCATGGGCAACCATATCCGATGCCGATCTCGCCAGTGCCGACTTGCGCTTGGCCGACTTGTCTTGGACTATTGCACGGCAAACAAACTTTGCCGGTGCCGACCTTCGAGGCACCAGCTTCCACAACGCCACCCTCACAGGCGCGGATTTTACAGATGCCAAACTGCTAGGCGCTGACCTGACGGGTGCTGACCTTTCCCAAGTGAAGGGCTTAACGGATGAACAACTGCGGACTTGCAAAACGGATGAACATACAATCCTGCCGGACAATCTCGCGCCTTCACCACGTAGGAGCGCTAACGAACCGATTGTCACAATGTAATCGCTGTTAACTACTGATCGAAACTACGCCGAATGCCATTTAGCGCGGCGTTCAGGTTCTGCCATCTCGTTTCCGGGTTTTGCATGTCCAGAGCGCTGCGAAAGCTTTGAAAGGGCCACTGTCGAGCAGCCTGTGGTTCCAGATAATCGAGCGCTGCCAATACATCAGTGGTGCGCATATCCTGATCCCGGCACCGGGCAAGGGCATCTTCAAGTACTGCTAAAGCGTCCTTGCTCCCGTGGCTGCATGCGCTCTCGTCGGCCCATATCCCGAAATGCTTTACCCCTTCGTATGGCTTTGAGAACATAACATGAACGTAGTCCGATTCGGGCTACATGTTCAATCATCATGGGTGAACTTCTTCGGGGTGAAACCGTTCAACCTTGATCTTGCCTTCATTCTTCAGGGCTTGCGCCAAATCAAAATGCATCTGCATCTGTAGCCAAGTTTCGGCGGTGCTGCCGAATGCCTTGGAAAGTCTTATCGCCATCTCCGGGCTGATGCCTGCCTTCTCGTGAACGAGATTATTAACGGCCTGACGGGACACGCCCAATACCTCAGCAGCCTTCGTGACGGTCAATCCCAAAGGCTCTAGGCAATCCTGCTTTACAATCCGGCCCGGATGCACAGGGTTCTTCATAGGCATGGCGTTTTTCCTTTCAGTGGTAATCGATCAGCTCAACATCGAGCGCCTGCCCGTCTTCAAAGCGGAAGATGATCCGCCAGTTTGCGCGGACGGTCACGGCCCAAAACCCCTTACGATCGCCTTTGAGTTGGTGCAGGCGATAGCGAGGCAAGTCGAGAGCTTTTGGCGTCGTGGCGGCGTCCAGAACGGAAAGGATGTTTTCAACGGTGTCGAGAAGGTCCGGCCTGATCGGGCTGCGGTCGCCTTTCTCGTACAAACGCTTCAATCCACGATGTTTAAAGCTCCCTATCATTAAGAATACACCGTAAAGTGTAACTTGTCACTTGTCAACTTAGAATATAGGCCATCAATGAGCAAGCTGGACGCCCTATCCGTTCGATACGCTCTTTTCAGGCGGTGCCTTCAGTTGTAACTTTGCGATGAGATTGTACAAAAACATATATAGGCCTAGTAGGCCCTGCTTTGCCTCATCCGTCGGCACATTGGCATGCACACCCTTTGAAGAAATATCATTCAGACGCCGGACAAAAGCGGTCAGGACCTTCACTTCAGCTTCTAAAAGCTCACTGGACGATCCCTTGGGAAATTCCTTGGCTACATATTCCTCCAAACGGTTTAGGTATTTTTCATCGTCAAGGTTCCGTTGCTTTCCGTCTGAACACATCACAGGTTCCCGTACAGCGGGATAGAAGTAATCGGCAACCGCCTTGATGGACCGGCGCACTTCTGTCAGCAGTAAAGATTGATCCTCCGGATCATTCGATGCAACCAGTTGCGACGCTTTCTGAATCTTCACATAGACGTCCTCACAGCGGATTCGGAAATAGTTGTTAACTTCCGTTTGGATGCCGTGCAGAAACTGGTCTGTTTTCTTTTGGCCTTCGAGTTGCCGTTCAAGGGAGACCGCGTAATTCAGACAGCGCGTTTTGATCCGGCCTCTAATGAGCCTGTTCGCCTTTATACGCAATCTGTAGCCCGTCTTCTGATTGTTGTACCGGTCAGTGAAAGCCGCTAAGTCAAACGGCTCCATCCCCGCAGGTAATGTCAGATCGTTGATACATTTCTCCATCTGCTCAATCTCTGCGTCGATCTCGCTCACTCCAACCGTAAGAACATCTCGTTTTTCACCATCCTCAACATCATCTTTGCCATCGAAGGTGAAACCCAACACACGACTTTGCAGCCAGAGTTCTCCGGCGCGTTTCCAGACATATTCGGCAGCCTGATCGTTCAACTTGGCAGTGTCTTCCCGAAAGGCCCTCATAAGCTGTTGCTTATCGGGGTTTAGATCACGCAGAAAAATCATCGCGTTAAGGTGATCCTGAAGATTTCTCGCAACACGAAGGCATAGAAGAACCGCCTTTTCTACCTGATCGTTTTCTAAGTGATCGTAAATGCGCTCTATCGCATTGCTGTAATCCATGGGCTAGTTCCACATCCTTTCAGCGATCTTCTTTGCTTCCGGCCCGGTCGCGTCGGCATAGATGGCCGTGGTGGACAGCGCAGCATGGCCCAGCCATTTTTGCAGCACATTTAACGGAACCCCCGAAGTCACGGCCTTAATGCCGAAGCCGTGGCGCAATCCCTTTGGTGTCGCGTGGGGTCCACTGATGCCCGCCGCCGTCATAACCTCGCAAACCCGCGTCCATGCCGTGCCCCGGCTCCAATCCCATAGCAGGACGCCGCGCCCCCTGTCTTTTCGCTTCTGGGCGCTCCTGAGGTCATGAACCATGTTCAGGGTATCGAGGAAGGCGGGGGGCACCGGCACCGGCCTGTAAACCCCGCTACGGCGTTTCTTGAGGCTTTCAAAAACGATGGCACCGGCCTTAATATCAACCCGGTCGGCGGTCAGCGCCAAGGCTTCGGATATCCGGCACCCGGTATATGCCAGCAAGGCGCAGAAGGTCCGCACGTCACGCGGCGCAGCTTCGGCGGCTTTCAGGAAATCGTCCCGCTCACCCGGCGTTAAATATTTGCGCTGCCCGTCAGGGTCGTATAGCTGCATCCCGTGCATAAGTGGTAAAAGCTCCATTTGAACATTTCTCTAAGAGAACGGTTCAAGAATGCCGGAAGCACGGGCGGGGGGCAAGCTGAAAACACTGCCCCGGCTACAGGGCGAGTCTGAAATTTTGAACAGAATTAGGTATTCTGTTCAAAAGGCTGGTTACGGCGCTGCCTCCTCCGCTGGCAAGGTGAAGTAAAAAGTTGAACCTTCACCCCGCATGGACTCGGCCCAGATGTGTCCACCCAATCTCTCGATGACGCGTTTGCAGGTCGCAAGGCCAATACCGCTGCCCGGAACGTTTGTTCCATGCAGACGCTTGAAAGGCTCGAATATACTGGTTCCGTATTCGGCGGCAAAGCCTTGCCCGTTATCCCTGACAGAAACCCGCCAGTGGCTATCCTCTTGCACGGCCTCGATGCGAACACGCGGCGTTTCAACGCCGCCATACTTTATGGCATTGCCGATCAAATTCTGAAATACCATCACCATCTGCGTGCGGTCGGCGGGTACTTTCGGCATTGCTCCGACGCTTATAGTGGCTCCGCTACGGTCGATATGGTGTTGCAAGTTGGCAAGCGCGATGTTCAGCGGCTCTTCCAGCGACACGAGGACGCGCTGCTGTGGCGCATTGCTCGCTTCGGAATAGGCCAAGATGTCGTGCATCAGTGCGCCGAGACGTTCGAGACCTTCAATCGAAAGCCCCAATATTTTTGAATCTTCTACTTCGAGCTTCCCCTTAGTGCGCCGTTCCAGCAGTTTGGAAAGGTTCAGAGATGCATTCAAAGGCGAACGCAAGTCATGGGCGGCCACATAGGCGAAGCGTTGTAAATCCTCGTTCGAGCGCACCAGTTCCTCTTGAATGCGTTTTCGCTCCGTGATGTCCTCGATAGCCACCAACACCAAATTGATATCGTTTTCTTCGTTCCACAATTTCCGGGCATTCAGAAGCATGACGCGGCGTCCCAACACCGGGAACTCGTGAACAACCTCGAATTCCTGAATGTTTCTGCTCTTAGGAAGGACCTCTTGCAGGAGCGTTCGCAATCTCGGAATGTCCCATTGCCCATTGCCGAGATCGTAAATAAATTGCCCCTCGGTGTTCTCGCTAGAAACACCGAATGTATGAAAGAAGGCGCGGCTGGCGGTTTTAACACGCAGGTCCATGTCCAACACCAGCATGGGCTCATGCACGGTGTCCAAAATGCTTTGGATGTAGGACAACGCAGCTTGCCCGGCTTCGGAATCCCCGTGTTCTTCTTCAGCGCCCACTGCGCTCCGTAGCGTTTCTTCCACATCGGCTATGCGGGAACCCGGCCCCGCATCATCATGGGGCGCTTTAGGCGGTGGTTCCATCTAGCCTCAATCCTTTTATCAAGAGCGGCATTCAAGCAAGTTTACCTGTGCGCCACTTTTGCGTTAAGAACATAACCGAAAACTTGAACCCTACAGGTTAAGGGTCCAACCGCACCCCGCCTGAACCGTAGTATCTATTCTGTTCAACGGGGCGTAGGGCGGGATGGTTAAGCCGCTGTTCGGTGCAATAGCCAAAGCCGATCAAGCGCCGTCTGCGCCCGTTTTAAATCCTCATCCGGTGCCGGGCAATCTGCTCGTTGTCCAAAACGGGCAAGATGTATAGTCAGGCGGGTGTATGCCAGTTCTGCCTGCGCATGAAAGTCTTCAGCGCGAGAGAAATTCCCCTCCACATAGCGGCTGGCAGCAGCACCGGCGATCGTTAAAACGCTTTCGACACCGACCGTAATCAAGCCTGCGTAGGCATCTTGAGCAAATGGCCCATGACGCGACGGCTGCCCGTTTTCGCCGGAAAACGCCTGTTTCATGAGTCCATCCTCTTCACCCAGCTTAAGCGGCATCAGATCACGGTAACGAATCAACACTCTTCCGCCGTTGAACAGTCCAACTTTCACAGTTCTCTCTATCGAGCGGCGTTACCGCCTTCTCCCTCGCGATGACTGGGGAGGGGTAATTGACGCCGTCAGAATACTATATTCTCGTCGCAGAGGATAACGCCCTGCTGCGGTATGCAACAGTGCATGCTCTTTCAAAGCGTGGCTACAACGTCATAGAAGCCTACGACGGTGTAGATGCGCTACGCGCCGAGGCCAAATATGATGGCGCGATCCACCTGTTGATTACCAACGTGCAGATGCCAAACATGAACGGGCACGATCTGGCACGCAAGATCAAAATCAAACGACCCGACATGCTTGTGATGATCGTTTCCGGCGAAAACGAACCCGATTTTCCCCCTGATGCCGCCAAGTACGCCGAGGTCCTGTTGAAGCCTGTAACGCCTGAAACGCTGCTCTGCAAAGTGGATGGCCTGTTGGGAGGCGATTTACCAGACGCGGATTGAACAAACGTACCAATTCTGTTCAAGCGCCTTCGTCGTAGGACGGTTTGCTTTTGACATCAGGCCGCCAAGTCGGCATAAGGAAATCTTTCACACAACCATTAGGGGAAGGTTTCATGAGAAAACTCTTATTAGCGGCGCTGCTGGTCTGCACGGCCTGTGTTACCACAACATATAACGATCAACAGCTAATGGCCATGACGGACGACCAGCTCTGCGCGGCGGTTAAAGCTGATCCGATGAATATCCGCACTGTGACCTTCATGCATGGTAGAAAGCTCGAATGCCACCCTGCCATGGAAACTTGTAAAGCCGCCGGTTACAAATCCGGCACGAAAGATTACAGCGATTGTGTTCTTGCGAACATCGAGCATCTCAAAAACGAACAGAGAGCAAGGCAAGAGGCTGCGCGGGCGCTGTTTCTTAGCGGCGGGATGAACCCCCAGCCTGTGCAAACGCCCGTGTACCAGATGCGGACACCGGCGCGTACGAGCTGCACCGGCTTTGGAAATACCGTAAACTGCACGACCTACTGAGCTAGAGCGAAGCTTTTACGGGGCTGGACTTTTCCTCCAATCGGTGCGATCCCAACTGCCTTTGCCGATATTGCAATCCGGACAAAGCACCTGAAGATTTGAAGGCTTCAGGCGCAGATGCCAGTGGGTCCGCAAGGGCTCTATGTGATCGACGTTGGCGCGTTTCGAGTAGCCGCCACAGCACATACATTCACGGCCATGTTTCAAAATCACTTGGTAACGCAAACGCTTCCACGGCGGCGATTGATAGAACGCATCGATGTCGGCCTGCATTGGTGGGTAGCGATTTGCCATCCGTAGCAGCAATGCGAAAGGAAGCAGCAGCAGGTTGAAGATTTCGACAGCGGTTGATGTTTTCTGACGGCGGCGCTTCATGGTGCTATTTCCGGCGGGGTCGCCTGTACATGACCGCGCCGGCGCTGCACGGCAGCGCCGGCATTCTCGGCGGTCTGAAGGGCGTAGCCTTCGCCGTTCTCGCGGGCCTTGCTGCTTTCATCCAGCAAACGGGCAGCGGTTTCCTTTACCGGCCAGCCCCAATCAATCGCCGTCATGCACCAAGTGAAATCAGCCTTTGAAACATCGGGCCGGTCGCTGCCATGCGCAGCCGGGGCGCGGTCGAGGCAAAGCTTATAACTCGGCCACTTCCCTGCCCTCCCGCTGCTTTCGCGTGGCGGCAACAGGCGGGCCGGTTCGGACGCGGCCACAAGGCCCAAAGCTTCCAGCTCTGGCGCTGTCACAATTCGGCCAGGCTGAGAAGCGGTAATCTGAACGGTCGGGAAATCGGGCGCGTATTTGCGTTTGTAATTCGCGGTGCCAGCAATGCGAGTTGCCCCTGATGCGCTCGGATCAGCTCCCGCTGCTTTGCGTACGCGGCGGGCAAAGTCTTTCCGGTCGGCAATGTCGCCGGTCACGGCAAGCCACCCCTGATAGTTGCCCGGACTTGTGGCAACTATCATGAAGGCGGCGTGCTGGATGCGCTCGAGCGCGGCATCCTTCACATCGTCAAGCTGGATGAGAAGCACGGCGGAGGGGGGACGGGGCCGGATGATGACGTTATTTTGCCTGCGCGATGATGACGGAATCAAGAACGGCATCGAGGCGCGGGCATCCTGTAGGCTTTGCTTTGGCCGGAAGCCGCGTTTCTCTTCATCGATGTTCGTATGGGTGATATCGAAATCCTGCACGCCGACACTTGCGAATGTGGCCAGCATGTCCAAGGCTTGCGCTATCCCCCCGCCCGTGTTTCTCATTGCCCTTTCCCTGCTCTATCGTTCATGGATTGTTGCCGAACTATAACCCGTCCGGCTTGGGTCGGTAAACGTCCCTGCCCGCTTCTGGTGGCCATCATCCACCATTCAAACGTTAAAAGCTTGTGAGGCCCGCATAGGGCCGAACTCCCCTTAAACCGCTCGTTAGAGCGCGGATAAAATGCCCGCCGTTAGGCGGTCCGATTACCGGTGAAGCCGCCTGAACTTCCACATTTCCACAGGAGCCTATAAGTAGTTTTTTATCTGTATAAGAAAGATATAAGGGGATCACGCAAACCCAAGCTGGACAACGGTTTCCGCGTGATCTGGTCGCAAACTCTCACGGGTTGGTCGCAAACTCTCACACCCGGCCTTTACTAAACCATTGAAAAGCTTGGAAACCGGCTGGTCGCAAACTCTCACACCTGCAAGCCATTGATCCACAAGGTTTTCCACATCCAACAACCGCACACCCAGCCCGTGGCTAGGTGATCCGACCAGTTTTTTTGTAGGGAATGATCGAGGGTGAATGCCAGAACTTTATGGCGTCATTCAGCACTTCGTATCGGGCGGTTTGGTATTGCCGGGCGGCATCCTCAAGCGCAGTTAGAAAGCGGGGCCAGAAATGCTTTTGCAACTTGATATCGCGCCCGAACATCGAGTGAAGAACATCGGCCTTGAGGATCACCGGCTTGTTGAACGGTATGCGACATAACCGGTACGACAGGAAAGCGAAAATATCCATGGCACGAGGGCTGTGCTGGAGCGCTCGGAAGGCGGGCCAGTAGATTGGGGCAAGATGCTGCCCCTCCATGATGGATTGGTAATAACGCTGCGAGAGCAACATTTTTTGTTTCCAAAGGGTCCCCTGCTTCGGGTTCTTATCAATCCAGAACGTGAATTCGTCGGATACCGGCGCTTTCTTCTGGCTGGCGCTGACGCCTTCTTGCCATATGCCGAGATAGATATCAGCAGCAGCGACATTCTCAAGTTCGCGCTGTAGCTCCTTCCCGTTACTGCCGCAGATCGGGATGCCCGCCTTGGTCATGAACTCGCGCATGCTATCGGCCAGATCAACTTCAGGACCGTTCTTGTAGGCGTAATCGTTGATGTAGGCGGTGATGATGCGGGCCTTTGGCCCTGCGGGAACCATGCATTGCTTGAACTGGCCCGGATCATGCGGATTGACCAGCTCCCCCGCCCGAATGAGCAGCTTGGCGTTCCGGTTGCCCGTTTCCCACCGGTCCTTGTTCTTGGCGTTGTGGCGCACAGGCATGAAGCATTGCAAGAAGATGGAATGGATATAGAGAATATCCTCCGACCGGATCAATTCGCTGTCCGTGAAAATGGCCGGGTCCACCATCCGGGCCGGTCGCTTCATAACTTCGGCCCCTGTGGTCGGCTCTGGCGCGGTCACGGCCTCCGGGATCAAGGCAAACTGCTGGCTTTCGCCGGTCAGCGTCGAGCCACCGGCAAGGTGCTTTTGCAGGAGAATGTCCCCTGCCCTTTTCAGCCCCTTGCTGCTTTTGCCATTGCTCATAACGCTGTCCTGATTCCGGGTGACAGTCTAGCGAGGCCGCTAGGCAAAGTCACCCGGACCAATCGCGATTGGTTTGAGTGTTTACTCATTTGAGTTTTTACTCATATGAGCAGGAAAGTGCTTTTCGAGGATTTCTATCAGCGCTTCCGTCATGTCCCTGCCCTCAAGGGCGCATTGCGCCTTGATCCGGCCATGGAGGCTGGCCGGGATATCGGCATTCAGCCGTTTGGTCCGTTTGTCCTTTCCCGGATTGACGAAACTATCAAGCGCCGATGGATCAGATTTCTGCCCCTCCGCCTTCTTGCGCGGGTTTGTTCCCCAACTAGCCACGTGCGCCTACCTTTCTCGCCGCGTTCAGGCCGAGCAGCGTGTAAAGCTCCTCTACCAACGCCTCAAAATCCTGCGCCGCTGCGCCGCGCCGGTCGGTTTCAATAGCGGTCAGGCCGCTCCTTGCGGCCTTGGCGTATTCGGTCCGGTTCTTGATAACACTGTCGAGCCTCGGGATTTCAAACTCTGCCAAGGCGTCCTTCACCTCGCCGCCGAGTGTGGTGTTTTCGAACAGACGGTTAATGACAAAGCGCGTAACCAGATCGGGTTTCAATGTTTGGCATTCGCCCACGATATCGACAATCTCACGCGCCGCCCAAACGTCAAACGGCGAAGGCTGGACAGGAATAAGCACCACGTCAGCCGCGCCGATAGCCGACCGCGCCACATCATTGCCGCCGGGCGGTCCGTCGATAATCACCCAATCGTAGCCCTTGCCAAGCGTTGGCACCTCGCGGTGCAAGGTTGCTTTCGGAAGACCGATAACCGGAAAATTGGGCTGGGCTGTGCGCTCTGTGGACCAGTCGAGCGCCGAGCCTTGCTTATCAGCGTCGATGAATAAAACCTTGTGCCGGTCGCCGCCTGCGCGGGCGGCGAGGGCGGTAGCAAGATGAAGGCTGACGGTCGTTTTACCAACCCCACCTTTCTGGTTGAGAACTGCAATCACGGTCATGGAAAGCCTCTTTCGTTGGGTGTTTCGATGCGCTGAGTATATCCTCATTTACTCAAACCCTCAAGTGAGTATGTGAGGGCGAGGGCAACCGCTGTTCGGATACAATGCTCTAACCCGTTGTCACTCAAGGCTGTAAGGGAGGATGTGGTTGCTTTCGCGCATCCTGTATCTGTGCATCGTGGCTCTGCTGGCGTGGAACTTCGGCGGTGCGGCCATGTGGTTTTTGGAAAGGTTTTTACCTTTCGTTTGGGCTGGCATCGTGAGCATTGCTCCAAAAGAAGGCCCGCCCAGAGACGCAACATTCTGGCTGAATTTTGCTGTGGGGATGATCTTCTTTTGGGTATTGCTGAAACTGACCGGCCTATCCTTTGGCTTCATGCTGCCCCTTGGTCAGCGGTTCGGGACAACAAAACTGGTCCGGCGAATTCAGGGCGTGATGGCCGAAGTGATTTTGTTCTTTGTCGTATTCGCGGCGTTGTTCGGCCTTCTCATCCTGACGCCTGCAGGGAATGACCTGATCGCTCGCAGGTTCCTAGCCAATCCGTTTCTTCTGAATGGCGACCCGAACGCAAAGCCTATTCGGTATTCAGATGAAGGTTACGATGACACTCTCAACATCATCAAGGGGATGCTGTACCAAGGCATTTACTTTGACCAAGATGCTCTTTTCAGCAACCAGTTTGGCAAAGCTCGCGGCGAATGGTTAGGCAAGATTTTTCCCGCCTTCTGGAAGCAAGTGTTATTCGTCTCGCTGCTGCTTTACATCCTCATCCAGTGGGCGATTATAAAAGCGCCCGCTGAAGGTATTTACAAACATCTATTGCGGTTCTTTGAAATCGGGCGCTTTGGCATCGGCGGCTCTGGCCGCTTCGCCGGGTTGATTGAGGAATGGGCGCATCGTTTCAAGCCGGGGCAGGGGAGCCTGTTTTTGGGCCGGTCGCTTTATAACCGCTTCCTGAACATCGGTATCAAAGATGACCGGCACATGCTGACAATAGCGGGATCGAGAACCGGAAAAAATGCAGCGGTGCAAATAACAAATTTGCTGATGTGGGAAGGAAGCTGTGTTGTCATCGACCCCAAGGGAACCAATGCGGCCGTCACCGCCCGCCGCCGCCGTGAGATGGGGCAGGATGTTTACATCATCGACCCTTTTCATGTTCTGGGCGAGGAAACAACAACCTTCAATCCGCTTGCCGGGCTCGACCCGAAGTCACGAACCATCCGTGAAGAAATCGCCGTTATCGCTGACGCTTTGGTCGTACCTGACCCCGGCGCGAAAAATGCGCAGCACTGGGAAGATGGCGCAAGAACCGTTCTCGCGGGATTGATCGCGCACTTGATTGTCGTATCCAAGCAAGATGGCAAAGTTCCGACATTGCCACTGATCCGAGAGATGTTGCTTTTAGATGGAGATGACCAGCTCGGCCTTTGGGTGGACATGAAGAATAACCGCGGGGCAGGGGACGCGGCGCACGATGCAGCTTTGCGGATTAGCCGCGGCATCGAGACAGAAGAAATCCGCAACATCCTTTCGAACGCTGACAAACATAGTGAATGGCTGTCATATCCGGCGACGAATGCGGCGCTGCAAGGCAACGACTTTAAGTTTTCAGAGCTGAAGCGAAAGCCGGTGACGGTCTATCTTGTCATCCCGCCGCGCTTTCTCGACGTGCACCGGCGGTTCCTGCGGCTGTTCATCAATTTGGCCATTCTCGAAATGTCAGTCGGCGGCAAGTCGCGCGTGCCGGTGCTGATGATCCTCGATGAATTTTTGGCGCTTGGAAAAATGAATGAAGTGGAACGCGCCTTTCGCCTGATGGCTGGATACAACCTCATCCTGTGGCCATTCGTGCAGGATTATGGCGGGCTAATGCAGCTCTACGGCAACAGCGTCAACGCCTTCGTCACGAACAGCCGGGCCGTGCAAGTGTTCGGTGTCGATGACACGAACACGCTGAAATTTGTGTCTGAACATCTTGGCGACCGCTCGATGCAATGGGTGAAAAGCGTGGGCGACACGCTGCGCATCACGCCGTTGCGAACACCGAAAGAAATCAGCATTGAAATCAATAAGGACCATGGGCTGCAATACATCCTGCGCACCGGCAAAGCGCCGCTGATTGCCGAGAAGGTCAACTACTTTGAACAAGGCTGGAAGCCCGAGAAAATGCCCGCATGGATGACGCGGCGGGCATGGCCGTTTGATGGGCTGTATGACGCCGACCCTGATTATCGGCGCTAAAATGAAAGTCTATGGCGACCAGCACGGGCGGGGCGGGCGGCATCGGCGGTGGCGGCGGGCTGACGGCTGATTTTCCAAGCGACCGGCAACCCGAACGGAATGAGAGCGCGGCGGCGTCATTCGAAAAATCCGCAACGACTGACCGACAGGCAAACCAGCTCGAAGAAGAATTGCGGCTGAAGGAACGAAACCGACAGACGCCGGAAGTGCAGGGCATGGATTACACCATCGGCGGCACGGTGGAACAGGCCGTGCACACCGAAGCCTTCACTCAAAGGGAAAAAGAAATCCTCGCGCTGAAGGAACGAATACAGCGCCGGAATGAACGCACGCGCGGTCAGGGACGCTAGGGGCCTTGGTGTGATGCAGCGCTGCCTGTTTTGCTCTGACCCGAGCCATCGCGATAGAGGTTCCTGTATTCCACCCGCGCCGGTCCCGTGGCGGGAACGGCTCAAAAACTATATCTGGCGTGAGCTGCAAAATCCGGGGCGAGTGATGGTTGTCGGTGAATGGAAAGAGGGCAACAGCTTTCAATATGCGGCGGTCCGCTATGTAGGCTGGCGCTCGTACTTTCCTTACGTCAGACGCGGCCCGCGCCATGCCGGACAACTTTAAGCTGTTCATAAGCCGAAAGTTTAGCGCGACAAACCTCTGCCCCGGCTGCGTTTTTCTTCCATCCGTCTTTTCAACTCGGCAATTTCCGCTTCACGGCTATCGGTTGGCGTCTCTCGTTTTATTTCCTCTTTCACCGGCTCGGCTGAAGTGCTGAATTCCGGCGCGATGCTGGCAACCGGCGCGGGCTGTTGCCGATTATCTTGCTGCGGGTCCGGTTGCGGCCTTCGGATTTCCTCACGCGCGAATTCTTTAGCGACAACGGGCGGGCGGTGCTGCTGTGACTGAATGGCGCTCGCTTCATGTTCGCGCCGTTCACGTTCTTGCCGGGCCGTGATCGCCGTGCGGCGCTGCTCGATGTCGCGTTCAATCGCCTGCCGCGCTTCCGTCTTGCGCCACTCGATGTTCTGAAGCGTCTGGCGCATGCCATCAAGATCAGTTTCAGCGGTTTTAGAAATCTTCCCGGTCAGCTTCATCCACCAAAGCCGGGCGCGGCCTGTGTTTTTCAATGCCTCTTCCAGCTCGGCAACTTCGCGGCGCAACCGGCGTTCGTGCTGCCCGTACTGGCTCTCATTGTTAAAATCCGCTTTGTTCCGGGTTTGCTGGCTTTCGTCATAAAAAGCCCCGAGTTCCCGCAAATGGCGGTCCTGCAATACGTTCGAGACTTGGCGCGGTGGCGCGGGTGCAGCAGGGCGGGGCCGGGCCGGAGCTTTCTTCCGGTCGGCCTGAATTCCAGCATCGATGATGGATTCCTGCCAATGCCGTTCCTGCGCGTCCCGGTCGATGATCTGTGCTTCTTCCGGAGGCTCGACCGGCGCGGCGGTTTTCTGCTTTTGCTCGGGCTGGCCGGGTGCCGCCTTGGCTTGAGCGTCACCGGCGCCGCGCTGTTCTTTCTGCCGGTCGGCCCGCGCCTTTTCTTCAGCAGCCTTCGCTCGCGCATCATCTACAGCAAGCAACTTCAGATCAGCCAGCTTTGCGCGAATATCCTTCGCCTTCGCGCCGTCGATCTGACGGGACAGGCTGTGCATGTTGCCGTCGCGGTCGATGATGACTAACCGCTTTCCCTGCGCGAGCTTATAGCCCGCCTCTGATAGCGCCGCCTGAAATGCCTTGCCGTTGTCGGCGGCATTGTAGAGCTGCGTAACATGCGCCTTCAGATCCAGCTCCGGTTCGCAGTATTTGACGAACTTCTTTTCCTCGCGCTGCTGGTTGTTCTGTACCCGTTGTTCGCAGTAAATTTTCCCCCCGTCACGCTCGTAAGCCTCGGCCCATTTCGAAAGCTTCAGTTTCGAATAGGACAGCGTGTTTGCCCGCCCGGTGTTGGGATTGATGACGTTGACGATGCAATGAATATGCTGATGGTCGGCGTCACGGTGCGCGACCATAACGGTTTCATGCTCGGCCAGCCCAAGCGCCGCCAACGCCGATCGGCCCGCGCCGATCATTTCCCATTTCTTCGGTTCCTGCTCGGGATGCCAGGCGAGGCTAAACGTAAACACCGGTTTACGGCACGCCGGGCCGGTCGCCGCCATGCCGCTTTGCCGCTTTAAATCCTCGGCATGCATGGCGGTGAAGCTCATCCACTTCAGCGCCTTTTCCGGGTCCTGTGTCGGCACGTTTTCGGTGTGGGTGAACGCCACCCGGTCGGCGGTGATGGCCTCTTTGTCGTGAAGATAATAGAGGCCCGCGCCTTTGAAACTTTGCCCTCGCTGTGCCTCGCGCGGAACCATATCACCCCGGCAACCGCTCGGCGATTTTATCGAACAGCCCGGCCAGCTCGGCAAGCGTATGGTTCAGCTCTGGCGAGATTTCACCGTCATGGATGTTCGCGTGGTAGGCAATCTGGTTCAGGTTATTGCCGACACGCTTCAGCTCGGTAATCAGCTCGAAACTGACCGGGTCGGTGCGGCGGGCCTCGACGCGGCCATGCAGCGCCATGCGCCGGATGTACTCGCTGATATCCAGCCCGGCTTTCGCAGCTTTGGCAGACGCGGCGGCGAACTCGCTTTCGGTCGCGCGGCTGCGCAGCACACGGCTTTTTCTATCTGGGTTTTCTTTGCGCGGGCGGGCCATAGGGGCAACTCAAGACAGACAGGGATCGACCGAACGCACGAACGGAGGAGGGGATGCAACGGGGAAACTTTTAGGTTCCCCTTGCCGAGATGAGCCGCGACAGCGGCCCGTTTTTGTAGCACAAAAACACATCTCGCTACTCTGACGCACAGCGCCATTATATCCACAACCAAGGACCAGATGCACCGGCATGGCTCAACCTATCCACAGCCACCAAAAAAACGCTTCAGCCTGACCTCTTCGCTTCAGTCAAACCAAGCAGCGTTCGGCCTAACGGCCTCACAAATTTTTAAGTGAAAATGAGAAACACGGGCGGGGCATTGCACCTCGACCCTTCAACCTCAAACCGCCAATTTATGGCGATCCTCTAACCTGAAACTGGTAACCCGCTACCGTCTTCCCGACCAAATTTTCCGGCTCAACTTTTGGCCTGAAAACTTGTGTCCACCACCACACCCGCCCCGCCTGCGCAGCCTTAAGGGGCCTCTGCCCTACAGCTTCCAGCTTTCCCCTGCCGATCTTATCGACGCCAACCCCGCTTCACAGCTTCCCGGTTCGCGTTTTCTTCCATCCCCTGATAGCCCGACAAAGCCTCGTCAAGTGTCGCGCCCATCATCTTCATCGCAAACCCTGCGAATTCATCCGCTTCCACCTGTTCAGGAGACGCCCATTCAAGCACGCCTTTCATGCCTTCATGCCTGTTCAGGATATGACCTATTTCATGACAGAGAACACCCGCCACGCGCCAATCGATTTTGCCCGCTCGGTACAGTTCATTGCAGCGCTCGCCCAAGGTAATAATGTTGAAGCGCGAATTCGCCCAGCCACAGGTCCACCTGCCCCCGCGCACCACCCAGATATCGGTATGCAGGCCCATCCTTGCCAGCACATTCTTTGTAAACGCCTCAGCCTCTGGAAGCCGCTCGCGCCTGTCCTGAGCTTTTCGCTGTTCCTCGCGGTATTGCCGCAACATGTGACCGCTGAATACCATTCCAGCTACAAACGCCAGCATGACGACAATCAGCCACTTCAGCGCCGTTTTCATTCTCGGGCTCCTCGGCCAGCTTCATGGCACTGAAGAAAGGAATCATTCTTGCGGCGTCCGGCCCGCCATCTTTTCCGCTTCCGTCCATTTGTCACAGATCAAACTGCCAAGTTCCCACGCGCCATTGTCTTTGCCCGGCGTTGCTTCACTCAGGCCGATAGCTAGAGCAGGCTCACCATCCAGCAATACTTCCGTCAGCACCCGCTTTTTGATGACCATCAAAACCCGTGGCTGTCCGTTCTCAACATCAGGCGCGATCAGCATATCCCCGCCGCCACCGGGCCGGGATGTGAAACTTGGCATATTAGGCATTGTGATCAGTCTAAACGAGAGGAGCCGGGCGAACGTGGCCATTGAAGGCGTGAAGCGTGCCATCATGCGGTGGGTTTTATTGAACCTTCTCGCGAGGCCGCTAGGCTGGTTTTATTACCGCTACTGCGCAATTCGCGTATTCGAGTTCCCCGACACGAAAACGATCATGAGGGACTTTCATAGTCGCCATCGGCTGTAGCTCCCTTTTCAAACTCCACTAACAGCCTTGCCTTAGCCGGGCGGCCAGTGTGTTCGGCGCTCACGCGCCTCACAATTTTTTTGTTTTAGAAACACGGGGGGGGGGGCAGATTTTGACAGAAACCTCCCACTCACGTAAAGTTATCCCCACAGCAACAACAAGAGGAAGGCAA
>Ga0190275_10001616_pt1 | contig 16643 bp, 14 predicted proteins | sample Popmic550T_FD_133745 | JGI IMG/M metagenome (GOLD analysis project Ga0190275, IMG submission 133745) | Populus adjacent soil microbial communities from riparian zone of Yellowstone River, Montana, USA - 550 T | ecosystem: Environmental > Terrestrial > Soil > Riparian zone > Trees stand | place...
CATCGAGCGCGGTTCCGATCAACAGGCTCTTTCCGCACTCCTGATCCCGCTCCGAACGCCGCCGCTGCAGCTCAGCACGACTCCGCTGCCATCCTACGTCTCGCTCAGGAGTGCGGAAAGAACCTTAAACGTTCGGAGGAAGTGAACGAATCTTCCGAGGAAGTAAGCGGATGCTCGGAGGAAGTGAACGAATCTTCCGAGGAAGAAAACGAATCTTCCGGGGAAGTGGAGGCATGGCGTTCGTCTAGTTCGACGAGAGCGAGAGTGCCGCGCCGAGGACCCCGTCGACGACCCTTGCCATCTTCGTGTAGTCGAGCGTGTCGGCGGTGTCGGCATGTGTGGTAGTTCGGGTTTCGGAGGAACGCCGTGGCCGTGCCGGCAGCCGTGGCTCCAGTAGTGAGCAGAACAGGTTCGTTCTCAGAGAACAGGTTCACTCGGCGAGATTCGAGAGCGGGCGAGTTACACTGAGCTCATGGAGCTGACGCGGGCCGAGGTCGACAGGATGCTTCGTCACGCCGACGAAGTCCGAACGAAATTGCGTCGCGCAACGCGTGAACTGACACGATTCGGTGAGCAGGCCATGGCCGCGCGGGAGGCGAGCCGAACGGCCGCTGCACGCGACGACGCGTCGGCCTCGGCGGAGCGTCCGTCCGATGTCGATCGATCTCGATGATCCTATCGCGCTGATGCTCGTTGCTTCCGCCGCCGCGCGGTCACCGGTTCCTTACGCGGCCAGGAGATTCGCGCAACCTCACCCGAGGACTTCGTGATCCTGAAGGTGCTCGCAACGCGCGAACGAGATCTCGAAGACGCGCGCAGCGTGATCGAGACGCAGCGGACGCGGCTCGACGAGACCCTGATCAGAATGGAGATCCAAACAGCTGATCGAGGAGATCCCCGATCACGATATCCACATGCGCTACGCAAGACTTTCCTAAAGCGAATCACGTGGAACAGACTAAAAGTCTGGGCCACATATAGGGCGCCTGCCAAGACCGAGTCCAATGCCACGGCGCGTTCTTTCGCCGCTCCGCGGCTGCCTGCACAGTTCGCGAACCATGCGGCCGGGTCTAAGCAGAACCGTTTCACGTCAGCCGACGAAAAGACGACGGGAGGCCTCCGGCGGGCGGTCCGGCCGACAACGTTGGTTTCCGCTCGGACCACGTTCCGGCGAGAGGCGTCCGTTCAGCCTGGGGCAACCAACGCTGCCGGCCGTGCCGGCCCGGAGGCCTCCCGTCGTCTTTTCGTCTGGCCGACTGAGGTCCGCCGGCAGGCCCCCGCGTTGCAGTATCCTTTCGGGCGGTGCCGACTTACGACGACGAGGATACGGACCGGTTTGACCGGACGCTGTCGATGCGGCGGCTTCCGCCGCGTCAGCAGCCGGAGCCTGCCCCGGACAAGCGAGTGGTGGAGCGGCGGCAGGGGAATGCCCGGATTCTCGTCGGGACGATCATCGTCATCGCCGTGCTGCACCTGGCGCGGCCGGTGGTGGTGCCGGTGGCGCTGGCGATCCTGTTCTCCTTCCTGCTGACGCCGATCGTGGTGCGGCTAGAGCGGACGTTCATCCGCCGCTCGGGGGCGATCGTCCTCTCGCTCGGGCTGACCACCGTTCTGCTCGGGTTCGGCGGCTGGTGGATCTACGAACAGTTCAATGCGGTGGCGAAGGAGATCTCGAGCGCGGCGACGAACAAGAACGTCGAGGACAAGCTCAAGTTCCTGCGGAGCACGGGCGGGAGCACGCTGGAAGTGGTGGAGCGGACGCTGCAGCGGGTCGCCGAGGTGCGCGACCGGCCGGAGCGGGCGGACCTGAAGGTGCGGGTGATCCCGGAGCGGAAGACGCTCACGGAGCGCTATGAAGAGGTCGCGCCGAGCGTCGAAGGGGTTGCGGCGACGTTCCTCGTCGTGGTGGTGGTCTTCTTTCTGTTGCGCGACCGCGAGCAGTTGCGCGACAAGCTCCTGCGCATCGCCGGGCGTGCGCACCTCACGGTGACCACGCAGGCCATCGGCGAGACGTCGCAGCGCATCAGCCGCTACCTGCTGACCATCTCCCTCCTCAACGTCGGGTTCGGACTGCTGATCGGCCTCGGATTGTGGGCGTTGCGCGTGCCGCATGCGGCGCTGTGGGGGGTGCTGGCCGGGCTGCTGCGGTTCGTGCCGTACATCGGTGCGGTGCTGAGCGCGGCGGCGCCGACGTTCCTGGCCTTCGCGGTCTTTCCGAGCTGGTGGTCGGCGCTGGCGGTGTTGTTCCTGTTCGTCTTCAGCGATCAGTTGATCGGCGGGTTCATCGAGCCGATCGTGGTCGGTCATCGGGTCGGCGTCTCGCCGATCGCGCTGCTGCTGGCGGCAATTTTCTGGGGCTGGCTGTGGGGCCCTGTAGGGCTGCTGCTGGCGACGCCGATCACGGTCTGCCTGACCGTGGGCGGCGAGTTCATTCCGGCGCTGCGGATCTTCTCGATCATGTTCGGGAGCGAGGACCCGCTGGAGGGCTATCTCAGCTTCTACAACCGCCTCCTGCTGCGCGACCGCACCGGCGCGATCGCGATCGCCGACCGCTACGCGGAGACGGCGTCGATGGAGGAGATGTTCACCGATCTCTTCATCCCGACGCTGACGTTCGCGCAGGAGGAGCTGGACCGGAAGCGGATCACCCAGGCGCACGATCACTTCATCAAGGACGTGGTGCGCGAGCTGATCGTCCGTTTCGGCGATCGCAATGCCGGGACGCCGAACCCGGAGCGGCACATCGTGGCGGTCTCGGTCGCCGGCGAGCGTCTCTCCCTCGGTACGCTGATGCTCACGCAGCTCCTGCGCAGCGAGGGGTATACGTCGGACTACTTCACCGACCTGCCGGAGCAGGAGCTGGTGGCGTTCATCAACGAGGTGAAGCCGGAGGCGGTGTTCGTCTCCTGCGCGCACCCAGATCACGTCGAGCAGGGCTACGCTCTGCTGCAACTCCTCTCCGCCAACTTCCCGGACCTGGCCATCGTCGCGGGCGGCTCCGGGTTCTCGCGCGATCGCGCCCGTACCCTGGCGGCCGGAGCGACCTACGTCCCCTCCACGCTCAAGGAAGCGAAGGACGACTTCCTCGGCCAGAGGCGTGGGGCGCGGCGGAAGAGCGGGCGGCTTTCGTCGACGTTCTCGGGGACGAGGTTCCGGGTTCCGCCGCCGGCGTAGGAGCAGCGCAAGTCCGTCGCTTCTCTGCTGCCGTAGGCAGCGAAAGATCTGTAGGCCCGGCCTCCAGGCCGGGTTCACCGGGACCCACCAAGTGAGCCCGCGTAGCGGGCGACAGAAAAGACCATCGCACGTTTTCTCGTCTGTCGCCCGCTACGCGGGCTCGCAAATTCATCCACGCTGTACCCGGCCTAAAGGCCGGGCCTACAGTTCTTGAGCTGCCTACGGCAGCAGAGGGCTGATCGACTGCCTCGGCTTTCTGAATGCGTCCTACTGAGCGTTCCTCCTACTGCTTGACCAGTGTCGCCACCGAGATGTGCGGCCAGTTGATCAGCGGGTTGTCCGGTCCGATCGGGCCACCCCTGCCGGGGAAGGCGAGCATGACGGTCTGGGTGTACTGCAGTTGCAGGAACGGGTCGCCCTGATCCGGGGGCGGGACGACGGTCTCGATCCAGAAGACGGCGTCGAGGGAGATGGCGTTGGCGTTGGTGGTGACGAAGGGGATGTTCAGGATGCCGCCGCCGAAGGGTCCGGGGAGGAGTCCCTGGCCGGGAGGGGGTGTGTTGGTGGAGACCTGCAGCACCACCATGTTCGCGATGTTCTGTCCCTGGATGGCGTCGGTGAGGGCGGCGTTCGGGTTGTTGAGGTTGAAGCCGGCCGGGAGCGGAAAGGGGGTGACCTGAGGAGGTTCCATAGGTTCCGGCGGGAAATACCCGAGACCCGTCGGCTGTCCGGTCGCGGCGAAGGTGGGCTGCGGACTGACGGCCTCGATATGCGGTCCGCCCTGCACGGCGAGCGCGGTTCCCTGTGCGAGCAGCGAGTCGCCGTGAGGGACGGTGGAGAGGCGGGCGACGGTCTGCGGCTGGGGCGGCTGTGTGGTCGGAGGCACGTTGATCCACATGCCCTTCTCGACATGCAGCAGGGAGAGCGACGCAGCGTCGGTGACCTGCTGGGTATAGGTCATCCCGAAGATGTTGATGTCATTCTGCTGCGACCCCCGGTCGGGAATCTGGCCGCCGATCGGCTCGAAGGTCAGCACTTCGAGGGTGGCGTTGACCTGCAGGACGAACGGCAGCTTCAGTTGGAACGCCGGCTTGGAGATGAGGTTGAAGCCTCTTCCGACCCACGTGCCGGCCAGTTCGGCGATCGGCCCGAATCGATCCGCCTGAATGGCCACCGGGGCGCCGGCGCGCATTTCGAACGGTTGAGCAGTCATGTCTACTCCTTCTCCGTGCGGGCGCACAAACAGCGGTCGCACGACGTCGTCGATAGGAAGTGACCTTTCGGAACCGAGGGCTTACTTGTTAAGACGAAGTGCCCGGTGTTATGTGAATTTTGTTCACCCCGGAGGCCAGCCGAATGCCCGTCCGCCCAGCAGATGGAAGTGGATGTGGAAGACGGTCTGGCCGGCGCCCTCGCCGTTGTTCACGACGAGGCGGTAGCCGTCGTCGTGGAGGCGGAGGTTGCGGGCGATCTCCGTCGCGCGGAGGACCGTCGTGCCGATGGTGGCGGCGTCGGCTTCGGTCATGTCGTCGAGCGAGGGGATGTGCTTGCGCGGGATGACCAGGACGTGTGTCGGCGCCTGGGGGTTGATGTCGTGGAACGCCACGACGTCGGCGTCCTCGTGGACCTTCTTGGCCGGAATCTCGCCGCCGGCGATGCGGCAGAAGAGGCAGTTCGCGTTACTCGGCATGTGCCGATAATACGACGACGCGCGGGATGCCGGCGAGGTCGGGGAGGAAGGCGTCGACGTGGAACTTCATCGACGCCGCCAGCGCCCGGATGGATTCCTCCTGGCCGTACCCCACCTCCAGGATCACGTGGCCGTCATCCGCGAGGCGCGTGTGCGCCTCGTCCAGGATGCGCTCGATGATCTCCGTGCCGAGGGGGCCGGGGGTGAGGGCCATGCGCGGCTCGTGGATCCGGACCTCGACCGCCAGCTCTTCGTACTCCCCCTGCGGGACGTAGGGCGGGTTGGAGACAATCACGTCGAACGTGGCATCGATGCCCGACATCAGGTCCGACGCCGCCAGCGCGACGTGCGAGTCGAGGCGGGTGCGGTTCAGCGCCGCGACCGCCAGCGCTTCCATGGAACGGTCGACGCTGATGACCTTCAGGTCGGGGCGCTCGCGGTCGAGGGTGATGCCGATGCAGCCGCTGCCGCTGCCGATGTCGATCACCCGGCCGCCGCGCGGGGCGTGCTCCATCGCCGTTTCGACCAGCAGCTCGGTCTCGGGGCGCGGGATCAGGACGCGCTCGTCGACGTAGAACTCGCGCGAGTAGAACTCGGTACGCCGGCGGATGTACTGGAGCGGCTCACCTTCGTAGCGCCGCGCAAGAAGCGCTACGAACGGCGCCGGGTCGACCGGGGTCTCGCCGTAGGCGAGCAGCCAGGAGATGGGCTTGCCGAGGAGGTCGGAGAGGAGGAGGTCGACGTCGCGTGGGTTGATCCCGCGCTGCAGCGCGTCTTCGCGATACCGCGAGCGCACGTCATCCAGCCGCTGCGTCGTCATACGTCAACTCGAGGAAGACGTCTTCCAGGGCACTGTTGCGCTTCAGCTCGGCGGTGGTCCCGCTGGCGATGATCCGTCCGCGGTTGATGATCGCGATCCGGTCGCAGACCGCTTCGGCCACCGAAAGAGTGTGAGTGGTCAGGAAGATGGTTTTCCCCTCGTCGGCCAGGCGGCGGAAGAGGCGTTTCACCTGCCGCTGCGCCAGGGCGTCGAGGCCGACCATCGGCTCGTCGATGACCAGGACGGCGGGGTCGTGAACGAGGGCGGAGACGATCACCAGCTTCTGCTTCATCCCGTGGGAGAGGTTTTCGATGCGGGCGTCGACCCAGTCGGCGAGGTCGAAGTAGCGGAGGAGCTCCAGCGCCCGCGGCTCGCAGACGCTCCACTCTTTCCTGTAGAGGTCGGCCACGAAGTGCAGCAGCTCCCGGCCGGTGAGCTTCTCGTAGAGGTAGGGTCGATCGGGGACGTAGCCCATGACCGACTTGGCGCGGACGGGATCGGCGGCGACGTCGGCGCCGTTGACGCGCACGGTCCCGCTCGTTGGGAGGGAGAGACCGGAGATGATCCGGATGGTGGTGGTTTTTCCGGCGCCGTTCGGTCCGAGGAAGCCGAAGATCTCGCCCGGGGCGGCGTGGAGCGTGAGGCGGTCGACCGCCGTGAAATCGCCGTATCTCTTTGTGAGATCGTGGATTTCGATCATTCAGGAGAGAGGGTATCATCTGGCCCGCAGGGCCATCCCGACCGAAGGGGAGGGATCTCGGGCAACCTTCGCGGAGCGCACCCGTAAAATCAATGGCAGAACGTGACCAGCTCGATGACCGCGCCCTGGTGGAGCGGATCCTCGGCGGCGACCGGGACCGGTTCGGCGTGCTGGTGACACGCTACGAGAAGCGCGTCATCAACTACGTCTACCGGATCACGCATCGCTATGAAGAAGCCCACGATCTGGCGCAGGAAATTTTCGTGAAGGTCTACCTCGCACTCGATCGATACGACCCGAAGTACCAGTTTTCGACGTGGCTGTTCCGCATCGCGCAGAACAGCGCGATCGATGCGTTGCGGAAGAAGTCGATTGCCGAGGTGCCGCTGGCCCGTCCGACCGAGGAAGAGCCGGCCGGAAAAGAGCGCGAGTTCGCGGACGGCGGCGTGTCCCCTTACCGGGCCCTCAAGAACAAGCAGCTCAGCGCCGCGATCGACGTCGCCGTGGAGAAGCTCCCGGCCGATTACCGCGAGCTCATTCAGCTCCGCCACTTCGCGGAGCTTTCGTACGAGGAGATCGCTTCGATGAAGAAGCTGCCCCTCGGCACCGTCAAAAATAAGTTGTTTCGAGCGCGGAATTTGCTGAAGGATGCGCTCGGCTCGTTCGTGGAACCGTTATGAAGCCGACCTGCGAGGACTATTTCGAAGATCCGGAGAAGCACGCCGCTCACCTCGAGTCGTGCGAGCTGTGCCGCGCCCTCGAGGAAGGAATGGGCGACGCGGACGTGCCGGTGGAGGTGCCGCACCGGCCGATCCCTGTCGCCATCAGCATCGACGAGCTGCCGATGGCGCACTGGGAAGGGGCCTCGCACCGCACCTGGCCGCTCGTCGCGGCCGGCACGGTCTCGGTGCTGATCCTCGCAGTAGTCCTGTTCCTCGCGGCCGGTACGCCGCCGCTGCGTGGCATCGCCCGGGCGGTGACGACCAGCATCACCTCGTTCGAGGCCGCCTCCAAGTTCTTCCAGCTCTTCGGCAACGGCCTGCACAGCGCGCCGGCGCTCGTGCATGTGACGATCGCGGTGCTGTTCGTGGTCATCAACACGCTCCTCTTCCTCCTGCTCCGGCGGGCGCCGAAAGGAATCGATGTATAGGCGCCTGGTGATCCCGCTGATGGTGCTGGTGGCGCTGCTGTCGCTGTTCGCGGTGGTGCTGCCGACCGATGCGACGGGGGAGGAGCGGCATCTCGCCGGCGATACGTACGTCTTCAACGACGAGGCGACGATCGAGCAGCCGCTCCCCGGCAGCCTGCAGGTGTACGGCGGAAATGTCACCATCGCCGCGGCGATCGCGGGGGACTTGCTGGTCGCCGGCGGCACGGTGCGGTTCATCCGCAACGGCCGCGTCAACGGCAACCTGATCTACGCCGCCAGCAGGATTGAGGGCGCGGACGACCGGGTGCGCGGGCACATCTACCCGCTGCTTTCGCTCGAAGGGGCGGCGGCGTCGATGACCAAGAGCGCCGTCGTGGCGTCGCTGATGCTGGCCTGGATGATCGCCTCGATCGTGGTGACGCTGATGAACGGCCGCGAGATCCGGCTGTCATCGCTGGAAGTGCGCACCAGTGCGCTGCATTGTTTCGTGCTGGGCCTGGTCGCGCTGACGAGCCTCGTGCTGACGGCGATCGCGTTCAGTTACCTCGTGCCGTACATGATCGGCATCCCGCTGCTGGCCGCGCTCGGAGTGTTCGGGGTACTGGCGAAGGCTTACGGGATGATCGCGGTCTTCCACGCCGTCGGCACCATTGTCGCCGGCGCCCGCAACCGCAAGCAGCTCGCCGGACGGAAGTGGCTCCGCGGCGATCTGGCGATGGTGGTGATCGGGTTGCTGATTCTCGGGGCGATCCGGTTCGTGCCGGGGGTGGGGACGATCGTGTGGAGCCTGGCCAGCGTGTTTGGAGTGGGGGTGGCGCTGGCCACGCGCTTCGGGCGGCGGGAACCGTGGTTCCTGGAGTTTCGGGCGGCTGAGGCCTGACAGTTGCTGGTGGCGCGGTCACATTCACGCGGCGCGGGATCACTCAAGAGTGATCCCCGATCGGATTCACTGTCCTCCAGGCGAGACTAAATGACCCATGGACACTTTTAAATGATCCGGGATCAGAAAGAAATGATCCGGGATCACTTTTAAATGATCCAGGATCAGAAAGAAATGATCCATGGACACTTTTAAATGATCCGGGATCAGAAAGAAATGATCCATGGACACTTTTAAATGATCCGGGATCGGAAAGAAATGATCTGGGATCACTTTCAGATGATCCGGGATCAGAAAAAAGTGATCCCGGGCCGGCGCGCCGTGCACCGCCTGCAGCGAGTCCCGGGAGCGATACTCAGATGTTCTCCACGATCGCCTTGGCAAACTCGCTCGTCTTTACCTTCGTGGCCCCTTCCATCTGCCGCTCCAGGTCGTAGGTCACCTTCTTCTGGGCGATGGTTTTGGCGATGCCGGTCTCGATGGCGTCGGCGGCTTCGAACCACTTCAGGTGGCGGAGCATCATCACGCCGCTGAGGATGAGGGAGCCGGGATTGATGACGTCCTGGTTGGCGTATTTCGGGGCCGTGCCGTGGGTGGCTTCGAAGATGGCGACTTCGTCGGATTCGTTGGAGCCTGGGGCCATGCCGAGGCCGCCGACCTGGGCGGCGAGGGCGTCGGAGATGTAGTCGCCGTTGAGGTTCGTGGTGGCGATGACGGAGTATTCGGCGGGACGCAGCAGGACCTGCTGGAACATCGAGTCGGCGATGCGGTCCTTGATCACGATCTTGCCGGCCGGGGCGGCGCCGGTGAGCTCGGACTCGGGGATGGTGACGTCGCCGAATTCGTCCTTCGCGAGCTGGTAGCCCCAGTCCTTGAAGGCCCCCTCGGTGAATTTCATGATGTTGCCTTTGTGGACGAGCGTGACCGAGTCGCGGCCGGTGGCGATGGCGTACTCGATGGCCTTGCGCACCAGGCGCTTCGAGCCGAATTCGGACATCGGCTTGATGCCGATCGCCGAGTTCTCGCGGATCTGCGCGGTCGTCCGGCGCTCCATCGAGTTGAGGAACTCGATGACCTGGTTCGACAGTTCCGACCCCGCCGGCCACTCGATCCCCGCGTACACGTCCTCGGTGTTCTCGCGGAAGATGACCATGTTCACCTTCTCGGGATGCCGCACGGGCGAGGGGACGCCGTCGAAGTAGCGCACCGGACGGACGCAGGCGTAGAGGTCGAGGACCTGCCGCATGGTCACGTTCAGCGAGCGGATACCGCCGCCCACCGGCGTCGAGAGCGGTCCCTTGATCGAGACACGGTAGTGGGAGACGTGGTCGAGCGTCTCCTGCGGCAGGTATTCGCCGAACTGCTCGAAGGCTTTCTCGCCGGCGAACACCTCGTGCCAGTGGATGCGCCGCTTGCCGCCGTAGATCTTCTCCACGGCGCCGTCGATCGTGTATCGCGTGGCGCGCCAGATGTCCGGCCCGGTGCCATCCCCCTCGATGTAGGGGATGATCGGGTCGTCGGGAACGACCAGGCGGTTGTTCTCGTAGCCGATGCGGGTGCCGGAAGAGGGGTTCGCGATACGATCAGCCATAGCGCGGGGACTTTAGACGAAACGTCTAAGCCGTCGCAATACGCGCCGCACGCGGCCGGGTGACGCGGCGCACGCGCGGCCGTTCGGCCGGCTGGCCGATCAGGGAGCGAAGCAAGGTCAGATTCTTCACGTCCGACACCGTTTCGATCGTCTTCGGCGTCTCGATGACCTTGGGGATCCGGGTGAAACGGGGGTCATTCAGGAGGAAGCGGAACGCGGCCAGGCCGATCTCCCCTTCGCCGATGTGCTGGTGGCGGTCGACGCGCGAGCCGAGGGGCTTCTTCGAGTCGTTGAGGTGGAATGCGCCGACGTTCTCGAGGCCGACGTGGCGTTCCATCTCGTCGATGGTCCGCAGGTAGCCGTCCCGCGTCCGGATCTCGTAGCCGGCGGCGAAGACGTGGCAGGTGTCGAAGCAGATGCCGACCCGGCGCTTGTCGTCGACGCGGCGGATCATCTCTCCGAGCTCCTCGAACGTACAGCCGACGCAGGAGCCCTGGCCGGCCCCGGTCTCCAGCAGCGTGACCACGCGGTGATTGGGGATCGCGGCATGGACCTGGTCGAGCGAGCGGGCGATCTGGTCGATGCCCTGATGCGCGCCCGCTCCCAGGTGGGAGCCGGGATGGAGCACGACGGCGTGGATGCCGAGGCGCTCGGCGCGGTCGAGCTCGTCGATCAGCGCGGCGATCGACTTGCGATGGAACTCCGGGTTCGTCGTGGCCAGGTTGATCAGGTACGAAGCATGGGTGAGCAGCGGCCGGACCGTCCGCTGCGCGGTGAACGACGCGCAGTCCTCGTCCGTCAGGACCTTTCCCTTCCACTGGCTCCCGTTCTTGGCGAACAGCGCCACGGCGGAGGCGTCGACCGCGGCGGCGCGCTCGAAGATGGTGTGCAGCCCTCCCTGAGTGGAGAGATGCGCGCCGATGAGATCGCCCGGGGCGTCCGGGAAGGTAAAGCGGGTCATAGGTCGCTTCAGAACATCAGAAGCCGCAGCCCTGTTTCCCGCTTTCCCGTTTTCCGCTTACTTACACCCGTTGCGGAGCTGTTGCACGTGGGCGGCTTTGATCTTCGTGACGCTGGCGGTGATCGTCGGATCGGTATAACTGATTGCCGGGACGCCGATGGCTGTGCGGGCCTCGTTGAGCGGCGCGCGCAGCCCCTCGATGTGGACGGCCAGAATGGGGCCGCCCACTACCAGTGGGGGCGAGGGGACGATCGGTGGGAGGCCGGCCGAGGCGCGCATGGCGTTGACGGCCGTGCGCAGTTCCAGGATGTCCACGGCTTTCACGACGTGGACTCCCGGGACCAGCGGATCGCGGTTGAACATCACGGTTGTGGCCGGGTCGCTGCCGCTGTACGGCGACGACTGTCCGTTGGATCGCACGGCGCGGACCTGGTAGAGATAGGTGAGGTTCGCGCTGACCGTCGTATCGGGATACGACGTCGTGGTGGGGCTGGCGATCACGGCGAACGGGCCGTTGTTGACGCTGCGGGCGAGGTCGTAGTGATGGGCGTTCGTGACCGCCGACCAGGTGATCGCGACCGTCGAGGCCGACGTTGCAGTGGCCGTCAACGACGTCGGCGTCGCGATCGGGAGGACCTGCTGCATCACGACGTTGGACGTGCTGCCGTCGATGTGCGCTGTGCCGAGGTAGACCGCGGTGATGGAGTGCGTGCCGACCGAAAGAGTCGCCGTCGATAACGTCGCGCGGCCGTTGCTGAGCGTCCGGCTGGCGATCACCGTGGCGCCGTCCCTGAACTGAACGGAGCCGCCGGGCGGGGAGGAGCTCTCGTCGATCGTGACGGTGGCGGTGAAGGTGGCGGCGCTTCCGGAGACCGAGGGATTCGGCGTCGAGGTCAGAGTCGTGGTGGAGGTCGCATTTACGACCTGGATGATCGGCGCCGATTCGCTCCAGGCGAAATCGTCATCGCCGCCGTAGACCGCGACGATGCTCCGGTCTCCCGGAACGGTCATGGTCGTCGTGATCGCGGCGACGCCTCCCGAAAGGGTCGCGGACCCGAGGACGCCCGACGCCGGGTCCTTGAACACGACCAGGCCGGTCGCTGTGCTTTCGGATACGGTGGCGGTGAAGGTGACGCTGTCGCCGGGCATCGTGGGGCTTCCCGAAGAGACGAGGGTGATGGTCGTCGGCGTTCCCGCCTCGCCGATGAGGAAGAGGGTTCGTCCGAGGGCGACATGCCAGACGCCGTCGATCAGGTGGGTCTTGCCGAGCTCCGAGTTGATCCGGTCCGGAGGCGGTGCAGTCGAGCCGAAATAGCGGCCCTCGAGGGTGGTGAAGGCCACCGTGCCGTCCGGCGCGAAGGTCTCGATGAAGCTGTGCGTGGGGACGAAGCTCATCTGCTGCGCCGCTTCCCCGGCCTCGGCCGTGTAGACCTTCCGCTCGCCGCTCGCGCCCGGCTTGGTGAATGCCACCCAGCCGTTGTTGACCTGGTAGTCGGTACGCGGAAGCGGAGCCAACGTGCTCGGCGGCGCAAGCTCGGTCTCGACGCCGCTGTCATTGCGGATGATCGAAAAAAGCTGCGGAGCGGTGCAGCAGGTCTGTTTCCGGTAGACGACGGTGGTGCCGTCGATGACCGGATAGAGGTACTGAGTCGAGGCCGTGGCGGTGACCAGCGGAGTGGCGACGCCCGCGTCCCAGAGGTAGATGTCGTAGTCGGCGGTCCACACCGCCACGGTACCGTCGTCGTCGACGTCGTGCAGGGAGTGGCCCGGCGTTTCGCCGACGTCCACGACCGTGGTCGTGCCGGCGACGATGTCGCGGAAGAGCAACTGCTTCGGAGAGAGCGACGGGCCCATCCAGATGGCGTACTGGCCGGCCGCCCTCAGCGAGTCCTGGCTGATCGTGTTCCCGTGCAGGATCGGGGCGGAGTCCTGCCATTCGAGGATCGCGTCTGCGCCCGAGCTCATATGCCTGATGACGAGGATCGCTCCGCGCGGGGTGAGGTAACCGTACTGAGGCCGGTATACGGGCGACGGCAGCGAGATGACCGTATCGATGCTGGTGTCGCGGTCGCGGATCGTCGGGACCCGGTCGGCGTTTACGTAGAGAATGCGGTCGGCGTCGATGTCGAAGATGACGTCGTCGTCGTCGGGGCTGGAGCCGAGGGCCACGCTGACGCCCGGGACGTCCAGTACGTGCTCGAGACGCGAGCTGGCGTCGGCGTAGATCACCCGAATGATCCCGGGAGCCGCCGGCGGAACCTTTCCGGGCGCGAGGGCGGCCTGTCCGGCCGAGTCGGTTCCGGTGACGATCAGGTTTACCTGCTTCCCGTCGAAGTTCTCGAGCGAAACGTACTCGTCTATGGATTCGAATCCGACGGCAAGCGTCTCCGACTCCTCCTCGACGGCGGTGGCCCGGACCACGATCTTGCATGGCGTGACCGGATCGTCGTCCTCACAGGAGGCGACCACCCGGATGAGCGGACGGGCGCCGGACGCTTCGAGCGGCTCGGTAAGCTCGATGACCGGCAGCGTGTCGTAGATGAATGTGACCTGGTCGGTGGCCGTGGCCGAGTTCACGTCTTCGGCCGTCACGGTCAGCACGTGAGAGCCGTGCGCGAGTCCGGCGAGGGAGAGGGAGCCCTTCCAGACGCTGCCGATGAGGCTGAGCGAGACCTCGCGTCCCTCGACGTTGCCTTTCACGCTGGCGATGTCCCAGACGGACGTCACGGCTGCCTGGATGTTGAGCGTATCGCCGTTGAGGCTGTTCGGCAGCGGCGCCTGAATGTCGACGGTGACGTCCTGGGCGAACAGCGACGCGCCGAAGCAGGCAACCAGGAGCGTCAGAATGATTCGACGAAGCTTCATTCCACGGCGCGGGGCCGCGGCTGGCATGTCGTGGGTCATCGATCTCTCTCTCTTATATAGCCTACTGCATACCCGGGGCGTTCCGGACCCTGCTGGACGGAGGTATGTCCACTGGTGAAGACGTGCATTTTCGGGGGATAGGACCACCCGCTGTCACTGTAACCGGAAGTTCACCGTCACCGTGTAGTACACGTCGATCGGCTCGCCGCGGAACGTCGCCGGGCGGAACCGCCAGCGGCTTACGGCGCGGCGGGCTTCCTCGCCGAGGCCGTAGGGGAGGTCTTTGATGATCTCGAGGTTGTCGATCGTGCCGTCGCGGCGGACGATGCCGCGCACGACCACCGGTCCCTGCACTCCCTGCCGCCGTGCGGCCGAAGGGTAGCGCGGGATGACCCGGTCGAGCTCCTCGGGCTGCGTGCCTCCGGGCGGCACTGCGCTGTAGACGCCGGTCGTGCGCTCCACCGGTTCCGGCTCCGGCTCCGGTGTTGGAACGGGGTCAGTCAGCGGCGGCGGTTCGGTGACCGCGGTGTCGGCCACCGCGGGAGGAAGCATGGTGTCGGTCGTTGGGGCGGCGGTGTCGCTGGACGTCTGGACGTCGAGTTGATGCGTCCCCGAGGCGCTGATGTCGATCGCGTCGACGTCGGCGTAGGCGATGGCCTTGCCGTGCTGAATGGCGAAGAAGTCGTGGTCGCGGGTGTAGACCGTGACGTCGCTGCCGTCGGCGAGGTCGCCGACCAGCGGATAGAAGATCCCGGGACCGGCGTAGAGCGGGGTCGATGCCGTGGCCACTCCCTTGAGCGACGGCAGGTTGCGGATCGCTGCCTGCCGTGCGAGGCGGCGCTGGTTCTCGATGGTCCGCTCGAGATTTGCCCGCTCCGCCCAGCCGGAAAGTCCGTCGCCCGTCTGCACGCGCACCCAGGCGCCGCGGTCTTCGACCATGAGCACCCGGTCGCCGCTCGCGGCCGTGGCCACGACCGGCGCCCGGGCGTGCGGCTCGGTGCGGATGCGGATGCGCACCGGCAGCACGGTCAGAGTCTCATTGGCGGCGGCCTCCTCGCCCGTCCGGCCGTCGTCATTCTTGAGAATGATCAGGCCGAGGAGCGTGAAGAAGATCACGGCCAGGAGAATGACCACCGCGAGTCCGCGGCCGTGCCGGGTTTGGGAGTCCGCCATGTGTGGGCTGTCGCTTCGCTACTTCTTCTTCATGAGGGCGACCATGATCGCCTTCTGGATGTGCAGGCGGTTTTCCGCCTCGTCGTAGATGACCGACTGCGTGCCGTCGATGACGTCGGCTGAGACTTCCTCGCCGCGATGGGCCGGCAGGCAGTGCATGAAGATCGCGTCCTTCTTTCCTTTGGTCATCATCGCCGCGTCGACCATCCATCCTTCGAAGTCGCGGCGCCGCTTGTCGGCTTCCTCTTCCTGTCCCATCGAGGCCCAGACGTCGGTCTCGATCACGTCGGCGTCGCGTACCGCCTCGTCGATCGAGGTGGTGACGATCACCTTCGTGCCGGCCTGCTGCGCGTCGACCTGCGCCTCGGCGACGACCATCGGGTCGGGCGCGTAGCCGGCGGGAGTGGCGATGGCGATATCCATGCCGACCTTCGAGGCGCCGTACATCAGCGAGTGGGCCATGTTGTTGCCGTCGCCGACGTAAGCAATCTTGCGTCCCTTCAGCCGGCCGCCGAATTTCTCCCAGGCCGTGAAGTAGTCGGTCATCGCCTGGCAGGGGTGGGAGAGGTCGGTGAGGCCGTTGATGACCGGCACGGTGGCGTACTGGGCGAGGTCGGTCACGGTCTTGTGCGCGAACGTGCGGGCCATGATGCCGTCGACGTAGCGCGAGAGCACCTTGGCGGTGTCGTAGATCGGCTCCCCGCGGCCGAGCTGGATGTCGCGCGCGGAAAGGAAGAGGGCGTGGCCCCCGAGCTGGAACATCCCCACCTCGAACGACACGCGGGTGCGGGTCGACGATTTCTCGAAGATCATCGCCAGCGTCTGCCCCTCGAGGGTGTCGCGGAACTTCTTCGGGGCGGCCTTGATGTCGCGGGCCAGCTCGAAGATCTCGTTCACCTCGGCGGCCGTGTAGTCGTGAATCTCGATGAAGTCTTTATGTCGCATACCCGGCGCATTGTAGCCGCCCGCGTTTATCATCTCCGCCGTGGGCTATCAGGTTCCGATGATCGAGGTGGCCGTCGTGGTGGCCATGACGGGTCTCGATCCCCAGGAACACTTCCTCTACCTCGCCCCCTACTCCGAGCGCCGCGAGGGCCCCGAATCGGTCGCCGACTACGTCAACGGCACCCGCCGCTTCTTCCCCATGCTCTCCGACGGCGTCCCGAAGATCCTCAACCGCGAGCAGATCCTCTGGATGCGCTACGAAAAGCTCCCGCCGGTCGTGGACATGGAGATGACGGTCATCGAGAAACTCACCATCGTCGAGCTCTCCGACGGCACCCGCATCGAAGGCATCGTCCCGATCGACCGCCCCCGCGAGCAATCGCGGCTGTCGGACGTGCTGAACGACGCGAAGGAGGCGTTCCTGCGAATGGACACGGAGGAGGAGACGTACTTTGTGAACAAGGTGTTCATCCGGCGGGTGATCCCGCGGTAAGTGGAGCTACCGCGCTTCGAGCAGCGCGCGCTCCGCGCGCCCTTCCTCGACCAGCTTGATGAGGTGCGCGGTGAGTTGGATCTCCGCGGCGCCGTGGAGGCGCTCGTCGAGGTCGGGGTAGATCCGCTTGCGCATGTCGTTGACGGTGGATGCGCCGGCGGCGATCACCTCCAGCACCTGCCGCTCGCGTTGGAGGCGATG
>Ga0190275_10001617_pt1 | contig 16643 bp, 16 predicted proteins | sample Popmic550T_FD_133745 | JGI IMG/M metagenome (GOLD analysis project Ga0190275, IMG submission 133745) | Populus adjacent soil microbial communities from riparian zone of Yellowstone River, Montana, USA - 550 T | ecosystem: Environmental > Terrestrial > Soil > Riparian zone > Trees stand | place...
ACGACCTGACCAAGGACGGCGTCGAGGTGATCACACCCAACCCGTTCACGTCAGGCGGCGCGAAGTGGAACATCATGGCTGCCTACGGCGCCCAGCTGAAGGCCGGCAAGTCCGAGGACGAGGCCAAGCAGTATCTGAAGGACCTGCTCGACAACGTGCCGGTCCAGGACAAGAGCGCGCGAGAGGCGCTGCAGACGTTCATCGGCGGCAAGGGCGACGTGCTGCTCGCCTACGAGAACGAGGCGATCACGGCCCAGCAGAAGGGTGAGGAGGTCGATTACGAGATCCCCAGCGGGACGATCCTGATCCAGAATCCGATCGCGGTCACGATCGGGGCAGCGGGCGCCGCGACCAAGTTCGTCGACTTCGCGCGGGGTGACGAGGCACAGAAGATCTTCGGCGAAAAGGGATACCGCTCGGTCAACGCGGACCTGGTGGACAAGTCCAGGTACCCGACGCCGCAGAACCAGTTCACGATCGACGACCTGGGCGGCTGGCCGGCGGTGAACAAGGAGTTCTTCGACCCCGAGGACAGCGTGATGGCCTCCATCAACAAGGACCAGGGATTCCCAACTGAAAAGTAACGTCACAGCAGCACCCGCTCCGGCGGGAATGCGCTTCCGATTCCCGCGCCCGTCAGGCGCAGCAATCGGCGGTGGCATTGCCATGGCCTACCTGAGCCTGATGGTGCTGATCCCGCTCGCGGCGGTGGTGGACAAGTCGTTCGAGGATGGGTTCTCCACCTTCTGGACGGCGGTCACGAACGAGCAGGCGGTCGCGGCGCTGAAGCTGTCGCTAATCGCGTCTGCCGTGGTGGCCGCGATCAACGCGGTCACCGGAACCCTGATCGCCTGGGTGCTCGTGCGGGACGAGTTCCGGGGCAAGGGGATCGTCAACTCGCTGATCGACCTGCCGTTCGCACTCCCCACGATCGTGGCCGGCCTGACTCTGCTGGCGCTGTACGGCCCGCGCGGCCCGGTCGGCATCGACGTCGCCTACACGAAGATCGCCGTGATCCTCGCGCTGCTGTTCGTGACGCTGCCGTTCGTCGTCCGCACCGTGCAGCCGGTGCTGATCGAGCTGGACCGCGAGATGGAGGAGGCCGCCGCGTCTCTCGGCGCCCGGAACTCGACGATCTTCCGGCGGGTGATCCTGCCGAACCTGCTGCCCGCGATCCTGGCGGGAGTGGCGCTGGCCTTTGCCCGATCCATCGGCGAGTTCGGCTCGCTGGTGCTGATCACGGGGAACCTGCCGTTCGACACAGAGGTCGCCTCCGTGTTCATCTTCGGCCAGATCGAGAGCGACCGCGTGATCGGCGCGGCCGCGGTGTCGGTCGTGCTGCTCGCGATCTCGCTGGTGGTGCTGCTCGCGATCTCGATGGCGACGCGCTGGGGGTCCAGACATGAGGGCTAGAGCGGCTCGGCTGGGCCTGCGCACGGCGGCCCTCGGCTACCTGTTCCTGCTGCTGGCGGCCCCCGTCGGGCTGATCTTCTTCCGCACGTTCGAGCACGGAATTGGCCCGGCCTGGGACGCGGTCACGACGCCCGAGGCGCTGCACGCCTTCTATCTGACGTTCGTGATGATCGCGGTCTCCGTTCCCCTGAACACCATCTTCGGAGTGACCTGCGCGTTGATGCTGGTGCGGTCGCGGATGCGGGGCAAGGCGATCGTGAACGCGTTCATCGACTTGCCCTTCGCGGTGTCGCCGGTGGTGATCGGGCTCGCGCTGATCCTGGTCTACGGCAACGACGGCTGGTTCGGCGGCTGGCTCACCGAGCAGGGGATCCAGGTGATCTTCTCCGTGCCGGGGATGATCCTGGCCACGATCTTCGTGTCGCTCCCGTTCGTCGTGCGGGAGGTCGTGCCCGTGCTGCGCGAGGTGGGCATGGAGCAGGAGCAGGCGGCATCGACACTCGGGGCGTCGGGGTGGCAGACGTTCCGTCGAGTGACGCTGCCCTCGATCCGCTGGGGCCTGACGTACGGAATCGTGCTCGCGACCGCACGGGCGCTGGGCGAGTTCGGCGCGGTGAGCGTCGTGTCGGGCAAGTTGTCGGGCGAGACCGAGACCGCCACGCTATTTGTGGAGAACCGGTTCCATCAGTTCGACCTCACGGGCGCATACGCGGCGTCCATGGTGCTCGCACTGATGGCACTCGCGACGTTGCTAACGATGAACGTCCTGAACAGGCGCAGGACCACCTAGGGGGCGCCATGGCAATCGCCGCGGAGAACGTCAGCAAGCAATTCGAGGACTTCGTCGCCCTCGACCAGGTCTCGATCTCCGTACCCGAGGGATCACTGACCGCATTGCTGGGGCCGAGCGGTTCGGGGAAGTCGACGCTCTTGCGCGTGATCGCCGGCCTCGAGGTACCGGACGCCGGCAGGGTGATGATCAACGGCGTGGATGCGACTGCGATCCGCCCCCAGGAGCGCGGTGTCGGCTTCGTGTTCCAGCACTACGCCGCGTTCAAGCACATGACCGTGTGGAACAACATCGCCTTCGGGCTCAGCATCCGCAAGCGCTCGAAGCAAGAGATCAGCGCCCGTGTCGGCGAGTTGCTGGAGCTGGTCCACCTGGAGGGCTTTGCGGACCGCTACCCCGATCAGCTGTCGGGCGGGCAGCGGCAACGCATGGCACTCGCGCGTGCGCTCGCCGTGGAGCCGAAGGTGCTGCTGCTCGACGAGCCGTTCGGCGCGCTTGACGCGAGGGTCCGCAAGGACCTGCGCGTCTGGCTCCGCCGCCTACACGACGAGGTGCACGTGACGACGATCTTCGTCACGCACGACCAGGAGGAGGCAATGGACGTGGCCGAGCAGATCGTCGTCATGAATGACGGCCGGGTCGAGCAGACGGGCGAGCCCCGTGAGATCTACGAGCAGCCCGCGAACGAGTTCGTGATGAGCTTCATCGGCCCCGTCAACCGCCTCGGCGACGAGTTCATCCGCCCGCACGACTTCGAGCTGCGGCTGGAGCCGAACGGCTCCACCGAGGAGGCGATGATCGAGAGGATCGTCCACCTCGGGTTCGAGGTGCGGGTTGAGTTCTCGCTCAGGGACGGCACCCAGGCGTGGGCCCAGATGACGCGGGCCGAGGCCGACCAGCTCGAATTGCATGACGGGCAGATCGTCTTCGTACGGCCCGACACCTCGAAGGTGTTCACAGGCGACGGCACGGCAACGGACGCGTCAGACGAAGCCGGCTAGTGGCGCGGCACTAGTGCCCGACCCATGCGCTGGGGTCGCTCGTGATGTCGTCGACGATCCCGGGCAGCTCGCCGCTTGCGACGTCGGCGACCGTCACCTCTTCCAGCACGGCGCGCAGGTTCGCGCGCACGGCCACCCACAGCTTCCCGAGCGCCGCCGCGTTGCCGCCGTACCTGACGGCCTCCGGCGCCTCCCCCCGCACGCTGGCAAGTGGGCCCTCGACCGCGCGGATCACGTCCGCGATCGTGATCTCGTTCGCGGGACGGGCAAGCCAGTAGCCGCCGTCGGCCCCCCGCTGACTGCGGACGAGCCCCGCATGCTTCAACTCGCCGAGGATGTTCTCGAGGAACTTGAGCGGGATGCCCTGGGCCTGCGACAGAGCCTCGCCCTTCATCGGCCCCTCGTCCACACAGGCGAGCTCAGCCACGGCCCGCACCGCGTAGTCGGCCTTCGCTGAAACCCTCACGGGACCATTTTCCCACCTGATCGGAGGGAATGACCTTGCGCCCTCACAGAGGCGGTCGCCGGCCGGCCTAGGCGAGCCCGCGCACCGCGGCGGTCACCAGCGCCGCGACGACGATCGTCACGACCAGCGGCGCCCGCAGCGCGATCGCGGTCGCTGCGGCGGCGACGCCGGCCGCCCGGGCGTCGATCACGAGGCTCCTCCCGTCGGCGAACGTCTGCGTCGCGACCAGCGCGGCCAACAACGCCGGCGCGAGCAGCGAGATCACCAGTAGCAGCGGTGTGGGCAGGGTGCGCCCGCCGAGCGCCAGCGGGCCCGCCGCTTTGATCGCGGCGGTCGCCACCGCGAGGCCGCCGATGGTCACCCACACGGCGGTCATCGCCACCTCACCGCGAGCAGCGCACCCGCACACGCGGCAAGGATCGGCACCCCTGCAGGCGTGAAGGGTGTGAGGGCCAGCGCGACAACGGCTCCGATGGCGGCTGCTCCCACGCTCAGCGAGCCGCGTAGCTCGTTCGCGAGCAGACCGAGGAAGAAGGCGGGAAAGATCGCGTCCAACCCGAGGTCGTCCGTGTTGCCGATCGCGCCGCCTCCGAACACGCCGATCGCCGTACCTGCCACCCACGCCGGGTAGTTGACCAGCGTCGCGCCGAGCATGTAGTGGACGTCGAAGCGCCCCTCGCCGCGGTTCGCCAGCGCCCAGGACGCGTCGATCATCGCCTGCCCCATAAGCGCCCGCCACAGACGACCGCCGCGCACGGAACGGGCGATCGCGATCCCCATCGGCAGGAAGCGCGCATTCAGGAGGATCCCCGCCACGATCGCGGCCGCCGCACTGCCGCCGTCGGCGAGCACGGCAGTGGCCGCGAACTGCGCCGAGCCGGCAAACACGATCGCCGACATCACGATCGGCGCCACCTCGCCCATCACGGGCTCGGCCAGCACCCCGAAAGACAGGCCCACCAGGACGGAAGCTGCCGCGAGCGGGATGCCGACCCGCACGCCGGCCCGAAAGCTCTCGCGATTCGCGGACGCAGGCATCCGGAGATACTGGCAGCGCCCGTCGGCCGACGGCGAACGGCCGACGGCGAAGTTCTACGGGACGAAGATTCCCTGGCGCGCGAAGAGCGTGTTCGGCGAAGTCGAGACGAGCCCGTCGGAACCGCCGTCGAACACCTGGATCGCTTCCAGCTGCCAGATCGAGCGGTCCTGCTCCTTGACGGCGCCCGGCATGAGCGCGTCGAACGTCGTGTTCAGCTCGCACGTGGCGCCCACGTTGGTGGCAGGAGTCGGGAGACAGGGCACGGTGGCCGGGAACGGGAGGTCGGACACCGTCGCGGGGTCATCGCCTCCGCCGGCGGCCGGGTCGTTGTCGCGGTCGGTGATGCGCACGGTCGTGACGGCCTGCAGCTGCCCCGTGTAGTCGGTCTCGTCACTGCTGCGGCGCACGTCGGTGAGGCTGAACGTGACGTTCACGTCGGCCTCGTCGGCGGGCGTCGACGGGTTGCCGGGGAACACCGCGAACTTCATCATCCCGACCGATGCCGCTGCGTTGCCGTTTGCGTCTGGCGTGCCGATGGTGAGGTGGTCCGAGCGCTGTGCGGGCGGGTTGCAGGAGCCGAACGCGAGCGGTGGGCCGTGTTCGCGGTTGGGTGCGCCACAGGCCCGGTAGGCCGGCACCAGGGAAACCCGCAGCGGGCTCGCCCCCTGCGGGCGCGCGTAGCCGCGGTTGCGGTGGCCCTGGATCTCGACGGCCTGCTGGTACGTGGGCCGGTTGATCCAGTGGATGGTCGGTAGGGTCACGGCGCCGAGCGGGCGGAAGCGCACCGAGTCGAAGCACCACTGGTCGCTCTTGTCCACCGGGCAGCCCGAGACGCGGTCGGTGCCGGCGGTGCCCTTGTTCTCGTCGTAGGTGTGGCCCGGCGCCTCGGTGAGCGCATCGGCCAGGGACTGGCGCAGCGCGTCCCGGCATGCGGTCAGCGACCCGCTGCCGCAGTAGGTGCGCGAGAGCGGCTCCTGCACGCTCTGGCCGAGGATCTGGCGCAGGTCCTTGGAGACGTATCCGTACCAGCCGCTCTGATAGGCGCTGCCCAGGTGCTCACCATGGTTGTTCGGCTCGTTGTCGAAGCCGAGCACCTCCCTCACGTTGATGAACAGGGATGCGCCCATCTCCGGCTTGAACTCAGCCTCCAGGGCGCGTGGCCACCAGGCGTCGAGGATCTGGACGGCATTCGGGTGGTCGTACTGGCCGTCGTTGTCGTGATCGCGTCGGTGCCCGCCGGCGGCAACCCAGTCCTGCAGCGTGTTGACCGCCGCCGCAAGCGCCGGCTCGCTCGGGGTGCCGACCACTTCCAGCATCAGCGGAAGCAGCTGGGTCGCGCGCAGGTCCTTCGTGCCGGCCAGCTCCATCGAGTCGATCGCCTCGGGCAGGTCCATCTTGTTCGCGCCCGCGATGCGCGGCTCGATCTGCTCGTCCAGCGACTGCGAGCGGTAGACCGGCCCGTAGCCGAACTGGTCGTCGGCCGAGTCAAAGCCGGGGGCCTGCTTGTTGTTCCACGAGGTGATGTAGGTCTGGTTCAGGACCTGCGGGTGCTCCTCGATCGGCGTGTAGTCCGCGGTCCAGAGCGTGGTGTTGAAGTTCTGCCAGTCGTACTCACCCGTGCCCCAGTTGGGAAAGTCCGGATCCGCGCCCGCCGCACGCTCCGGGTTGTCGCCCGAGTTGAAGTAGCCGATGTCGCGGTCGTCCGCGTACAGCCAGTTGAAGGTGAAGTTGATCTTGTGCGCCTCGCGCTTGAAGTCCTCGAAGTCCTGGACCTTCGAGGGCCGGTTGAAGTTCGAGAAGGCGCGTGCCGAGTCGGCCTCGTGGAAGTAGGTCGCGCGCTGCTTCGTGAACGCGACCGGCTGGCTGTCGACCGTCCCGCGCTTGGAGACGATGCCGTGCACGGTGCGCTGTGCCTGGAGCGTGAACGTCTCGGCGGGCGAGGGATCGGCCGGGTTAGGCGTGATGTTGTTCGTTCGGGTGAGCGTCTCCATCGCCCGGCACTGGCCCTTCCACAGGTAGTGCGTGGACTGCACCGTGGGCGACGAGCCGTCCGGCTCGCACAGCTTCTCCGCGAAGGTGTCGATGTTGTCCTGGCCGGCAGAGGTCGCCGACCAGGCGAAGTCCTGGCCGCGGCCGAGCAGGACATACGGGCTGACCCCGGGGAAGGCTGCGCCCTGCGCGTCGATGTCGGGGCCGTGCAGATCCTGCTCGAGCAGGATCTCGGGAATGAAATAGCCGGTCTGCGGCCCCATCACGGCGACGGGGTGCCCGGACTCGGACTCGGCGGCCGACACCAGCAGCGCATTCGACATGCCCTGGAGGCCGCTGAGCCCGCCCAGCAGGCTGCCGACGCCGGTACCGATCAGGCTTGCGCCGCTGTTCGGCGGGTCCACCAGGGACCCGGGGTCCGGCAGCGCCACGCCGCTGGAGCCGCGCTCGCGGGGGTAGTCGAACGAGCCGTTTCCGGCCTGGACCGTGGTCGGCGCCTCGGGGTCGTCCTGGCGGCGGAAGTCGCGCCATGTCTGCTCGCCGGCCGCGCCACCGTAGCGGTCCTTGGCCGACTGGAGCACCTGCGAGCTCTGCAGCTCGCCCCCGCCGCCCTTGCCGAAGATGGCTCCGACGAGGCTTGCGGTCGCGATCACGTCCGTGCCGATCCAGTCCTCGAGCGGCTTCTGAATCGCGGCATACTCGACGGGCATCTTGTTCGGGTCGATCCGCGCCTCGGCGATGTACTGATTGATTCCGTCGACATAGTCGCGCAGGTCCTGCTGGAGCGCAGCTCCCTCGGCGCCGTACACGTCGTCGGCGAGGTCGATCTGCATCTGGAGGTCGGCCTCGGTGTACGGAGCGACTGCCCACTGCCCCGCGTCGAGCCCCTTGTTCGCGCCGCCCGCGAAGCCGGACAGCTCCGCGCGGCCGTAGTGGCGCAGCACGTCCATGAAGAAGAGGCGGTCCTCGGCGCCCACGTAGCCGGCGCAGAAGGTCACGTCCGAGCGCGTGATCCCGTAAACGTGCGGTACGCCGAAGGCGGAGTCGCGCACCACGGTGCAGCCGGCACGCGGGCTGTACGTGCGCTCGGCGGCGCCGGATTGGACGCCGAAGCTGTTGTCCCGGAAGTAGTTGGGGATCTCGGCGTAGGTGAGTCCCGGCGTCGCGTACACGAGGTCGCCGTACATGTCGAGCTGGTCGCGCACGTGCGGCGGGTAATTGCCGCTCTGGGCCTGCGCCGCCTCGGTGGCGTTGAAGACGCCGTTGGTGCCGGGCGGCAGGATGCTGTGGAAGCCGCCGTAGTCGTTTGCCTGGTAGGGCTGAACCTGCGCAGGAGCACTCGCGGGCATGATCGCGAGCATCGCGACAACGATTGCTGCTGTGAAGGCCCTGCGGTTGATCCAGTCCCTCCCCAGGCGGATCAAAACTGTGTGGCATGGAACACTAACCGATGGCGGTTGCGCCGGCCAGGCTGGTTGCCAGGGCGCCATCGGCCGGGTTAGGATCGGGCGCAGCTCGGGACCGGCTGGAAGCCGGCCCCGGCGCGAGGTGTCGGGCAAGCTGGGCAAACCGGGGGGTATCAGTGGGTTCTGGAGGCCGTTTTCCGCGTCCCGTCGTGGTGATCGTGCTGGCGTGCACCGCCCTGGCGGCGACTGCGCTGGCCCTGCCGGCCGGCGCCGGAGCGCACGGCGAACGACCGACCTTCTTCCCGGACCCGGATCAGGGTGCGTTTCCCGAGTACCGGACCACCGGCCCGGCACTGGTGGTCTGCGCCGCGGACACGAAGCAGCGGATCAAGCGGTTCCACGGCCCGAAGCGGGCGGCGCTCCAGCGTCAGCTGAAGGACTGCGAGTACGACGCGATCCAGGCGGCGGTGAACGACGCCCGGACGGCACGCGGATCCTCGTGATGCCCGGCGTGTACGAGGAGCCCGGCAGCCGCCGGCCTGCCCCGGCCGGGTGCGAGGACGTCTACCAGCGCACCGAGGCCGGGCAGTTCGCGCTGACGTACGAGGAGCACCGGCGATGCCCGAACGCCCAGAACCTGATCGCGATCCTGGGCGACACGAACGGCGACCGCATCTGCGACGCCAAGTGCAACATTCAGATCGAGGGCACCGGCTCCCGGCCCGACGACGTGCAGCTCGCCGGTCAGCGGGCCAAGCTCAACGTGATCCGTGCGGATCGCGCCGACGGCGTGGTGCTGCGCAACTTCAAGGTCGAGCTGTCCGACTTCAACAACATCTACGTGCTCGAGACGAACGGCTTCCGCATCGACCGGGTCGAGTCCGGCTACAGCCGCGAGTACGGGATCCTGTCGTTCACCTCGGACCACGGCATCTACGAGAACTGCGAGACCTACGGGAACGGGGACTCGGGCGTCTACCCGGGCTCAGGTCCCGACCGTCACGGCCTCCCGGACGCGCATGGTCACGTGTACGGGATCGTGATCCGCAACTGCGACTCGCACGACAACAACATCGGGTCGTCCGGGACGGCGGGCAACGGCACCCTGTTCCACGACAACCGGTTCCACCACAACGCGATCGGGGTAACGACGGACTCGTTCGCGGGCGGGCACCCGGGCATGCCGCAGGATGCCTCGAAGTGGACCGACAACCTGATCTACTCGAACAACAAGAACATCTTCAGCGACGACCGCGACGCCTACTGCAAGCAGCCCGTGGAGGACCGCGATCCGACGGTCGTGTGTCCCACGTTCCAGGTGCCGGTCGGCACCGGGATCCTGATCGCGGGCGGCAACGACAACATCGTCGAGGGGAACTACATCTTCGACAACTGGCGCCGCGGCACGATGCTGCACTGGGTGCCGGCCAGCTTCCGTGGCGAGCCGGACCCGGGGAAGGCCTTCGACACGTCCACCAACAACGCGTACGTCGACAACTGCATGGGGATCCGCCCACCGGACCTGCGTGCGCCCGACCTCGGCTCGTGCCAGGGCTCGCGCGACGCGAACGGCGTCGACTTCTGGTGGGACGGGGAGGAGGGCCAGGACTGCGATCCCGACCAGCCGGGCTGCGTCGACATCGAGACCGTGAAGTCGAACTGCTGGAGCGGCAACATCGGCCCGGACGCAGGCCAGCCGACCTCCGACCCCGCGTCGCTGCCGGCATGCCCCGGCTTCGACACCGGGTTGTTCGTATTCCCGAACGTCAACAAGCTGCTCGAGCTGCTGCCGTGCGCGAGCTGGGACCCGCAGACCAACACGGACCCGCCCGGGTGCGACTGGTTCACGACGCCGCCCGAGCCGAACTGATGGCCGACTGGGGGTCTAGAAATCGTCCCACCGGGGTAAACGCCTGTTCAAGTCGGTCGCCTTGCGGCCGTGCGTCGGGTGTGCAGGGCACACGTCCTTAATCGGGGAGGGTGAATTGACGGTATCCAGGCAGGGTCTCAGGACTTCGTCGGCGGTGGGCATCCTCGCCGTCGCCGTGACGGCGCTGGTCGCGCTCGCGATGCCGGCAGCTGCCGGTGCGCATGCTGAACGCGCGACGTTCTTCCCCGACCCGAACCTGGGCTCGTTCCCCGAATACCGGTCCGATGGGCCTAGCACCGTTGTCTGCAAGCACCCCCAGACCCGCGGGCTGATCCAGGAGCTGCCGAGCGAGCTGCGGCGCTACAACGAGGCGCTGCTCACCCGCTGCCGGTACCAGAGCATCCAGACCGCGATCAACCAGCGGGGCAAGACCGGTCAGCGCATCCTGGTGATGCCGGGCGAGTACTTCGAGCATCGGTACCGCACTCCTCCGCCCGGCTGTGAGGCGGCGTATCAGAACACGGGCGCGCTGTCCTACGAGCAGCACCTCCAATGCCCGAACGCGCAGAACCTGATCGCCATCCTCGGGGACACGAATGGCGACCGGATCTGCGACGTCCACTGCAACCTCCAGATCGAGGGCACGGGCGACACCCCCGACGACGTGAAAATCACGGGCGCGAAGAGCAAGCTGAACGTGATCCGGGCAGATCGTGCCGACGGCATCTACCTGAAGAACTTCCAGGTCCAGTACTCGGACTTCAACAACATCTACTTCCTCGAGACGAACGGCTTCCGCGTGGACACGGTCGTGTCCAAGTACAGCCGCGAATACGGGATCCTCTCGTTCACGTCGGATCACGGCATCTACGAGAACTGCGAGGCGTCTTTCAGCGGCGACTCCGGTGTCTATCCGGGCTCCGGGCCGAACGCGCGCCACGGTCAGCCCGATGCGCACGGGCACGTCTACGGCATCATCATCCGCAACTGCGAGTCCCACCACAACACGATCGGAATGTCGGGCACCGCCGGCAACGGCACGTGGGCGCACGACAACCGCTTCCACCACAACGCCACGGGCGTCACCACCGACTCGTTCGCGGGCGGGCACCCAGGGATGCCACAGGACAACTCGAAGTGGTCGCACAACTTGATCTACTCGAACAACAACAACCTGTTCGACGACGAGCGGGACGCGTACTGCCGCGACACCCCGTGGGAGGAACGTGATCCCGAGAAGGTGTGCCCGACGTTCCAGGTACCGGTCGGCACCGGGCATCTGATTGCCGGCGGCAACGCGAACATCGTCGAGGAGAACTACATCTGGGACAACTGGCGCCGCGGCACCATGCTGTTCTGGGTCCCGGCCGCTCTGCGCGGCGAGGAGGACTCCGCGAAGACGTATGACACGTCCGCGAACAACCAGTACCTCCGCAACTGCATGAGCACCCGGCCAATCGATATCGACAATGTCGACTTCTCGGTCTGCGAGGGGCCCCCGGACCTCAACGGCGTCGACTTCTGGTGGGACGAGGAGGAGGGCCAGGACTGCGTCGAGGAGCAGCCCGGCTGCGTCGACACCGACTCTCAGTTCGGCAACTGCTGGTCCATCAACTTCGGCTTCGACGGCCAGGCGTACTCGAGCGACCCGCCGCCGCTGATCCTGCCCCCCTGCCCGGGGCTGGACTTCTTCCGTCCGGGGAACTCGGCCAAGCAGGCGATGCTGGTGCCGTGCGCCACGTGGCATCCGGTCGACAACCCGGACCCGCCCGGCTGCGACTGGTTCACCACGCCGCCTGAACCCCAATAGGGGGAGCCAGGCCGTTGAAGAGTTAGCGTAGGGGCATGGACGCCCCACGCGCTGCTGTCGCGGCGCTGCTCGTGCTCGCTGTGGCCCTGCTCGTGGCCGCCGGTTGCGGTGAGGACTCCGGATCCGCGCAGCTCGAGTGGCTCGACACGCCGACCGTGATCGTGCCGCCGACGCTGAGGACCGATCGCATCCTGCGCGGAGACGTGCGCAACGACTCCGGGGACGCCCTCCGCGTCGACGCGTCGGAGGTGCGGGTGTACGACAACCGCGGTCGGCGCCTGAAGGCCACCGCAACGTTCGCCGCAGGCTACCTGCACTCGCTGTATCCGCCCACGCGGGGCCCGGCCACCCTGCCCGACTCCGAGCTCGAGCGGCTGGGGAAGATCGCCACGATCGAATCCGGCCAGACGGCCCAGATGACCGTCTCGTGGCGCGAGCCGGCCGGCCGCCGCACGGCCACGCGCATCGACTACGGGCCCGGTTCGCTCCGGATCCCGCCCGAGACGCGAGGCCGCGAGCGCGACTTCTAGCTGCGACGGCCGCGCAGCAGCATCAGCAGGACGACGATGACGCCTGTCTGCGCACGCAACACGATGTTCGTGACGTCGAGCGCCGGCTTCCAGCGCACGTCTCCGCCCTCGATCACGTAGGCCCCGACAGGCGTCGCGCCGAGCCCGAAGCCCAGTCCGAATCCTGAGCCGCTCTTGGTGCTGGTGCCGTTGGATTGCGACGGCTCGGATCCCTCGCCGCCGCCTCCACCACCACCGCCGCCCACACGGGCGACGGGGATCAAAACGATCCCGTCGCGCTCGTATGGGTCGCCGAACGCGCGCTTCACGGTGATCGCATCACGAATCTGCGTAACGACTTCGGGGACGTCCATCGTCTCGACCTCCTGCGTCGATATGGCTGGTCTGCGTGTTCTACCCGAGGTGGGGAGCTCGATCCAGCAGGCCGCGTGCCTCGGCCACCCGCACGGCCTGAGCGCGCGAGCGCACACCCAGGCGCCGGTACAGCAGGGACGCGCGGTTGCGCACCGTCTTCGGCGCGACGCCAAGCGCGCCGGCGATCTCGCCGATCGTGTGCCCGCTCGCCAGGAGCGTCAGGAGCGCCCGTTCGGCGTCGTCGGTGGTGCGCGGGCGCCGGCGTTCGCCGCGCTGCCAGTCGAGCAGCAGCCTCAGCAGCAGCGGGCCCATGTGGTAATCGCCGGCGGCCGCGGCGAAGCCGGCCGCGCGCAGGTGGTGTGCCGGATCCCCTTCCGCGACGAAGCCCGTGACGCCCGCGGCCAGACAATCCAGCACGACGTGGGGATCGGTGTCGCGCGTGACGAGGACGACGCCTGCGTCCAGACGCTCGGCCGCCGCTGCGCAGGTGGCCGCGACGTCGGCCAGCCCGCGCTCGCACAGCACGACCACGTCGGCCGGTGCCCGCACTGCCTCCAGCCGCCGGTGGGCCCGTACGCTCACGGCCCGGTCGTGCGCGAGTACCCGCTCCAATCCCAGCCTCAGGATCTCCGACGCGCAGACCAGCACGACTCGCAGCCGCTCGTCCGTGGCGACATCCCTGCCCATGGCCCGGTAGCCAACCACACCGATCGAACGAACGTCGGCCGTTGGCGGTGAAGCTCCAGGGACCGGGTACTGGGGTCGACCAATGATCGATGGCGCTGAGCTGGGACAGGCACGGGCCACGAGCCGACGAGCGACTTCTCGCCGGAAGGCTCGCCGGCGCGTTGTGGCTGAGCGTGTTGCCCATGGTCGTGGTCGCCCTGCTGCTGCCCGGCGTGGCCCGGGATCATTGGGAGATAGTGCTCGCGGCCGTCGTCCCGGCCGCCGCCTGGGGCCTCGCATGCCTCTTCTGGATCTCGTGGGAGCGGGTGTCGACGCCGCTCGTGTTCCACATCCCGTCGGTGATCGCGATGCCGTTCATCGGCGTGCTGATCGCAACCACCGGCGGTACGCGGTCGGCGCTCGTGCTCACGCCTCTGATGCTGCTCGTTTTTAGCACCTACTTCTATCCGCCCCGGATGGCGATGGGATACATCGCCGGCTGCGTGGTGGTGCTGGGGATGCCGCTCGTCTACGAGGCCGACGCGGTCGCGTCCGGCGTGGTCGGCCAGATGTGGGTGTCGGCCGTCGTGTACGCCTCGGTCGGCGGCGTCGTGATGGTGGGCAAGCGCCAGCTGCTGGCTCTGCGTCACGCGGCGCAAGAGCTGTCGCTGCGCGACACCCTCACGGGCCTCGCCAACCGCAGGGCACTCGAGGAGGTCCTGGAGCGCCACGACGGAGAGACCCGGCGCAACGAGTCGGTGGGGTTCCTGCTGCTCGATCTGGACAACTTCAAGGAGGTCAACACCCGCTTCGGGATGCAGGGTGGCGATCTGACCCTGTGCGCGGTCGCGGGCGCGCTGCGGCACGTCGCCCGGGACGAGCAGCTGCTGGTGCGGCTCGGCGGTGACGAGTTCGCGATCGTCGCCGAGGGACTGCCGCCCCGCGCGATGGAGCGCCTGGCCGATCGCGCGCTCGATGCGGTGCGGAAGAGCCTGATCGACGTCGAGCTGCCCGGGTTGCACGTGAGCGCGAGCGCCGGCTGGGCCGTGTGCCCGCACGACGCCGATTCGGCATCGGAGCTCGTGGGCGTCGCCGACCTCGCCCTGAGGGCGGCGAAGCTGGACGGCAAGGCGCAGGCGCGCGGGCCGCTCGACTGGATTACCCAGCCGAGCTGAGCCGGCTCCACAGTCAAGGAGACGCGGGCGCTGTTGGTACCGTCCGCCCGGAATGACTGAACCATCGATCGCGTGCGAGGGCTTGTGGAAGACCTTCCGGCTCCCGCATGACCGTCCGTTCACGCTGAAACAGCGCGTCCTGCATCCGCGCAGCTCGCGGCTCGCGAGCGAGCTGCACGCGCTGCGCGACGTGTCGTTCGACGTGCCCGAAGGCCAGTTCATCGGCATCGTGGGGCGAAACGGCTCCGGCAAGAGCACGCTCCTGAAGTGCCTGGCCGGCATCTACCCTCCGGACCGCGGCACGATCGCCGTGTCGGGTCGCGTGTCGCCGTTCATCGAGCTGGGCGTGGGCTTCAATCCCGAGCTGACGGCGCGCGACAACGTCGTCGTCAACGCCGCGCTGCTGGGCGTGTCGCGCAGCGAGGCGCTGGCGCGGTTCCCCGCGATCATCGAGTTCGCGGAGCTGGAGCGCTTCGTGGACCTGAAGCTGAAGAACTACTCCTCCGGGATGCAGGTGCGGCTCGGCTTCGCCTCGATGATCCAGACGGACGCCGACGTGTACCTCGTCGACGAGGTGCTGGCGGTCGGGGACGCCCGCTTCCAGGAGAAGTGCTTCGACACGTTCCGGCGCCTGAAGCGAGAGCGCCGCACGGTCGTGTTCGTAACGCACGACCTCGCCAGCGTCGAGCGCTTCTGCGACCGGGTCCTGCTGCTGGAGCAGGGCAGCATCGTTGCCGACGGCGACCCGCACGAGGCAATCATGGATTACCGGCAGCGTGACCTCGAGCTGGAGAAGGCCGCGACCACCGACGGCTCCGGCCCCCGGACGCGCTTCGGCGACGGCGCCGCCACGATCGAGGAGGCATGGGTCGAGCGGGAATCGGGCGAGCGTGACCCCGGCGTCGTGCCGCAGGGGGAGCGGGTCACGATCCGCGCCCGCGTGGTCTTCGAAAACGCGATGGACAACCCGGTCTTCGGCCTGATCGTGAAGGGCGAGGGCGGCCAACACGTGATGGCCACCAACACCGCGCTCACAGAGGCGCACACTGGCAGCTTCGGCGCCGGTGAGCAGGCGGTCTACGAGGTGTCCTTCGACGCCCACTTCTCCGACGGCCAGCACACGATCACGCTTGCGGTCTCACATGAGGACGCGCAGCGCATCGCGGACTGGCGCGAGGACATGCTGACGATGACCGTGCGGGCCCCCCGGTTCTCCGGAGGATTCGTGGACCTGCCGCACGAGGTCCACGTTGAGCGCGCCGGTCAGGCCTCGGCGAACAGGATGACCCGGTCGCCCGAGGCGTACTGAGGCTGAGCGCCCGGCGGCGGCTCGGCCTGCCGCACGTTCTTGAAGCCGACGGCATCCAGGAGGTCGAATAGGGCCTCGAGCGTTGGCACCAGCACGACCGCGCCGCCCTCGGCGGCATGGTGCTCGTCCAGCCGGCCGACCGCGATCGCGGAACCGCTGCGGGGGTTCGGGTCCGGTCCCCACATGTAGGACAGGGGAGGGGAGGGGTGTGCGACCTGCGTCTCGATGACGCACATCTCGCCAGTCATGGCGCGCGCCTTCTTCAGCGCCCGTACCGGGTCCTCGAGGTGGTACAGGATCCCGAGGAACAGCGTGAGGTCGAACACGCCGTCTCGCTGCGGGTCGAGGTCAAAGAGGTTGCGCAGCTCGAAGCTCGTGTTCCGGAGGCCGGCGAGGTCGGACACGAGCTGCGCGCGCGCCACGTGATCCGGCCGCACGTCGATGCCATGCACGCGCTTCACGCCGCGCAGCGCGGTCTGCATCGCGAACCATCCCTGGTGACAGGCCATGTCGAGGCAGTCGACGTCGCTCCACCGCCCGCCGAAGGTCTGGTCTAGGACGGGGAACACCAGGTCCGCGCGCGTCTCATGGGTGGTCTTCAGGAACGGGTCGACAAGGCCGCTGGACGCGCCGTTGGCGAAGTTAAACTCGTAGAACCAGTCGTCGTGCGCGCCGAGGGCCGCCTCGACGCGCTCGCGCTCGAGCTCGGTGGGGAGGTCGCGAACCACCGGTGACATCGCCACAAGCTACCCCGTCGCCCGCTGGAGAAAGCCTTGAGGATGACAGGTGATCCCGTACAGCTCGAGGTCGCGGCGGACGATGAAG
>Ga0190275_10001618_pt1 | contig 16633 bp, 17 predicted proteins | sample Popmic550T_FD_133745 | JGI IMG/M metagenome (GOLD analysis project Ga0190275, IMG submission 133745) | Populus adjacent soil microbial communities from riparian zone of Yellowstone River, Montana, USA - 550 T | ecosystem: Environmental > Terrestrial > Soil > Riparian zone > Trees stand | place...
ATGCTGAACCATCGCGCCCGCTACCCGCGCCTGCGCGATCACTCGCTCTTCGTCGGCGATCCCGAAGACATCACCACCACGACCTTCGGCCCCGGCCTGCCCTCGATCCGCGACTGGACCACAACCAATTACACCTTCACCGGCTACATCACAGGCTTCCCGCCGGCTCGGCCGTCCCGGGAGCGACTTGGGTATCGCAGCGACCGGCTGTTGTGTGTGGTGACCGTCGGCGGGTCAGGCGTCGGCTCCGCCCTGCTGCGACGGGTGCTGGACGCGGTGCCGTTGGCTCGACGGCTCGTACCTGAGCTGGAGTTCGTGTTCGTCACTGGTCCGCGGCTCGACCCAGCCGACCTTCCTGCCACCGACGGCGTCACCGTGCGCGGCTACCTACCGGATCTCCAGCAACAACTGGCAGTGGCCGACCTGGCGATCACCCAGGGCGGCCTGACCACCTGCATGGAACTGACGGCGCACCGGGTGCCGTTCATCTACATCCCGCTGCAGCACCACTTCGAGCAGCAGTACCACGTCCGCACCCGCCTCGACCGCTACAACGCCGGCCACCACCTGACCTACGCCGAGGCCTCCGACCCCCACGTTTTAGCCGAAGCAATCGCCAAACAACTGACCCAACCGGTCAACTACCACCCAGTCCCCACGAACGGCGCCACCCGAGCCGCCGAACTCCTCGACCAACTCCTCTGAGCGCTTGACAAACACTTCACCGATTGGTGAAGTGTTTGGTATGCCTCTGGCCACCACCTTCGCCGCCCTCGCCGATCCGACCCGGGTGGCGATCGTGCAGCAGCTGAGCCGGGGCGAGGCGACGATGGGTGAGCTCGCGGCGCCGCATCGCATCACGGCGCCCGCGATGACCAAACATGTCGGCGTCCTCGTCGATGCCGGGGTGGTGAGCCGGCGCAAACTCGGGCGGACCGTCGTCTGCACGTTGCAACCCGCCGCGCTGGACGAGGTACAGGGCTGGCTGGGTGACCTCACGACGTACTGGAACACCGCGGTCGATCGGCTGGAAGAACTCTTGGAGAGTGGCGATGACAACTGATCTCCGGATCGAACGGGTGCTGAAGGCAACGATCGATCGTGTGTACGCCGCGTGGACGCAACCCGGGCTGCTGAGTCGTTGGTACTGCCCGAACCCGGCGCTCGACCTCAAGGTCGAGGCTGACGTCCGGGTCGGCGGCGAGTACGTCGTCACGATGGGCCCGTACGTCGTCCGCGGCCGCTACACCGTGGTCGATGCGCCGAAGCTGCTCGAGTTCACCTGGCAGTGGGATCACGAGGGTGAGCCGTCGCAGGTCCGCGTCGAGTTGACCGAGGTGACCGACGGCACGCGGATGCTGCTCAGCCACACCGGCCTGAGCAGTCCGGAGGACGCCAGCGGTCACCTGGAGGGTTGGGAGCTCGAGCTCGGCCGGTTGAGCGAACTCGTCAGCGCTCCACCGACCGGCGACAGGGCGCGGTAGTACCGGGAAAAGCTAGAGCCCCGGGCGGTAACCCGGGGCTCGAGGTGGATGGTTGGGCGGCGGAAATCAGCTGCCGGACTTGCGCCGGAACTGGCGCTTCTGCTTGTCGTTGTGCGCCTCGCCGACACCCTCGTGCCGCGGCCCGCTACCCGGGTGCGACTCGTGGGTCTGGTTCTTCTTGGCGAGTGCCTCGCGGAACTTCTTCTGCAGATCGTCCTTAGCCGGCTTGCTGGGCGTGTCGCTCATACCGTCTCCTTCACAAACCGTCTGGCGTTCAGGCTCTAGCTAACCAATTGTGACTGCCCTCCCGCCAGTCATTATCAGCGGGTCCCCCCAGCGCCCCGCGGCCCGCCGTCTCAGGGCGAGAAACTCCCCCGGGGAAAACGCCGCCGGCTGTTAGGTTCGCTGGGTCAACAGGTGCGTCGGGAGGAAACAGTCATGGTGGTCAGTACCGAGGCTTTGATCGGGATCGCGCTGGTCGAGCTCGGCCTGGTCGTCATGCCAGGCCCGAACATGATCTATCTCGTCTCCCGATCGGTCGCCCAGGGCCGCCGCGCCGGGCTGACCTCGCTCGCCGGTGTGGGCGTCGGCTTCCTCGTCTACCTGCTCGCGGCAACCGCCGGCCTGGCGACTCTCTTCGCGCTCGTCCCCCAGATCTACGTGACGCTGAAACTGGCCGGAGCGGCGTACCTCCTCTGGCTCGCCTGGAACGCCCTGCGCCCCGGCGGCGGCTCCGCCTTCACCCCGAACACGCTGGAGCCGGATCGCCCGCGCAAGCTCTTCGGCATGGGTCTGCTGACCTGCCTGCTCAACCCGAAGATCGCGATCCTGTACATCTCACTGCTCCCCCAGTTCGTGGACCCGTCCCGCGGCCACGTCGGCACTCAGAGCCTGCTCCTCGGCCTCACCCAGACAGCCGTCGGCGTCGCGGTCAACGCGATCTTCGTCATCACCGCCGGCTCAGTAGCAATCTTCTTCAGCCGCAAACCCCTCTGGTCCCGCATCCACCGCTACCTCACCGGCACCGCGCTGGCAGTCTTCGCCGTGAAACTAGCCACCGACCGCACCCAACCCGCCGCCGCTCCGTAACTACGAAAGCCGCCTGGCGACGAAGACGAACTCTAGGCCGGGGCGGTCGGGTGCGTCTCGCACCTCGTCGACTGTGAAGCCTGCCTGGGTTAGGGATTGGTGCAGTTCGGGCTTGGTTCGGAAGCGGAGGGTGGAGTGGGAGGTGAGGGTGGTGCCGTCCTTGGTGAAGGTGAAAGTGCCCTTGAACTTCACTAGAGATGGTTGGACCTCCAGTAAGTCGGTCCAGCTTTCGACCACGCCGACATCAGGTAGGTCAGTTCGCTGGTAGGTTTGTTCTCGGTTCCAGCCGAGCCACGCCTGTTGGGCTGGATCCCTTGTCTCGAAGACGAAGCGGCCGCCCGGCGCCAGAGATTGCCCTACTGCGGCCAGCGTCGTCGCCCAGTCGGCATCATCGACGAACACCTGCGCCACGTTCCCCGTCATCACCGCCAAGTCCACCTGTAACGGCGGCAGCGCGGCAGCATCTCCGTGGATCCACCGGACCCGCTCGGCCCCAGGCTTCCCCTGGGCAACCTCCAACGAGGCCAAGGCCGGGTCCACCCCAACCACCTCGACCCCACGCCCCGCCATCAGCAGCGCAAGGGTTCCGGTCCCGCAGCCCACATCCAAAACGCGCGCCGCACCGAACTCCGCGACCATCCCCAGATAGGCCTCAAGATCGGGACGCTCCGGCTCCAGTGCATCGTAAATAGCCGCTAACCGAGGCTCAGCAAAGATCGCATCAGGCATGCTCCGACCCTAGACGCCAGAGCCTCTCAGTCGGTTTTTCTGCGATCGCGCAGAGCGGCCCAGTGGCGTAGGCGCTCGGTGATCTGGGCTTCGTAGCCGTTCTGGGTCGGCTGGTAGTACGCCTCGCGGTTCATCCCCTCGGGGAAGTAGTCGGCGCCGGAGAAGCCATCCGTGGCGTCCGGGTCGTACTGGTAGCCCTTGCCATAGCCGATGTCTTTCATCAGCCGGGTTGGCGCGTTGAGGACATGGGCGGGCGGCATGAGGGAGCCGGTGCGGTGGGCGGATTTGTGCGCAGCGCTGAAGCCGCGGTAGATGGCGACGGACTTAGGCGCGGTGGCGAGGTAGACGACGGCCTGCGCGATCGCCAGTTCGCCCTCGGGAGAGCCGAGTCGCTCATAGACATCCCAGGCAGCGAGTGCCTGTTGTACTGCGTGCGGATCGGCCATGCCGATGTCCTCGTTGGCGAAGCGGACGAGGCGGCGGGCCACGAAGAGAGGATCCTCACCCCCGTCGAGCATGCGGGCGAGCCAGTACAGGGCCGCGTCCGGATCGGAGCCGCGCATCGTCTTGTGCAGCGCCGAGATCAGGTTGTAGTGGCCCTCCTGCGTCTTGTCGTACAGCGGTGCCCGCTGCTGGACGTGCCGGGCGAGCGCGGTGGTGTCCAGTGGCTGCTCGTCGGCAGGCAAGGCCTGGAGTTGTTCGATCATGTTGAGCAGGTACCGGCCGTCGCCGTCTGACATGGCGATCAGAGCCTGGCGCGCGGCGTCGTCGAGTGGGAGCGGGCGGCTGGTGAGTTCCACTGCGCGATCGATGAGTGTGGACAGCGCGGCCTCGTCGAGGCGTTTGAGCACGAAGACCTGCGTACGGGAGAGCAAGGCGCCATTGAGCTCGAAGCTCGGGTTCTCCGTGGTGGCGCCGATCAGGACGACCGTGCCGTCCTCGACGTAAGGCAAGAAGCTGTCCTGCTGGGCGCGGTTGAAGCGATGGATCTCGTCGACGAACAGCAACGTGCCCTGTCCGATGGTGCGCCTCTTCTGGGCTGTGGCGAACACCTTGCGCAGGTCTGCAACCCCGGAGAAGGTCGCCGAGATGGGCTCGAAGACGAGGTTGCTGCGATCGGCGAGGAGACGCGCAATGGTCGTCTTGCCGACTCCCGGCGGCCCCCACAGGATGGCGGAGACCAGCCGCTGCTGCGCGACCATACGGCCGAGCGGGGCCTCCGGAGCGAGAAGATGTTCCTGCCCGACGACCTGCTCCAGTTGGGTCGGTCGCATCCGGTCGGCCAGCGGCCGGCTGGGTTCGTCGTCGAAGAGCGGCAGGGCTGGTTCGGTCGATTCCATCGGTCTCTCAACTGGGTGTGGGTTGTGTTACCGGTTCCATCATGTCCCCGAAGGCGGCGCACCGGACGGTAGGCTGCGGACACGTGGTGGTCGACAAGCACTCTGCTCAGGCCGGGCCGCGTTCACGCGCCGAAGCTGCCGCCGTGCCGCTGTACGGTTTCGCACCGCCGGTCGGTACCCCGTACGGGCTCGAGGTGACCACCCTCGAAGAGTTTCACGCCCACCACGACGACTGGCCGTGGAATCCGCCCCGCCCGGGTCGCGCCACCTTCCACTACATGATCCTGGTCACCGAGGGTGAGCTCCGGCACGACGTCGACCACGTCACGCGGATCGTGAGTCCAGGCCAGTGGCTGTGGGTGCGTCCCGGGCATGCCCAGCGCTGGCACGACCCCGGTACCGCCCGTGGCCCCTTCATCCTGTTCGAACCGGACGTACTTCGGTCCGACACCGCCAACCTGCTGTCTTCGCTCACCGCGCACGACGCGCCCGCCGTACTGACCCCGCGCCCGGACGACGCCCCCTGGCTGCACCAGACTGCGCTGCAACTCCTGGAAGAGCATCGTGCGCTGGGACGCCGCCCGCTCGCCGTTCACCACGCGTTGCGGCGCAGCCTCCTGGAGGCACTGCTGCTGCGTCTGGTCCAGTCCTCGGATGACTCGCGCGGGCAGGTACGCCGAGACACCCACGATCGCTTCCTGGACGCCTTGGAGCTGCATTTCCGCGAACTGCACCAGGCCAAGGACTACTCCCAGCTGCTGGGCTGCTCGGTGCGCACCCTCAGCCGTGCCGTTCAGGACGCCACCGGCAAGGGCGTACGGGAGGTCATCAACGAGCGGCGGCTGCTGGAAGCCCGTCGCCTGCTCGGCAATGCCCGTTCCACTCCCCAGGCGGTAGCTGCCCAACTCGGCTTCACCGACGCGGCCAACTTCGGCCGGTTCTTCCGCCAGTACGTGGGCCTCACGCCGGCCGCATATGCGGCGACCGGAGGTGCTCACGCAAGTACCGACCGGTGACGCTGTCGGCAGCCTGCGTGATCTCCTCAGGAGTACCGCTGGCGGTGATGCGTCCACCGTCGGCGCCGCCACCGGGGCCGAGGTCGATGACGTGGTCGGCGTTGGCGATCAGGTCGAGGTCGTGCTCGATGAAGACAACGGTGGCTCCGTTGTCGACGAGGCGCTGCAGGACGGTGAGCAGGACGCGGACGTCGAGGGGATGCAGGCCAACGCTGGGTTCGTCCAGGACGAACAAGGCATCGTGCTGGTCGCGGTCGAGTTCGGAGGCGAGCTTGAGCCGCTGAGCCTCGCCACCCGAGAGGGCGGGAGTGGCCTCGCCGAGGGTGAGGTAGCCCAGCCCGAGATCCTGCAGCGTTTCCAGCCGGGAGCGGACCTTCTTCAGGTCGCCGGCGTGCTCGATGGCCTGGGTGACGGTACAAGCCAGCAGGTCGGGTAGAGCGAGTCCCTCGCCGACAGGACGGCGGATGGCAGCAGCCTCGGGTGCGTAGCGCCTTCCCTCGCAGTCGGGACAGATGATGTCGACGTCGGGCAGGAACTGGACGTCGAGTTCGATCTGGCCGGTACCTTCGCAAGTCGGGCATCGCAGGCTGCCGGTGTTGTAGGAGAAGTCACCTGCCTTCAGCCCGCGTTCCTTCGCCTCGGGGGTGGCGGCGTAGGCGCGACGCAGGTCGTCCATGACGCCGCTGTAGGTGGCAACGGTGGAGCGAACGTTGATGCCGATCGGGGCAGCGTCCACGACGTTGACCCGGGTGATGCCGGCCGAGGTGATCTTGCGGACGTGCCCGGGGAGCTGCTCGCCCGCTGCGTGCGCTTTCAGCGCCGGGATCAGGCTCTCCAGGACAAGCGTGGTCTTGCCCGAGCCGGAGGCGCCGGTGACCGCGGTGAGCCGGCCGCGCGGAATCTCGAGGTCGAGGGCGTGCACGGTGTGCAGCGGTTTGGTCGACAACTGAATGCGGCCGAGGTTGAAGACCTCGTCCGCGTCGAGACGAGCGCGGACGACGACCTCCTCGCGGCCGGTGAGGAACCCAGCGATGAGAGAAGCACTGTCGCGGCCGAGGTGGTCAAGGGTGCCGGCGGCAATGACGGTACCGCCGTCACGGCCGGAGCCGGGGCCGATCTCGATCAGCCAGTCGGCCTGGCGTAGTACCTGGGTGTCGTGGTCGACGACGACGACAGAGTTGCCGTCGGCAAGGAGACTGCGGATGACGCCGAGGAGGCCGTCGACGTTGGCGGGGTGCAGGCCGATCGAGGGCTCGTCGAGGACGTACAGGACACCCGTCGTGCGGTTGCGCACGGCGCGGGACAGGGCGACACGTTGCCGTTCCCCGGTGGACAGGGTGGCCGAGGCGCGGTCAAGGGTGAGATAGCCGAGGCCGAGTTCGATCAGCCGCTGGGCGCTCTCGACCAGCTGAGCGACGATGCTGTCGGCCATCGGGGCCATTGGCGCCGGTACCGTGGCGGGGATCTTCTGTACCCAGGCGGTGACCTCGTCGAGGGACTTGGCGGTGGCCTCGGCGAGATTGATGCCGTCGACGAGAGTGGAACGGGCCAGCTCGCTGAGCCGGGTGCCGTGGCAGTCCGGGCAGGACTGGACGGACAGGAACCGGTCGACGCGGTCGAGGCCCTTGGCGGTACTGGCGTTCTTCAACGCTTCCTCGACTGCCTGGCGGGCGTTGCGGTAGCTGGCGTTCAGCTCGAAGAGCTTGCCGTTCTTGGCCGGATAGAGGATGCGCCGCTTGACGGGTTCGCCCTCGAAGACGATCGTCCGTTCCTTCTTCGTCAGCTTCGAGAACGGTACGTCGGTACGGACGCCGAGCTCGGCAACCACCTTCGGCAGGGCGGCCAGCCCGAACATCGACCAGGGGGCGACCGCGCCCTCATCGATGCTGCGTGAGGGGTCGGGGATGAGGGCGTCGTCGTCGACGTCCCGGACGGTTCCGGTGCCGCTGCAGCGCGGGCAGGCCCCCTCACTGTTGAACGCGTACGACTCGGCGCTCGGCGGCGGGAACACCACCTCGCAGACGGGGCAGGTCAGCGGCAGGTCGAGGGCGACATCGATGGTCGGCTCGAGGCGGTGGCCGTTGGGGCACTGGTGATGTCCGAGCCGCGAGTAGACCAGACGCAGGCTGTTGAGCAGTTCGGTGGAGGTACCGAACGTACTGCGGACGCCGGGCACGCTCGGTCGCTGGCGGAGCGCGAGCGCGGCCGGCACGTGCTCGACGCTGTCCACGGCCGCGTGCGTGGCCTGGTTGAGGCGGCGCCGGGTGTAGGTGGACAGGGCTTCCAGGTAGCGACGGGATCCCTCCGCGTACAGCACGCCGAGGGCGAGCGAGGACTTGCCTGAGCCGGAGACTCCGGCGATCGCGACGAGCTTGCCCAGCGGCACTGTGACGTCGATGTTCTTCAGGTTGTGCACGCGTGCTCCGTGCACCTTGATCGCGTCCGGTGCGGCGGCCGTGCCGTTCGATCGCTTACCCACTGGGCGTGCCGGGCTGTTCTCAGTCATCGAGCAACACCACGTGCTTGCCCGGCGTCGTACCGGCCTCAACGCCGGCCTGGGCATCGCGAACCTGCTCCAAGCCGTAGTAGACCTTCGCGACCGGGACCTTGAGCCGCCCGTCGGCAATGGCCTGCAGTTGCTGCTGAAGCACCGGCGCGGGCAGGTCAGTGGCCCCGCCGGCGTAGCTGGTCAGCCGTACTCCGGTGGGGATCATGAACGGGGAGAAGTCGGGGAGCGTCCATGCGCCCGCTAGGGCTCCGGTGAAGCAGACCGTGCCGTACACACGCACGCAGCCGAGGGTGTCCGGTAGTACCGAGCAGCCCACCAGTTCCAGCGCGGCGTCCACACCGTCCGGTGCGATGGCCCGCACTTTCTCGGCGATCTTCCCGTCGTCCACGATCGGGTGGTCGACGCCCATCGCCCGCAGCTCACCGGCACGGCCGGCGTCGCGCGTGGTGGCGATCACCGTGGCTCCGAGGTCCTTGGCCATCGTCGCCGCGCTCAGTCCCACCGTGGAGGTACCGCCGCGGATCAGCAGTATTTGCGCGGCCTGCAGATCCAGGGCTTTGAGCGATCCGTAGGCGGTCTGGAACATCTCCGGCAGCGCACCGACCACGTCCCACGGCAGGCTGGTCTCGAACGGGATGACCTGACCCGCCGGCACGACCATGTACTGCGCGTACGAGCCGTCGAAGGCGCGGCCCATGCCGCCCATCATGGTCGCGACCTGCTGGCCCGAGCGCAGCCCACTGCCCTCCGGGGCCCAGTCGACGACCCCCACACCCTCGATGCCGGGGATCCGCGGGTACGTCACTTCCCCGTCCGACTCGCCCTTGCGGGTGGTCACCTCGGATTCGTTGACCCCGAACGCCTTCACCTTGATCCGCACCCACCCAGGCCGCGCCTCAGGCACCGGCACCGTGGCGAGCCGCAACGCATCCAGCCCACCAGTCTCAGCAACGACGATGGCCCGCATCGCAGTAGGCGCAACGCGCTCATTCATCCCGGATTCCTCTACTGGTTAGGCACCCACGGCAACAACTTGCCGCAGCACTCCCCCATCGTCGCCCGGAATCCAACCCATCCAGCAGTTACCTGCGGACACCCAATGGTCAACAGACGACACCGCACCAAAGCCTTGTCGCGTAAGACAGAATGTCTTACGCTTGTTGGATGGCTGACACCATTACGATCCGCAGCGATGCGGAGACCGAGCACGCGCTGGATGTTCTGACCCATGACGGCAGTTCCCGATCGGCGGCTATCCGCCAAGCCGTACTCGAAGCCGCGCTGCGCAAGGAGCGTGCCGCAGCGATGCGACGCGCTGTTCTTCGGATGCCGCTCGGCGAACTGGACGGCATCGACGTCGCCGCTGAGATCGCCCGCCATCGCGAGGACGACCGCTGATGATCTACCTCGACTCGGCCGCCATCGTGAAACTCGTGCATGCCGAGGCCGAGACGGAAGCGTTGCGCGATTGGCTCGATGAGCGGGCCGAGACCGGGTGGACGAGTTCAGTTCTGGCGGAGATCGAGTCATCGCGGGCGCTGGCACGCCACGCTCCAGAAGCCGTCGCCCGGCTACACCTGATCCTCGACCTGATCGACTTGGTGGAACTGGACGCAGGCATCCGAATTCTGGCCCAGACCGTGAAACCAGCGACCGTACGCAGCCTGGACGCCATTCACCTCGCGACAGCTCTCCGCATCCGCCCGCAGCTCACCGCATTCGTCACGTACGACAAACGCCTGGCCGACGCAGTCCAAGCAGCCGGCCTGACCGTCAACATGCCTGCCTGAGACATCTCTCCACCACGCCACCTGGCCCTACACGTTGAAGCGGAACTCCACTACGTCGCCGTCGGACATGATGTAGTCCTTGCCTTCGATGCGGACCTTGCCGGCGGACTTGGCGGCGGCCATGGAGCCGGCGGTGATCAGGTCGTCGAAGGAGACGATCTCGGCCTTGATGAAGCCGCGCTGGAAGTCGGTGTGGATGACGCCGGCCGCCTCGGGGGCGGTGGCGCCCTTCTTGATCGTCCAGGCCCGGGATTCCTTGGGGCCGGCGGTCAGGTAGGTCTGCAGGCCGAGGGTCTCGAAACCGACCCGGGCAAGCACATCCAGGCCGGGCTCCTCGACGCCCATCTCGGCGAGCATCTCGCGTGCCTCGTCCTCGTCGCCGAGCTCAACCAGTTCAGCCTCGAACTTCGCGTCCAGGAAGATCGCCTCGGCCGGTGCCACCAGGTCACGCATCTGCTGCTTGAGCGCCTCGTCGGCCAGCTCGTCGGCGTCGCAGTTGAAGACGAACAGGTACGGTTTGGCCGTCATCAGCATCAGTTCGCGGATCGCGTCACGGTCGACGTTGGTGGCGATGATCGGCGTACCGGCCTCGAGGTGCTTCTGCGCCTCGCGCACCGCCTCCAGGACCGCCACGCTCTCCTTCTTCAGCCGCGACTCCTTCTCCAGCCGCGGGATCGCCTTCTCGACGGTCTGCAGATCGGCCAGGATCAGCTCGGTCTGGATCGTGGAGATGTCGTCGGCCGGCGAGACCTTGCCGTCGACGTGGGTGACGTCGTCGTCGCGGAACACCCGGGTGACCTGGCAGATCGCGTCCGACTCGCGGATGTGGCTGAGGAACTTGTTGCCCAGCCCCTCCCCCTCCGACGCGCCGCGGACGATACCGGCGATGTCGACGAACTGCACGGTCGCCGGCAGCTGCTTGGCCGACCCGAAGACTTCGGCCAGCTTGCCCAGCCGCGCGTCCGGTACACCGACGATCCCGACATTGGGCTCGATCGTCGCGAACGGGTAGTTCGCCGCGAGCACGTTGTTCTTGGTCAGCGCGTTGAACAGGGTGGACTTGCCCGCGTTGGGGAGCCCGACGATTCCGATGGAGAGTGCCACGGGCAGCAAGAGTACGCGGGGTGGCCCACCACACCTAAATCACAAAGGACTCCAGCTCGGCGCCGTACCAGCGGCTGGTCAGGCCCAGCGGCCGCATTCCGAGGCGGTGGCAGACGGCGAGCGACGGACCGTTGTCGGGCCGGACCACCGCGTAGATCTCCCCCAGGCCCGCCTTGAACCCGTGCGCGATCGCCCCACGCGCCGACTCCGTCGCCAGCCCGCGCCCCCAAGAGTCAGGGTGGAAGTGCCAGCCCACCTCGATCTCACCCTTCGAATCAGCCGTCTCGGGCAGCGGTACCAGCAGTACTGTCCCCGCAACCGTCCCGGAATCCTTCTCCTGCACCGCCCAGATCCCGTGCACCGGATCCTGATTGCGCGCGTTCCACCGCTCGATCACCCGCGACGCGGCGTCCCGATCCGGCATCACCTTCGGGTCGGCGCCCAGCCAGCGCGACACCTCCCAGCGGCGGTAGATGTCGAACACCCGGTCGCCATCGCTGTCGGCCCAGTCCCGGACCACCAGCCGATCGGTCTCGAAGATCACCTTCGGATCCATCGCCCACCTCCCCATCCCTGTCCGTTCATCTATCCGTCCGAACCAGCCGAGGGCAAGCAGCGTCTCCAGTCTGTGACCAGTTGGACAGCACCCCCCGACCATCTATCACGCAGTGTGTTCGCCTGCTCGCAATTCCTGCGGTTCGGGTGGGCGCAACTCGTCTCCTGCCTGTTCCCCGCCGCGCTCTTCGCCGGCCTGGCGGTCTCGAAGTACCTGGAGCTACCGATCGCCCGGTACGACGCTCTGCTGGTCTTCTGTCTGTTGCTCACCTTCGGGTTCTGGCTGGCCGGTCTGGAGAGCTGGCGCGAGATCGCCGTGATCTTCGGCTTCCACCTGGTCGGGCTCGCGCTGGAGCTGTTCAAGGTCCAGATCGGCTCCTGGCAGTACCCCGGTGACGCGGCAACGAAGTTCGGCGGGGTGCCGCTGTTCGCGGGTTTCATGTACGCCGCGGTCGGCAGCTACATCTGCCAGGCCTGGCGGCGGTTCGACCTGCGGGTGAGTGGCTATCGCCCGATTCTCACCACTGTGCTCGCAGTACTGATCTATGCAAACTTCTTCACCCATCACTGGATCGTGGATCTGCGCCTCCCGATCGCGCTCGGTCTCTTGCTCGTCCTGCGGCGCACGTGGGTCTTCTACACGGTCGGCACCCGGCGGTACCGGATGCCGTTGGCGTTGTCGTTCGCGCTGATCGGCTTCTTCCTGTGGATCGCGGAGAACTTCGGTACCTTCCTGGACGCGTGGAACTACCCCGACCAGGTGGACGTCTGGCGACTCGTGCACCCGGCCAAGTTCGGCGCATGGGCGTTGCTGGTCAGCATGAGCTTCGTCCTGGTCGCGAGCGTGAAGTCCTTGGAGGGAAGGCTTTATCACCGTGGCGTCGCAGCGAGTGTTGCGACTCCGAAAGCGACTGAGATCTCCCCGCAACACAGCAATGCCAACCAGGTCAGGGCACAGGGCGTCTCATCTACTGAAAGCTCCTGAGGGGGAGCGTATCTGGGGAACATCCGCCTGATCTGCAAGGGAGCATCATGTCCCGCAAGCTTGCCGCCGTCATCGCCACCAGCGTCGCAGCCGCTTTGATCGTTGGCTCGCTGGTCGTACTGGCGCTGGGACAAACGAACCATCCCAAGCCGGCCTCCGCGAGCCATCCCACCCCGCCGACGACACCGGTCGATCCGCCGACCACGACACCGACACCCACCACCTCGGGCGGGCCGGAGAGCGGCAAGCCGCGCGTCCCGGCCGGTGATCCAACCGCAGCCGCCTCGGGTGGCAACAAGAAGGTACTGTTCTTCAGCTTCGACGACGGCCCGGACCCGGTCTGGACGCCGAAGATCCTGCAGGTGCTGGCGAAGTACGGTGCACACGCAACCTTCTTCCAACTGGGCAAGATGCAGGCCGCACATCCCGGGCTGCGCGAGCAGATCCTTGCCGCAGGCAACACAATCGGCAATCACTCGATCACGCACGCTCAACTGACCGCGATCTCGCCGCAGGCCCGTCGGCACGAGATCTTCGACGGGCCGCAATCGAAGTGCTTCCGCCCGCCGTACGGTGCGTCGAACCCGAAGGTCCGCGCCGACATCAAAGCCGCCGGGATGGTCCAGGTGCTCTGGGACGTCGACCCGCGCGACTGGGCCCGGCCCGGCACTCAGACGATCGTCAACAACATCCTCAGCCACGCCCACCGCCGCAACATCATCTTGATGCACGACGGCGGCGGCGACCGCAGCCAGACCGTGGCGGCCCTGGACAAGGCCCTCCGCCTGCTGAAGGCCCAGGGGTACTCGTTCCCGGCGATGGCCTGCTGAAGGTTGCCTGCGCCACCTTTTCGCCGGTCCGGGGCTTGTCGTCCAGAAATTGTCGGCGGCGTCTGCGACTGTCTGTCACATGACCGGTACTGCGGTTCTGCTGCTCCTGGTGTTCTTGCTGGTCGGGCTCGGGCTCGGCTGGGTGTTCGGCCTGCTCTGGTCGCGCGGGCGGGATGGTGCTTCACTCGCGCGGATCACCGCCGAGCGGGACGCCGCCGAGGACAGGGTCGTGGAGCTCACACAGGAGCGGACGACGGTCGGGCAGCAGATGTCGGGCCAAGCGGTGGTGAAGGAGTCGCTCGACCGATTGCATGCCCAACTCAACCAGTTGGAGAAGGGCCGCGCCGCCTGGCAGAGCCAGTTGCACCAGCAGGTGAACGAAGTACGGATGAGTGGTGAGGCGCTGCGTCGAGAGACCGCCTCGCTGTCGACCGCGCTGCGCAAACCACAGGTGCGGGGGCGATGGGGTGAGCTGCACCTGAAGCGTACGGTCGAACTGGCCGGCATGGTCGCGCACTGCGACTTCACCGAGCAGACGACGACCACCACGGACGACGGGCTGCTGCGCCCAGACATGGTGGTGAGACTTGCCGAGGGCAAGAACCTGGTCGTCGACTCGAAGGTGCCACTGGCCGCGTTCCTGGAGGCGGCGGAGAGCGACGACGCCGACTTCCGCGAGGAGCGCCTGCGAGCCCACGCGCGCCACCTGCGCACCCACGTCGACCAGTTGTCAGCGAAGGCGTACTGGTCGAGGCTCCCGTCGACGCCGGAGTTCGTCATCCTCTTCGTGCCGGGCGAGTCGTTCCTCTCGGCCGCACTCGACATCGAGCCCAGCCTGCTCGAGTACGCCGCTGAGCGCCGGGTCATCCTGGCGACACCGACGACGCTCATCGCCACGTTGCGAGCAGCCGCCTACGCCTGGAACCAGTCCGCCCTGACCGAATCGGCTCAACAGGTGTTCGAGCTCGGCCGCGAACTCTACGAACGCCTCAGCACCATGGGCGAGCACCTCAGCCGAGTAGGCCGCTCCCTGACCTCAGCCGTCGACGCCTACAACAGCACCGTTGGCTCCTTCGAACGCCGCGTCTTCACCACCGCCCGCAAACTCCGCGACCTCCACGTCACCGAAGCCGAACTCACCGCCATGGAATCCATCGAGGCCTCCGCGCGGCCTTTAACGGCCCCCGAGTTCCTGGCCGTGGACGACGCGCCAGACACTCACCGCTGGCTTCCCGGCCCGACGATCGACAAGACCCACCGAGAGCCGCCAGCCCTTCCGGGTCTCGACTCGCAGACCGGCTAGCGGAGGCCTTCGAGCTCCAGGCCGAAGCCGGGGCGGTCGGGGACTGTGAGCTCGCCGTCGTGCCAGACGTAGGCGCTCGTGTCGACGCCGAGCGTCTCGCCCGGAACGCTTTCGACGGTGTCGATGGATCCGAGGCCGGCGGCGAGCTGAGCGGCGTACAGGGTTTTGAGCGGTACTCCCCAGGCGTGTGGTGAGGCGTGGACGCCGATCTCCGCGAGGGTCGGCATCAGCGAGCGCCAACCCGTCAGCCCGAACGAGACGACGTCCATCAGCAGTACGTCGATATCTCCGCGGCGGGTGATCTCCAGCAGGGGTTCCAGGTCGGGGTTGCTCTCGCCTTCTGCGATCAGCGTGGCGGATCCGGTTTCACGCAGGTACTTCCGCAGCCGGGCGAGGTCGTCCGGATCGTCAAGGAACGGCTCCTCCACCCAGTACAGCTCGCAGTCGTCGACCGCACGCAGATACTCGATGAAGCCGTCGCAGTCATAACCATCGTTGGCATCCACGAGAATCCGGTACTCCGGGAAGGCCGCCCGGACGGCCCTGGTCACCTCGATATCCCGAGCGTCACCGGCCGCGCGCTCCATCCACCGGTTGCCACGCCCGATCTTCAGCTTGAACGCCCTGTACCCGGCTGCGGCATCAGCCGCACAGTCGTCAAGCACCGCAGCCACCCCACGCGGCCCGTCTTCCGGATCCAGATCAGCAAAGTAAATCGCCCCGTCATACGCCGGAACCGTCGTCTGCCCTAGTCCCCCCAGCAACGCGTGCACTGGCAAGTCCTCGATCTGCCCCACCAGATCATGCAAGGCAAAATCCAACCCCCGCAACGCTTCCTCCCGCACTCCGACGCCCGGATCAATCAACTCCTCCACCGACCGCCCCACCACCTCATCAACCGAGACCGGCCCGGCAACCAGCCCCCACCCAACCTTCCCTGTATCGGTCCGGACCACCACCACCGCATCCTCACTCCCACCCCCATGACTCCCCAGCCGAGCATTCCGCCCCACCACCCGCGGATACCGCGACCAAACCGCCCCAACCTCCACACTCCGCACAAAATGCCGCTCCAATCCCATGCCCCAAGCCTTGACCCCCAGCCCGCACCCGAAACCCCACTCCGACAGTTGCTCTTGGCATGGGTTGGCATATCAAGCGTCGGAAAGCCGCCACAGGCTGGCGATTGACAAGTGGGAGTGACGGTTCAACGATGAGAGCGCTCTCACTTGTCCGGTGCCCTTCCGCCCCCATGCCGGATGAGCAGACTGAGGAGGAGTTGTGCGCATCAAACACAAGCTGCTGGCGGTACTAGCCGCCGCCAGTACGATCGCCGCCGGGCTCGTCGCCACCGTCGTGGTTCCGGCTGAAGCCGTACCGGCGACCATTCCGCTGAAGATCTCCAACAGTTCCGGCCGTGGTGACGTCGTCTACATCTACAACCTCGGTACCAACCTGCAGACCGGCCAGCAAGGCTGGGCCGACGCGAACGGCACCTTCCACGCCTGGCCCGCCGGCGGCAACCCACCCACTCCCGCCCCCGACGCATCCATCGCCGGCCCCGCCAACGGTCAGTCGATCACCATCCGGATGCCGAAGTTCTCCGGCCGGGTCTACTTCTCCTACGGCCAGAAGCTCGTCTTCAAACTGACCACCGGCGGTCTCGTCCAGCCGGCCGTCCAGAACCCGAGCGACCCCAACCGCAACATCCTCTTCAACTGGACCGAGTACACCCTCAACGACTCCGGCCTGTGGATCAACAGCACCCAGGTCGACATGTTCTCCGCCCCGTACGCCGTCGGCGTCCAGCTCGCGAACGGCACCACCAAGAACACCGGCCACCTCAAGCCCGGCGGCTACAACAACTTCTTCAACGCCCTCCGCGGCCAGCCCGGCGGC
>Ga0190275_10001619_pt1 | contig 16622 bp, 18 predicted proteins | sample Popmic550T_FD_133745 | JGI IMG/M metagenome (GOLD analysis project Ga0190275, IMG submission 133745) | Populus adjacent soil microbial communities from riparian zone of Yellowstone River, Montana, USA - 550 T | ecosystem: Environmental > Terrestrial > Soil > Riparian zone > Trees stand | place...
CACCCATGGCAGCGTAGCCATCGGTGGAAAGCCGTACACCGTCTATGGTTCCGGTTGGTTCTGGAGTCCTTGATGTTCAAGAAGAAGCGCATCGTCAATCAGATAGCGCCCGCTCCCGACAAATCTGGTGATCGTGGTGTCGACTTTGCTTGGAAGACGCATAGTGCGATTAGTGACTGGACAGCCAAGGTAGACAGTAAGGCCGCAATCACGCTGAGCCTCGGCGGTGTCCTTCTCGGATTCATGATTACCCTATCCAGCGAAGATAGAGTGTTGGCGGACATTTTAGGCTGGCAGCTCATTGTTGAGTACATCGGGCTGGGCTTCACCGCCCTTGGAGTACTACTTGCCGCACTGGTTGTAATGCCGCGCCTCAATCGTAGCCGCACCAAAGCTACATGGAAAAGCAACTTCATCTACTTTGGGCATCTTCGGCGCTGGAAGTCGGCTGATCTGAAATCGAAACTACAGGCCCTTGACGCTGCCCAGGAACTAGAGTTGCTCGCAACTCAGTTGGTGAGTACCTCGAAGATCGCTTGGTATAAGCACAGCATGTTGCAATTCTCAATTGCCAGTCTGGTCCTTGGCGTCATTCTCGTCGCGATGTCGACAGTATGAACCAGTTTTTCTTGCATCTTGAATACTGAGAAGCGCGGAACCTCTTTGACCTCGGGAGGGGGGCTAAATGCAGATTTGTCATCTCCCCGAAACGGCAACCCAAAGTACACAACATCTCGTCCGATCAGTCCTTCGCACTGAACCGGACTATCGTCAAATGGCTCGTATCCTGATCAAGATCGCTATGGCTCATATAGTAGCTAAACGAGCCAAGTCAGGCAAGCGTTCTCCGCCACCTAGCTGACTACAGCACTCGTTCAAGCCGGCCTCGCAAAGTAACGCCGGCAGCCTTTAGCGCACTGGCCACACTGGTCGGTCCGAACCCCAATCGTTCTCCGACTCTCGCTAGTGACATACCAGATCTGTACAGCTCCACAGCTTCCAGTGTCTGAACCTCATCCAGTCCTTGCCGCCGCAGACTGACCCCCGCATCACCGAGCAGCTTCAGGACACTGCCTTGCTCAGTCCAAAGGCCACAGTCAGCTCAGTGGTTGGAGTACCGCTTTCATACTCACAACCAAGCACGCCACCACATCCGGTTCTAACCGCTGATCCAGGCGGTATGGGACATATACAAGATCATCCCGAGGCTCAACCGGCATCGTCTCCGCCTGAACCCGCACCCTCTCGAACGGCGCGGCAGGTCCGAACATCTGGAATAGCGTTCGATCGCCCCTACAAAAGCATGACGCGAACGATGTCTTGTCCCTCACCCACCGGCCGGCGGCGCCAACCGGCAACGATCAATGGCTACTCCAATGTTGAGGAGAGACATGATCATCATTGCTGGCTACGAGCTCGTGGATGCCGAGGAGCGCGACAATTACGTCGCTGCTCACCGTGACCTTGTCTCGCGTGCCCGGGAATTCGACGGCTGCATTCACGTCGCGATCACGGCCGATTCTGTGGATCCCGAACGGATCAACTCCGTCGAGGTGTGGCGCGATGCTGAAGTGATGGACGAGTGGCGAAAGCAGGCCAACGCTCCGGTCTTGGAAGAACCGAAGCACATTGACGTGAAGCGATACGACGCCAGCGACGGTGGCCCGCTCTTCTAAGTCGCGCCCCCGGTCGGGTCCTTGCCCGGCGAGAGATCTGCGGACAGGTCGCAATTCAGCAGGTCGACCACGTCGTCCTGCAGAACCCCATTGGTGGCGACCGCACTCCCACCGGCCGGACCGGGTGCGCCGGACAGATCGGTGAACCGGCCGCCGGCCTCGGCAACGATCAGCGACGGCGCGGCGATGTCCCACAGGGAGACCTCGGGCTCGCAGGCGATGTCGACCCCGCCTTGCGCCAGCAGCATGTAGGACCAGAAATCACCGAACGCGCGGCTTCGCCCGACCGTACGGGTGAGCTGGAGAAAGTTCTCCAGGCGGTAGCGGTCGGCCCAGCCGCTCAGGCTGGAGTAGGACAGGTAGGCATCGCTGATCGACGAAACGGAGGAGACCTCACAACGGGTCGCGGAGGTGAGACTGCGGCCGGTCCAGGCACCGCCATCCTTGGCCGCCCACCAACGACGCTGCAACGCAGGGGCGGCCACCAACCCCACCACGACCTCGGGTCCATCCATCAGCGCGATGAGAACGGCCCAGACGGGTACGCCGCGAACGAAGTTCTTCGTGCCGTCGATCGGATCTATCACCCATCGCCGTGATCCGTGGCCCGATTCGCCGTCCTCCTCGCCCAGCACAGCATCGCGCGGTCTGACCCGGGACAGGGTTGAGCGCAAAGCTTCTTCAATGGTCCGATCGACATCGGTTACCGGCGTCGAGTCGTCTTTGATCGAGATCTGCAGATCCTGGGCGCGGAACCGGTCAAGGGCCATCGAGTCAACTCCGTCGGCGAGGACGTGCGCGAGGCGCAGGTCCTCGGCGAACGGGCTACCTCCGCCAGAAAGATCGACCACGCTGGAACGTTAGCGCGTTGAGCCCCAACGGCCGTGGACCTGCGCCGGACGCTTCGGGGGGCTAGTCATCGGGCTCGTCCAACCGAGCGCCCGCGAGTCGGCGATAGGAGTCCAGCCGCTCGCGTTCGGCATGCCCGGCACCGACCCAGGCATCGAGGGCGCAGCCGTCGGAGGCATCCTGGTGAGCGCAACCAGGTGGGCACTGTTGCGCGCCGGGAGCCAGGTCGGCGAAGGCACTCAACAGGTCATCGGCGCTGACATGAGCCAACCCGAACGACCTGATGCCGGGTGTGTCGATCACCGAGCCGCCGCCGGGCAGCGGCAACAGAATCGCCGACGAGGACGTGTGCCGTCCCCTGCCGATCTTGCTGACGTCCCCGATGGCCCGATCGGCATCGGGTACGAGGCGATTGACCAGGCTGGACTTGCCCACCCCGGAGTGACCGATCAGCACACTGCTTCGCCCGCGTAGGCGCTGGGCAAGTTCATCCAGGGGAGCGTCGTGACGGACAACTACCGCGGCCACGGACAGGACGTCATAGGTGTCGAACAGTTCGGTGGCATCGCCGAGATCGCCCTTGGTCAGGCACAACAGCGGATCCAGTCCAGCGGTGAATGCGGCCACCAGACACCGGTCGATGAACCCCGTCCGAGGCGGCGGATCGGCGATGGCAGTCACCATCACGAGTTGATCGGCGTTGGCGACGACGACGCGTTCGGTGGAGTCGGTGTCGTCGGCCGTCCGTCGCAACTCGGTCTTCCGCTTTTCCACCGAGACGATGCGCGCCAAGGCGTCCGGGCGGCCGGACATGTCTCCCACGATCCGGACGTGATCACCGACGACGATCGCGCGCCGTCCGAGCTCCCTGGCGCGCATCGCAGTCACCGCCTCGCCGTCGACCAGACACCGAAACCGGCCGCGGTCCACGACGAGCACCGATCCCAGCCGGGCGTCGCCGTGTGCCGGGCGGGTGCGCGTCCGCGGGCGTGAACCGTGCCGTGAGGGACGGACCCGCACCGAGTCCTCGTCGTAGCTCTCTCCATCGATGTGCGAACTGCGCGGGCTCATGCGGTCCCCTGCTCGGGAGCCCCTCCTTCGAGCATCGCCTGCCAGCGGGCAGTGAAGTCCGGCATCGTCTTTGCCACCGTCGCGGCCCCCCGCACGGTGATGCCCTCGACCGCCAGGCCGAGGACGGCGGCTGCCATGACCAGGCGATGGTCGTCGTAGGTGTCGAAAGGCCGGCCGTGCAGCGGGCGGGGGACGATGGAGATTCCATCGGGCAGTTCCTCGACCTGCGCGCCGCAGGCTGACAACTCGGTTGCCAGTGCGGTGATCCGATCGGTCTCGTGACCGCGAATATGGGCAATTCCAGTGAACCGCGACGGCGAATCTGCAAGGGCGGCGAGAGCTGCGAGAACTGGAACCAGCTCGGAGACCTCGCTCAGGTCCGCATCCAGGCCGTGGATGGCCGATCCTCCGGTCACCGTCAGCCCTTGGGCGGAGACCTCGCATCGCCCTCCCATCGCGATCAGCCAGTTCGGTAGTTGCCCTCCGGGTTGCGTCGTGGACTCGGGCCACCCGGAGATCACGACCCTCCCGCCGGTGACCATGGCCGCGGCTGCGAAGGGCGTCGCATTGCTCAGGTCAGGTTCGATGCGCGTATCCAGGGCGCGCACCACACCTGGCCGCACGCTCCACCGCCCGGGCTCGGCGTGGACGTCGACTCCCCTCTCTCGCAGCAACGCGAGGTTCATTTCGAGGTAGGGCGCCGAGGGGACCTGGCCCTGCGCGATGACCTCGAGGCCGTTGTCGAAGCGGGCCCCGGCGAGCAGCAAGCCACTGATGAACTGAGAGGACCCGGTGGCATCCATCCCGACCGTTCCTCCGGCCAGCCGGCCGGTGCCGCGGATCCGAAACGGGGCTGCCCCCCGCCCCCCGTCGTCGACCACGACACCCAGCTCGCGCAATGCGGTGAGCAGTGGTGCGATCGGCCGCTTCCGAATCCGCGCGTCCCCATCGAAGCTGACCGAACCATGGGCCAACGCCGCTAGGGGCGGGACGAAGCGCAACACCATCCCGGACAATCCGCAATCGACCGATGCCGGTCCGAGCAGACGCCGGGGAGTGACGACCCAGGCCCCGTCCGTGTCCTCCACGATCTCGGTGCCCAGCCCACGCAGCGCCTGGCACATCAGGATGGTGTCCCTGGCCCGCAACGGCCCCTCGATGCGACCGGGCCCGTCAGACAGGGCCGCCAGGACCAGTGCTCGATTGGTCAAGGACTTCGAGCCGGGGACGCTCACCCGGGCATCGAGCGGCGCGGTGGCATGGGGCGCCGGCCATGGCGTGGCCGTATCGCCGATCTCAGTGTCCATTGCACGCAGTGTCCCGTACTAAGTGCTGCCTACACCGGCTTAGAGTTGGGAACATGTGTGGCCGGTACGCGGCGAGCAACAGTCCCGATGATCTCCAGGTCGAGTTCGAGGCGATCCTTGCCGATGACGCCCCGGATGTTGCGGCCGACTACAACGTGGCTCCGACGGACCCGGTCTATGCGATCCGGACCCGGAAACGCTCCGACGACCAGAAGCCCTTCCGCGAGTTGTCGGTCGTGCGCTGGGGGCTGGTCCCGTCCTGGGCCAAGGACGCCAAGATCGGCTCCAAGATGTTCAACGCGCGGGTCGAGTCTCTGACCGCCAAACCGGCGTTCCGCACAGCATTCGAACGACGTCGTGCCCTCATCCCGGCTGACGGCTGGTACGAGTGGATGGTCACCGGCTCGGGCGGCCGGGGTGCGGCCAAGCAGCCGTACTTCATGACGCCTCAGGACGGTTCGACGCTCGCCTTCGCCGGCCTCTGGGAGATCTGGGGCACCAAGCCGGATCTGCTGCTGACCTGCACAGTGATCACCATCCCCTCGGTCGGCGCGTTGGCCCAGATCCACGACCGGATGCCGTTCGTGTTGCCCCGCGCTCGCTGGGATGCGTGGCTGGACCCGACCAAGAAGGACCCGACGAGCCTGCTCGAGCCGACCCCGCTGGAGGTCGTGGACGCCCTGGAGCGACGTCCTGTCGGCGCCGAGGTCGGGAACGTCAAGAACAATGGCCCGGCGCTGCTGGAGCGAGTCCAACTCGGGCGCGCCGACCAGGAGCAGGCCCAACAGCTCAGCTTCGACAATCCCGAATGAGCCCTCCGACACCCACCCCGCGAGGGCTGCACCGCTACCTTGCCGCAGCTCTGGTGTTCGGGTCCTCTGCAGCCGTGCTCGTCCTGGAGATCACCTCATTGAGGCTGATCGCGCCGTATGTGGGCATCACTCTGGAGACGAACACTGCCGTCATCGGTTTCGCACTCGCGGCAATCGCGCTCGGCGCCTGGGCAGGCGGCCGGGTGGCAGATCTGCGCAACCCGCGAACGCTGATCGGGCCGCTTCTTGTGGCCGGCGGCGCGTTGGTCCTGCTGATCACACCCACGGTCCGCTTCGTCGCGGAGGGTGTCGGCGCGAGTGCGGCGGCGAGTGTGGCGCTGCTGCTGGCCGCCGTGACCGTCTTCGCGCCCGCCGCGCTGCTCTCAGCGGTCCCTCCGATGGTCGTCAAGCTACAACTGGCCAGCCTCTCCGAGACCGGCTCGGTGGTCGGACGGTTGTCGGGGATCGGCACCCTGGGCGCGATCATGGCCACGTTCCTGACCGGCTTCGTTCTGGTCGCCCTGATTCCCACCAGCGTCATCCTGCTGGGAACCGGAGGACTGCTCGCTCTCGGCGGAATCGCAACGGCGCTTGCCACTCGCAGGTCAGGGGGGATCGGTAAAGGCAACGGGAAGACACGTTCGGCGGCACTGCTCGCTCTCGTCGTCGTCGCTGCGGGGCTAGGCTTTGCGGCCCCACAATCCTGCGACACAGAGACGCGCTACCACTGCGCGAGCGTGGACGTCGACCCCGAACGCGAAGGCGGGCGGGTGCTGATCCTGGACACCCTGCGGCACAGCTATGTCGACCTCGACGACCCGACCTACCTCGAGTTCGCCTATGCCCGTGCGATCGCCGCAGCCCTCGACGTGCAGGCACCTTCTGGGTCGCCGCTGTCGACTCTGCACATCGGCGGGGGAGGGATGACGCTGCCGCGCTACCTGCTCGAAACCCGACCCGCGGGGGACAACCGCGTCGTAGAACTCGATGCCGGTGTCGTTGCGCTGGATCGAGAACGATTGGGGCTGCCCGATACCGAGGGGCTGCAGGTCACCGTCGGCGATGGGCGCGTGAGCCTGGCGCTGGCGGGCACCGATGAGGCCGATGTGGTCATCGGCGATGCCTTCGGAGGAGTCGCGGTTCCCTGGCATCTGGCGACGCGGGAGGCCGTCCAGGACGTGTCCCGAATCCTCGTTCCTGGCGGCCTGTATGCACTCAACGTCATCGACCACGCCCCGCTGGCCTTCGCGCGTGCGGAGATCGCGACGGTGGCCTCGGTCTTCGAGCACGTGCTGGTCATCACCCCCACCGGAAGTCTGGTCGGCGATCGCGGGGGAAATATTGTGGTGCTCGCTTCCGACCGGCCGATCGACCGGGAGGCGATCGGCGCTGGGTTGATCGACAGGGCGACACCCATGTCGATGGTCAGTGGCCTCGAACTCGACGACTTCCTCGGATCGGATCCACTCATCCTGACCGACGACTTCGCACCCGTGGACCAACTTCTCACCCCGTACGGCTGAGCTGATCCCCGATTTCGTTGCCCTAGGCGGCACATTGTCCCGCACTGCGCAACTTCCCGGCGCAAACGGCTATCCGGAACGGGTTTGTCGGATGACAATGGAAATTCGATGTCCAGAGATTTCAATACGGCCCTGCGGGGGGCCGCGTGGCCGCGACCGATCAGGCCCGCGTGGTCAGCGCGCTCGATGTACCGGTTGCATCGGTTGCTGGTGCCCAATGCGGTGAACCGCTGGCTGGCGCGGCGCCTGGAGGCATCCCCCCGCCTCTACAGGATGTTCATCGCCGCCGAGAAGCAGATCAAGGGAAGCGCGTTCGGCTGTCGGATGTGCGGGCAGTGCACCCTTCCGGCGACTGGCTATGCCTGTCCGATGACCTGTCCGAAGCAGTTGCGCAACGGCCCGTGCGGCGGGGTGTCGGCCACTGGCGCGTGTGAGGTCTATCCAGACGTGCAATGTGTCTGGGTGACCGCCTACGAGCGGGCCGAACGGGAGGGCAGGGTCTGCGACCTGACCCTGCTGCAGCGCCCGATCGACCAGCGCGAGTGGGGCAAGAGTTCCTGGGTCAACTATTGGCAGGGACGCGATGCCGATCTCTGGACAGCCGATGCTGGACTGACGCGCACGCATCTGATCCTCACCGACGTGCGGCATCTGGCTGGGGGGCCGTCGGCGTGACAGATCTGGGGGAGGGGCGCCTGCAGACCGCCCTGCGAACTGGACGCTTCGCGGTGACCGCCGAGATCGGACCGCCCCGCGGCGCCGACGCCGGCGCCATCGCAGCCAAGGCGGAGATCCTCCGGGACTGGGTGGATGCCGCCAACATCACCGACAACCAGGGTTCCCACACCCGGCTGGCCAGCTGGGCGGGCAGCATTCTGGCGTTGCGCTCCGGGATCGAGCCGGTCATGCAGTTGACGACACGGGACCGCAACCGCATCGCGCTGCAGTCGGACCTCATTTCGGCAGGCGCGATGGGGATTCCAAATGTGTTGATGCTCTCTGGCGATCACCCCACGTTCGGGGACCATCCCGACGCAATGCCGGTCTTCGATCTGGACAGCGTGCAGCTGATCTGGGCAGCTCGGCTGATGCGCGATCAGGGCAGATTGCTGTCGGGCAAGCCGGTCAAGCCGGCACCGCAATGGCTGATCGGCGCGGTGGAGAACCCCTTCGCGCCCCCCTTGCGCTTTCGCGCGCAGCGGATGGGCAAGAAGGTTGCTGCCGGCGCTGAGTTCATCCAGACCCAGTTCGTCTTCGACCTCGACATCTTCGCGCGATGGATGGGAGAGGTGATAGATCTCGGGCTCGAGCAGCGCTGCGGAGTGATTGCCGGAGTGGGCCCCATTCGGTCGGTACGCGCGATGGAATTCATGCAGACCAAGGTCCCGGGCATCCACATTCCCGACGATGTCGTCCGAAGGATGCGCAGCGTTCCCTCAGATCGGGTCGCGGAGCAGGGATTGCAGCTGTGTGTGGAAACCATTCAGCGCCTCCGGGGAACCCCAGGTGTGGCCGGTGTCCACGTCATGGCCTTCGGCCACGAACACGTTGTGCCGGAACTGCTGGAGCGCGCCGGGATCCCGCCGCGTCCAGCGAGCAGGCCCACCGAGCAGGTCGGCGGAAGGGTTGACGATGTTCGTTGAGGTTCGACCCACCAAGAAGCTCCGTGGGGCCAAGGCGCTCAACCTGACCGCATGCCTGTCTCCCATTCTCGATGCCCTGACCGAGGACTCGCTGGACCTGTCCCGGCTCCGGCTGGTCTGCGATTGGGTGCAGTACAAGAACAACTTCCGAGATGTGGTCGACGTACGGCCAATCCTTTCGCCGCCACCCCGTAACGGTCAACCGGTCGAACCCGTCGAGGACAAGCTCGAGATCGCCATCGATCTTCGCAGGTGCGCCGACGCTGATCTGGCTGATGTGGTCCGCGACCTCCTTGCCCGTCGCGTTGAGCCGAACGGTCTCGAGAGGGTCTATCTCGAGAACTGGACGAAGGCGACGACCAGCCGGATCTGGGATTTCAACTCGCTGTACTGGCGCTATCTCGGCGTGTGGGAGAAGGCGACCGGACGACTGTATGAGCAGGCGCTTCCCGGTGGCGAGAGCGATGCCCGCAATATCGCCGGGGTGCACGAGCTGATCAACGAGATGCTGACAGTCTGGGATGACCTCGCGGCGCGCAACGCGCTTCCTGACCAGCTCTACGTCATCGAACTGGGCGTCGGAAACGGAAACCAAGCCAAGACCTGGCTGGACGAGTTCGTGAAACTCGACGCCGAACACGGCACCGAGTACTACCGCAGGCTGCACTACATGATGTGCGACTACTCCGAGCATGTGCTGGCGCTGGCTCGGGAGAACGTGGCCGACCATGCCGCCCACGTCAGTTCCTTCGCCCTCGATGCCACCACACCGATGACCGCACTCGGTTTCCTGCGCTACAAGGTGTTCCTCGTCTACATCTCCAACGTCTACGACAACCTCCCGACCGAGGATGTCGCCCAGATCAATGGACACACCTACCGGGCCGAGATCCGCGCCTATCTGCCCAAGGCCGAGGCTGTGCGGATTGCAGCTGAGTTCGGGATCGAGTCACCGCAGCTGGTCGGGGCGATAGACAAGCTCCTCTCCCTCGGCCCCGAGCTTCTCGTCGACGCGCTGTCGGCGTACTTCCCGGATGCGGCACGCGCGGCCGCTTTCTGGATGGCGACCTGGGATGCGCTGAAGCTGGAGGAGCGCTACGTCCCGATGACCGGGCTGGATCTGTACGAGATCGCGCCAGGGGTCAACGGTGAGATGCTGCGACCGTTGCTCGAGCGGCACGGTGACGTACGGATGCAGGTCAGCAACGGCGCGATCGCCAGCTTCGTCGACACCCTTCCCCTGCTGCATCCCTATGGTCGCCTGCAGTGCCACGACATCTTCGTCACCGATCCGCACCAGTACCGCACGGGCTTTCTCGGCCCCGGAAAGTACGACGGCTCGATCGTCAACTGGGTCAACGGCCCGCTGCTGCAACACATCGGGCGGCGCAAGGGCTTCGACGTCAGCTTCGCCCCCTTCGCCCATCGCACGGGAACGAACATCGTCACGTTGACTGCTCAGGTGCGGGACTGAGATGACCGGAGCCATCGCCCGGTCGCGCGAACCAGCCACCCTGCTGTTGCCGACCACCGTCGTCGGGTCGTACTCGGTGCCGGAGTGGCTGGAGCGGCTGAAGACAGACTTCTACCTGCACCGGATCAGCCCGGCGCACCTCGACGAGATCCACGATGTTGCGATCAAAGCGGCGATCAAGGACCAGGAACAGGCAGGGATCGACGTCGTTTCCGACGGCGAACTCCGTCGTGACAACGACATCGACTATCTACTCGCCCGCATCCCGGGTGTGTCCATCACAGAGGCCACGAAGTCCTACTACTACGACTACTTCGAGGCCGAAGTGCGCGAGCCCCTGTCCACCGGCGAAACATCCGCGCTGGGGCTGGTCAAGGACTTCCTTTTCACCCATGGTCAGACCGACTCTCCGATCAAGTTCTCCTTCACCGGACCGTTCTCCCTGTCCCGCCGGATCCACAACTCCGCCTACGACGATCGGGCTGATCTGATCCGTTCACTGGCCCACGCCTTGAACGCCGAGGCACGCGAGCTCGTCGCCGCAGGGGCGACTCGGCTACAGATCGACGAGCCGTTTCTGGCCGGCTACCCCGGCGAAGTGGGTCTCGCGATCGAGGCGATCAACATCGTGACCAAGGACGTCCGGGCCGACTGGGCCCTGCACGTCTGCTACGGGAATCGCTACGCCCGCCCCTCCTGGGAGGGCCATTACGACTTCCTCTTCCCGGCTGTACTTGACGCCGACGTCGGCACGCTCGTCCTGGAGTTCGCCCGCAAGGGGTACGGCGACCTGTCCCTGTTCAAGCGCTACCCCTGGGACCGTCGACTCGGCCTGGGCGTGATCGACGTGAAGAGCGAAGAGGTCGAGACCGCCGACCTCGTGGCCTCGCGGATTCGCAAAGCTCTCGACGTCCTCTCCCCGGACCAGCTCGTGGTCAACCCAGACTGCGGGCTGCGTCATCTGCCGGCTTACGTGGCGCGCGCCAAGCTCAAGGCGATGGTCGCCGGCGCAGCCGCCGTACGCGAGGAGCTCTCCTCGTCCTGACCAAGGTTTCGTTGCCTGGCCACAACTGATGGCCGCGCTCCGTCTTCCCGCTGGTCGAAGTAACGTCGCAAGAGATGACCCCCTTGACCACAGCCCGCCTCACCCTGCGTGAGATGACAGACGCCGACCTGGATGACATGGCCGAACTTCTCGGCGACGAACAGGTCATGAGTTACTACCCGCGCCCGAAAACCCGTTCTGAAGCACAGGCCTGGATCGACTGGAACAAGCAGCTCTATCGAGACCACGGTTTTGGTCTCTGGCGAATGTCTCTGACCGAGACGGGGGCCTTCGTCGGCGATTGCGGCCTGACTATCCAGCGTGTCGACGGAAACGACGAAATTGAAATCGGCTACCACGTCAAAGCTGAATATCAGGGGCTTGGCTACGCGACGGAAGCCGCTGCACGCTGTCGTGAGCTCGCTCGCGGCCCACTCTGCGTCCATCGGCTGATCGCCATCATCGACCCTGACAATGGTCCCTCGCAGGCAGTCGCGGAGAAAATAGGACTCACCCTGGAAAGACGAACCAACACGACTGGCCGCGAACGTCTGATCTACGCAAGCGACCTCTAAACCCGACACTCACGGGGCCAGACCGAGCCGTCAAACCTGGGCCACATCGGCTTGGCATCCGGCGGCGACGACCGCAGAAAGATGTGCGTGAGCATCCAAGAGCTCTGCGTCGTGTCAGGTTTCTTCCCGAATTCCCGAAGCGGGCTCACGTTTCTTTTCTCTCTGGTCGGCCACAACAGGGATGTCTGCGACACTGGAGGGGTCGTGGTGAGCCCTAGCCGCGATGTGGCCCGACTGTCCGTGGGGCGAAATCATTGGTGACGGCATGACGACGAAGCAACGACAGCCCGGGCACCAGCCGGCGCTTGCCGAGGGCGGCCGTGAGCGCACGATGCGCGCTGCCTACGAGCTGTTCAGCCGGGGCGGCACCCGTACCGTCGGGGTGGACGCAGTCGTGGCTCGAGCAGCCGTGGCCAAGATGACGCTCTACCGGCACTTCCCGTCCAAGCAGGAGCTGGTCCTCGCCTTCCTCGAACGGCGGGAGCAGCTCTGGACCCGCGAGTGGCTCGCGGCCGAGGTCATCGCGCGCGAATCCGATCCGGCCAAGCGTCTGCTCGCGATCTTCGACGTCTTCGACGACTGGTTCCAGACTGAGGAGTTCGAAGGCTGCACGTTCATCCAGGTCCTGCTCGAGTACACCGACGTGACCGACCCGGTGCGGGTCGCCACTGTGGCGAACCTGGAGAACATCCGTGGATTCCTCAGGGAACTTGCTGCGGCCGCGGGAATTGCCGACCCGGATTTCTTCGCCCGGCAGTGGCACATCCTGATGAAGGGCTCGATCATCTCCGCTCTGGAGGGAGACTGCCAGGCGGCGATGCGAGCCAAGGAGATGGGCGTCCTGGTACTGCAGCACCGCGACATCGAGATCGGGGCCGCGGCGCGCTAGCTGGTCGAGTCCCTCCACGGCGAGGAATGACCGCCGCTGCGACGTTGTTGGACGATCCGTGACCACGCTGAGCAGTGCACACAGGGTGTCGATGCGAAGCGGCCGGGCGAAGCCAGCCCCTTGCGTGCCAGGGGGTAAGGCAAGCGGATCGCGTCCGGCGCTTCGACCGCCCGGGCGTGGTCAGACAGGCCGCGTATCCTCGTCGCGCCGGGGCTTCCAGCCCGCAGGCCAGGCCAGGAGAGGATCATTGGTGGCTGAGGAAACCCGCGCCGAACGTGATGCTCGGTTCGAGCGGGATGCGCTGCCCTTCCTGGACCAGCTCTACCCCGCGGCATTGCGGATGACTCGCAATCCCGCTGACGCCGAGGACCTCGTGCAGGAGACCTTCACCAAGGCCTATGGCGCCTTCCATCAGTTCTCGGAGGGCACCAACCTCAAGGCCTGGTTGTATCGGATCCTGACCAACGCCTACATCAATACCTATCGCAAGAAACAGCGCCAGCCGCAACAGAACTCCGTCGAGCAGGTCGAGGACTGGCAGCTCTATGCCGCCGAACAGCACACGTCTACGGGCTTGCGATCAGCGGAGATGGAGGCACTGGACCGACTCCCGGACAGTGATGTCAAGGAGGCACTTCAAGCCCTCCCGGAAGACTTCCGCCTCGCGGTCTATCTCGCAGACGTCGAGGGTTTCTCCTACAAGGAGATCGCCGACATCATGGAAACGCCCATCGGCACTGTCATGTCGCGACTGCACCGCGGTCGGCGGGGGCTGCAGAAGATGCTGGCCTCCTACGCGAAGGATCGCGGCATGGTGCGATCCGGCTCGGGAGGCACGCCGGAATGAGCTGCGGAAAGCACCATGACGTGCCCTGCTCGGAGGTTCTTGCCGAGGTCTTCGTGTTCCTCGACGCCGAGTGCGATGAGCCGCGCCGGCATCTGATCGGAGAACACCTGGAGGAATGCGGGCCCTGCCTGCAACAGTTCGGCATCGAGGCCCAGGTCAAAGAACTGATTAGCCGCAAGTGCGGGGGGGATCGCGCTCCGGACGGACTCAAGCAACGGGTCCTGGCCCATCTCAAGTCCGTGGTGGATGCCGAAGCCGACGGGCGATGAGCGCCGGCGCGCAGAGCACGACCCGGAGTCGCCGTGCCTGAGGTGGTGTTGGTCGCCGGCAGAGGCCCCATGGCCGTCCGAGCGATCAGGTCCTGTCAGGAGTCCGGGGCGAAAGTCGTCGCGGTCTACTCCGAGGCAGAGGCAAACTCCCTGCACGCCCGGCTGGCCGACGACTCCGTTCTGATCGGGTCGTCGGCTCCCGAAGCGTCCTATCTTGACATCGCCGCTCTCGTCGAAGCGGCGCAGGTCAGCGGGGCACATGCGGTGCTGCCGGTGCACTCGATCCTGGCGGGGTCAGCAGACTTCGCGCGCGCCACCATCGACGCGGGGCTGCTCTGGATCGGGCCTTCGCCGACTGCACTCACCGCTGTGGATGAAGCCGGCTGGGGTGCTTCGCACGGAGTTGCCGTGAGCTCGCCCGGTTCGGTGATCGGGCTGGCCGACGGGTTCCGGCTCGACGGCTTGTTGGTTAGACGCACCACGGCCGAGGGTGCGACTCTGCGGTGGACAAGCGCCGAGGAGCCCCCCGACCTCGCGCTCGAGGGGTTCCCATCGGCAGCCGAGCTGGTCGCCCAACTGTCGGATCTGGTTGGAGAGTTGGGTTGGCGGGGCCTGGTCTGTGTGAGCGTCGATGACGATGGAGCAGCTGTTCGTGTTCGAGGCGGAGTGCCTGCTGAACTGGGTCTCGTCGAACTCCGGGCCGGACGCGATCTCCTACGGGCGGCGATCGCGCTGGCCGAGGACGGGACTCCCCCGGCTGCATCCCCTGGCGCCCCGGCGGCCGTTGGCGGCTCGGTGCGGGCGAGGGCTGTCCCACCCGTTGGCGGGCACGCATCGATCACCGAGTTGACAGGGCCGGAAAGCCAGGACGTGGAGTGGACGGCGGGTTATGCCACCGGCGACCCCCTTTGGCCGTGGTACGACCCGGTTCTGGTGGTCATTGGAGTGGCGGGGGACGACGTGGCGGACGCAGTCGATGAATTTCTCGAGGTCACAGCCGAGATCACGGTGACGGGGGTTCCCACCGACCTCGATGATCTCCGAGTTCAAGCCGGTGGCCTTGCCGCCCGACTGCGCGACGGTTCTGCCTGACGCGTGCTTGGATGAGCCCCGTGACGGAGCAGATCCAAGCTGAGATGGTCTCCAACGTCTGGAAGGTCGTGGCTGCCGTCGGTGACCGGCTGCAGCCAGGGGACACCGTGGTGATTCTCGAATCCATGAAGATGGAGATTCCGGTCCTGTGCGAGGCCGGTGGCGTCGTTACCGAGATCGCCGTCACCGAGGGCGAGGTCATTCAGGAAGGTGACCTGATCGCCATCCTCGAGGTCTAGCCGGCCAGGTCCAGTGTGTAGGCCAAGAGCCGCTCCTCGGGGAGCGGGTTCCAGTCCAGTTCCGGGGCTCGCTTGAAACCCAGCGACTCGTAGCGTCGGTGAGCGGCTGCCATCTTGTCGCCTGTCGAGATCACCATCCGCGCCTTGCCGGCCGACCGCGCTCGGAGCAGGCATTCCTCGATCAGCGCGGTGCCGACTCCCTGGTTGCGGGCAACCTCGGACACGGCCAGCATCCGGAACTCGGCGTCCGCCGGCGAAGTGGCGAGTTCGGCGTAGGGTCCTCCATGGAGCACCAGTGCCACCGCTCCCAGGAGCCGATCCTGATCATCGACGGCGACCAGGATGTCGGTATGCAGCGCGCGGTGGTGCGCATCGGCAAGGCTGGATGAGTACTCCTCCGGGGCGAGTCCTTGAGCGCGATAGACCGCCACCGTAAGTGCCCCGACCTCGTCAAGCTCATCCTTGCGGACCTGGCGGATCGTCGGTGTTGGCACGAGGCGTCAACCTACGCTGCTCGACCACGCCTAGGCTTGGCCCGGTCATGTCAGCCCTGTCCGATCTGCTCTCCGAGCACACCGACCTTGACCTCGGAGCCACCGCGCACCTTCAGCACCTAGTGGGTGACTGGCAGATCCTCGCTGACCTGTCCCTGGCCGACTTGCTGTTATGGGTCAGGACTCGTAACGACGATCTACTCTGTGTCGGTCATGTGAGGCCCACTACCGCGCGTACCTCGCATCCGGTTCACCAGGTCGGTCGTCGGGTCGCTCGCAGTGAATTCCCGGAGGAAATCCCCGTGCGACACGCCGGGCAGGTGATCGCCGTGTTGGCGCGGGACACCAACCTGGATTCGCCACGTACGCCCTCGGAACTCGAACTGGCCTACCTCGATGCGGCCGGGGACCTGTTTCACCTGGTGAAGCAGGGACGCTTCCCCGCCGCTGAGGGTGGATCCGCAGATTCTTCGGGACCTCGTGTCGGGGATGGGTTCCTCCGCCTGGATACCGCCGGAGTGGTGCGCTATGCGAGCCCGAACGGGCTTTCGGCCTTCCGTCGGATGGGGGTGGCCGACCTCGTCGGTCGCGAACTGAGCGAGGTGGGCCGTGCCGACCCCGAGGGGACCGGTGAGTTCTCGACCGGCCGGGGCACGGTCAGATATCGGATCATCCCGTTGAGCCGGCGAGCCGCGTCGCAGGGCTGTGTGGTTCTGGTCCGGGACGTCACTGACCTCACAGGTCGCGACCTCGCGCTGCAGTCCAAGGACGTGTCGATTCGAGAGATCCATCACCGCGTCAAGAACAACCTGCAGAC